>Ga0214473_10001774_pt1 | contig 27651 bp, 24 predicted proteins | sample RVTome_7_FD_203509 | JGI IMG/M metagenome (GOLD analysis project Ga0214473, IMG submission 203509) | Soil microbial communities from uranium-contaminated site in the Upper Colorado River Basin, Wyoming, United States - RVT98D197 | ecosystem: Environmental > Terrestrial > Soil > Contaminated >...
AATAAGAAATGATCCCCTTAATTCCTTAAAAAGACGATTCCAGCCCAGAATAAAGCAACCGTTAGAGCTAATATTGCCGTGGCTGGATCCGCGATAAAAAACTTCGTGACAGGCATTCTCACGACCCCTGCTATAAGGAATATCTGTGTTCTTAATCCTAAAATGTGTCTTCCGAAAAGGACTCCCAAATCTTCTTTTCTCCTGAATTTCTCCTCGATTTTCAGAGGCGTTCTAAAATTCCCTGGATTGAGGATTTGGCTTCTGTTTTGATTCCGTCAATACCCCATCGCTGTTGATACAAAGGGTGAAGGCACTGATCCGATTCGAATAAAGCCACGAAAATTTTGTTAGTTATTTATCAGCAATTTCAATGCCAATAGACCTTAATTGCAGTAACCCCATGATTATAAAAAGAATTATTAATAGATCAAACCTTAATGAATATGGGAGAAGCGACACTTCTTGTTAAGGTAGAAAAAAATTGGGCAATTAACCTCTATGATCAGAACGATGATCAAGGGTAAAATCAACCCTTCGACTTTCCCCGGTCTAAAGCCCGGGGTTTGCTCAGGGTTGATACTGAGCGGCGCTTTTGACCCCGTCCTAAAGGATGGGGTTTGGCGCCGTCGAAGTATCAAGAAGGCAATTAGAAACGATGAAGCCGATCCGAGGAAATGCGACGCCTGGTTTCCTATTTTGGGTGGGCCTTTTCCTATTGAAAATGGTGGAGGCGGCGGGAATCGACTACGGCCCGGTACTTCTCCTCAAACCCTTCGGATTTCATCTCACGATGAACACCCTGTCCTCTGAGACTATTGTCTCAGCCAGCGAGGCATTACCCCCGCTTTTGGATATGACTCCCCTCATCCAAGAGTCAGAGGGACTTTAACCCTCCTGATCCATGCGCTGCCCAGCGCACACTACGAACTCCTCCGCCACCCTCTTGTCAGTCAGCACACTTCGTCAATCGACTTATAGTGCTTACCCCCGCTCCGTAATTTTCCCTAATGGACAAGGAGGGTTTCCCCAGTTGACAACGCACCTTTCTATCCGTGTCGCCGCTGATACCCCGCCACCGCCCTCTCACTTCTCAGCCAGTATCAGTCAAAGGATTCTGCCTTCGACTATTTTTGAAAGGCTCGGCCAGTGGAGCTTGACTTTTACGAGGCTACATCTACGTTCACTTCCGTTACAACCCGGATAGTTGCTCATCCCGCCTTGCGAAACTTTGTCGATGGGCTTCAGAAGGCAACGTTTCCATCACCCCCTGCCATCCAAGCTACACGGCTCTGGCTCTTACCATGACGGGACTTCCACCCGCAAGAATGCACTGCCCTTTGCTGGGCACGCCAATCCTTAAGTCTGAATCCTGAATCCAGGGGACAGATAGTTTATCCTCCAGGGGGGCATTCCGAATCTCATCGTCCTCAATGAGCGGCAACTTTTTTAAATCATCGATGGTCTGGATATCGCTTGGCTTGACATCTGCCTCGTCAAATTTCCGCCTGTAAAATTTCGTCTTTTCATAGGCATAAGCGACCAATTCTTGAAGCCGTTCTCCCTGAAGTCTTCTCAGTTTATCTATCGGCATGGTTTCTGCTTCGGGATCCCAATATTTTTTCTCTTCGGTCATAGCGCGTTCCTTTTTTAAAAAGCTATTAGAAAGGCTTCAAGGAAAGTTGATGGAATGCCCTACCTTGACGAAATAATCAGGTTCCATTATTTGGATAACATCGCATCACAGAAAAAGAGAAATTTGTTTTACATTCATTCTAACCGATCAGTCCTTTATACCTGCAATATATTTGGCAATCTTCTTCTTTTTATCTAAGTCGTAGTTTGTTAGAAGGGCAATGGTCTCCATAATGGGTGAGCCACCCCCATGAACACCGACAATTTGAGACCAACCTCCGAAACTGGAACAGATAATGTCACTGATCGCTCGGTAACACCGGTGTTGGTTTTCCACTGGGATTTTTTCGTTGTGTATAATGTATTTGTTCAGCAGATCCTTCGTTTCCTCAGCAAAAAAATCTTCCTCAAGCGGCAGTGTAGCCGGGATTCCTCCAGCTATATCTGCTAAGATGTTATGTTCATGGTAAATATTCTCCCCAGCGATCCTACGCCCAACATTAGCAAAAATCGTATTCGGAATTTGAGTCCCACTGGAGGACTTATGCGACTTTACCGCTGCAGCAATCCCGGCCGCATAAATGAGTTCACCAACACCAATCATATCAGCAAGCTTATGTTGAATATGTTGGGCTTTTTCCACACCGTGATATTCAGCAACTAAAGCAGTGAACCCCATCATAACATCCGTAACCCCGGGTTTACACCCACAGTAAGAATGGCGATGGTAAAGTGCAAACATTAGGGCTAATCGAGTGGCGAATTCAGTTTCACCTGCTAGGAATACCCTTTCCCAGGGCACGAAAGCGTCATCGAAAATAACGAAACAGTCAGATACGCCTAATTCTCCCAGAGGTGATTTCAAATGTTGTCGTGCCCTCGGGGCTACGGCTCGATTAACTAGCTTTACTCCCTCGGCATCCGCAGGGATAGCAAATGCAACTGCCCAGTCCCCTTCATCAGGGGTCAATGTCCGCGTGGGGAGAACGATAATCTCGTCAGCTTGCGATGCCATTGTTATGTGATTTTTTGCTCCCCTAACCACAATTCCATCCCTTCTTTTTTCAACTACGCGGACATAATGATCAAGATCAGCTTGTTCATGCGGTCTTAGTTTTCGGTTTCCTTTAACATCGGTCTGTGCGCAAGCCGCTGTAATATCGTTCCCTTGCCAGTATTTCAGATACTCTATAAATCTTTGATAGTACTCTGTACCCTTTTCCTCGTCTACCTCTTTGGTAACTACCGACAGAGCATTCATTGCGTCAATACCCATGCAACGCTGAATGCAGAAACCCGTCTTGTGAACGCCCATTCTTGTCATATCCTGTTTCTTCATTAGGTCTTCTGGGCTTTGAATAATATGTGTAAATCGGTTAATCTCTTTTTCATAGAGATGAGAAGTTGCAGTAAAGAGACCCTTGTATTGGGGGTCGGCTGCTAGGTCATAGGTCAGCATGATGATGCGGACTCCAGGCATCAATTGGGGATTATCCCGCTTGATTAACTTCCCGCCCATGTAAATATTATGCTTCATGCGTCGTAATCTTTCCAAGAATTCTGTTGACGTAATCATACGCAAATTCCTCCAGTGTGTTAAATTGTTCGCGTGAACAAAGAGCACGCTCTCTATGATGCCATCCAGCCACCATCTACAGTAATTACTGCACCTGTGCTATATGTTGATGATTCTGATGCAAGGTATAACGCGGCGCCTACAACTTCATTGGGTTCACCAAAACGTCTCATGGGTGTTCTCTGGAGTAGGTTCTTAGAGATTTGCTCAGAAGCCCTCATTCCCTCAGTAAGATCAGTAGATATGTAGCCCGGGGCTATTGCATTCACAGTGATGTTATACTTCGCTGCCCATTCAACCGCCAGTACCTTCGTTAACTGGATAAGTCCCCCTTTAGCGGCACAATAAGCGACCAGCCTCGGTAATGCTATTAATCCCCCAACTGAAGCGATATTGATGATTCTTCCCCAATTATTTTGAATCATTACTTTACTCGCTTCGCGACACAATAAGAATGGGGCTGTTAGGTTAATCCTAATCACCTGTTCCCACTCTTCCGATGTCACTTCTTCTGATTTCTTTAAGAAAGGGCTAGTGGCTGCATTGTTAACTAAGACATCCAACCGTCCATAGCGGTCTACTGTTTTCTTGATTAAACTTAAGATATCTTGATCATTCTTCAAATCACATAACACTGCGAGTCCATCCCCACCCTTGGCCCTCATTTCAGCGAGAACTTCCTCCAAGAGATTTTGTGTTCTTGCTGCAACAATGACCTTTGCTCCAGCTTCGCTAAATCCCAATGCAATAGCCTTGCCGATCCCCCTGCTTCCTCCAGTGATAAGGGCTATTTTGTTATTCAGAACAAATGTTCCCATTTCAAGCACCTCCAGTGGCGGGAAATAGGTTACCCTTTGTGTTGAATCCGTAATGCGACCATATTCGATGAAACGTTACTTCCTGGCTTGTGTGTTTTTGCTCTCTAACTCGGTCTTTCTTGGGGCCAAACATTGACTTCAAAATACCTGTGAAAAAACATCAACCTTGTTGGTACGTTAAAAAGCTATACCAGCACTGTAGATAACTTCGCCTCACCTTATTTGGGAATGAGCAGAATCAGAGACAGCCTTCAGCTATCGCGTTCAATTACTATTGCAGTAGCTACCCCACCCATCCCACAAAGTGTCGCTAGGCCCCTTTTTGAATCGCGTCGGATCATCTCATGAAGAAGGGTGACCGTAATTCGGGCCCCTGTGCAACCGACAGGATGACCCAAAGCAATACCACTCCCGTTGACGTTCGTTTTTTCCCGGGGCAAACCCAGAAGCCTTTCAACCGTCAAATACTGGGCAGCAAAGGCCTCGTTTACTTCGATCAAATCAATTTGATCGAACGTCAAACCGGTTTGCTTCAAAATCTTCTGCGTGGCCGGCACCGGGCCATAACCCATCAAATGGGCTTCCACCGCTGCAACGGAATATGAAACCACCTTCGCCATGGGTTTAACGCCCAGTTCTTTGACTTTGTCCCCCGACATCAGAATGACCGCAGCCGCTCCATCATTGATCCCGGAGGCATTTCCCGCAGTCACGGTCCCTCCTTCCTTAAAAACCGGTGGCAGATTGGAGAGGTCGTTCATCGTCAAGCCGGGCCGCGGATGTTCATCCGTGTCAATGATCTTGGGAGGTCCTTTTTTTTGGGGAACAGACACAGGAACTATCTCCTGCTTAAATCGCCCCTGTGCAATCGCATCACATGCATTCTGTTGACTTCGGAGGGCAATCTCATCCTGGTCCTGACGGGAAATATTGTATTTCTCCACGAGGTTCTCAGCGGTTCGACCCATCAGCGTTTTGGCAATGGCACAGGTAAATCCCTCCCAAACCGTGTCGGCCATGACCCCGTGCTGAAGCCTCTGACCCCAGCGCGCAGTTCGAAGCGCATAGGGAGCAGAACTCATCGATTCTACCCCCCCTGCCAGGATGATATCCGCATCTCCCAACCGAATCATTTGTGTCCCAAAGATGATGGCCCGCATCGCAGAGGTGCAGACCTTACTGATCGTCACCCCCGGAACCTCCTTTGGGAATCCTGCCTTCATGGCCATGACCCGTGCGGTGTTGGACTGATCAAGCTGCTGGTGGCATTCTCCCCAGATGATGTCTTCGACCCAGCCTTTCTCAATTCCTGCCCTTCTCACGGCCTCTTGCGCCACAGCCACTGAGAGATCATCTGCCCTGACATCTCTGAATCCTCCTCCAAACTCACCGATAGCGGTCCGACAAGCACTCACAATGTAGACATTTTTTTGATCAGAATCTTTCATCAACTCTACTCCTTTTCTGGTTTCTGGTCCACTTCTTATAGCCTTTGGCTAATGGTGGGGCAATTTACTGCACCTTACGCACGACATTAAAACATGACCCTAGGGCAATCTTTATAAGTTTGATCGACATGGAAACCACCTTGTACCATTGAGTAATGGAACTGTCCTAGAAAAAACGTTTGCTGTAATTTTGGGACTTGGGACCTCATCAATTCCTGTCAAACAAAATGCCTCCTATTAAGGGGAGCACAAAATAGTTTACTTCAAAAGGCCAAAAGTGGTCATTGCGAGGAGCGTTAACGACGTGGCAATTTCAGGGATTGCTTCGCTTCGCTCGCAATGACAGTTCTATCGCAGTGCAAACTATAATATGCTCCGAGTAATAACTGTCCCAATAATTATTTACTGTTTCTTCTCGAAGCTCATTTTCAGTGTCAAAAGTTGACTTTATCCACTCCTTTTAGTACAAGAATCTTCCGTGCCTCATCAGGTGTTGCCGGTTCAATCCCGAGTTCTCGTGCGATTCGTATTATCTTTTCCACTTGCTCGGCACTGCTCTTCGCTAGGTATCCTTTTTTGAGATATAGGTTGTCCTCCAATCCGACGCGAACACTGCCCCCGAGGAGCAGGGACTGTGTACACATGGCAAACTGAGCCCTCCCTGCAACACAGACAGAAAATTCAAAATCACCGATCAATCGCTTCGCATAGTTGACCAGGAACAATAAATTTTCCGAATCCGGGGTAATACCCCCCAGTACACCCATGACAAACTGGATGTACACCGGTTTATGGATGGGATACCCCCTCTGAGTCATAAAGGCCAAGTTGTTTATCATGCCAGAATCGTAGCACTCAAATTCAGGTTTGGTACGCTGTTCGCTGAACGTATAACTGAATTCCTTCATTGACTTGAATGTGTTCGGGAATATAAAATCTTCGGTCATTGCAAGAAACTTTGGCTCCCAGTCAAACTTGAACTCCTTGATTTTGTCAAGGGAGTGAAAGAGGGCAAAGTTGATCGAACCGGCATTAAAAGACGCCAATTCAGGTTTGAAGCGGATGACCGGCTCGACTCGCTGCTCGATCGTCATGCCCAATCCCCCACCCGTAGTAATACAGACAACAATGTTACATCTGGATTTTATGCTGTCCAGCACCTCTTCGTAGAGTTCCATCCTGGAGATAGGCATACCCGTCTCAGGATCTCGAACATGGATGTGAACGACAGCCGCTCCCGCCTCGTAACACCTGACTGCCTCATCACCGATCTGCTGTGGTGTATGAGGAACATAGGGGGACATGGTGGGTGTATGAATGCTCCCCGTCAATGCTGCCGTAACAATAGCTTTCTCTTTCATACGTTACTTTCCTTTCTTCACTCTTTCCCTGACCTGAGGTTTCATTTTGTTATATTCTGTTCTGTAGGCCAAGATTGTTAGCAAGGTGATTTTAAGACATACAAATCTTTCTACGACGCAGCGGTATCTCGGGACAGTGAGTGAGGTTGAAGCGATGCTGTGGATCAAGAATCTCCATGGTTAAAGAACTGTAAAAGGGTTGAGGACCCCAAAACCTCACCGCAATCTGCAAGGCCAATTGCTTTCTTACCACCCGTCACTGAAGGGTTACATATTGTGATAAGATCTCCTTGACATGCAAGACCGTTTTTCTTATCCTCATCTGACATAAAAGCAAGTTCTTACCAGCTATTAGAAACAATCAGAAAATGCCTGCCCATTTAGGCGGCCTTTTTTCTGTATAGGCTTTAACCCCTTCAGAAAAGTCTTCGGTTAATTGACTGATTACATTCATATTAGAAGCGTAGGCAAGAGCCTGATCAAAATTCATGTCTTCAATTGATCTCATCAGTTCTTTGCTTAGTTTCATTGCCGCTGGACTTCTTGAGGAAAGGACCTTGGCAAGGCCTTCAACCTCTTGAAGTAATTGCTCCTTAGGGACCACATTGTTGATGAGCCCTATTTCTTTTGCTTCTTTGGCGGTCAACATCTTTCCTGTAAAAACGAGTTCAACTACGGTTCGCCATGGCAGGAGCCTCATTAGGTTGACCAACACAATAGCAGGAATGAAGCCTACAAGAATTTCTGGAAAGCCGATCTTGGCCTGGTCCGCCACTATGGCGAAATCACAGGCCATGATCAGACCGGCACCTCCCCCCATAGCATGCCCATTGACCGCTGCTATGGTTGGCTTGTCAACTTGTTTGAGGATTTTCAGGATTTCTACAAAACTCTTAAGAAGTTCACGGCGATGAAGTATCGGGATGTCCTTCGCATCCCTTAATCCGGAAACGTCTGCCCCCGCACAAAAGGTTTTTCCAGTGCCCCCATAAAGAATAATCGCCAGAATTTTAGGATCGGTTGAGGTCTCTGCTAGAGCGTCGGTCAGTTCGCGTAATAATTCGGCACTTAATTGATTCCTATGCTCAGGTCTATTTAGTGTAATCCACGCAGCATAGTTCTTCTTTTCAACAATAATATTCTGAAAGTTCATGGCATTTCTCCCCTCAGCTAACAAATCAGCACCCAAAGTGACATCTATAGTTCAAGAAGAGATACAAAAAGCCGCTTTGAGTCTCTCAATTAGCCATATGCTCAAAGCTTATTGGATATTTCCTATCCTCCCCTTCGTATCGGTCAGCGCTTGTCCAACCGAGTGTGTCTTTGGCTACGATGATTTTGTTGAGATTTGACGAACCTTCCGCTACTACAGTTATCATGCTTCCTATGAAATAATCGCCTATCTCAAAGCCCTCGTGAAAGCTATAGGCCCCGTGGATCTCCATGGCCTTCGTACAGACTCTCTTGGCTACCTCAGCCGCATAGAGTTTAGCAACGGAGCTCTCTCGCTGGGCTGAATGGCCTTTGTCCTTAAGCCAGGCGCTCTTCCAGACCAGCATCCTTGCAGCCTCTATCTCGGCAGTCATTTCAGCGATATAGGCCTGAATCATCTGAAAACTACCAATCGGTTTTCCAAATTGGACCCTTTCATTTGCATATTTGACGCTTAACTCGAGAGCCCTTTGAGCCATGGCTACAGCACGAGCAGCCACACATAGCCTTCCGTAGTTCAGGGCATTAAGAAGAATCCTGAACCCATTCCCTTCCTCTGCTAACAGATTTGATGCAGGAACCCTATAGTCCTCTATGAAAATCTCTCCGGGCGGACCGAGTTCAACACCAGAGAGCAAAGGACTCCTGAGTTGGCAGAATGAGATGCCTGGTTCGTGAGAGTCCACAATAAAACATGAAAGAGCTCTCTTGGGGTCCGTTGGGTCAGTCTTCGCAAAAATAAGCCCCCAGTCACTCACGGGCGAGAAAGTGATCCAGGTCTTCGAGCCATTTAAGATGTAACTATCACCATCCTTAACTGCAGTGGTCTGAATTTGCCCTACATCAGCCCCGGCATTGGGCTCGGTTATGCCCAGAAATCCAATTTTCTGGCATTTTATAGTTTCTGGGATATACTTTTCTCGTTGTACGTCGTTGCCCCAGTTCAGAACAGTCAGAGGAACAGTCATTGCCTGCATGTTAAAAACAGAAGATATATCCGGAAGTACCTTGGTGATCTCCTCAACAATAAGAACTTGTGACAAATACCCTGTCTCTGTCCCACCATATTTCTCTGGAAATACGCAACCCAAGAAACCCAGATCCCCCATTTTCATGAGGAGCTCTTTTGGAAACACTCCCAGTTCCTTTAAAGCCCCCTTGTTTGGAGCAATCTCCTTTTGAGCGAAAGTTCTTGCTGCATCCTGAATTGATTTATGATATTCAGACAAGTCGAAATTCATAATCGCCTCCTTTGTAAGAAAAAAGACGTCATTCCGCTTTAGGTTTTTTCACTCCTTCGGAAAGGCGTCCGGTTACGACACATTTGGATTGCAATCTTCTTCCTAGAACCCGCTCGGCCAATCTGCCGAGCTTGAGGAGGTTTTCGACATTGATTCCGGTGCTCACATTCATTTCTGCAAACATAACCACAAGATCTTCGGTGCAAACATTGCCGGTGATTGGACTGGGGGCATACTTTATCTCTCTACCACCTATGGGGACGCCATCGATAATATTCGCAGGCTGTCCGCCAATGCCACCGAGGGATGAACAGAAATGTGTGACGCCTGCTTGAAGAGCAGACCAGCAGTTAGCTAATCCAAATCCTCGTGTATCATGAAAATGGGCTATATGCACAGTTTGTGGGAACCTGCTTATTATTTGGGAAAAGAAATCGAAAACCCTATCTGGAGTACCTTCACCAGTAGTGTCGCCATACATCACAGCATTGCATCCAAGATCTATGAAGCGCTTCGCAAATTCAAAGGATCTCTCAATTGGGATAGGCCCTTCCAATGGACATCCCAAGAAGGTTCCAACACATCCAATAAAACCCATACCCTCCTGTCGTGCCATTTTCGCCCATTCTTTAACTTTAATAAAAGCATCCGTGCAGTCCATACCGGTTATTATTCGTGTATGCGTGTCGCTTGTTGATATCATGCCGCCTAATGAATTCGGCCCCCAACCTTCCTGGAATCCCTTGATGGCCCGCTTTACTGCCCCTTCTGTGACTGTGAGGCCATGGAAAATCAGCCCTGGCTTGCGACTCACAGATCTAAGTAGATCTTCCGAATCTCTGAATTGCGGCGCATACTTCGGGTTTGCAAAGGAAGTGATTTCCATCTCTTTGATTCCTAAATCCATAAAAGCTTCAGCAAAATAGATTTTGGCCTCAGTCTTAACGAAATTCTCCTCATGCTGGAGCCCATCACGAAGAAAGCATTCAATAATGAAGACAGATTGTGGCAAATTCATGTTTCTCACTTTCCATACCTCCGATTGAATAACAAACCACTGCCGTTTTCTTAGTAAGGGAGATTCTTCCCTTTGGAATTTGGTACGATATACGATACAGTTTTTTTAACTATTCAGCCTAGTTGACAACTAAGGTCGCATCGACCACCCTTCTCTCCGGGGAAAAATAAACATCCGTAACGGGCGACGGTGTAGGCGCGGCTCCCAATGTTTTGACTGCGGCCATTTCGGGTTTTGTTGAGGTTCTTCTTTTCAAGTCCATCAGGCCATCAAGGGTTGGAATTTTTTCTTACTCCAAGGCTTTTTAGGGGCACTAATCGCGAGCTATACCAGCTTGACCTCAGAGTGCTCCTTGTCTAAATACCCTTTTTTCATGACCTCCCCTATTGCTTGCTTTTGATAGTTTTGGCCATTTGAATGAATGTGACAAGGATTTAAGGTTCTATTGTAGGGTACCAACTCTGCTTGTCGGGTGGAGAAGAGAGCCTATACTCTGGCAGGAAACGTTCGTATCCTGCAGCAGGGTTCAACTCACACCTAATGGGCAATTGTCTGAGTATCCTTCGAATGCACCCAATGTTACATCGAATGCACTTAACAAATCCCTTACCGCTAGCCACCTTATTGGCCCAATCAGGATCGGCGATGAGCTGCCTTCCTAGAGAAACCATGTCCGTTTTGCCTTCAATGATGGCCTTCTCTGCCATGTCAGGATCATGCACCGAAGGCGTTATAATTGGGATTGTCACTGCACCCTTGATGATCTTAGCTTCGTCAAGTATGGTCCCATCCGTATCCGGAAGAAAGTACTTAAAGGCCTCATAACAACCGTCCGAGAGGTGGATGAAGTCTGCACCCCACTCCTCGGCCGACTTGCATATTTCCGCGGTGTCTTCTACTGTTAGCCCGCCTGGCATGTGCTCAGCAGCACTGATCCGGAAAGCGACGGGGAAATCTGGACCCACTAATGCTCTGATCTTTTTCAGACAATTTCTTAGCACGCGAGTGCGGTTCGAGAAGCTGCCGCCGTAGAGGTCGTTTCTGAAATTGGTGCGTGGTGACAGGAAACTGTAACCTCCGTATCCATGTGGAAAATGCATCTCGACCCCGTCTAACCCACATATTTTCGAGAGCATTGCCCCCCTGGCCATGTCATCTTCTAGCATTTCGATCTCATCCACAGTAAACGCACGCGGGCGACCGCCATTCTCAAAGGGCACCGGCCAAATGGGCCATCCCCGCTTCTCACATTGTTTCTTCATCTTTTCAGGGACCATGCCATCAGCTATATGGTAGGGTTCTGTCTCAGATGGTGCGACCATTTCGAGCCCCTTCATGCGCCCGACCCCTCCCTTGGATTGCCGACCCGCTCCAAAAGCAGTAAGCTGGCCAAAAACTTTCGCATCAAAATAGTGTATAGTCTCGGCCAGCTCGGCTATCCCTGGCTTATGTGCGCTGTCCCAAAGACACAGATTGAAAAAAGGGGTACGCTCTGCCGTGAAGGGGCTACAGCCGATTGGCATGGTCATTATAAGCCCGGTCCCGCCTTTTGCCCGGGCAGCAAAGTAAGCGAGCGTCGCGTCGTTTACATATCCGTCATGGGTGTTAAGGAACGTACACATGGGGGCCATAACGATTCTATTCTTAATCTCCAGCTTGTTGATCTTTATGGGCTCAAACAATGCCTCGTATTTTTTTACTTTTTCCATCTTTCTAATCCTCCTTGTTATGGTTATGCATATGGTATAATTACAACTATATCCTTCGTTTCGGCTCGACCCCTAGCAGCCTCGCGAGATTCTCCCCAAATATCTTACGCTTAACATCTGTTGTCAGGGGTTCAAAGCCATAGCCTTCCTGCATGTCTTCGGGAATCTGAAACTCGCTCAAACCCTGGACGGACAAACGAATCAATAACTCGGCCCCAGGTCCAAAGTAATCGGTCCCAAAGATGACCCTATCGGGCCCTGCCCATTGGATCGCTTCACCAACGATTTCAGCGGCAAGTCGGGGACGAATAACACACCACGGAAGCATTAGGCTGAGTTGGATGTGGACATTGGGATGGGTTGCAGCGATCATATTCAATATGCGTGTGTAAGGCCAGCCAGCATGGAAGGCAACAATCGGTATTTCGGGAAAGTGATTGGCCACTTCGTCCAAAGCCTCCGGGTGGTAGTATTTGGTGGGGAAAGGGGGAACCCACGCGCAGCCAGTGTGCATGAAGAGCACGATTCCCAATTCCCTGACTTTTTCATAGAAGGGCCAAAACTGCCGGTCGTCGAAGCGGGCCAGGTCTCCGATCAGCTTGACGACTCTACAATTCCTCTCTTTCACCAGGTATTCGAGTTCCCAGAGAGCGTTTTCCATACCCCTCCTCAGCATGGGGGCCAAATTGGCGACGAATATGAATCTGTCAGGGGCCCTCTCACAATATTCAAGCAATTGACCGTTTGTGCTGTATGGTGAAGAGAAGCCGCTAGCGATAGTAACATCTTCGCGCATGATGCAAGCCATATCGATGCCATACTTGTCCATCAATTCGATCAAGACCTCGGGAGGAGACGACGGTGGCCAACCGTGCAAAGGCGGTACGAGTTTAGCTAGATCCGGGTGGGCTAAACCGATCCCTTTTATTGCTCCAGCTGCGCCAGCACTCCCCTGCTTGAGCCATTTGAAATACTGGAGATGACCTATGTCGGGGTAGAGATGAGTTTCACAGTCCAGTTTGAAAAATTCATCCTTAACAAAATCATCAAGCTTCATTTCTTCGTCTCCTAAGCAGCAACAACTAGGTTTTCGTTTGTTCATCAAGGCCAGCACCAGGAGCGGCCCCGTTGTTGCCCTTGGAAATCAAGATCTTGTACCCCATTTGACCGATCTTGGCGGATTCACATGAGACGTGATCTACCAACCTTCCGCCCTTACTTGTCTCTGCCTGCGTCTCTTAGCTTTTTTAAAGAGCCCGTGTCCTTTCTCAATAAATCTCCCAATGCTTTTTGAAAGGTGGCGCAAGCCGATATTCTGGGTTGTACTTGTCGAGCCCACATTCGTGGTTGCCATACGTCATGGCAGACGGTCGTATATCCTTGACATTCAGCCAATATTGCATCGGAGGCATTTGACAGGTCTTTTTCCAGCAGCAACCTTGTTCGTCCAAGCCAGATCGGCCGTTAGGCAGATGGCCAAGAGCTATCACGTCGGTCTGGCCCTTCTTGATAGCTTCCTCTGCTAGCGTGGTGAAGGTTTCAAATTCCTTACCTTATCCCCGTTAGAGCCCTCCGACAAAGGAACAACTACATGGCCCTGCCCTGACACTGCCTTAGAGGCCCCTCCCAGATAAGCATCAAGAATTCTTTCGTTGTTCATCAAGGTGCTGGCATTTCCTTCCAATACTATTCTTCCAGTTTCCATAACGTAACCACGATCAGAATTCCTAAGGGCAAGCCATGAGTTTTGCTCCGCTAACAATATTGAGATTTGTCGTGCTTTGAGTTTCTGTAATATAGCCATTACGTGGTCTGCCACGAGAGGGGCTAAGCCCAAGCTTGGTTCATCGAGAAGAAGCAAAGTTGGCGAAGCCATCAACCCTCTCACGATGGCGAGCATCTGTTGCTCCCCGCCTGAGAGCTTACACGCAGGCATATTTCGACGTTGCATCAAAATCGGAAACAACTCAAACATCTCCTGACGATCCTGTTCGAGGATCCCGGCATTGCCCTTCATCCTTCTATGATAAGCTCCGAGCAGAATGTTGTTCTCTACGGTCATAGAAAGAAACAGGTTCTTCTCCTCTGGAACCAAACTGATTCCAAGCCGTACTCTTTCTTCGGGCCTTATACCGAGGACAGGCTTCCCTTGAAAGAGCATGACCCCTGTAGTAACAGGAATAAGACCGGATATGCAGTTAAGAAGGGTGCTTTTCCCAGCACCATTGGCCCCCAGAAGGGTTACAACCTCATGGCTGCCGATAAGAAGCGAGGCATTTTCAAGGGCCCGAATGTTTCCATAACTGGCACTGCAATCTCTCATCTCCAAAATGGGCATGTCTAAGTTGTCTTGCATAGCTAGCTCGTTTCCTGATTCTCCGAAACGTCAGTTTGTCTTCCGAGGTATGCCTCGATGACTCTTGCGTCTCTTCTGATATCTTCGGGCTGCCCTTCTACAATTTTTTCCCCGAAGTTCAGGACAATAACCCTATCAGCACATTTCATGACCAGCTCCATCCGGTGTTCGATCAAAAGGATTGCGGTTCCCAGTTGGCGAATATTGAAAATCATATCCGCCAACTCATTAACTTCCGTGGGGCTTAGTCCGCTAGCCGGTTCGTCCAAAAGCAGTATTTCAGGTTCCAAAGCTAAAGCCCTAGCAATCAACAAGAGCTTCTGGCTCTTCAGTGGCAAACTTGATGGCATCTTGTCAGCGACGCTTTCCAATCCCACAAATGCAAGTTTCTTCAAAGACTTGCGGAAAACAATTCTTTCCTCATCTCTAGCGGAAGGAAGCCTAAAACCGACTGCAAAAAGACTTGCTTTGTCCCATTTGTGACACCCAACCATCACATTTTCTATAACGCTCATATTTGTGAAAATTCTCAGATCCTGAAACGTTCGCGCTAAACCTCGAAAAGCGATTTCATGGCAGGACAGAGGCGTAGTGCTCTGCCCTTTGTAATTGATTTCTCCAGATGATGGTTTGAGTACGCCGTTAATTAGATTGAATAAGGTCGTTTTTCCAGCACCATTTGGCCCGATGATGGCGACTATCTCACCCTTCCTGATTTCCATCGAAAGCGAGCAAACAGCCATAAGGCCACCAAAGTTCTTGCTAACCTTTGATGCGATCAGCGCTATGGGGGACACGGATTCCTGTTGTCCCGGTAGAAACTTTTTTGTGAGCGCATCCTCGACCGGATTGTCAAGCCCAGCCTGCCATAAGCTATGTAAAGAGCCGGGGGAAGTGGAAGGATCGTTCCTTCGGATATGGCTCCCCAGTTTGAAGAATCTCATTAACATCTTGACAACGCCTCCCGGCATCAACATTAAGATCGCTAGGAAAATGACGCCAAAAGCAACCACCTCATACGGTGCAGCGGGCCCAGAAATGACTATTGGAAGAAGTTCCGTTAGGACTTCGCGCAAGGCCAGGATTATCCCTGCCCCCAGAAGAGCCCCCCACAGACTTCCTATCCCTCCTGTCATCACCATAATCAACAGAAGCAACGAGAACCAGAAATCAAAAAGAGATGGACTGATATATGCTACATATGTGGCACACAAGCTGCCAGCAACTCCAGCAGAAATAGCGCTGAGGATAAATACGTAGGATTTATACTTCGCCACATCGATCGCCAATGTTGCAGAAGCTATTTCGTTTCCTCCGGAAAAAGAGTGAAAAGATCGCAACGCTCTACCAAATTTCGAACTTACCAAGTTCCTGTAAAAAATAAAAAAAATGGCTACCGTTATCCAGACCAGGTAATAATAGTGCACGTCAGATGTCAACACAAAGCTTCCAACCGATAGGTGAGGAATCGGTCCTAATCCTGACGGACCTCCCGTTAATTTGGGCGTCTCCCTCAGCAACACAACGAAAATGATATTGAGAGCAAAAGTGGCCACAGCTAGGCTATGACCTTGAAGTCTCAAGATAGGTTTGCCTAGTCCGTAAGCAATGGAGGAATTCAAAATCACCCCGCATATGATCCCGAACCAGGGAGAAATGCCGAAATGCGTCCACAATACGCCCACACTGTAAGCCCCGATTCCGTAGAATACCCCCTGGCCGAGAGAAATCTGCCCTGCGTAGCCCATCAGCAAGGAAAGGCCGAGGGCAGCGATCCCATAGAGTCCGATGAAAATCATAAGGCTTAGCAGGTAGTCGACGTTAGGAAACAGGGGCAGGACCACCAAACACAATGGAAGCGAGAGAATACACGTCAATCTCCTCAATTTTGGCGATCTCTCGGTCCGTTGGACTCTACTAAGATCCGTATTCTTCAAAAGCGCCTCGCTGAGTTCATATTCTACCCGCTTCAATCCCGCCGATTAAGCCCTGCGGCCTCGACACCAACAAGAGCACGAAAATACCCAGGGCTATCGCATCCCTAAGACCAGAGGAGATGAAACCAGCGCTCAATGCCTCCAGCAAGCCCAAAGTAAATCCGCCCAGTATCACCCCTTCGGTCTTGTTCAGTCCGCCCACCAGGGCTGATAGAAAACCCTTTATTGCTAAGGGAATACCAATGTCGTAGGCGGTAGTAGTTAGTGGGGTGATGACCACTCCCGCAAGGCCTCCTAATGCTGAGGTCAGAATGAACGCTGACAACCCCATGGATTCAAATCTGATACCAATCAGACTTGCGCCTTTGTGATCATCTGCGCACGCCTGCATTGCGCGGCCCAGCATTGTGTAACCGAAGAAGACAAACAACCCGACAACAGTCGTGACCGCCGCGACAAACACGAGAATGGATTGGCTGAATATGGTGATTCTAGAGATAGAGATAGCTTCGGCTGGAAGAAAAGACGGCAAACTCTTGGAATCCCATCCCCATAAAATAAATGCTAAACCTCTTATCACTACAGACGCCCCTAGCGTCAGCATAATCAGCAATATAGGAGACTCATGGCTCCTGGGATAAACGAAGACGAGCCACACCATTGCACCCACGATTGAAGTGGCAGATACTGCAATAAGTGCAGATAAAGGCAGAGGGAGTCCGACTCCAGCCAGGGAAGCTGCGATCATTCCACCTAACATGACAAACTCCCCCTGTGAGAAGTTAATGATCCTGGTCACCCTGTAAACGATCATGAAACCAATTGCTACAAGTGTGTAAATGCTCCCCAAAGATAGCCCTGAGATTATTACTTGGAAGAAACTACTCATTAATTAACTTGCCATCCTTTCTTGATCCGGCCCAAATCTCGTGTTACACGCGACGATTCGGCATGTCAGGAGAGCCACTCTTATTTCAATTGTTGCCATAACTTAAAGCCGCCTTCCTCCTTCCAGTTCACAACACACAATATTTCCTCCGAGGCGTTTCCTCTGTGGTCATTTGGGCTCATATTCACGTATCCAAGGCTGCCCTTAAAGTTCTTCGTGTTCTCTAACGCATTCCTTATGGCGACTCGGGTGGCTTTCAGATTGCTCGGTTCCGGGTTGGCCCTCTTCATGGCATCAGCAAGAAGCATTAAACAGTGAATAGAATAGGCCTCGAACACCGAAAACATCGTGCCGGGGTGTTTTTCTGTTATCAGATTATATTGTTCCGTCATAATGGCCTTGAACGGATTCGAATCGGGGGTCTGCGGCAACACATCGGCAATTGTCATTACAATCCCTACCGCCGGTTCCTGGGCAAAATATTTCCCATTGGCTTTGAGTATGCCAGGGGCCACACCGGGCGGCATTGCTATAGGAAGGGTCATGCCCATCATGCGAGCCTGCTTGATTGCAAGACCTGCTGCCATTTCGAAGCCATACAAAATCATTCCATCTGCTCCAGAATTTTTTATTTTAGTTAGTTGAGCAGTCATGTCTGTATCCGCTGGGTCATATGTTTCATGAGCAACTATCTCGAACCCTTTACTTGAAGCAGTCTCCTTGATCTTCTCCCAACCAACGACGCCGAGGTCGATCGTATGATTCAAAACTGCCAATTTTCTTACCTTATGCCCTGCCAGAAATTTGTACATCAAGTTGTTATACTCTGTGGACACTGGCCCAGGTCTGAAAGCCCAGTACTTGACAGGGTGATCGAATACCTCGGAGGCTGTGTTGGCTACAAAGGGAATATTGTTTTCCTCTGCTACGACGGCAACGGCTTTACCTATGCTACTTATGCATGTCCCCAGCAAGGCATGTACTTTTTCTACAGTAGCCAGTTTTTTCGCAGCCATCACCGCTTTGTTGGGGTCACTTTGATCATCTATCGTGATAAACTTCAGTGGGTGCCCATTTATTCCTCCCAGTTTATTGATCTTCTCTTCTCCCCATGCAAGAGTTGCGTTTAGATCTCTTTGGCCAATAAAGGCACCTGGGCCAGTTTGACTTATAATGTACCCAATTTTATAGGGTTCCTTGGATGACGCCGCTCCAACTGAGGCGCAGAAAAGTCCCACAATAACTAAGCTAATAGTTAAACCGCACATTCTTTTCATGATCCTTTCTCCTTTCTCATTTGACGTTGATTTCGCCCCCCCCCCGGAAGCAAGCCAGCAAGGAGAGGCTTTTCTTGCCTGTTGCCTATCCTCGCAGAAGGGGCCTTCTAGCCTGTGGCGCGCCAATAGCTCATTTTGGTCGGCCCGCGCCAATACTCTTGCATATATCTTTCTCTACCCAAATTAGGATTTACCGAACATCTCGATGGGAGCCCTTGAGTGAGTCTCATCACGCAAAAAAAGCACCTCGTACATTTCACAATATCATGCACTCGCCCATCCTTTACTTTGTTTACCCACTCTGGATCGGCGATCAACGGTCTTCCAAGAGTTATCATGTCACACATCCCGTCTCTTACTGCCTTATCGGCGATGTCCGGGGAGTGTACACTATAACCGAGGATTGGGATATCAACCGCCTCCTTAAGTGCTTTCACGTCGTTAAGACATGCACCGTCCTCCTGCGGGAAGAAATAATTCATAGCCTCATAAGAACCGCCTGACTGGTGGAAGAAATCAATTCCAACTTTCTCCAGCTCTTTTACAATGATTCGCACTTCGTTCCCCGTAAGCCCACCCGGCATGTGCTCATCTGTGCTTGTCCTCACACCCAGTACCGCTTTGTCTCCAACTAACTGCCTGGTGGCTCGCACCACCTCCAGCAGAAATCTCATCCGGTTCTCTAAGCTTCCTCCGTACATGTCGGTCCGTTTATTGAAGCGCGGCGAGAGGAAGCTATGCAGGAGATAGCCGTGAGCGGCGTGAATTTGTATGCCATCAACACCGGCGATCCTCGCCATCTTGGCTGACTTGGCGAAAGCTTCGGTCTCGGAATGTATCTCGTCAACCGTCATCTCCCTCGGCATCTCACCTTTGAGACCCATATATATCTCGCCATTTTCTATCGCCGACAATAACGGTTTTGGCACGTTTTCTCTCGGCATCTCGAATGCCACGGGTGAGGCCGCAATGGGTTGCAACCCCATCTTCTTCGAAGAACCCTGGGGCCCTGGACCGATGTTGAGCTGAACGAATATCTTGGCACCGAAATGATGGACAGTTTCCACTAACTCACTTAGACCCTTTTGATGCGCCGCCTTCCAAAGATGCGGGTTGTCATAAAACGTTCTGTTTGTGCCCTCCTCACTCGTTCTTATCGCCTCGGTTATTATAAGTCCCGTTCCGCCCTTCGCTCTAGCAGCGTAGTAGGCCATTTGTTGCTCGCTGATATATCCTTCTCTAGTAAAGTTCAGGTTCATGGGGGCCATCCCTATCCTGTTCTTGATCTCAACCCACCCTATCTTTATTGGCTGAAACAGACTCTCGTAACCCATCGCTGATCTCCTTTCAGTAGAAGGCCACTTCAGAATTTCACTGCAGTTTTTGTTGGAATCGCCTCGCATTAGATTCCTGGCACCCGCCTCCTTATTTCTATTCCCAATAAATTCGCCAAATTAAGCCCGAATATTTTTCGTCGGTCCTCCTCAGCGATTGGGGTATAACCGTATCCGGCTATCATATCTTCTGGTATCTGAAAGCTCCTCCATCCCTCAACCGCAAGGGATAATTGGCCCTCAAGATTGCAGTAGTCCGTTCCCCAAACGATTCTTCCCGCCCCTGCAAATTGAATAGCTTCCCCAATGATCTTCGCAGCTCGGCGCGGGGCCGTTGTGCACCAAGGCAACAAAAGATTGAGTCCGATATAAACATTCGGATGGACAGCCGCAATCATATTAAGCTCCGTATAGCGAGGCCACCCAGCATGAAATGCAATAATAGTAAGTTGTGGAAACCGTGTAGCCACTTCGTCCAGAAGTTCCGTCAAACAGTATTTTGAGAGATTCGGTGGCACCCAGCACCACCCCAAATGGATGCTAAGCGGGACCTTGAGTTCGGAGACTTTTTGATAGAAAGGCCAAAGGATAGGATCATTGATGTATGTGTCCTCGCACGGATACATCTTAATTAGCTTACAGTTCCTTTCCCTTACCAAATACTCTGCTTCCCAGATGGAGTGCTCAATTCCTCTTCCAGTTATTGGCCCTACGTTTGCTTGGAATAAAAACCTATCGGGATACTTCTCGCAGGCTCTGGCGATATATCCATTTGTCGATATCGGCCGTACGTGAGTCTTCCCCCAGCCCGATTCAGGTAGAAGGCAGGCCATATCAATGCCGTATTTGTCCATCCTTTCGATCAGCACCTCAGGGTCATTAACGGTTGGGAAGATCTCTTTTCTTGTCTTCGAATCAGCGGGAGCTTGCGGTTTGAGCCCCAAAATACGCTGGCATCCTTCAAATGCGGTATGCTCCCATTGTACCCCAGGAAAATAATCTATATCAGATACATCTGGCCAAATATGAGCCTCAACATCAATCTTGAAATAGTCATCTTTCTTGAAACCCTCTCGTTCCAATTTGATCACCTCCTGTGAGAAAATTGTTCCATATTTGACTTTTCAATAGTAACGAGTTGGACTTTCAAAAAAGTTCCCATAGGCAATTCACATGCTGCATCTACTGATTTCTGAGTATCCCACCTTCGATATACTTTTTTTTCAAATCTCTTTTTAGGAGCTTCCCTATTGCATTGTAAGGTAGTTCCTTGACGAAATAGACTTCTTTCGGGCACTTGAATCCCGCAAGGTTCTGTTTTATATAGGCCTGCAGTTCCTCCGCGGTCATCTTTTCACCTTCATTCAGTTTGACGAAAGCCACCAACTTCTCCCCCCACACCTCGTCAGGCACGCCGATTACTGCGGCATCGCAAATTTTTGGATGCTGGAATAAACATTGTTCGATCTCTACAGGATAGATATTTACACCGCCAGAAATCACCATGTCCACCTTTCGGTCCGTGATATAAAGAAAACCTTCTTCATCTAATCGTCCCACATCGGCAACCGAAAAATAGCCGTTGTAGAATCCTCGTTCAGTGGCTTCCGGGTTTTTATAATAGCAATCCAGGATTGCATCGCTTTTGACGAAAATCTCCCCGACTTCACCTGCGGGGACCGGCTGTCTATTTTGATCAAGGATAAGGATGTCTACCCCTGGCGGTGGCCTCCCACATGATCCCTCTTTTTCGATTTGTTCCGATGGACAGAGCAAACTGATGAGGCTCGTCTCAGTAGAACCAAGGTACTCGTAGAAAATCTCACCAAAAAAATCCATGCACTTCCTTTTTAGCGGATAGGGAAATGGTGCACCAGATACCACGATACGCTTGAGAGAAGATAAATTCAGAGGCAATAATTCTTCAACAGGTAACTTCATTATCCGATTCAGCTGGGTAGGCACCATGAAGCAACTCGTGACAGAATACCTCTCTATCGCTTTAAGAGTCTCCAATGGATCAAAATGTTCCATGAACACAACTGTATTTCCATATAGAACCGCCATCTGGGCGGATGCATATGGAGCTGCGTGATATAATGGGCAAGTGATCAACTCAACATCATCACCGTGCACACCGAAAAATTTCGAAACAGTGAGCAATACATTGAGCCGTTTGCTGTACCCTTTCAGAACACCTTTAGGGCGACCCGTTGTCCCGGAAGTATAGATAAGACTTGAACTTATGCCATGACCCTGACCTCCTTGAGGCTCGGTACCATCCGCGGCTTCAATCAGTGATTCAAAATCGTTGACTCCCGGGAATGATTGACCCTTTGTTGAATTGAGCATGATGAATCCGCCTCTTACAATACTATGAAAACGGTCCTTAGACGAAGCGATGAGCTCACTATGTTTATCGCTGAACACAATTGCCTTGGAATCAGAATGGTTTACTACATAGGCTAACTCCTCTTCTTTAAATTGGTAGCTAATGCCCACAGGAACGGCGCCTATTTTCCCAAGCGCATTCATTACTTCAAGAATACGGCCTGAATTGAATAACAATACCGACACATGATCGCCTGAACCAATCCCCAAGGATTTAAATGCATTAGCTAATTTATTGATTCTTAAGTTCAGTTGATGGTAAGTGAGTGTTGTGCCATCGCTCTCAATAAAAGCAATCTTCTCAGGTGTCGCCGCCACATGAGTCTTTATGCCAATTCTTTCCATGGCAGTCTAAATGGTCCAATGTTTCTTAAAGGGTTCGGAGCGCTTAAACTTGTCAATATATTGTTCCAACCCCGCACTCGGGTTGACCATACACCTGACAGTCTTGAAATTGGCAAGCCTACTGATACATCCGATGTCGCATCGGAGACATTTCACAGGGCGTTTGCCTTCAGCCACCTTATTGGCCCATTCAGGATCGGCGATGAGCTGCCTTCCTAGAGAAACCATGTCCGTCTCCCCCTTTTTGACCGCATCCTCCGCCATCTCAGGGTCGTGGACAGAGGGTGTAATGATCGGGATCTTTAAGACCTTTTTAAGGCTTTTTGCATCCTCCAGATTGGTGCCATCCTCTTCAGGCAGAAACCATTTCATAGCCTCAAAGCTACCGTTGCTGAGGTGGACGAAATCTGCGCCTAATTCCTCCATTATTTTGCAAACTTCTTTTACCTCCTCATGGCTAAGACCGTCAGGCATGTGTTCATCTCCGCTGATTCGAAATCCCAAGCAATAGTCGGCCCCCACCTTTACCCTCATTTTGAGATACATGTTTCTTAAAAACCTGCTCCTGTTCTCCAAACTGCCACCATAAAGATCCGTTCTCTTATTGGACCGGCTGGAAAGAAATTGATGTGAGAGATATCCGTGGGCGGAATGAATTTCAATTCCGTCGTAGCCACACTCCTTGCCCATGAGTGCACCATTAGCAAGGTGATCCTCAATTTCCGATATTTTCTCAATTGATAAAACCGGTGGAATCGGACCGGATGACCAGCTAAGATAAGGGGCTTTCAGTCCATGTTTCTCATGCTCTTTTATTGCTTTCTGGGGGAAATTCTCAAGGGGAATGACGTAGGGTATAGCGGAAGGGGCAGCTTGCACGCCCTGTCTTCCCGATCCTGGTGTAAGTTGGCCAAATATTTTTGCCCCAAAGGCATGGACGGTTTCCACGAGCTCACTAATGCCCAGTTTATGTCTCCAATCGTACAGTCTCAAGTTGTTGTACTTCGAGAGGTCAGCAGACGGTGGCCACGGGTAATTGGGCATGGAGAAAATTAGTCCTGTCCCGCCCAGCGCCCGCGCCGCAAACCAGGCCTTAACTTGTTCGGTGACGAGACCGTCTACACTGCATGCATGGGTGCACATGGGTGCCATGGCGATTCGATTCTTGATTTCTACATTACCGATCTTAATTGGCTCAAACAGTGCTGATTTTACATTCTTTCCGGGCTTCTCATCCATTTTTCCTTCCTCCTTTGCCTAACGTTGTCGCCTGCAACTCATTACCTCTTAAACCCATATATTACGTTCTCTTCTCTTCGTTCAGAATCCAGTTGTGAGCCCGCTTGACCAAGTTTAAGTGGAATTGAGTTTCTGAATGAACAATTCCGGGTAGTTTTGGGACTTCATTGCTAACGAAGTTGTAAACCTCCTCTTGATTCAAGAATACCGCCCAAACAAATAGGTCAAATTGGCCCGTTAAAGCTGAGAGATAGTGGATATTCGGGTATTGTGCCAATTTACGTGCCGCCTCCGATACCAGACCAGGGTTTATCTGGAACATGATAGAAACGACCGTCAGTCCCATCTTAAGAGGGTTAGTCAGGGCGATAATTTTCATGACCCCTTCTTTTGACAGACGGTCTATTCGTTTCCTTATGGTGGCTTCTGAGATCTTGAGTTGTTTGGCAAGAGAAGCCTTGCTTCGGGTACCGTCTTCAACAAGTTCCCTCAAAATATCAAGGTCAATCTTGTCCAAATTATTACGCATGATTCGTAGATTTTCCTCTTATGAGCAATTGTGTCTTCTAATAATAGAGCTTGTTCAGCCTCCGATATAAGAATAAATGTTTTATTTTTCGAATCGACTTATATTATTGATATTGCAATTGAAATCAAAATTTAATGCTAGCTTTCTAAAAAAATGTAACTTAATAAGCTAATTTTGTCAAGAAAAAATACATAATATAAAAAAAATTGAGATATATTTTACTGAAAGTACTATACAAATCCAAGATAATAAAAAATTTTCCTGGAAAGTCATAACGTTGGAATTTGGAGCTCAGACTCAAAACTCGTTCCCAAAAGTACGTGATTGGCACTGTGTGGCTTGATAAGACATCGTTTCGGCGCAGGACGGCAGGAGGGCGAGTCAGGAGTAAAATAAGGCCTCTGAGGTCACCAAGAATCGTGTATATATGTCTTTGATATTTTTACATTATTTGGTTGACCCCTTGTACCGAAAGTGTAAAAAAATACAGCCAACCCTCACCCTTGGTTCCTTTCAATGATTCTTCGAAAAGACCTGGATGTTCTTTGGCCACTTCCTTACCCATCTCGATCATCTCGTTAAGGGGGATCGCTACATTTCCAAAGCCCCTTCGGGCCCCAGTAAATAATTTTTCTTAATTCTGGAAGATTCTTCTTGATAGAAATCACCTTGTCCACCTGTTCCTGATTCTGGCAAACTACAAAACATAAATCAGAGTGTTTCACATAGTACTCTACTTTTGAGGCTGTACAATCAGTAAAAATACCCACAACCACATCTCCCTCCAGAAAGGAGAGAAAAAGTACAGACGAGAGGAAGGGGAAGGGGGGAGAAAAAGAGGGGGGGATGTGAGGAGGAAAGAGAAGGTGCAGAATGTCCCCAAAATGCTGTTGTGAAAATTGATGTGACTCTGGAGCGTGCGTCTGAATTTTGCGAGAAAAAATATGGTGAGAGCGAGTCAAAAATTGATTCGGTTAGCAAAGGTGACAAAGGTAGTAAGAGTCAATAGGAATTTCAAGACATGATGCTAAGAACGGGATCCAAGAAAACAGTCGAAACCTCTGAAACTAATAAACCAATTTTCGACTCAAGCGAGGGATAAACCTAATATTAACCGGATTTCAGCGTCCACTTTCCTAAGTATGTCCTCTTCGAGGCGACCGATTTTATATAGCAATCGTTGTTTATCAATGGCTCTAAGTTGAAAAACCATCAATACAGAAATTTGCGATAGTCCATTCTCATTTGATGGTTCGACACGAATAGCGTGAGGAAACCTTAGCGCTTCAAGTTGAGTTGTAAAGGGAATTATTATAATAACTGGCAAAACACTACTGGTGGAATCATCATGAACAACCAACGCTGGTCTCTGCCCAATCTGTTCACGCCCTGTACCACCGGGTGGAGGAGGCAGGCTTACGAACATAATATCGCCACGGTTCATTGTTCAATCTAATTTAGCCTCAAAGATTGTCAGTGCTTCATCACTGGCTGCATCCCAAGCCGATAACTCCGCAGCGAGCTGCAAATTGCCTCTTCTTTCCGTTGACAAAAATGTGCGGGTTGGCTTTTCTTCAGACTCTTTCTCTCGCAATTCCACCGGATATGAGACAGGCACCAGTTCTACCCAAAATACCTCTGCATTAGTGACTGAAAGATTGTGCGACGCAATCTTTTGGTCACTGAAATCCAGAACCTGGTAAGCTGAGACCAAACCATCTGTTGTTCCCATTTCTGTCCTCCCTAAATTTCCACCCAATGATCTGCAATGACACGCTCTTGAACACCTATCATTGGGAAAGGAATCCCTGGTTGGGTGGATTGTACTCGCTTAATCTCCTTTTCAGTTTTAAAGACATGCGATCTTAAACTTCCATCCTGCCTTAAAGACTCAATAACCGCTCTGTCAAATGTTGTAATTATTGAATCACCTGCTCGGAGAAATGCTTCAGGATTATATGGTACATTTAACTGAAGTTGTTCTTCATAATCTTTGTATAGGTTCCAAATTAATTCGTCCAGACTCCCTGAAGCCTTTGAAACCTTGAGACGAAGATCATCTTTTGCTTCCTTCCTGCTTACCAGGTATTGATGCGATGGAAGTTCCTTGGTTAAAGCATCAACCAACTTTTTTATCTTTTTAGGATCTTTTTCGTGCATTGCCAAGAGTTTCCTTGCTAACAGTCTGATTTGTTCCCGTGAACGATACACTGCACCAAGAGCCATAGGGTGAACTTTCTCCGAAAGAACTGCCATAATTTTACTTATTCCTTCGTCTTGCTTGATCCCGGCCTCTTCCTTGGCCAATTTTAAGTACCCTATCACGTCCTCAACGCTGACTGGTAGGAACTGCAATGCACCAAGCTGCACTTGACCAGGGACCGTTGGATTGTATGGGGAGGCCAAAGACGGGTCAACGGGGCTCAATTGAGCACCCTTTGACATAATTAACTCATCCGCTCCCAGCGCTATTAGGGTCCCGCAACTAAGTGCTCTAAAAGGAATGATAACCCCAAATTTATCGCAAAACTCTCTAATCAAGCTCACTATAGCCCAGCCAGCTAAAGTGTCTCCGCCTACTGTATACAGGAAGAGATTTATCCTTTTTGCATCAACGATACCTCTAAGATGATCGTATATCAGAGGAAGCACATCCCCTGCAATCTTTGTTTCCAACCGCTGGCGATCCCCTGTCACATAACAAATTAGGCGGCTACTTGTCTCACTTTCTACTTGACGAATTATTGCTTGTCTTTCGTCTTTCCCCATCGGTAACTCCTTATTTGTTACTTATCGGCAATCTGTTAAGATCACATAAAAAATAGAAGCTAACCTCAATTAAATATATATCGCACTTGCTCGATTTTGCAAGAAATATAGCACTGCTGAGATTTCTTTGCAAACGGTTTGATTATAATATCCATTTCGCGCTTATCTCTTATTGAAAAAAATAGATAGCATATGTCATGCCAATTGAGTTTTCTGAATAAAAAGATATATATTATCAATAGGTTATCCCTCTATACCCCGCTTCAAGTCCTACCACCCTCTCATTAATGTGGGCATTTTTTGTTTCCTGTGTGGGAAGGTTTTTCCTACCTATAGGTAGCACTACTGCAGACCCATTTGTTACTGACATCTACGAAGATATGAGAAAAAAATTCCCTGTTGACAGTCCGGTGACGGTATTTCTTAGTTTTAGTTATTGAAATAAATGGTGGAGGCGGCGGGAATCGAACCCGCGTCCGAGAACCTTTCGGCAGAGCATCTACATACATAGCCTGTATTTTAAATTCGCCCCTCAGGACTCCCACAGGCAGGATTCCCGAGAGACTATCC
>Ga0214473_10001775_pt1 | contig 27647 bp, 24 predicted proteins | sample RVTome_7_FD_203509 | JGI IMG/M metagenome (GOLD analysis project Ga0214473, IMG submission 203509) | Soil microbial communities from uranium-contaminated site in the Upper Colorado River Basin, Wyoming, United States - RVT98D197 | ecosystem: Environmental > Terrestrial > Soil > Contaminated >...
GACGCGACGCGGCTCTTCGGCGGAGTTCGCAGATCACCGGCCCTACTATCCTGGCGACGACGTTCGCCGCATCGACTGGAACGCCTATGCGCGCCTCGAAGAGCTGGTGCTGCGTCTCTACGTGGCCGAGGAGGACGTGACCCTCTACATACTCGTGGACACCAGCGCTTCCATGGGCCACGGCGACCCGCCCAAGCTCGAGATCGCCAAGCGCGTGGCAGCGGCCCTCGGGTACGTCGCGCTCTCGGGGAGCGAGCGCGTAGCCGTGGCTCCCTTCGGTGGCGGGTTGAGACCTCCCATGCCGCCCATGCGGGGCAAGCGTCGAATCGGCTCCATGCTGCGCTACCTCGACACGCTCGAAGCCGCCGGGGAGACCGATCTCGGCCGTGCCGTGGATCAGTTCCTCGCGCGCGGTCCGCGGCCTGGCGTGACCATCCTGCTCAGCGATCTGCTCGATCCGGGCGGGTACCAGCGGCCCATCGACCGGCTGATCGGCGAGCGGCACGAACCGGCCGTCTTTCACGTGCTCGATGCCGAAGAGCTCAATCCCACGCCGGGGGGAGACCTCGTGCTCGTGGACTCGGAGCGCGGCTCGCGCGTGGAAGTGTCGCTGGACGCGCGGGCGGTCGCGGCCTACCGCGCGCGCGTGCGTTCGTTCGTGGACGGCGCGGAGGCCCATGCTCGCCGCCGCGGCCACGCTTATGTGCGCGTCGGCGCCGACGTGCCCTTCGAGGACGCCCTGCTCGCCTATCTGCGCGCCGCCTAGCGCGCCCGTGCTACCGTCCGCACGCGTGAAGCGCACCCGCCGCCAACACGAGAAGCCACCGCCGATGAAATTCCTCCACACCATGATTCGCGTCCGCGATCTCGACCTCGCCCTCGAGTTCTTCGTCGACAAGCTCGGCCTTCGCGAGGTGCGCCGGCGGGACCACGAGCAGGGTCGCTTCACGCTCGTCTTCCTGAGCACCGGTGCCGAGGGCGACGGCGCCGAGATCGAGCTGACCCACAACTGGGACGAGGAAGATCCCTACACGGTGGGCCGCAACTTCGGACACATCGCCCTCTCGGTGGACGACATCTACGAGACGTGCCAGCGGCTCGCCGACGGGGGCGTCATCATTCTCCGGCCGCCGCGCGATGGCCGCATGGCCTTCGTGCGGTCGCCCGATCAGATCTCCATCGAGCTGCTGCAATGCGGTGAGGCTTTGCCCCCCCGTGAGCCCTGGGCGTCCATGCCGAGTCAGGGCGAGTGGTGAGTGCCGGCGAGCCGGACTCGGCGCCGGTCAGAACTGGTAGCCCCGCCGGCCCCGCGAGCGGCGCCGGGCATCCCGCATCATCTGGAGCATCATGCCATCGACGCTGCCGCGGATGGTCGACAGCATGGCCTGGTTCAAGCCGTCGCCCTCGGCGAGCGCTCGGTTCATCGCCTTCTCGTCGACCACGTAGCCACCCTCGGCGAAGGCGCGGTCCGCGTCGAGGGACAGCGCCCGTCGTGCCGCCCTCCTGACGGGGTCGTGCTCGCCTCCGTCGAGGAAGAGGCCGCCGCAGCACTCCGCGCGGTCCACTTCGATCTCGCCGGTGAGCCAGGTGACCACGTATGCCGTCATCGCCTTCTGGCATGCCGGGCACGAAAGCTCGGAAGGGCCCACGGCCCGGGCCGCCTCGGGCCCCGCGCCGAAGAGCGCCGCGGTGTGGATGTTCTCCACGTCGGCCTCGCCTAGATCGAGAAACATGGAGCCGCAGGACGGGCACGTGTCGATCTCGACCCTCGACGCCCGGGCAGCGCGGTAGGCGCCACCGCACCTGGGACACGTGCGGCCCGTGGGCTGGCTGGCCGCCAACTCGGTGGCAGTCCACGCCCGTGATGGCTTCGCGGCGGCTGTCGCCGTGGCTACGACGCCGCGGCAAACGGTCGCGAAGGCGGCCTGCCGATAGTTCGGGTCGCCCGCCTGCTTCGGCGCGGCGAGGTGCGGCGGAGCTGCGAACACCGTACCCGAGGCCGTGCGGATCACCCCCGACTCCGCCGACTCGTCGCCTCCGGCCCCCGAGTCGCGTCCGAGCGCGTCTCCGAAGGCGGCCGCATGCCGCGCTGCCTGTGCGAGCCCAGCGTGCTCACCCGCGTCGAGGTAGACACCCCCGCAGCACGCCGAACGCTCGATCTCGATGACGCCGCCGGCGGTGTCGATCGCGTAGCTCAACATGGGACGGCCGTGGGCAGGGCACTTCCGCTCCGACGGCGCGCCTCCGCGGGCCGAGCCGGCTCGGGCGCCGAAGAGCGCCGCCGTGTCGATGCCCTGGGCCTCCGCCTCCCCCGGATCGAGGAAGACGCCCTCACAGTGCGGGCACAGGTCCACTTCCACGTCGAGGAGCTGAGACTGCTGCATGGCGGTCGAGCAACTGGGACAGGTACGCATGTGAGTGATCATGTCCGCTCGGGCCACGAAGTGGAAGCCGTGAAAGAAGCGCTCCCCGACCTCGTCGCCGTTCTGCCCCCCACAGCACCATTTCGCGTATGCTTACCCCGCCTAGAAATCGCGCGCGGGCCGTACCGTCCCGGCGCGGCAAGTCGATCCGGAGGCCCCATGATCGCGCGCACGATCGCTCTTCTGCTCCTCGTCGGTGTGATCCTCGGCACGACGGTCACTCCCGCGGCCGCCCAGCCCATGTGCGACGCGCCCCGGGTCCTGCTGGTCGTGGACAAGTCGTCCAGCATGCTGGGAGCCCTGCCCGGCGGCACGACGAAGTGGGACGCGGCCACGACCGCCATCGGCGAGCTCACGACGGCATTCGCGCCGAACGTGGACTTCGGCCTCATGCTCTTCCCGCATCCAAACCTCTGCGCACCCGGCTCCGTGGTCATCCCAGTGGGCGAGAACACGAGCGAGACGCTCGTGGGCGGCCTGGGTGCTCCCCCCCCGACCGCGGGCAACTACACCCCCATGGCCGAGACGATCGACGCCGTCGTTGGCGAGACGTCCATCACTGACCCGACCCACGACGGCAACGTGATCCTCATCACGGACGGCTGGCAGTACTGCGACCCCTACGTTGCTACGACGCGCTTCAACCCGGTGGGCGCCGTGGGGCGGCTGCGGGACGCCGGCGTGACCGTGTACGTGGTGGGCTTCGGCGATGCGGTGGACTCGCTGACCCTGAACAGGTCCGCCACCGCGGCAGGGACGGCCATGCCTGGCTGCGACGTCACGCTCGCGGACCCGATGGCCACCGGTCACTGCTACCACCAGGCGAACGACCTCGCGGGCCTGCGGTCCGCCCTCGATGCCATCGCGCGGCGCATCACGGCCGAAGAGTGCGACGGGCTCGACAACGACTGCGACGGGATGATCGACGAGGGATTCGACGTCGACGCGGACGGCTACACGACCTGCGGCACGGTTCCGGGCATGCCGGGGACCACCGATCCGGGTCGCGTCGATTGCGACGACACGCTCGACACCGTGCATCCGGGCGCCGAGGACGTGTGCGACGGACTCGACAACGACTGTGACGGCGCCATCGATCCGGCCTGCGCTTGCACCGATGGCGCGACCCAGCCCTGTGGCCGCAGCGTCGGCGCCTGCATGGCCGGCACGCAGACGTGCGTGGATGGCCGGTGGGACACGTGCACGGGGTTCACTGGCCCGGACTTCGAGACCTGTAACGGCCTCGACGATGACTGCAACGGCACGGTGGACGACGACGTGTCCTGTGGACCGTCCGCGACCTGCGTGGACGGCGAATGCGTGGATCTGTCTCGACCCGTGGACGCGGGGACGACGCTTCCGCCGAGGGAGACGGCGCCGGTGCAGGAGGGCGGGTGCGGCTGCTCGTTGCCGGGTGCCGGGAGGGCGACGGGGACGATGGCCCTCGCCCTGCTGCTCCTTCTCGCGGTGGGTCGTCGTCGGCGCCGCCGACGGTGAGCCTCATCCGTAGTCGCGCAGCATCTTCTTGAGCTCCATCATGTGGAGCTCCTCTTGGCCCACCTGGGAGCGCGCGAACTCCTCGAGGTAGACGCTCGCGCCTTCGACGAGCGTCAGAAGGTCCTTGTACAGGCCCACCGCTCGCTTTTCGTGCTCGAGGCTCTCCTGGAGGATGTCCTTGAGGGTGTGCTTGTGTGTCTCCTCGATCGGCGCGATGCCCAGGGACGGGTGTCCCTCGAGCCCGGTCAGGATCTCGCCGACCTGCTGCGCGTGGAGCAGCGACTCGTTGGCCTGGCCCTGCATGAAAGCCACGATGGGGATCCTGCCCGGACCCGTGACCATCAGGGAGTAGTGCGTGTAGCGCACCACGCCGGCCAGCTCGCACTCCATGATTCGGTTCAGCAGCTCGACGGTTCGCTTGATGTCCAGGTCTTCCATGCGCGTACCCATCGCACGGCTCACGCGCGACGTCCAGCCCCCTCGCCCCGGATTCAACCGAGTGTGCGCGTGAGCAGCCAGAACATGCCGGCGCACACGGCCGCGGCGGATCCCCAGCGGAGCAGCTCCGCGTCGATCCTCTTTCGGCGCGCGACCAGGATAGCGGGCCAGGCCACCGCTACGAGCACGAGCTGACCGGCTTCGACGCCGAGGTTGAATCCCAGCAAGGCTGGGGCGGTGCGCGAAACGGGCAGGCCCGACCCCGCCAGCGCCCCCGCGAAGGCGAAGCCGTGCACGAGGCCGAACAGGCTCGCCACCGCCCACCTGAGCCTCGTCGGGGAGGCCGACCCCGACGCGAGGGCGAAATAGCAGCCGGTGAAGAGCGCGAGCCCGAGCGGTACGGCTGCTGGCAATGAACCGAGGGCCACCCCGGCGAGGGCGACCGCGGTCGTCAACACGACTGCAGCGAGTGGAAGAACAGGCCGTTTCCGGTTTTCGGCCAGCCAGACGTTCTCCACCGCGACCAGCACGATGGACAGGCCGACCAGCGCCTCGATGGCCCGCGTTTCGGTCGCGGCCTGGCCCAGGACGGCGAGACACAGGGTGATGCTGTGGCCGACCGTGAAGCCCGTGATCACGCCGGCGAGCTCCTTGAGCGTTCGGGCGACGAGCATCAGCGCGAGCAGGAACACGAGGTGATCGAGACCGCTCCAGATGTGCCGGACGCCGAGCCCCACATAGCCTGCGACGGTCGTCGCTGCCGGCTGTGTGCCGGCTGCTCCGAGGGAGGCCTCCCGTCGCGTCTCCGTGAGCGCGTGGTCCTCTTCGGATCCGGCCCGACGAAGCCTCACGAAGTGCAAGTGCGCCGGGAGCTCCTCGGCGAGCACGTCGCTGCGCACTCGGGTCGGCTCCGAAGGGCAGGCCGTGCGCCACTCGAAGCGTTGCCAACCCACCTCCGTGTGCAGCCTGATGAAGGAGCCGCGCGTCGCGACGCACGGCCGATCCCCGGAGAACAGCCGGAGATGGCCCTGCACGTAGCGTTCGATGTCGAGCTCGCCCCGGGCCGCGAGGGCGCTCATGTCCAGCTCCGAGATGCGCACCCGCACGACGGCCTCGGAACCGTCCACGGTCCACGACGAGTAGCTCACGCTCCGCGCGTGAGCGTGCGCGGTTCCAGCGCCGAGCAGCACGAGCGCGAAGGCGAGCCGTACCGGTGTCACGGTGCCTCCGGGGCGAAGAGGATTCGAGCCTCGCGCCGGCGCTCCTCGAGGAAGCTCTCGAGTCCGCGTTCGCCGGTGCGCCGACGATGCTCGGCTGCGACCGCATCGCGGGCCTCGTCGAATGGTGGGCTGGCCCCTTCTAGACGCTCCCGCACGCGCACTACGAAGTATCCGGAGGCCGTGCGCACCGGCTCGCTGACCTGGCCTGGCCCGAGCGCGAGCGCCGCGCGCGTCGCCGTCGAGCCGACCAGCTCACCTAGAGCGCGAGGTGTGAGAGGCCCGCCGGGCAGCTCCACGTCCGGCGCGTCGGACGTGGATCGGACGTCGTCGAATGTTTCGCCAGCGACCAAGCGCTCCCGGGCTTGCGTCGCCCGTTCGAGGCCGGCGCCCGCGTTCTCCGAGGAAGCCCTGAAGAACAGTGCATCGAGGGCGAGCTGAGGCGAGCTCCGGAACCACCGTGCGTTGTCGGCGTGGAAGCGACGCAGCTCCTCCTCGTCCGGCTCCGCCTCCTCCCCGTCCTCGGCGGTCGCCACCAGCAGACCGATCACGGCAGCGCTCAGATCCGCGCGGACGCGTCGATCGCGCGCGGCAAGTCCGAGCTCGAGGCCCCGCTGGACGAGCAACTCCTCGTCGATGAGCCTCTGGAGCACCCGGCGACGTGTCTCCCCGTCCGGAGCGCTTCCCGTCGCGGTCGCCACGCCGGACAGGGCGCGCTCGTAGTCGGCGCGCCAGATCGGGCTCCCGTCGACGAGGGCGACGGCGTTCTGTGGGAATGGACCGTCCGCACCCGGACCACGTTGTACGATCTGCCAGCTCGCGAGCCCGGCCCCGAGCAGGGCGCCGGCGGCGAGCAGCACGTGCGCGCTGCTCAGGTCCTTGCCGATCATGGCGTCACCCTCCCGTCCGATACCCCCGCTGTTGGCTCGCCGTCGTCCTGCTCCCTCGCCCGTGCCGCCTCGGCGTCGAAAGCGACGTAGATGGGCGAAGACCACGCGCGCTCCTCGATCTCGGTCAGGCAGTCCTCGTCGAGGGGAGTCCGCCAATCGCCAAAGCAGGGGCGAACACGGACGCAGCGTCCACCCTCGACTCGCTCGCAGCGCAGGCCTCCTCCGTTGACGGCTGGGGTCGGCTCCTGGATCGCCCGCACGTAGTAGACCGCGTCCCGACCGCCTGGGACGAAATCCGGATCCTCGATGTCCACGGTGCACGAGCTGCTTTCGGCGGGGCATGGGAGGACCTGCCACGGGCTCTGCACGAGGCTCTCGACGGGCTCGTCCTCCGATCGTTGCGGCAGGATGCGCACGACCTCGATGCGCGTGATGCGCGTGCGCTCGTCGCTCGGGTTGTGACATTCGTCGAGGCACAGGTGCCTGAGGCGTTCGGCGTCGAGCGCGGCCGTCGACCAGTCGGGGCACCCGGGGCGCTGCGCCATGGCGCCGACCGCGCGAACGCGGAACCGCGGCGTGTCGCCGAGCCGCACGGAGGAGCCCATGGGCGTCGACTCCCGCCCTCCGCTCATCAGGTCGAACCACAGCAGGATCCTCGGCCCCGAAGTGCCATAGACCTCGCGCCGCGCGAGAGCATCCCAGATGGCGTCGCGGCCGCGTCCACGGCTGTGGACGGCGACGAGCCCGCCGGTCATGAAGAAGGACGCTTGCCTCTCGAGCTCGACGATCTGAAACGGGTTCGTTCCCAGGACATCGTCGACCGTGAGCCGTCGAGATTCGGGCTCGGGCTCGCTGCGCGGGCCGAACACACGATCGTGCCAGACCTCTTCGACAGGTCCCGTGGCTTCGGTCATGCGGCGGCGCTCGAATTCCTTGTATCCGGTGCCGGGCCGGGCAGTGTGATTGTCGCTCGAGGCGATGAAGCCGAGCTGGACGTGTCGCGGCGGCCCGTCGCCCTCGAAGTGACCTCGAGCCAACACGTATTGAACCGAGCCACCAGGACGGTAGTTGAATGCTGGGACGAAGCAGTCGCGGCACTGCCCGCAGTCTCCCCAGTCCTCGACCGAGGCGCCGGGAACGGTGACGTGTCCAGCGACGCCCATGGCCAGGTAGTTCTCGCGCGCCTCACCGACGCGGCGCGCGCACTCCTCGGCGGGCGCATCCCCACACCTCGAGCGAATGATCTCGCCGGCGCGCCAACAGCACGGCTCGTAGTCCTCCCGCGGCTCCGGACAGATCGGCTGACCGTCCGCGTCGAGCTCGTAGGCGACGAAGGGCCGGTACTCCTCGGAGCTCCCGTGGCCCGAGTAGACTTCGATCAGCGCCTGACGCGCAGGGTCGTCCTGGCCGGGGGCGAGCTGCTTGTCCCAGACGTAGCCCGGTGGCGTGTAGAAACCCCAGGTTGTCCCGTGGGGGATGACGAGGGCCTCGAGGCCCCACTGCGCGAGCTTCTCGTAGAGCTGGGCCGGTGTGTCGGCGACCTCGCGGCAGTCCGCCGGCAGCTCGCGCGTGTCGATCCCCGCAGGGCATTCGTCGATGGCCCGGTTCTCCATCATGAAGTGAAAGAGGTCGAGGTACCGCTGGCGCCGGCGGAAGTCGTGGATCGGGATCAGCGCCAACCGCCCAAAGCCCTTCACCGGGAGCGTGCGAAACGCCGAGCCGAATCCAGGCGCGCCGATGGGACGGGCGGGCAATAGTGCCGGGTCGGTTTCCTTGAAGATCACGTTCTTGTGGCCGTAGTGGTCCTGCGGGGTCTGGCCGACCTGGCTCCACTCGAATCCCGCGAAGGCCACGAGGTCCGGGTTGTCGGGGTCGCCTGCGATCTCGTTGCAGCGGCGGATGCTCTCGAGGCTCTCGCGCCAGTGTTCGGGAGTGAGCCCCTCGGCGTGGTCGGTGAGGGCGAAGAAATCGAGCCCCGAGCAGAAACGTGCGAAGTCGCAGGCATCGGCCGGCGGGTGCGCCCCCTCGCCGCCCATCAGCGGCACGCTGCGCATGAACGCATCAGCCGAGAAGGTCGTGTGCACGTGGAGATCGCCAAACAGGATTTGGTCGGTGGTGGTCTCCGGTCCGAGCTCTGCTTCGGCGTGTCGCTGAGTCTCGAGCCTGCCCGCGACGGCCTCCTGTGGGAGCCTGGACCCGGATATCTCACCGGCACCCTCGTGTTGTCCGCCGCCGTAGACGCACCAGCCAGCACCGACGACCATGAGCACTACGGCAGCAGCGAGCTGCCAACGAATACGGTTCTTCTTCGGCACGGTCGGACCCTATCACGGGCCCCCCGGCCGAGCGGCGCGAGCCCGCGGGCGTGTCAGACCGAGCCTGTCACTGCGGCAGGGGCGCCGACACGCGGGCCGTGAGGTCCTCGGCCATGCGTCCATCCGTGAGTCGCCACGTCTCCGTGCGCAGCATCGACGGGCAGCAGTGCGGATCGTCGGGGGCCCACTCGTGGCGCGGCACGAGGACCGTGCCGCGATCGATCGTCCACTCTGCGATGTCGAAGAAGTCGCTGTCGTGCTTGCCCGGGATGACGCCGAGGGATTCGATGCGACAGTCGCGCTCCGTGAACACCTCGAGCCACACTGGCGGATCGTTGCGTCCGTCGGTGTAGCCGAGCTGGAGCACGGCCTCGGGCTGGCTGTCACTGGTGAGATCGCCGACCTCGGTGCGGGCGAGCGAGAAGACCGTCGCTTCGCCCGTGCCCGAGGTGGACGGCCGCTCGACAGTGCCGTCGACGAGCGTGATCTCACCCTGATCCTCGAACCGGTAGGTCCGGCTGCGCCAGTCGACGTCGACGACGTGGTCGCATGGGGGTGCGGGCGGCGGTTCGAGGCGTTCAACTGCTGGACGCGGGGTCTCCTGAGCGGGAGCGGGAACCTGGATCGGATCCTCGCAGCCCATGCCCACGACCAGCAGCAGTGACAGCCATGCGCGCATCGTCTACGCGCCGCATCCTAGCGGGCACTGACGATTTCCTCCACCGCACTCCCTCCCCACGCAACATTGGGGACAGGTAGATTCCTCCACCGGACCAAGGCCCCGGGTGCATCCGCCACAGATGTTCCTGCGGACCGGGCTCGCGCCCAGCCCCCTGTTCGTGTATCCGTCGGGCACGATGCCCCTAGCCGAGCCACGCCCCGTCGCCGTCGTCGTCATGGCGAAGACCTCCCTCGCGGGCGCGACCAAGACGCGGCTCATAGGCGCCCTCACGCCCGAAGAGGCCGCCGAGCTCTACTCCGCCATGTTCGCCGACCGCTGCGCCGAGATCGCGGCGCTGCCCGGCGTCATCCCCGCCGTCGCCTTCGCCCCACGTGCCGACGGAGGAGCCGGCGGCCCCGTCCCCGAGGGCTTCCGTGTCGTTCCCCAGCCCCCGGGAGATCTCGGCGCCTGCCTCGAGGCCGCGGCCGACTTCTTTCTGCGCGATGGGACGGCCGTCCTCTTGGTGGACAGCGACTCCCCCACCATGCCGCGGAGCTTCCTCGCAGAGGCTGTGGAGTCTCTGCGCGGGGAGCCCAGCGCCGAGGCCATCGACCTCGTGGTCGGACCCGCCGAGGACGGCGGCTACTGCTTCATCGGCCTGCGCGCGCGCCATGCGGAGCTCTTCAGGGATGTCCCGTGGAGCACCGACCGGGTGGTCCCGTTGACGCTGGAGAGGGCCAGGGAAGCCGGTCTGCGATGCCGGGTCCTGCCGACCTGGTGGGACGTGGACACGCCGCAGGATCTGGACCGGCTTCGCCTGGGTCTGCTCGACGCGATCTGGCCTCGCCAGACGGCGCAATGGCTCCGGGCGCACCGGACGGATCCTTCTCTGCCATCCGAGGGAGATCCAGTGGAGCCGGCGGAGCGGTGGCGTGCGCCGTGGCGGCGGACTGCGAGCCGGTTTGTGCACGCCACGCCCTGGCTCACGCTCAGGGAGGACGACCTGGTCCTGCCCGATCTCAGGCGCACGACGTACACGGTCGTGGAAACCGGACAGTGCGTCGGCATCCTGCCCCTCCTCGACGACGGTACGGTGCTCCTCGTACGCCAGTACCGCTATGTGGCGGACCGAGTGACCTGGGAGATGCCCACCGGAGGCGTCCACGCGGACGAGACGCCCGAGGTCGCGGCGCGCCGGGAGCTCGCCGAAGAGGGACAGGTGAGCGCCGGGCATCTCGAGTACCTCGGCGCGTATCACACAAGCAAGAGCGTGATGGACGAGACCGCGCACCTCTTCGCGGCGCGCGAGCTCACAGCGGTGCGGGCGCGGCCCGACGACACCGAGTTCTTCCGGATCGAGAACGTCCCCTTCGATCGCGTCCTCGAGATGGTGACGAACGGCGAGATCACCGACAGCATGACGATCATCGCCGTCCTGCGGGTGGCCCTCGATCGCGCTAGCCCCGGCGCCTGAAGCCGGTCCTCAGCCGCGCTGCTGCGTCGGGCGCAGCAAGATGTCGTGAATCTCCACGTGCGCTGGCGCTGCGAGAACCTGTCGCACGGCGTCAGCCACGTCCCCAGGCTCCAGCACCTTGTAGCGGCCGTAGGTCTGCTCCGCCACAGCTCGGCTCCGATGATACCGCTCCGCGAACTCAGTCTCGACGAAGCCCGGACTGATGGAGCTCACGCGAATGCCGCTCCCGAGCTCTCTCAGCTCTTGCCGCAAGCCCTCGGTCAGGGCACGGACCGCGAACTTGGTCGCCGAGTAGACCCCGCTCCCGGCCGGCACGCGATGGGCGGACATGGACGAGATGTGGACGACATGGCCATCGTCGCCCCGGGCACGCATGTCCGCGACGGCTTCCCGCGTGCAGACACACAGGGCGAGCACGTTGACCTCCAGCATCTCCCTCCACTGCTCGGTCTCGCCGTCCACGAGCGGGGCGAGGTGGCCGAGCCCGGCATTGTTCACCAGCACGTCCACGCCTCCCCATCGGTTCCGCACGTCTTCGAACAGTCGGCCGATCTCGGCCGTGTCCCGCAGATCGACCTTCACAGCAAGAGCCTCGACCCCCAGCCCAGCGCACTCATGGGCGAGCGCGTCGAGCCGGTCCTCCCGCCGTCCGCAGAACGCAACACGCATGCCGGCACGCGCGAGCATGCGCGCCACTGCATTGCCGATACCGCTCGAGACTCCGGTGACCAGAGCCACACGACCACGCCACCGGTCCATCGCCGACGTGCCGGTCATCGCTTCACCCGCCGGCGTCGCCCGAGGCAGACAACGGCAGGGTGAAGTGGAAGCTCGAGCCCTGCCCCAACTCGCTCACGACGCCGATCTCGCCCCCGTGGGCCTCGACGATGCGCTTGGCGATGGCGAGGCCAAGACCCGTGCTGGATTCGCCTCCCGTGGGCCTGGTGCTCGTCCGTCCGAATTCCACGAAGACCCGGCCCAGCTCTCCCGCAGGAATGCCCTGACCTCGGTCCGCGACGGTGATCCGCGCTGTGCTGCCCGCGCGGCTGGCCGAGACCGCGATGCGTGTCTCGGGCTTGGAATACTTGATCGCGTTGTCGACGAGGTTGTCGAGGACCTGGGCGATCCGCTCCGGATCCATCGACACCTCGGGCAAGTCGTCCTCGACCTCGAGCGCCACTTCGATCGACTTGCGGCGGGCAGCAAGCTGATCGGACGCGAGCCGCTCGCGCAAGTACTCCCCCAGGTCGACGCCGCGCCTGGCGAGCTCGAGCTTGCCCAGCTCGATCGCGGTGATGTCGAGCACGTCGTCGATGAGGACGCTCATGCTGAGACAACGCTTGTGAATTCGCGCGATGACGTCCCTCTGGGCCTCGGGCAGCGGACCGAGCGTCTCACCGAGAAGCAGGCTCGCGTAGCCCTGAACGACGGCGATGGGGCTCCGAAGGTCGTGGACCACGAGGCCCAGGTGGCGGCTCTTGACCTCGTGGAGGTCCGCCACTTCCTGGAAGAGCCGGCCCTTCTCGAGGAGCACCGAAAGCTGACCGGCGATCCGAAGAAACGTGTCGATGTGGCTCGCGCCATAGGTGTTCGGCTCGTGACTCGAGAAGAAGATGAAACCGACGGGCTGGCCGAGCGACATCAGGGGACAGGTCAAGCTCGAGCGCATTCCCTCGGCCACGATCCGCCGTGTCGAATCGGACGTCGCGTGTCGACGAAGGTACTCCTCGAGGTCGTTGATGACCCGCGGCAGGCCCGTGTCGAGGATGGTCTGGAGACTGCTCCCCGCGAGCCGAGCGGAGTAGCCGCGCCCGATCATCGTCTCCTTCGCCTCGGACCGACTCCAGCGTGCCCGCACGGTGCGCCCGTCTTCATCGATGAGCGCGACTCCGATCCGGTCATAGGGAATGAAAGGCCGGAACGTCCCGTAGATGTGGTCGAGCACCTCGTCGAAATAGGGGTTCTGGCTCGCGTGCCCCGAGAGGCGCACGACCGCCCGCACGGTCTCGAAGCGGCGGTCGAGAGCCTCGCCCAGCCGCCGGATCGCGGCTCCGAGCCGGGCGGCTTGATCCTCCCCCGCGTTCGGGAACTCGAGCACGCTGGGGGCAGCGCTCGTGTCGGGCGTGTGATCTGTCAGCGGGTCTTCCTCGTCAGCCACGTCCACATCCTCGAAGCGCGAACAGCGATCGTGCAAGGGGACGCTCCGCGGGGCAAGCGCTTGTTTCGACCGTCAGGATTCGTCCGTCCAGACGCGCTTGCGTCGCACCGATGCGCAGGGCTCAGGGCGGCGTCGGGGGCTGGCGGAGATCGTCCACGCTCGGACCCGGACCGCGGGGCCGCCCGGCATCCGGCCGCTCCGTTGCAGGCGTCGCTGGCGCAGTCGGAGACGTGACGTCCGGAGCAGGACGACGCAACACGATGCGCACGAGTGACGGATCCTCCGACGGGCTGAGCTCGGCTAGTCCTACCAGGGCGCCTCGGGACAGCTCGAGCCGGATCGGGCGCTCCCGGGCCGCCGTGAACGAGCAGGGCGTGCGCGCGCACACGATGCCTCGCCCCGCGATGCGCACCTCGGCGCCCGGCGGGCGGCTCTCGACGCGCACCGTCACCTCTGTGGTCCCGCCATCCGGGGTCGTCGTCCCCGCGTCTCGAGGCGCGGGCCCGGCGACGCCCGCGTCCGGCGCGGCTGTTGGGCCTTCCACGTCCAGCGGTGGATCACCGGGGTCCGTCTGTTGCGCGCTCCAAAGCATGTAGCCCCCGCCCGCGACCCCGAGGAGCGCGAGCATCCCGAGGGCGCCCAATGCCATGCCGTGGCCCCGTCGAGTCGGCAGCGCCGGTGGCTCCCCGCTGAGGACATCCTCGAGCCGCGGGGCACGAGGCGATCCAGGCACCGCGGAGACATGGCGCACCTGCGGGCGCGACCGCGCCGCTGCCGTCGACGGCGCGGCCGGATCGGTCGGAGCCAGGGCCGGAGCCGTGGGCCCGCGATTGGGGGCACCGCTCGTGCGCGTGGTCAGCGGCACGAAGGCCTCGGGCCTCCCGATACGCGACGGATCGCGCAGGACGTCCGAGGGCAGGAAACCCATCTGGGAAGCATCGAGAGCAGCCAAGACCTCCTTGCTCACTTCGTCAGCGGTCTGCTGGCGGTCGTCCGGGTCCTTGGACAGCGTGCGCAGGATCACAGCCTCGAGCGCGGGCGGTACCTCCGCGCTCGGGTTCACATCGCGTATGCCCGGCGGCGGATCGAGCATGTGCTGCGACAGCACCTGCATGAAGGCGTCTCCGGTGAAGGGGACGCGGCCCGCGAACATCTCGAACATGATCACGCCGAGGGAGTACAGATCGACGCGGTGATCGGTGGGGCGGCCGAACGCCTGCTCCGGCGACATGTACTCGGGCGTGCCGAAGATCATCCCGGTCTTCGTGATCTTGCGCCCAGCAGCGTCGATGTGGTCCAGATCGCTCATCTTGGCGATGCCGAAGTCGACGAGCTTGACGAAGTCTCTGCGGCCTTCCCGCGTTGTCAGGAAGATGTTCTCGGGCTTCATGTCCCGGTGGGTGATGCTCTTCTCGTGCGCAGCGCCGAGGGCTCGGCAGCACTGCAGGATGATCGGAATGGCCCGCTCCACCGACAGCACGCTTTCCTGGTCCAGCAGGTCGGCCAGATCAGACCCCTCGAGCAGCTCCATCACCAAAAAGGCGGAGCCGTCGTCCGTCTGGCCGAAGTCGAGCATGCTGATGATGTTCTCGTGCCCGATCAGGGATGCGCTCCGAGCCTCCTGTCGGAAGCGCGCGACGATGACCGGATCCGACGAGACCGCTCTGCGCAACACCTTGACGGCCACTCGCCGGCCAAGGCGCGTGTGGACCCCTTCATAGACGACCCCCATGCCCCCCGCCCCGAGCACCCGCGTCAGGCGGTACCGGTCTGCCAGGATGCAGCCCACCAAGGGGTCCTGGCCCTCGTCGACCGCGGACAGGCGGGAGAGGGTGGTCAAGCGAGAGCCATCCTCGGGACAGAAGAGCTCTCCCCCGCGCCACTCCTCCCTGCACCTCGGACAGACCTTCACCGGAGTCGACAGTATACGCGGCCCCCGCGTACATTGGCGTCTCTGAACTTCGACAATCCCATCGTGCGATGAACCCCAAGGCACAGCCCGTGGGCGCTGTCCCATGGCCCGGTTGCTGAGATCGTGGAGCTCCTCTCGCCGCTGCAGCTCGCGTGGCTCGGCCTTCTCGCGCCGCTGATCGTCCTCTACATCCTCAAGAGGCGGCGCCAGCAGCGGGTGGTCGGCTCCACGCTCCTGTGGGAGCAGGCCCTCCGCGACCTGCGGGCGGAACGTCCGTGGAAGAAGCTGATCCCCCATCTCGCCCTCCTGCTCCAGGCGCTCGTGATTCTCCTCGGCGCCCTCGCCCTCGCGCGACCGGCCGGCGCTGGGCGCGTTCCGGCCGGAGCCCGCGTAGCGGTCGTCGTCGACACTTCGGCATCCATGGCTGCAGACGCGGACGGTCAGAGCCGCATCGAGCGGGCCCGGAGCGAGGCACGGGGCCTGGCCCGCGGTCTGGCCCCAGGCGGGCAGATGATGCTCATCGACGCTGCCGCCCAGCCGGCAGTTCTCTCGCCTCCCACGCAAGATGCGACGGCGCTCGAGCGCGCCATCGCGCAGCTCGACGTGCACGGGGGGGGATCGGACATCGAGGCGGCCGTGGCGCTCGCGGCCGATCGGCTCCGCGGTGCCGCAGGAGGAAGTCGCATCGTGCTCTTGACGGATGCGGCCCTCGACGGCGAGGTGCCGCTCGATGGGCGGACCGCACCCGTCGAGGTCCGACGTGTGGGGGGGACGGCGCCGAACACGGCGATCGCCGCGGCGGACGTGCGAGCGCGACCCTCAGATGATGCCCCGGATCGGGCCGAGGTGTTCGTACGATTGACGCGCTTCGCGCAGGACGACGCCGACGTCTTCGTCACCGCGACCGTCGTCCAAGCCGGCGACCCGCAGGGCAACGTCGTCGCATCCCGACGCGTCCGCATTGCGGCGGGCCAGACCGAATCGGTGGTGATGGGTGCAGACCTTCCCCCCGACGCCTCGGGGCGGGCATCGATCGTGCGCATCCAGATCACGGCGGCCGAGGGCAGCCGTGCCCGCGACGCGCTCGCCCTCGACGACGTGGTGGTGGTGCCGAGCCCCGGCGCGCGAAGGCTGCCCGTCTTCCTGGTCGGAGCGGCTCCCGCGCCCGTCGAACGTGCGCTCAGGGCGGATTCGGAGGTGGAGCTGTTCGCGACGACGCTCGAGTCTCTGGCCGGGCGTGAGGGCGACGCCCCGCCCCTCGATGGGCTCGTCATCTACGTGGGTCAGACGCCGGATACGCCGCCCCCCGGAGACTCCATGGTCATCGGACCCGTGTCCGACCGTGTGTTCGAGCTCGAGCTCGGACCCGTCGCCCGCGGCGCGAGCATCGTCACCTGGGACGACGAGGATCCGCGGCTGCGCTTCGTCCAACTCTCCGACGTGCACGTGAGGGCGATCCGTCCCGTCATCGGAGCGGCGGGACGAGCTCTCGTGTCCACCGACGCGGGACCCGCGATCGCGTCCGTCGAGCGACCGAACGGCGAGACCACCCTCGTGTCATTCGACCCGAGCCAGAGCGACTGGCCGGATCGCCAGTCCTTCGTGGTCTTCATCCGGAATGTCCTGGAGAGGGCGAGAAACCGGAGGGCCGCGGGTGGCGTGGCGTCGGGAAGCGTCGGCGAAGCCCTCCGCGTGCCCGCGCCCGACGGCGAAACGGTCACCGTGGTGGCGCCGGACGGCACGCGGGCCGAGGCTGTCTCGCGTGGTGGGGTCGCCATCATCGATGTGCCAGCGGTCCCCGGGGTGTTCCGCGTCTCGGTTGGCGACAGACGGCTCCATGCACTGCGCAATCTCCTCGATCCCTCCGAGAGCGATCTCTCGGCTCGGGCGCGATTCACGCGCGGCGGGCGAGCCACGGTGGCGGCCGCAGCCGAGGGGAACGAGCACGCGGAGTCGTGGCCCTGGCTCGCCGCCGGGCTCCTGATCGTGCTTCTGCTCGAGGTTCTGTGGGCGACACGGAGAAGCGCGACGTGATCCGCTTTTCCGCGCCTCTGCTGCTCTTGTTCGCCGTCCCCGTCGTGCTTCTGGTGCTCGCGCGGCTTCGCCGACTGCCCCGCGACCACGCCGGGTGGCGCCGCACCGCGATCCAGGCGTGCATGCTGCTGGCGGCCGCCGCGGCGGCGCTGGCCGTCGCGGGGGCGGAGTTGGGCGCCCGCGTGGACCGGATCGCGGTGATCTTCGTGCTCGACCGCAGTCGAAGCGTGGAGCGCGCGGGCCAGAGCGGCACGGCCTCCACGGTGAACGACATCCGCGAGGCCATACGTCACATGGATCCGGATGACAGCGCTGGTCTCGTCGTCTTCGGTGCGGAGGCGGCGACCGAGGTCGTGCCTTCTCCGAGCCCGCCCATCGGGTCGAGCCGGGCCTCGATCCCGCGGGATGCCACTGACATCTCAGCTGGTCTCCGACGTGCCCTGGCGGATCTGCCTGCGGAGCACACCGCTCGCATCGTGTTGGTGAGCGACGGCGTGGAGAATCGAGGGGACGCCCTGGGCGCGGCCGCTACGGCTACCAGCCGCGGCGTGATCGTGGATGTGGTGGAGGTGCAGAGGCAGCCGCAACCCGAAGTGGCGGTCGCCCGGGTGCGCGTCCCGCCCACCGCCGATCCAGGTGAGCCGGTGGAGCTTCGTGTCGTCACGCGTGCCACCCAGGCGGCGGAGGTGCGCGTACGAGTCAGTCGTGACGGCGCCACGATCGCCGAGGGTCAGACGCGTATCGGCGCCGGCGACGACGTGCTCGTGATGCGCGACGTCGCCCCGGAGGCAGGCGTGCATCGGTACGACGTTCTCGTCGAGCCCGTGAGCGCGCGCTCCGACTCGTCCATGGAGAACAATGAGGGCGGTGCCTTCATGCGCGTGTCGGGTGGCTCCAAGGTGCTCGTGCTCGCAGGAACGCCTGACGCAGCGACGGGGCTCGCCGATGCGATCCGGCGCGGCGGTCTCGAGGTCGAGCTCGCCGGACCTTCCCGCGTGCCTCCGGATCTCGCGACGTTGGCGAGCTACGACCTGCTCGTGCTCGACGACCTGAACGCTCGCCGTTTCACCGAGGAGCAGATGCTGCAGGTCGCGTCCTATGTGCGCGACCTCGGCGGCGGGCTGCTGATGGTCGGCACGCGGGACAGCTTCGGCCTCGGCGGGTACGCCTATACGCCCATCGAGGAGGCGCTCCCGGCCACGTTCGATCTCCGGCAGCGCCGCGACAGGGCGTCCCTCGCGATGATCATCGCCATCGACAACAGCGGCTCGATGGGTGTGGAGGTGTCGCCCGGTACGACCAAGCTGGCTCTCGCGAACGAGGCCGCCGCCCGCTCGGCGATGTTGCTGAGCCCCTTTGACCGGGTTGGCGTCATCCACGTGGACACGGCGGTCGCCTGGACCTTGCGCATGACTCCGGTGCGGGATCCCGAGGCCATCGCCGCCGCGGTCCGGCGTGCCCAGCCTGGTGGTGGCGGGATCCTCGTGGACATCACGCTCCGCGAGGCCTACGCGGCATTGGGAGACGAGACGACCCAGCTCAAACACCTGCTCCTGTTCAGTGACGGAGAGGACTCGGAGAGCCTGGGCGGTACCCGCGCCATGGTGGGGGCGGCGCTGCGCAACCGCATCACGACATCGATCGTGTCCATGGGCAACGGGGTGGACACTCCCGAGCTCGAGCGTCTCTCACAGATCGGTCAGGGGCGTTTCTACATCGTGGACAACATGAGTGAGCTGCCGCGCATCTTCACGCAGGAGACCATCGAGGCTAGCCGCTCGGCGATCATCGAGGAGGCGTTCCGCCCGAGCGTCGGCGCGCCGGGCGCGGCGACCCGCGGGATCGACTTCGGATCGGCGCCCGCGCTCGGGGGCTATGTGGTCGTCAACCCTCGCGGCCGGGCGACGCGTCTGCTGGGCGCCAAGGACGACGACCCATTGCTGCTCGAGTGGCAGCATGGAGTGGGTCGCTCGTCCGTGTTCACGACGGATGCTGGCTCGGGGTTCGGCCGCGCGTGGCTCGCGTGGCCAGGGTACGCGGCGCTCTTCGGACAGCTCGCGCGCGACCTTGCCCGCGCACCGGAGCGGCGCGATGCTCGCGTCAGCGTTACTTTGCGCGACGGCGTGGGTCACGTTCGCGTGGAGGCCGTCGACGATGCCGGTCGATATCGGAACTACCTGGATCTGGCGGCGACGGTGGCGGGTCCGGGCGGCCAGAGCGCCGATGTGCCCCTCAGCCAGACGGGAGCAGGCAGGTACGAAGGCACCTTCGATGCCGACGCTCCGGGGCCCTACCTCGTCACCGTACGCGAATCGGCCCAGAGCCTCGTGGGTAGCGCAGGGCTCGTCCGACCGAGTGGAGACGAGCTCCGCGGCGAGGGCACCGATCACGCCAAGCTCGCCCAGATCGCCGCGCTCACGGGAGGTCGCGTCCGTACCGACATGGAGAGCGTGTTCACCGACCGGCCGCCCCCGACTCGATCCTATCGTCCCCTCTGGCACGTCCTGCTGGCCCTCGCCATGTGTCTCATGCTCGTGTCCGTGGCCCTGCGGAGGCTCGTCCTGCCGCGGGGCATGCTCGGGCGGCTCGTGCCCTCGCCCCTGCGTCGATGGCTCCGCGTGCGCCCGGCTCGCGTGGTCCCGTCGACCGATCCGGCGGCCACGCTCTCGGCCCTCGCGGCGATCAAGGCACGCACGGGTCGGGGAGGGGCTGACGTCGCCCCCGAGGTGCGCGCCGCGCTCGGCGCCGATCCGAGCTCCGTCGAACCCGAGGCACGGCCACGCGCTCCCGGTGCCGACGCTCCGCCCGATGCGGACCAGCCGGCGCCGCCCGCCGCGCCGGCAGCCCCATCGTCGCTGGCTGAGCAGCTGCTCGAGCGCAAGAAGCGCAAACGCTGATGAGCTCAGCTCTCTCCGTTGCCGCCGCGGATGTCGCCCTTGCGCGCGTCCTTGGCCGCGTCGCGCAAGGCTCGCCGCACCGAGTCCACGACCTCATCGGCGTCTTCGCTGCGTGGCCCCGCCGATCGACGCGGTGCCTCTTTGCGCGGCCCCCGCGGTTTCCGTTCGCGTCGCCCCGATCCGCCTCCGCGCCGAAAGACCCGCCACGCCTGGGCACCATCGAGCGGCCGGAAGGGCAGGAGGTTGAGCCCGATGAGGATCAGGTTGGTGCGCGTGAGAGCCGACACGAGATCGAAGCCGAAGGCCGACTGCGGTTCGCCCAGCGCCAGGACTGCGGCGAAAGTTAGGGCGAGGACCAGGAGCTGGGCGAGGACCCCGCCCCAGGCGATGACGGCACGATCCCTCTCGGTGGCGGCGCCATCGTAGCGGCAGACGCCGCCGAAGCCGTGCACGTCCACGGAGAACGTTCGCAACCCTCGTCGTGAGACGAGCGTTGCGTGTCCGAGCTCGTGGCTGAGGATCAACACCAGGAACCCGAGCCAGAAGCCTGGAACGAAGGCCAGTCCGCCGAACAGCACGGCTCCGAGGGGCGCCGACCAGTGGAATCGGATCGGCGCTCCGCGCAGTCTGGCGACCGTGAGGTAGCCGGTGTCGAACATCCTGGAGCGAACCATGACACGACAGACCGTGGGTGCCAGCCGCCCCGTTTGGTCCTATGGTTCGCCCACATGGATAGCCACGACCCCGAGTTCTCCCGCAACGCCGAGGCCATGGAGCACGTGCGCGGCCTGCTTCGTCACATCGGAGAGGATCCCGATCGCGAAGGTCTCGTCGACACGCCGGCTCGCGTGATCAAGGCGCTGACCGAGTACTACTCCGGCTACGGAGAAGACCCCGCGGAGCATCTCGCCAAGACCTTCACGGAAGTCGAGGGCTACGACGAGCTGGTGCTGGTCAGCGACATCGAGATCTTCAGTCACTGCGAGCACCACATGGTGCCTTTCGTCGGAAAGGCCCACGTGGCGTATATTCCGGCCGGCAAGATCGTCGGCCTCTCGAAGCTCGCCCGCGTCGTGGATGTTTATGCCCGCCGCCTTCAGGTTCAGGAGAAGCTCACCGCGCAGATCGCTGATGCGATCAATCGCACGTTGGGTCCCCAGGGCGTGGCTGTCATCGTCCAGTGCCAGCACTTCTGCATGTGCTACCGCGGCGTGCGAAAGCCCGGGTCGTGGACGACGACCAGCAAGCTGCACGGCGTCTTCATGCGGGATGCCGCAGCGCGGTCCGAGCTCCTGACGCTCGTGGGCATGCACCGCGAGATCGGCGGCTCTGGCCACTGAGAGGCCGGGAGTCTTTCGACTCCCCGCCTGCGCGCCGGCTTTCGCCCTCGCGCTTGCTCAGGCCGGCAGCGGCGGATCCCGGGGCTCGATGTCCGGGCCCACCATCGGATCGAACTCCGGCGGCGGACTGGGCGGCGACGGCCCGTCGTGCGTTGCCATCTCCTCGAATCGGCGCACGAAGCTCTCGAGGGTGCGGAGGCGTTCCTCGGACAGCGTGGCCACGTCGCCGCACAGATCAGCCGTGACGTCCTGGGCCCCCGCCATGGCGCGCACGTGCTCGATGGTGAGCTCCACGGTAATAGCGTCGTACACGCCGCCCGCCATGGGGACACCTGTGTAGCGCGCCGGCAGCCGGAATGGCCGTCCGTCGATGCGCAGATCGAGCGCGGGACACCGATTCCAGCGCGTGGCCGATACGGGCGTGCCCATCATCAGGCCGACGCGGATCTCGTGCAGTTCAGGATAGGCCGAAAGATCGAAGCTGCCCCAGCCCAGCTGCGAGTTGGGGTTGTCGTAGGTGATCGCGGCCGTGAGCGACGGAGGGTCGAAGGCCTCCGGGGCGTCAGCGATGATCGGCAACTCGTTGACGGAGACGACACTCATGCCCCGCCCGCAGCTCGAGAGGCCGGGCAAGACGAGTAACGGGAAGAGTGCGATCGCGTGCTGAGCCCTCACCGTGCTCGACTCCCAGCGTAGCATTGGGACCCCGGGGCCCCGCAGGTCCTTGGTCGTAGCATGGGGCCGGGGTGCTGCCGAGTGGGGCCGGAGCCCACGAACGCCTACATTTCGAGGGGTTACACGCACCAGACGGTTGAACAGGGGCTACCATGCCGCGTATGCTGACCCTATGGTCAGGTGGATCGCTGCAGTGGTCATCGCCTCGGCTGTCTGGGGTCTGGCCCCGGCGGCTCGAGCGCAGGATCACGCGCAGCCGGCCTTCCTGGCGGGTCTCGTCGTGGCGCTGGTCGCCCACGAGGGGCAGCTCCTCGACGCGGACTTGATCCGTCTGCACCCGGACGCCAAGGACGACATGCCACTCGAAGATGCGTCGTCCGGTGATGTGGTCGACCTCCTCGGTTGCGGGATCGACGTCTCCTCGCAGCTCACCGGCGCCACGTCGGATGGGAGCATCCTCCTGCAGCTCAAGCCCAACCTGGGGAGTCGCGGAGGGCTCGTGCGCTGGACCTTCCGGTTTTGACGCCGGCCTCGCGGCCGCGCGAAACGGTTTCCGTCTTGCGCGTTCCCTGACGTAGGATGCCCGGGCCCGGTGCGCTGTCCACGCGGACGGTGCGCCGCGCAGCGCGGAGGGGTCTTGATCGAGACGGTGATGGTGAATGGTCGTGACGCGGTGATGCGGCGACATCGCGGCGACGGGCCGACGCTCGTGTTGCTCCACGGTGCGGGCGGAAACCACATGTCCTACGACGACCTTCTCGTGCACCTCGGCAACGTCGACGTCGTCGTGCCTTCGCTGCCGGGGCGCTGCGATTCGGCCGGGGAGCCGTTGGCGACGGTGGCGGAGATGGCCACGTGGACCGGGGCCCTGCTCGGCGTCCTGGGTCTCCGGCAGGTCGTGGTCATGGGCCACTCTCTCGGGGGCGCCATCGCCCTCGAGCTCGCCCTCTCGCGCGCCGCGGGCCGGCCCGAGCTCACGGGCCTGATCCTCGCTTGCACGGGGGCGAGACTGCGCGTTCTGCCGGCCATCTTGGCGATGATGGAGCAGGCCGCCGAGTCGGGCATGCCCACGGAGATGGGCGCGCAGGTCTTCCGGTCCGACACCGATCCCGGCATGATCGATCGCGCGCTGCAGGTGTGGGGCCGCACGCCCGCATCCGTCGCGCTCGCGGACTGGCGGGCTGCCGACGCCTTCGATCGCATGGAGGGACTGGGGGAAGTCTCCGTTGCGACGGTCGTCCTGGCTGGCTCCGAGGACCAGATGACCCCACCCAAGTACGCGCGCTACCTCGCCGAGCACATCCCGAACGCGAGGCTCGAGCTGCTCGAGGGCGCTGGACACATGCTCGTCGCCGAGGAGGCCGGGCGGGTGGCCGAGCTCGTGCGGGGCATCGTGCGGGCCGAAGGGGCCGCGCAGATCGCGGCGACCTGACATCGTGGCCCGCGAGCTCACAGGAGCGCGTCGAATAGCTCCGGGCGCGGGTCCGGGATCACGACTTGATTCACCAACAGGCCGCGCTCCTCGACGACGGCCACGCCCGCGGCGATGGCGTACTTGACCGCATCCACGTCGCCCGTGAAGACGAGATAGGCCTTTCCGCCGAGCGCCATCGCGAGGCGGCACTCGACCATCTCCACGAGCGCCGTCTTGGCCACACGGTCGATCGCCTCGACCAGGGATGCGACGGAGAAGGACTCGATGATGCCCAGCGCCTCGCGCTTGGGCATCGGACCGCTCGAGGAGAGGGCGGGGAACACGGCGGGGTGGACGTTCGCGATGACGAAGTGGTCGATGGCGCACTCGGCGGCGATCTCGCGACCCCCGGCGACGCTCGCCTCGACCTCCTCGAGCTGCCCCGCGACCATCACCATGTATTTGCCGGAGCAGATGGTGCGAGCCAGGACGAGCTCCACTTCGGCCACCTTGAGCATTCGATCCGTGGTCTCGAAACCGCGCGCCACGCTCGACAGCTCGATGAGGCCCAGGGCGGGCGGGGTGGGGTCGTTCATGCTTCTCCAGGTCATGGTCAGCTCACCAGCCAGATGCTCTTGTCGTCGATCCGGTCCACGCGACCATCGATGCTGGCGTGCACGCGGGCGCCGAGCTTGCCTTCCGGGATCTCGCCCACCACGTCGCCGACGCGGACGCTATCACCCGGACTGACGACCGGCACGGCGGGGGAACCGATGTGCTGCGACAGCCGGAGCTCCACGCGGGTCGGATGGGCCGTGCGCTCGGTCATGGGCGCCGGCACGTTCCACTCGGTCAGGCCCAGGCGCTCGACGAGTCGAGGGATCGGCACGCGACGGCTGTCCCGCATCGGGTGGGGCTTGCCGCGATTGGGGATCGGCGCGGGCCGGGTGGGCAGGGCCCGCCAGATCTTCTTCGACCGAACGCACATGTCCTTGGGCGGTAGGTCCTCGGGGCAGGCGTAGAGATCGCACACGCTGCACTCGCAGCACTGGAGGCCCAACTCGGCCCAGCCCGCCTCCCGCTCGCCGGCAAATCCGACCGACCGCATCACCTTGTGAGGCTCGATAGCGTAGCCGAGCAGGTAGCGGGGGCACAGCTCCGTGCAGTAGCTGCACTGATCACACGCCGACCGGGAGATGTGGACGTTCACCTCCTCGGACAGCGTCTTGCGCCGGATGAGCTTGTGATCGGCAGCCAGCACGATGTAGCCGCCCGAGCGCTTCGTGACGGGTGCGCTGAGGTCGAGCAAGGCCGAGCCCATCATGGCTCCGCCGTCGAGCAGGGCGACGTGCTCGACCGTCGGACCACCCGCCAGATGAAGAACCTCCCGCGCGCTGGTGCCGACGGGCACGACGACGCTCACGGGCTCGTGCACTGCGCCCGCCACGGTGAGCGCCGTGTGCGTGACCGGAGTGCCTCGCATGGCGCGGGCGACGTTGATCAGGGTTTCGACGTTGTTGACGGCGCACCCCACGTCGAGGGGGATCCCGCCCGCCGGGATCAACCGCCCCGTCACGTCGTAGACGATGATGACCTCGTCCCCAGCAGGGTAGAAGTTGTCGTAGAGGTAGAAGTCGATGCCCGAACCCGCCGCCTCGCGCAGCCGTGCGGTGGCGGTCTCGTACTTCTTCTTGATCGCGATGACGCCACGCGAAGCGCCCGTGGAGGCCATGGCAATGCGCAAGCCCTCCACGACCTCGGCCGCGTGGCGCTTCATCAGCTCCTGGTCCTTGTACAACAGCGGCTCGCACTCGGCCGCGTTGGCGATGTAGGTGTCGACGCGGGCGCCGAGCTTCACGTGCGAAGGGAAGCCCGCGCCGCCCGCGCCCACGACGCCGGCTTCCCGCACCCGATCGACCACCTCGCCTGTCGCCACCATGCGTTGAGCCCCCGCAAGTAGCACAGCCCCTGGGGCGCCGACAACGGTCGCAGGCCCCCACCTGGTCACCTTGACTCCTGCCGCGAAGACCGTGATGCTCAACGTTGGGCTCGGTTCCGGGGGGAGAGATGATCCCCAGCCAGCAAGCAAGCAAGCAAGCACCGCGCCCGCGGTCGCTCGCGATCCTTCTGGCGTCCTTCCTAGCCCTCTCGACGCCGTTCGCAGCACCAGGCACCGCGGCGGCGCTCGACATCATCACGGACGCCCAGATGGGTGTGTCCTCGTGCGACCGCGACCACGACGGGACGCTCGACGCGGAGGACTGCGCGCCCGACGATCCCGATAGGGATTGCAGGTCCGGCTCCGGCCCGGAGCTGCTCTGACCATGGCCCGCCTCGCGACGATCGGCGTCCCGCTGGCCCTCGCCGCTGCGGCCTGCGTCTCGACCGAGCCGAGCCTGGACGCCGGTGGGCGCGACGCGGGATCGCGCGATGCCAGCGTCGGGACGCGGGACGCGGGGCCGCCCGATGCGCCCGCGGACGCTTGGTGGCCGGACGCGCCAAGGATCGACTGCGTCTTGGACCAGAAGGGCTGTCCGCCCGACCTGCCCCTGTGCTGCAACTGCGCCACCGGACACGACACTGGGTTCATGCTCTGCTACCCGGCCGACGTCGAGCTCGGGACCTGGGACCACGTGTACGGCAACACGTGTTTCATAGGTAGCTACGGCGGCGAATGCTGGGAGAGGCGCCCGGACGGTGGAGCCTCTTGCGCCCGCGACGCGGGGCTGTACGTGGCCAGCGATCCGAGCCGGTGCCCGGCGGCACAGCCGTACTGCTGTCTCGGCCTGTGTGCGGACCACGACATGGTGGGGTGGAGCTGCGTCGATCCGCGGGACGCCGGCCCGTAGCCGCGGTTCTCGCGCACCACCGCCTCGTGCGGTCGCCGTCGAGGGCAGGCACGCGCCTCGGCGCAGGGGGGCCGATCCTGAGACCTCCCGTGGGCGCGGATCCCGGGCGTCGGAGCACCGGTGCGCCGGCCGGCCCGCCTTTCGCCCTCGGCTAGTCAGCCCCTCCGAAACCTCCGGACTGTCATCTTTCGCATAGCGCACATTCCGTCTACTTCTCGAGAAGGCGCGAGAGGGCGTTTATGGGCGCTACACACCACGTGCGTCGAGAGGCTCGTGTGGTCCGCGAGCAGGGCGAGGATCCGGTCGCGAGCGAGCGCCGTCGCCGCCATCATGTCCGTGACCACGATCTCGTTTCGTCGTTCCACGTAGGGGCCCGAGTAGAAGGCCACGTAGCCCTCGGGCCCCCTGTCGCCTTCGACGACGTAGCCCCGGGCACGCCCCTCGCGCGGCTGGAACACCCGCTTCCAGACATACGCCCCACGGTCGAGCCAGCCGTCGAGGTTGCATGCGCGCTCGGCGTAGAGCGCCTCCACGGCAGCGCGATCCGGTTCCGTGAAGTCGCGCACCGCGAGCGAGCGCCCTTCGCGAGGGAGGTTGTCTATCGGGACGCGGACGCGAAACCTGGTTCCGGCCTGCGCCCAGCCCGCGCGCCGATAGAGCGTCTCGGTCGCCGGGAAGAGGCTCGAGAGGGCGACGCCCCGGTCGTACAGCTCGCGTGCGGTCGCCGCCATCAGCGCCGTGCCGACGCCGCGACCGCGGCTCGCGACGGCGATCCCCACGCCCGCCACGCCCATCATGGGCACGCTCCGGCCGCCGAAGTATTGGCCCATGGGGATCAACAGCAGCGCGCCCTGCACGTCGCGGCCTTCCCGCATGACGCGCACGTTGTCGTGCCCCACCTGCGCGCACCACTCGGGCACCGCGGCCGGATCGAAGTTGAAGGCGGTTCCGAGCACGTGGGAGACGGCCGACAAGTCGTCCGGGCGCATCACAGCGTAGGCCGCGGGCATGGCGGTTGAGGGTGACAGGGGCGCCGACGGGCGACAAGAAGGATGAGGCGTGGCTTCGCGGGATCGGTCGGCGTGCGCAGGTCGTCCGCTCGCGCGGACCCTCTCACTCGAGCGGCAGCCATCCCTCGAGCTCGACGAGACGGTAGCGCTGGATGCCCGCGGCGCCGCTGGAGGGGCCGTTGTAGACCAGGAACAGGTACTCGTCGCCGAGGTGCAGCAGGGTGAGCCACCACATGCCGCGCGGGTCGTCGCGGTCGGTCCACAGCTCGAGCCGTCGGCGGCGCTCGAGGTCCACGAGGTCGACGCGTTTGTCGTTCGCGAAGTAGACGTACAGCCCTCGGTGCAGGATCGGGCGGCTCAGACCGCTCGGGTTGGGGTAGCGGAACGTGGTCGCGCGCCACGGGGCCCAGCGGGCCGGGTCCATCTCCCCATCGATGCGCGCG
>Ga0214473_10001776_pt1 | contig 27644 bp, 29 predicted proteins | sample RVTome_7_FD_203509 | JGI IMG/M metagenome (GOLD analysis project Ga0214473, IMG submission 203509) | Soil microbial communities from uranium-contaminated site in the Upper Colorado River Basin, Wyoming, United States - RVT98D197 | ecosystem: Environmental > Terrestrial > Soil > Contaminated >...
GGAACCGGAACCGCCCTGATCATACTCGTCCTTTTTATCAACATCATCGCGAGTGGACTACTCAATCGATATATTCGCAAAAGAACCTGAGGAACGCATGTCGCAGGAAAAGAAGATCGTCATCAAGGATTTCAGTTTTTATTACGGCTCTGTTCCGGCTTTGAAAAGGATCAACCTCGAAATCAGAGCCAATGAAATATTTGCCATCTTCGGCCCCGCCCGTAGCGGGAAGACCACCCTCTTAAAAAGTCTCAATCGTCTGACCGATCTGGCCTACGGGACGAACCATAATGGAACGATCTTTCTGGAAGGAAAGGATATCTATGATCCCAAACTGAGCCTCACCCAGTTGAGGCGAAGGGTGGGAATCGTTTTTGACTTGCCAATTGCACTTCCGATGTCCATTTGCGAAAATGTAATCTATGGTCCGAAATTGGCTGGAAAAACGGGGAAAAAATGTCTGGATGAAATTGTTGAAAAATCATTGCGGTCCGCTTTTCTATGGGATGAGGTGAAGGACCGTCTCCATACCTCTGCCCTCCGCCTTTCCGGTGGACAACAACAGCGCCTCTGCATGGCACGGATTTTGGCCCTGGAACCAGAGGTTCTCCTCCTCGACGAACCCTGTTCCGGCTTAGACCCCATCTCCACGGCCAGCATTGAAGAGACGCTCACTCGCCTGAAAAAAGAGTATACTATTGTCTTGGTTCCCCATAATATCCAGCAGGCATCCAGGGTGGCTGATCGGGCCGGGTTCTTCTTAAACGGGGAGTTGATCGAAGAAGGAACAGCTTATCAGATCTTTACCAGTCCAAAGGAGAAACAAACCGAAGATTATGTTACCGGACGTTTCGGTTAAACATGGAGAAGGAGATGACGATGACCACAGAGACCAAGTTTCAGAAGGAGTTGGAAGAGTTAAAGGAGGATCTTTTAAAGATGGCCACCCTTGTGGAAGAAACCATCCATGATGCCGTTCAGTCTCTGGTAAAACGAGACAATGAACTGGCCCATCTGACTTTTAAGAAGGAAGACCAAATCAATAAGTTGGAAATCGCGATTGATGAGATGTGTTTGAGACTTCTTGCCTTGAGACAGCCCATGGCAGTGGATCTACGTTTTATCACCTCCGCCATGAAAATCATCACCGACCTGGAGCGAATGGGAGATCAGGCGGTAAACATTGCGGAACGAGCTGTCTCTTTAAACCAGGAGCCGCAACTCAAGCCCTACATCGATCTTCCCCGGATGGCTGAGATCGCCCAGTCGATGGTGAAAGATGTCCTCGACGCCTTTGTAAACCGAGATTCCAAATTGGCGCGTTCTGTATGCGAAAGAGACGACCTCGTTGATGGATTAAATGACCAGGTCTTCAGAGAACTCCTCACCTACATGATTTCAGATCAGAAGACCATCACGAGAGCAGTCCACTTGATCATTGTCGGTAGATGTCTCGAACGCATTGCCGATCACGCCACCAATATCGCCGAAGATGTAATCTTCTTGGTGGATGCCCTGGTCATCAAACATCATGCCGATACCAAAAAAAAAGACGCATAGGGCATAGCGCAAAGGGTAAAAGAAGAGGTGTTGGAGACTGTGAAATTCGATACCGATCCTGAGATCCTCAAGAAGCAGGTGATTATTGAGACCTATCGATCTCGTGGTCCGGGGGGGCAGAGAAAGAACAAGACGGAGACCGCTGTCCGCCTGAAACATCTTCCCTCTGGCATTACGGTGACGGCCACGGAACATCGGTTTCAATCCCAAAATCTAAGACTGGCCTTTGAAAGACTTCGAAAACAACTGTTGAGATTGAACCGGCCAAAAAAGAGACGCCTCCCGACATCGGTCCCATCAAAAGCAAAGGAGAGAAGAATAGAAGAAAGGAAGATTCATTCTAAAAAGAAACGATTCCGTCAAAGCCCCTCATTCGATCGAAACCATATGGATTAAAAGGATGGAAATCTCCAGAAGAATTAGGATCACTTTCCTCATCGGCATTCTGGTCACATTACTGTTCGGCATTCTGATGTGGATCAGATTTCCTCCGGGAGAGGTCCTGGAAGACAAACTCTACGATTACAGATTTAAGATCAGAGGCGCCATCAAGCCCTCGGAACATATCGTCATTGCGGCCATTGACGAAAAGAGTATCGGAAGATTCGGAAGATGGCCCTGGAGCAGGGATAAGATCGCCCAACTGGTAAAGAGATTGTCGGAAGGAGGAGCAGAACTCATCGTATTGGATATCATCCTGAGTGAACATGAAAAGCATGATTTGATGCTTGGCCATGCCATCCGGGAAGCAGGGAATGTCCTGCTTCCGGTCGCATTTGAATTCGACCGGAAACCTGATGGGCCGTATAACCGGCATCTCCTCGATTCCGCCTTTCAGTCCATCCACAATCCCGAGAGGTTTCAACAATACGCTCCCATCTCTATGAAGCGGCCCCTTTCCCCTGTCCCGAATCTCATTCGAGAAGCAATGGATCTGGGACATATCAATATGTTTCCCGATGGGGACGGGACACTGCGATGGGAGGCAATGGCCCTCGAATTCGACGGTCATTTCTTCCCCTCCATCGACCTTCTCACAGCGTCAATCTACCTTGGCATTCCCCACGAAAAGATGATTCTGAAGGCAACCGAGTCCATCCAACTTGGAGAAAAACGTTATATCCCAACGGACCGCTTCGGAAGAAGCCCGATTTATTATTATGGTCCCAATTATACCTTTCCCCATCTCTCCATCGTCGATATTTTGGAAGGAACAATAAAACCTGACTTCTTCCGTGGAAAGATCGTCCTGGTCGGTGCAACCGCCGTAGGGATTTATGACCTGAGAGTCACGCCCTTTTCAGCCGCCATGCCTGGAATCGAAAAACATGCCAATATTATCTCATCCCTTCTTGATAACCGGATCATGAGAAAAGCTACTTTCCATACTGACCTCATCCTTCTGTTCCTATCAGGCATCCTCTTCACTATTTCCGCAGTCTTGGTGAAAGCCCTGGGAACATCTGTGATCACAGGTCTTTTCCTGGCACTGATATCCTGCACGGGCTATCTCCTTTTCGCCCTACAGAATCTCTGGGTCAATATGGCTTATCCTTTAAATAATGTCCTCCTCATCTTCATCAGCATGACCGGTTACAACTACGTCATCGAGGAGCGTTATGCGAGAAAGATCAGGTCCATGTTTTCGAACTATGCCACGGAAAGGGTGGTCAATGCCCTGATCAAAAATCCGGGGATGACGAAACTGGGAGGCGAGAAAAGGGAGATCACGGTCCTCTTTTCGGACATCCGAGGATTTACAACCTTCTCGGAAAAGCATACCCCTGAAGAAGTGGTCGCCATGCTCAATGAGTATCTTGGAGAAATGACGGATATCATCTTCCGCTGGGATGGGACCCTCGATAAATTTGTCGGGGATGAGATCGTCGCCTTCTGGGGCGCCCCCATTTCTCAGGAGAACCATGCTGAACTGGCAGTAAAATGTGCCCTGAATATGGTGAAACGCCTGAAAGAACTTCAGCTAAAATGGGAATCCGAAGGCAAAACTCCCCTCGATTCCGGGATCGGCATCAATACCGGAGAGGTCCTTGTCGGAAATATAGGCGCCGAGGGCAAAAAGATGGACTACACGGTCATCGGCGACCATGTCAATCTCGGAGCCAGAGTGGAGGGATTGACGAGAAAATACGATGCCCGCATCCTCATCACCGAATTCACCCTGGCGAAAATCAGGGAAGCGCTCAAGAATAAATCTATCTACAAATTGAGGATCGAGGGGCTGGAAAAGGTGATCGTTAAGGGGAAAGAGAAACCGGTGGAGGTTTATAAACTGGAAGAAGGATCGGAATCCGTTCTACCCGAATGTAAACCCCGTTAGAAATTTCAGCGGGGCATTATTTCTAACGGGGTAAATAGAAAGTGATCGCTGCCTTGATGGAAAAATAGCCAAACTGTTTCCGCTATTTGAAATAAAACCCCTTGTTTTCCTACTCAGGTCCTTGGCTCAGGTGCGATAGGCCTAGTCTGTATGATACCCGGGTAAGTTTCCGTGATAGGAGGCAGGGTAGAAATCCCGGGTCCAGGAGGTGTGGTCATAATTATAAAATCGAACACGCCTGAGGGTTCGTCGAGAAGGGCTAATCTATCGAACAACTTCTTCTCTTCTTCGGTTGCCTTTCTCGGCTTCGATGCAGTTGCCGGTTGATCCGCATAGATCGTCACGATCTCTCCTGCATGGACTTCGATTACCTGGTCGGGAAATTTTGGATTATAGACATAGACAACCCCCTCTGTCACATAGATGGTAGCCGAATTGCCACTCTGATAGACCTGGTATCCTGTCCCTCGGGCACCTGCCACTGCAACCGGCGTCTGGATTTCAAATCGGTTGGCCTCCGGTGAGAGTGTGATCCGGTTGACCACCTTTGGAGGAACAATGGCTTCCACTTTTCCTCTTGGCAATTTAATGATCCCAACACTTTTCTTCTCGTCGGTCATATATTCGCTGATATCGATCCGGGTCCGCTGTCCAATTTTGATCTGATTCCCATCGACGAAAAGGATTTCAGCCTTTGCCTGACTCTTCGTTCTGATGATATCCTTCACAAAGACAGGATCGCCCGTCTTGACCGATAGGGCGGGCATGGCTCCTCCCCTCAGGACATCAACCATCCCCTCGACGAGGGTAAATTTCCCGACTGGCTCGGCGGCTCTGATCTGGAAACCATAGAGAACCACCACGGAAATCAGAAAGAGATAAAAACCGAAAAGGATCATCATCTTCTTATATCTCTGTCCTATAAACATGATCGCTCTCCTTAAAAGGTATATTCCACCCCTAATTGAACCACATTTCTTCTGTATTCATACACATCGATGTTCGAATCGGCTCTCGTATGGGCATACTGAAGGTTGAGCTTCAATCCCTTCAGAATTTCCCACCGAATACCGCTGGAACCGTAATAGATTCTGTCGCTTCGTTCCATTCCATAGAAAGTATGGGTATGACGATAATCCTGTAATAAAATGTCTCCGGATATTGACAGGCTCACCTTCTCAACAATGGGAAAGATGAGACCAAGCGTGAACCGGTTTCCGACATTCTCCCAGTTTTTCCCCTCGGTGTTATCATCCGAGAATTCGTAATGGAAGTAGAAGAGCCCCTTTCCTCCCTTGAAGGGACGAAGGTATCCCGGAGATAGGCTCCATATGTTTCCATCCCGCTCTTCGTTCCGGTCATGATTGGGAGGAGACCTCAGCATCTCCCTCCGGGCATACCCTGTTGAAAACTGAACGATATGATCGGTCGAGAGCATGAGATGCAAAGTCGGCCTAGTCTGGGTGAGATGCATATACTCCTTCTCGCGGAGCCATTGGTAACTGAATGAGGTCGGAAGCGTGATCACGCCCCGATTAAAATTGTAACCCGGGGTGAGAGAGATGGACTGGTTGATGAGATTGACCCTGTGATTATCAAAGTAGGTGTTCGTATAGGAAGTGTACTGCCCGGTTAAGACCCAGGGATGCTTCAGGAGAGGGGTATAGATGAACCTCAATGTGGTCACGATGCTCGAATCCTTCTCTCCCGATATATCCACATCGGGGATGCGTTTGGATGGCTTCAGAAGCGAATTGTCATCGTACTGATAGGCGACTCCGGCGATAACACTCCAGGGCTTATACTTTTTAACACTCCGGGCAAGGGCATCCTCATACTCCTTGGCGAAAGAAGCAGTTTCCGAGGTCGGGTCCACAGAGATGACTGCCTTCAAACTCTCTTTGGCTTCTGAAAACCTCTTCTGCCTTGCATAAATTCTTGCCATCTGGATATCGGATGTCTGGGACAGGGAAGAATCCAGCTCCTTTGCTTTTTTGAACGCTTTGAGGGCGCCCTTTTCATCCCTCTCTTTTAAAAGAATGAGTCCTCTTAAAAAAGAGAGGTGTCCGGGCTTCACCCTCTCTGTTTCAGCCCGCATGATCCAATCCTTCGCTTCTTTGATCTCGTTGAGATAATAGAGGGTTTCGATGAGTTCTGGATAGGCATCCTTTGCCGGAGGAGAGAGACGAAGCCCCTCTTTGAATTGGCCAGCGGCCTCCCTGTAATTTCCCATCTGCTTATAAGTCAGCCCCAGATAGAAAGCGATCAGAGAGGAATCGGGCTGTTGGGACTTTGCTTTGGTTAAGATCTCGAGGGCCTCCTCATAATTTTCGGCTTTATATTCTTTTATTCCGATATCGAGAAGGCTTTGAGCGGAAAGATTTTCCGCCTCTCCGATCATGAGAATTCCCACCAAAAAGATAAAACATATGATCTTCCTCCTGCCCATCTTCGCCTCCCTGAATAAACCCCGTTAGAAATTCCAGCGGGGCATTATTTCTAACGGGGTAAAAAATCAGCTCGCCAAAAAGAAAAACCTGACCCCTTCATATCTATCGAGTGTCAGGCTTCGTATCAATTCTCCTCCTCCGAAAAGGCGCTCTCAAACACAAATTCTTTTCTGCCCCCTAAGACAATTTTAATAGTCGTTTTTATACATAGAGCCAATGATTTGTCAAGAATTATTTTCGGGTTTTTACCTATGAAATCCGTAATCTTCCCGATAAGGAAAAAGATGGTCTTTTAATCGAAAATATGATATTCGGTCTCCGAAAAGAAGACCATCGGGAAATGAGAAACGGAAAGATCATCTTCTCTATCTGCTTTATCCTGGGAATCACCTGGCTCACTCTCTCTCCCTGCGTCAGAAATGATTTTGTCAATCTGGACGATCACCGGTATGTCACTGAAAACCGGTTGATTATGGATCTTTCGTGGAAGAACATCAAGTCGATCCTCAGCCAATTCCATGCCGGTCACTATCACCCCTTAACCCTTCTCTCTTTCTCCCTGGAGTTTCATTTTTTCAAATTAAACCCTCCGGCCTATCATACCACCAATCTCCTCCTTCACCTCATTAATAGCCTTCTCGTATTCTGGCTCATCCGTTGGCTCAAGGGCAGCCTCTTCACTTCATGGGTCGTTGCCCTTCTTTTCTCCATCCATCCCCTTCATGTCGAATCCGTTGCCTGGGTTTCCCAGAGAAAGGATCTCCTTTACTCCTTCTTCTTTCTTGGGTCATGGATCTCCTATCTCCATTACCGGAAAACTATCAACAACCGTGACTATCTTCTTTCCCTGGCTTTATTTACCCTATCTCTTCTTTCAAAAGGGATGGCCATCACGCTTCCCATAGTCTTACTTTTATCCGACTATCTTCTTCATCGAACCTTGGACAGAAGAGCTCTCGTTGAGAAAAGTCCCTTTCTCCTCCTGGGATTTCTCTTTGGAATCATCGGTCTTTTCGCACAGGCCCAGGCGGAAACAGGTAGTCCCGGATCCTCTCCGCTTTTCGAACAGTTGCTGACGATCAGCTTTGTTCTAACCTCCTTCCTTTTCAAGCTGCTCCTTCCTATCCGACTCTCCTGTTACCATCCCTATTTTGAGCCCGCTGAACTCTCCTGGGGTTATATTCTGCTCTATCCTTCCCTGATCGTAGGCCTCTCCTTTTTTGGGATCCTATTCAGCCGTTGGAGTAGAAAGATCCCCTTTGGGCTCCTCTTCTTCCTGATCACCCTTCTTCCGGTTCTTCCGCTCAAAATCATCGCAGAGCGTTACACTTACCTCCCCTACATAGGGATCTTCTATATCATCGGAGAAGGTCTTTCCGAACTCCTGAGATGGCGATTTCCATTTACAAAGATAGCCAGGATATTTTTTTTAATTCTTTTTACAGGAACGATCACCGCCCTTGCGACCCTTTCCCATCAAAGATGCCAGGTATGGAAAGACAGTCTCACCCTTTGGAACGATGTGTTGAAAAAATATCCCAACTCTCAATCGGCTTATCACCATCGGGGGACTGCCTATCTCAACATGGGAGAGTATGAGAGGGCGATCTCTGACTATCATCAGGCTTTAAGAGTTAATCCGGACTACCCTCAAACCTATTCTGTTTATCATAATCTGGGGGCGGCCTATCATAACCAAAAGGAGTTTGATCGGGCCATTTCCCATTACTCCCAATCCATTGAAAAGAAACCGGACTATTTTTTTGCTTATCACCATCGCGGTCTCACTTACACTGAAAAAGGAGAATACGACCGGGCCATTGCCGATTTTAATAAAGTCATCGAAATCAACCCGAGGTTTGCTGAGGCCTACTACAATCGGGGGAATGCCTATTTAAAACAGAATTTAACCGACCACGCCATTTCAGATTATACGAAAGCAATTGAGATCAACCCAAAGTTTTACCTGGCTTACTATAATCGTGGAAATGCCTATGTCACAAGAGGTCTCCACGATCATGCCATCTCCGATTTCAATAAGGCGATCGAAATCTACCCGGGGTATGCGGAGGCATTCACAAACAGGGGAGCCATCTATCTGTTTAAAGCCCTATATGAGCAAGCCCTCTCCGATTTCACCAAGGCCATTGAGATTAACCCGAAAGGGGCGATTGCTTATTATAATCGGGGATATATCCTTAGCAGAAAAGGTTTATATGATCAGGCCATCTCAGATTTTCATCAAGCCCTTTCGATCAACAGACGATATTCGGAGGCCTATATCCAAAAGGCCTTGCTCTGTGAGAAAGTGGGAGAATTCAAGGAAGCGATAGAAGCCTACCGGGGTTTTATCCAGACCGCCCCGCCACAATATGCCAAACAGATTCAATTCGCGAGGAATAGAATAAAGGAGTTATCCCTTCTGGGTTCTGAAAAGTTTAGAAGATGAAAAGTGTCCTCTGCTTCTATCGACGGGGGCCATCAGGCCGTCTAAAAATCCTTTGACAAACGCCTTCAGCCTTAACAACCTGAAGGGTCGATGTCCAATATCCACTGCAGGAGGCTGAAAGGCCCAGCGCCATCCCATCAGGAGTAAAATCGAGATCACAGACCCGTGTCCGCATTTAAGATATTTGGCAAACGTAGCCCCTGTCCCATAAAGATAGCCCTGAATGAGTATCCGGCCTTTCTCCCAAGGTCGAAACCCTTGATGGATAACCCTCACGGCAGGAGTTTCATAAACGAAGTGGCCTGTCAACAGGGCCCGGATGGTGAAATCCGTCTCTTCACCCGCCTTGAACGTTGAACCGGCTCCAAGCATCTCATCAAAACCATTAAGACTCTCCCAAAGGCTCCTCCTTATTCCCATACAGGCGGACATCCCATTGACGTGATGTTTCTCTCTCCACGTGGAAGCCAGAAAAGGTTCGGTACGAAAATAGGTGGGGATGAAACCCGCTGTTGAATCATGCGGGCCCGATTCGACATTCCCAAAAACAACCCCTATGCGACGGTCGACATAAAATGCTGTCATTAACTCCTTCAACCAATCCGTAGTTACTTCGCAGTCATCATCTGTGAGAGCAATGATTTCGCCTTCCGTATGACTGATTCCAAGATTCCGCCCAGCAGAAAGCCCTTGAGTGTGAGATTTTAGGTAACGAAATTGGGGATTTTTTAAAAAAGGTTTCAAAGACGTCTCAGTCAAATCATCCTCATTCTGGTCAACGATGATCAGGTCAAAATGAGGGTAATCATTCTCCAAAATCGTCTCTATCGTTTTGACGATGTGGCCACCTCGGTCCCGTGTGGAGATGATCACCGTGATGGACGGAAAACCGGACCGATTCATCTATCTCCCTTCATTTCTGCTCCACCTTGGAGAAAGTATCTTATCGTGGAGGATCACGATTCTCCTTCGTATAGGTTGCGGGATGAACCAAATAAGAACATAGGCAAGGAGGTCGATCAAACTGGGCCTGCCGTGTTGGCATGCCTTTAAAAAAATAGACCAGAAGGCTCTCCATTCTCTCATTCTCGCTGCATGTAGGCTGACCTGGACCATAAGAAATGAAATGTAAGCCCGCGGGGTTAGCAGAGGCCTGTTGGTTTGGGCCCAAGACAAGGAGTAACGCCAATCATTCGCAGTACTTATTCGAAGGCGATTCTCTTCCATGTTCCATATGACCAAAGGATCCCTGCTGGGCAAAAACTCTAAACCAGCCCCTTCTACGTTGCTCCCCTGCAGAAGCCACTCCCAGTCCTCATGGGCCATCAGGTCCTCTCGGAAAGGCGCCTTTTGCAGAAGTACTTTCGTTGAAAGGACGGAAGACATTGCCAAAAACCCCTCCCCTCCGAAGAGACTGCTTTGGCAAAAGAGATATTCGCTTAGGGGTTCATCTTGTCGCGGGTATCGACGGGGCCAGAGTAAATCTCCCTCTTCCGTCCGGGAGATAAATCGGCAGGAGATGATGGGATTGGGATAGGATGACTGTTTTGCGGCTTGAAGTTGAATTTCGAGTTTCTGAGGTAGCCATTCATCATCGTCGTCTAAAAAAGCTATCCATTGACTCCGAGCTTCCTTCACACCTGCATTTCGAGCTCCTCCTGCTCCAAGATGAGAGGACAGCATTACTACTCTCAATCTGGGATCTTCTATTTGAAGAAGAGTTTTTAGCGTCTCCTCATCAGGGCCATCGATCACAACAATAACCTCAATCGCATCGAGGGTTTGCTGAAGGGCGCTCTTCGCAGCCCGGATCATCAGTTGTGGTCTATTTCTGGTGGGAATAATAACAGAAACCACAGGGTCAGATGATTTCATCCCCCGACCTTCTTCCGGTTTATATTCGATGGGTTGAATTCTTCCTGATAGGAGGTCTCCACATTCATGCCCCAGAGATCATGATGCTCTCCCAGAAGGTTTCCGACCGCCAGGATTCCTGTCAGCATGGAATGGTCCTGATTATTATACCGGTGAAGTCCGTTACGACCGATGGTCTGCAGGTTTGGGATAGTTTTCAAGTAGTCCCGTATCATCTCCAGATGCTTGCGGTAATCCCGATCATAAACCGGATAGGCCTTGGGTTGACGGAAGACCACTCCACCTTTCAGATCCGTGGCCGTCGCCAGACCTAAAATGGTTAACTCCCGGATTGCCAAATCGATAAGATCCTGATCCGGCCTGTTCCAAATCTTATCGCCCTCATCGCAGAAGTATTCCATTCCCAGGCTGGTCTGAGTGGGATCGGCCATCATGGCTATACTCCAATTCTTATAATTCTGGATGCGGCCTACCCTGACTTCGGGGTCATGAATATAAATCCACTGGTCATCGAAAAGGTGTGAGCGGTCTAAAATGAGACCAATGAGAATCAAGGCACGATATTTTAACTGTCGGGCAGATTCGATGATCTCATCAGGGGGTAAGGGGTCTAACCGGGTTATCAGTTCGGTAAGCGGCATCGCAGAGATGAAATGTTCTCCCCCCATCTCGAGCACCTTCCCATTCTGACAAGCGATCATCTCCTTAATTTGAGAGCCCTCCCGTTTCAGACGGATCACTTCTGTGTTGAGCAAAATCTGGCCACCTGATTTTTCAATTGCCCTCTTGAAAGAGTCCCACAACATGCCAGAGCCAAGAACAGGATATTGAAATTCATTGACCAAGGTCTTGATCTGATTGGAATTGAGGAAGATATCCTTCATTGCAGAGGCGAAAGAAAGCCCCTTGATGCGCTGAACTGCCCAGTCAGCCTGGATCGAATGGCAGGAAATTCCCCATACCTTCTCTGTATAGGACTTGAAAAATTTTTGGTAGAGGCGAGACCCGAAACGATTGATGATCCACTGCTCAAAGGTCTCGTCTTTGGGCATGGGATATACTCGTGCTTTCAAATAGCTGGTTAGGACTCGTATGCTCTCAATAACCCCCAGATGGCCAAGGGTATTCCATAGATGGAGAGGATAATTAAAAAAGTGATTCTGATGGAGGATTCGTGACCGACGACGGACTTTAAGAAAATCCTGATCAAGCATCTCCTCCCAGAGTTCTTTGATGTTTTCGATTTGAGTAAAGAAACGGTGGCCTCCGATGTCGAACCGGTATCCCTGATACATCTCGGTACGTGCCAGTCCGCCCACCTTATCCCCTTTTTCGAGAACAATAGGCTGTCGGTTCTTTTTAACCATTTCATAGGCGGCAGCAAGCCCGGCCGGACCTGCACCGATCACAATAATGGGATGATCGTTGATCACCATTATTTTATCTCTCTTTCATCTTACAGAGCATGTACTTAATGAAACCGAGCGCAAAGGCAAAACCACTATAAAAAAGTATAGCCAGTGCAAAGGAATCGCTTTTAACATGAAGTTCATACCACGTCTACAATAATAGAAGCGATAGAGCGATCCATTGAGGATGAGAAGTAAAAGGATCCATAATCCCCCGATCAGTGATCCGAGAAGCCCATAAGTCAACAAAACGCTGACACGGCTCGATGTTCTCAGGTTCAGATCATTGATCCACCAGCCCTTCTTCAGAATCAGATCGGTCCATGGTAGGCCCCGATGAAAAATATCAGATTTTAATAAACTGATCAAACTCCATCTTTTCAGATGCTTGCAATAGAGTGTCTTGCAGAGATGAATCCGGCAACCTGCCTTTTTTAATCGGTAACCCAGTTCGATATCCTCAATAGATGGCTGTTGATAAGTTTCATTGAAGCCTCCCATAGAGAAGAAAATATCCCGTTTGATAGCCCCGCAAGCAGCCCAGAAAGTGGAAGCCTCCTCATTTGATGTTTGATGAATATAATGATGGAGTAAATTCTTGTATTGGGAAAGAAAGTTGGTTGCCATCGGGCTATCATCATAGGATCCGAAGACCGCTGCTAAATCAAGTTGTTTCTTGAAAATCTCCATCATCTTGCCGGTTGTATCCGGAGAAACAGTAACATCCGCATCCACAAAGAAAAGGATTTCTCCCCGGGCGATCTGCGCCCCCCTGTTCCTTGCGTGGGTAGGCCCTTGGGGCCCTGCGATTCTTAAAACCTTAACGTTGAATTCCTCGGCGATACGCCAAGACCCATCGCCCTCCCCATCAGCAACGACTACGATTTCATCGGCTGGAGAAGGAGAATACATCAAACTCGAGAGACAACTGCAAAAGTTTTCGCCCCCTTTGTAAACCGGAATGATGACAGATAGGGTGAGTTTATGAGAGGAAAAAGTCATCCAAAAACCAGAAAATATCTTCTCCCATCCCGAGCAGGAAGAACCGCGAACTAAGGTTAAGCGTAAACCCCGTTAGAAATTCCAGCGGGGCATTATTTCTAACGGGGTAAAGATACCAACAATGGTTAGAAAGATCAAGAAATGGATACCGATGGTCTTCGAATCTGTCAATGATTGAATGACATTTAAAGACTAAATCGGCCTTTTGTTCCTTTCAGTCTCCATCGGCTCCATGTGGACCACCACATCGGTCACCCCCGGGAAATCCCTCTTAATTTTATTCTCGATGGCGTAAGAGAGGTGATGGGCCCGGTGGACATCCATCTTTTGGTCAACCAGGATATGGAGATCGATATGGATATCATCCTCACGCCCCCTGCTTCGGATTTGATGACATTCTTTCACTCCTTTAATGGCGAGGACGACTCTCTCGATCTCCCGGAGGGGAATCGCCGCCCCATCGCTGAGCACCCGGGCGCTCTCCCTCAAGATTTGAACGGCCGCATATCCGATGAAGATAGCGATGAGGAGTGAGGCAATGGGATCGACCACGGGAATCCCCAATTTTATGGCCATGAGGGTGATGATGACAGAGGCGGAGGTCAGGATATCTGAACGGGTGTGGAGTGCATCCGAGATGAGGACATCGCTCTTTAACTCCTTTCCTTTTTTATTCTCATAGACCATGACAAAAATATTGACGGCCATGGTCACGATCATCACCAGAAAAGCGTTGAGGTTGACCTCCGGGATTACAGGATCAACGAAACGAGCGATCCCTTCTCTGATCACATTGAAACAGACAAAAAAGAGAAGGGCAGAGATGGCCACTGAGGTGAGGGTTTCATATTTTTTGTGGCCGTATGGATGATTTTGGTCTATGGGGCGAGAGGCCACCCAGATGCCTATGAGCCCAATGATGTTGGAGGCCCCATCGGAGAAAGAATGGAATCCATCGGCTTTCATACTAACAGAGCGGATCACCCCGCTATAAATGAGCTTGGCCGCCGACACTCCCCAATTCAGCAGGAGGATATAAATAAGAACACGTCGAATTTTCTGAAATCGGTCCTTGGAGTTCATTCTCAGGTTGCTTCACTCCCCCATGACTTACCTCTTGAAATCTTATAACCATTAGTGCTAATGATAACGCATTAAACGACTGGTAATGATTCATCTATTCGTTGAATTAGTCATCATTCGTTTCATTCGGAACTTATGAAAAAGCTTCAACCCGGTGATAAGGTGGTCAAGGTGGATAAAGATCTCGGGATCGCCTGGATTCTTCTGCCCCCTGACCCGAACCTGGGAGGATTTCGGGGGATATCCCCCCGGATCATGGATGATGAAAAATTTCTCTTGGCGAAGAAAAAAGCAAAGAAGGAATCGAATTAAGGACGGTCCCCCTATCTTTCTTGTTTGAAAAGAACCCTCTCGCTCCCTTGTTTCATTGCATTCTTCCCGCCTTTCAATGTCTAACCCTTTCTTCCCTCTTCTTCTCCTGAATCGAGCGATTGAGAATCCCTGCTTGGATGACCATCCCATCCGGATCTGCACTGATCGCCTTCAGATAGTAATGTTCAGCCTTCGCCCCCTCCCCCACTCTCTCATAGCAATCGCCCATCAGGTTCAGGGCATCTTTAAAGGTAGGAAGGAATTCGATGACTTCCTCAAGTGTGTTGATGGCCGCATAATATCGTTCTAATTCCCAGTAGCAGACCGCTAACCAGTAGTGTCCCTGATAATGTTTCGGGTTAAGGCGGACCACCTTCTCATAATAAGGAATGGCCTTTTCAAACATCCCCCTTCGAAAGCAGATCCCTCCGAGATTCATGAAAACGGGAATGGAATCGGGGTCTTTCTTCAATATCTCCTCATAGATCCGAATGGATCGATCTGACAGATCGGCCTGGTCATAGGCATTGGCTTTTCCAAAAAGATAATGGAGACGATTTTCCTCCCGGGAGAGGCTCCTAAAAATGATATCCCTGATGAGAGACAAGAGGACAGGAATCATATGGAAGACATATCGGAAATTTTTCATGTTCCCCTTTTTCTGAATGCTGAGTTAATGCTAAAGGAAACTATAAAATATCAATGATCAAATTCCAAGCTCCAAATAAATTCCCCTGCCTGCCGGCAGGCAGGAATGATCCAATAATCAAACGATACCGGGGCGTTTGGAATTTAAATATTGGGTATTATCTGGTTATTGACCTGCCTGCACGAAGCCCCGCTTCCAAACGCCTTGCGAAGGGTAGGCGTTTCGGCGAAGGCAGGTACTTGGTCATTGGTGCTTGTTCGCCCTTATACATGAAAACGGAAGTGGATGATATCACCGTCTCGGACGAGATATTCTTTCCCTTCCGATCGGAGAAGTCCTTTTTCTTTTGCCAGATGTTCGGAGCCACAGGCGATGAAATCATCGAATAAGACCGCCTCTGCACGGATAAATCCCCGCTCCATATCGCTATGAATCTTCCCTGCGGCTCTCGGAGCGGGAGTTCCTCTGGTAACGGTCCAGGCCCTCAGTTCGGAGCTGACCGTGGTATAAAATGTGACAAGGTCGAGGACCTCGTAGCCCACCTGCACCAACCTCTCTAAGCTTGACCCCTCCAGACCCAGCTCCCTTCTAAACTCCTCCCTCTCCTCCTCTTTCAATTCCGAGATCTCGGCTTCCAGGTCGCCGCAGATGACCACCACCCTCAATTCCTCTCTCTGTGCCCAGTCCAACATCGCCTTTAAACAGGCCCCTTCCCCTCTCAACTCCCCCTGATCCACATTGGCCACATAGAAAACAGGTTTTGAAGTTAAAAGATGGAGGTCCGCAAAGACCGTCTTCTTCTCTCCGGTAAAATGGAGGATCCCTGCGATCTCACCCCTGTTCAGCACAGCCTGAATCTCATGGTACACCTCTAACTCCAAAGCGGATTCTTTAGCGCCGACACGGTGGAGTTTCTCCACCTTGGCCATCCTTTTCTCCAGGGTCTGAAGATCCGCCAGGATCAGTTCCGTATTGACCACCTCGATGTCTCTCACCGGATCGAGCGAACCGAAGTCGTGGGCCACATTCTTGTTTTCAAAGCATCGAACGGTGTGGGCAATGGCATCCACATTCCGGATATGGTCCAGAAACTGATTCCCCAATCCCTCTCCTTTGCTCGCCCCCTTGACCAATCCGGCAATGTCGAAGAATTCAAGTGTGGTAGGGGTCACTTTTTGGGGATGGATCCGTCTGGCAAGTTCCTCCAGCCTCTTGTCCGGAACAGGGACAATGCCCAGATTGGGCTGGATGGTGCAGAAGCGGTAATTCGCCACTTCCGCCCCTGCCGCAGTCAGGCTGTTGAAGATTGTTGATTTCCCCGTATTGGGAAGTCCGACGATGCCACAACGAAATCCCATCCTATACCCCAAAATTATTTATTGTGAAAAGGTTAAGGTTACGAAGCCCGTATCGTTTAGCGTTAAAGGGTAAAATGTTAAGACGATTGATGTAACCCTTTTACGAAACCGGCTTCGTTACCCTCACCGTTGAACATTAGACTTTTATTTTCCACACAATATTTGTATAATAAAAAGGCAAGAAAATAAAGCCCTGCATGATAAATAGGCTTGCGAAGTCAGGGCTTCGGGAGGCAATCGTGAAACAACAGAACCGACTGATGGTTGAGATGGCCTGTACAACAGTCAAGAAGACGAAATCAAAGGGTGTGCTTCTCTATGCTGATCTGATCGAAGATTATGAGGCCCTGGCCAAGATCGGACAGGAGAAACAGGTTGATCTCATTCTCGCCATCAAAGATGAGGCCTCTTTTCAGGAAGCCCTCTCCATTTTCGATAAGGTGCTTCGAATCCCTGACCTCCCCCTGGGCAGGGTCAACCAGATCAAAATGGCCATCATCCAGGCCCTCTCAAAAGGCCTCGTTCAAAAAGGAGACAAATGGATCTGCCTTTCCGGCATGCCACAATCCAAGGCTCTCGATAATCTCCTCATCCTCGAGTTCGGAAAGGAGTTCGAGGTCCTATCCTCCTCCGATCTTCCGGTGATCTCGGAGATCGTTAGGCCGGAAGTCTTCGAGACCGTCCTGAGCCTCGCACTGGCGATTTCCATCGAGGGGAAGGAGGGAAGGAAACCCGTTGGAACTATCTTTGTCCTTGGCAGGCATGAAGAGGTGCTCAAATTTTCTCATCCCATGGTGATCAATCCCTTTCAGGGGTATCCGGAGGAGGAAAGAAATATCCTCGATCATCGCCTGAAAGAAACCGTAAAGGAATTCTCCTCCATTGATGGGGCCTTCATCTTTCGGGAAGATGGGGTGATCCTTGCAGCAGGCCGCCATCTTGATGCCTCAGGGGAGAATATCGAAATTCCACTGGGCCTTGGAAGCCGTCACCGGGCCGCCGCTGGAATTACCCGACTGACCGATGCACTGGCCATTGTCGTCTCCGAAGAGACAGGTGGCGTCCGGATCTTCCATCACGGAAAGATTTTCATGGAGATCGAAAAAGGAGAGTAGAAGACAAATTGGAATCATGGAAAGATGGAATAATGGAAGGATGGGTATAAAAGATGAAAAATATTTCCACTTCTTTAAACCCACTATTCCACTATTCCATAATTCCAATATTCTCATTAAAACAGTGAGGCGAGCCATTTGTGGATGGCAAGGATCAATGGACCAAAGACCAATGAGACCACGGTCATCAATTTTAAAAGGATATTCATTGAAGGGGCAGAGGTATCTTTGAAAGGATCCCCTACGGTATCTCCCACGACAGCGGCCTTGTGAGTATCAGAACCCTTGCCCCCTAAGTTTCCCTCCTCGATCCACTTCTTAGCATTGTCCCAGGCCCCTCCTGCATTGGCCATCTGAATGGCAAGGGGAACACCCGTAGCCAGCGATCCTAAAAGCATTCCGGCCAACGCCTCCGGACCTAAAAGGCTCCCTAGCACAATGGGAATGGCCACTGCGGCCACCCCAGGGGCAACCATCTCCTTCAGCGCACCGGCCGTGGTGATGTCAACGCATCGTGCATAATCAGCCCGTGCCGTACCCTCCATCAATCCTTTGATTTCCCTAAACTGCCTTCTCACCTCTTCCACCACACTGAAAGCAGCCCTTCCCACGGCCATCATCGTTGCTCCTGCAAAGTAGTAAGGAATGATGGCGCCGATGAAGACGCCTGCCACAATCTTATAACCTCCAGCCGCACTCATGATGTCAATCGCAGAAAGGCCCATTACCTGCGTATAGGAGAGGAAAAGGGCAAGGGCGGTCAGCGCGGCCGATCCGATCGCAAATCCCTTGGCAATGGCGGCAGTCGTATTTCCGGCCGCATCCAGAGAATCCGTGATCTTTCGAATCTCTTTCCCCATATGGGCCATCTCTGCAATGCCTCCGGAATTATCCGCAATGGGTCCATAGGCGTCAACTGCCACGACCATGCCTGTTGTGGCCAGCATACCGATGGCGGCAAGGGCGATGCCGAAGAAACCTCCCAGTTTAAACGAAATCAGGATGGAGATTCCAATGACCACCAGAGGGATAACCGTGCTCTGACAGCTCAGGGCAAACCCATGGATGATTGTGGTGGCGGAGCCTGTGGTGCTTGCCTTTGCCAGATTCTGGATCGATTTCCCGGAGGTATAATAATATGCGGTAAAGCCGATCACCATCCCAGATACAATCCCTGAAAAGCTTGCAAAGAAATAGGAGAGATCCCATCCGAACATTACCTTCACCAGGAAAAAAGAACTCACACTATAGAAGACCGCACTCGAAATGGTGCCGTTGTTAAGAGCCTTCCCGGGATCGGCCTTCTCCCCTGTTCTCACAAAGAAGACACCTAGAATGGAAGAAATGATCCCGACGGCATAGAGAAGAAAAGAGAGAATGACTCCCTTGATTTTCAGTTCCGGCGTGGAGAGGGTGCTCACAGCAATGATCACTCCGGAGAGGAGTGAACCGATATAGGATTCGTAGAGGTCCGCGCCCATGCCAGCCACATCGCCTACATTGTCTCCCACATTATCGGCAATCGTCGCTGGATTTCGTGGATCATCCTCCGGGATGCCCGCCTCAACTTTTCCAACAAGATCGGCTCCCACATCCGCCGCTTTGGTATAAACTCCCCCCCCTACTCTTGCAAAGAGGGCGACAGAACTGGCCCCCATACTGAAACCGGCGATGATGCCTGCCGCTTCTGTCATCTTTTCTGCCAATCCTCCGGGAGCGAAGTTCCCTAAAATCAGAAATACAGCGGAAAAGGCCAAAAGGCCTAATCCCACAACGGTAAGTCCCATCACCGCGCCGCCCGGAAAAGCGACGGACAAGGCTTGATTAAACCCCTGGGTGGCTGCCTGAGCCGTTCGAGTGTTGGCCCTTGTGGAAATGCTCAATCCTACATAACCGGCCACCAGGGAGCAGGCCGCTCCCACCAGATAGGAAAGAGCGGTAAAAATGGAAAAATGCCATCCCTGTCCCTTCAAACCTATGGCCAGCAAGATGGCCACAATAATGGCAAAAATGCTAATGGCCCTATACTCTCTCTTTAAAAAAGCCATCGCCCCTTCATGGACCGCATCGGAAATGGCAACCATCTGAGGGGTTCCCGGGTCCTGCCTCATCACCTTCTTGGCGGTGAAGACGACAAAAACCAAAGCAATAATACCTGTCAGCCCAGCAACTCCAATCCAGACCATAATTAATCCTCCTCTGCTCTGATTTTTTTCTGAAATCGGTTCATCGCCGTTTGCAACCCCTCCACAAACATCACCTTGAAAACCTCTGCTGCCTGATCGAGCACCCTTTCTAAACAGGGTTGTTCAAGGACATTGAAAGCGTTCAGAACATATTCCGCTGGATCCATCCCCTTCGGAGGCCTTCCGATGCCAACCTTCAACCTCAAAAAGGTATTGGCCCCTATCGACTCGATGATGGAGCGAATGCCGAGATGTCCTCCATCTCCTCCCCTCACTTTGAAGCGAAGCCTCCCAAGCGAAAGGTCTAGATCGTCATGGATGACGATCAAATCTTCCACGCCGGAGCGAAAAAAAAGGAGCGCTTTTTTGACCGCCTCTCCACTCCGGTTCATAAAAGTCATCGGTTTGATGAGGACCACTTCTTGGGAGTCGATCAATCCTTTTCCGAGGATTGTTTTGAAGCGTTTTTTGGAGATCAGAATATGATGTGCGGCCGCAAGCCGATCCGCCACTAAAAATCCGATGTTATGCCGGTTTCCCTCATACAGGGCACCCGGGTTTCCCAATCCCACAATGAGTTTCACAATCGATTACTCTTTCTCCTCTTTCTCCTCTTTCTCTTTTACCTCCGCTCCTTCAACCGCTTCTGCGACCACCTCCTCCACCTTCTTCTCTTCCGCTATGGGTGGAACCACAGTGGCAATGGTAAAGTTGGCCTCCGTTAAGATCTTCGCCTTCTCCAACTGAATGTCTTTGACATGGACGGAATCGCCGATTTTTAAAGAGCTGACATCGAGATCGATGCCCTTCGGGATATCTCCCGGAAGGCATTGAATCTCGATGACTCTCCGGACTTGATCAAGGATGCCTCCCATCTTCGTCCCCTCCGGTTTTCCGACCAGATGGATGGGAATCTCCACGTTAACCATCATATCCATGGCCACCTCATAAAAGTCGGTATGCAGGGCTTTCCTCTGAAGATGGTCGTACTGGAGTTCCTTGACCATCACGACCTTTCGCTCGGATTGGTCACCCTTTCTGATTTCAAGGTCGATCAGCACATTCCCTCCTGCCTCGGTCTGAAGAGTAAGTGATAATTCCTTGGGATCGATGACAAGAGGAATTGTCTGGGTATGGGCTCCATAGAAGATGGCAGGGATAAACCCTCTGGCCCTTAGTTTCCTCGCCATTCCTTTTCCCGTTCCCTCTCTCATTTCCGCTTTTAAAACAGGTCTTTCCATAAGTTCACTCCCTTTCATGGTGCGTGAGGGTGATTCGTGATGGCAATGGGTGATGGTGAAATATCTACCACAATTCACCAACGCGATTCACCGACACAGTATTTGTATGTAATGTCTTTTAAATGAAAAGACAACTTACCGATTCATCTTCGTAGATCCTTCGAATGGCATCTGCGAGGAGGCTCGATACCGAAAGGACCTTGATCTTCCGGCAGGCCTTTGCCTCTTCCTGCAACGGAATGGTATTCGTCACAATCATCTCCTCGATGGGAGACCCTGAAATGATCTCCACCGCCTTTCCCGAAAGCACAGGATGGGTGCAACAGGCATAGACAGTTTTCGCTCCCTTTTCCATCAGGGCATAGGCTGCACGGGCAAGTGTTCCGCCTGTATCCACCAGATCATCCACTATAATAGCGACCATACCTTCGACATCTCCGATGATATTCATCACCTGCGAGACATTCGGGCCCTCCCTCCGTTTGTCAATGATGGCCAGAGAGGTATTCAACCGCTTGGCATAGGCCCGGGCCCTTTCCACGCCTCCTGCATCCGGAGAGACAATCACAAGATCGTTCTTCAATTTCTTTAAATATTCCAGAAGCACAGGGGCGGCAAAGAGGTGATCCACGGGGATATTAAAAAATCCCTGGATCTGACCGGCATGAAGGTCAACGGTCAGGATCCGGGAGGCGCCTGCCGTGGTGATCAGGTCTGCAATCAATTTGGCGGAGATGGGCGCCCGGGGCGAGACCTTCCGGTCCTGTCTCGCATATCCATAGTAGGGCAACACCGCCGTGATCCTTTCGGCGGAGGCCCTTTTTAACGCATCGATCAGGATGAGAAGCTCCATCAGGTTATTGTTCACGGGGTGGCAGATCGACTGGACGACAAAGACATCCATCCCGCGGACACTCTCATCAATCTCGACATTGATCTCCCCGTCGCTGAAATTCTTCACCAGGGATTTTCCCATGGCCGTTCCCAGATCCCTGGCAATCTCCTCCACCAGATCGATATTCGAATTCCCTGTGAAGATCTTCAACCAATCAAGGTTTTTGTCCTGCTCCAACATCACCCTCCTCCTCACCATAAAAACCTCCCAAATCGGGAATGTGGAGAGTGGATGGTAGAAGGTCGTTTAAAATATTTTTTTTACCTTCCACTTTCCGCTTTCTACTTTCCAAAAGATTGGCTGGGGTGGGAGGATTCGAACCTCCGAGTCCAGGTTCCAAAGACCTGTGTCTTACCGCTTGACGACACCCCAATCTTTTAAACCCTTATAAATCCTAAATCCAAAATCCTAAGCACTAAATCTTTTTTGACACGAATAATCAATTCTCTTTTAGGATTCAGAGTGTTGGATTTAGAATGTTGATTTTTAGGGGATGCCATAGGCCTGGATAACCTTCCATCCTCTTCCTCTGACCATCCTCTTCAATAGCTGACAGGCCTCTGTTGCCTTTTTCTCTCCCGGGAAGATACCTAATACGGTAGGGCCACTTCCCGTCATTATAGCTCCCATTGCCCCCACCGAAGTAAGCATTCTTTTCATGATGCGGATTTCTGAATATTTACCCGAAACCACACCTTCTAAATCGTTCCAAAGGAGGCGAACAATACCCTCTGATGTTTTTAATAACTTACGAAGATTAAAATGATATTTCGTTTTTGTCAATATGAAATTCTGGTAAGCCCAGCGGGTTGAAACCTCAAAATTCGGATAGATGAGGATATACCATAAGGTAGGTAGTTCAATTTTTCTCAATCTCTCTCCGACCCCTGAACCAATTGCTGATCCCTCAAATAAGAAGAAAGGGACATCTGCTCCGATCTTTGCCCCTGCCTCCATCAACTCCTTTCTGTTCAGATTCATCTTCAGAAGCTGATTCACTGCCTTAAGAGTGGTTGCGGCATTACTGCTTCCCCCTCCGAGCCCGGCCCCGAGAGGAATCCTCTTTTCGATTACGACATCAACCCCTCCTTCATAGTCCGATCTCTCTAACATGGACTGGACTGCTTTATAGACCAGATTCCTTTTTCCGGTCGGAAGGCAGGGATGGTCTGCCGTAATCCGGATTCCTCTCTTTCGCTTCAGGGAGAAATGGAGCGTATCGTGTAGGCTAATCTTCTGGAAGATGGTCCTGATCTCATGGTATCCATCCCCTCTTTTCTTGAGGATCTCCAGCCTCAGATTGACCTTCGCCGGAGATTCTAAATGGAGTTTCTCCACCATTTTTGCGAAGCCTTACATTACCAATCCCGATCAATTTTTCGAAGGAGGAAGGATTTTAATCTCTATGGGACCCACCCGGATCTCGATCCTCTTCGTCTCGTCATCCTGGGGCTGAATGTAGATGACGCTACTCCATCCCTCTTTGATAAAGGTGAGCATCACATTGTGAAGTTCAAAATTGCTCACCAGTCGCCACTGATAATTCACCATCTGCTCCTTAAAGAAGTTGGCCAGCTTCTCCATCTCTCCTTTTCCCTCATAGACAAGAAGCCCGGTCCGGGTTGCCTTTGTTTCATAGACAAAAGACTCTTTTCTGTTGAGAGTCATCCCTGGCGGCAATGGGATATCCTCAAATCGGTAGGATGTGGCGATCGGCTGTTTCTTCTCCGGTTCTCTCTCGCGAACGGTCCGAAAGGAGAAGAGGTCCCCGCATCCGTAGGCTCCAACAATAAGAAAAAGAATCATTCCTGCCCAGATTAAACTCTTCCATCTTCTCAACATCTCACGCCTCCTTCAATATTTTTGTTTATCATAGGAGACGCCATCTTTTTTTTCAAGTGGTTTATTTGACCTGGTGGAGGCAAATGATTCTTTTCAGAAAGATGTGGGGTTTAACTCTGTTATGAGGGGATTCACACGCAGGTAATTAATACCGGACAATCCATATGGTGTGGCTATTTATAAAATCTTATTAAATTGAGGGGAGTTGAAGCCCCCCTCTTCTTCTTACGCTGTCTCCACGCTCTTCACTTCCGGGACCTGCTGCTTCAGGACCCTCTCCACACCCATCTTCAGGGTCATCTGGGACATCGGGCATCCTCCGCAGGCGCCCGTCAGTCTCACCTTGACCACTCCATCAACCACATCGACCAATTCGATATCTCCACCATCCGCCTGCAGAGCAGGGCGAATCTTTTCCAATGCCTTCTCCACGCTCTCTCTCATCTCTTCTCACCTCCTCCGGTTCTAAGCCATTTTATTCATCTGGTATGTTTGTTTTTTAAGGAAACCTTTAATAATCCCCATTTTGTCACTCCCGCCCCGTATCAAGCACGGGGTAAACTCCAGTGGGAGTCCAGTAATGTCAAAAACTTATGGATTCCTGCTTTCACAGGAATGACATTTTTAGAGGCAGCCTTAAATAATTATAACACAAAAATGAGAAATGTCGAAATAAGAAAGGCCTCCCTTCTACAAGGAGGCCTTCTCATTAAAAAAAACTATTGGGGAAGAGGTTGCTCTCCTGATCTTTACTTCTTCTCTTTCTTTTCGATCTCCTCCAATTTCGTCCGGAGATATTTCTTGAGGGCATCGGGCCTTTCACAGAACAACACATCTCCCTCGCAGGTCGTGCTGCCGCTATCGATGTCGCAATAGCCGATTCCTTTTCCCATGCTCAGGCCTTCCGGCTTTCTGAAAAGAGGACATAACTTTTCCTCTACCATCTTGCACCTCCCTCTTTCCTCTTCTCCTCGAGTAAATATTTTCTCAGGAGATCCATCTTTTTACAGCATTGAATATCCCCTCTGCAAATAATCCAATCATGGTCAAGGTCGCAATATCCCCTGAAACTGGTCTCTTTCGGATTTCCGTATTCTCGATAAAAGGAGCATCTTTTAAAAACTGACATCCTCATCCCCTTCAAAACTTTAAACGATGACCAAATAAAAAGGCCCGCGTTAGATTAAGCCACGGGCCCTCAACATTTCCTCCGTTCTGTCGGTAGACAGGTCCATGATGACGGTCAACAGACCCGTCCACCGTCAGTTCAATGTTTCGGCAACCCGGCTATCCCAACGTTATTGGGACCCGCAGCTTTCCGCCCCACGATTACTCGTGGTTTGGCTTTATCGACAATATTTAATTTTTCCCCTGCACATATATACAGCAATTTTAATGCCAAATGAGTTTTATTAACCAAACCTCCTGATTTCAAAAGAGTTTACTAAAAAGAAGGATTTCGGCGAGATGATATGTTGCCTCTTTTTGTCCCCATTTTATAAAAATTTGTGATGAGGAAGGGTCAACGGAATATCCATTCCGGGATCGTGTAGGTTTCATCAGGTTTCAATTTTTTCGCAAACCTTCCGAAACCGTCCGGATCAAGGAGAAGGTAATCGATCGGGGGATTCCTGTCCCTGTCCACTGCGTAAGCAAATACCTTTCCATTTCCACTGATCCTGGCTACATGGCCGCCATCAGGGGTATGGAATCTCTCAACGACCTTCTCTGCTCCATCCACCCTCTGAATGATGATGGAGTGAGGGACGAGTCCTTTCAAATCCGGAACCGGCCACCCCTCTTTACTGATCTCCTCACCGGTGGAAATGATCGGAATGGTCAGCATCCCCAATAAGAAAATAATAAAAATGGGTATGGATTTAACCATTGAGCATTGCCCATTGACAATTGAACATTGAGAATTGGTAATTAACCCCGTTGTTGCATAAAGATGCGGTTGAATCAACTGCATACCCCCATCAAAAGGATGTTTCTACCCTTTTGAGGATAACTTCCAAAGGTCACTCTTGGATTGATCCATGTGACGACATTGATTTGACAGCCATCCCTCTCTGGGTAAGGTTTGGGTAAATTCATGCGCCGAATTTAATGCAACAACGGGGTTAACCTTCCTCCAGATACTTCTCTGCGGCAAAAGCTGCCGTCGCCCCATCTCCCACGGAAGTCGAAATCTGACGTAGCAGTTTCTTTCGGCAATCCCCTGCGGTAAAGATGCCTTTGATCGAAGTTTCGCAATTCTCATTCGTGACGATATACCCTGATTCATCCAGTTGAACCAGGTCTTTTAAAAATTTAGTTCTCGGCATCAGTCCGATGAATAGAAAAGCGCCTTCGGTCTCCACTTCTTTCACTTCTCCTGACTTCACATTCTTCACAACGACAGAGCGAACCACACTATCTCCTTTGATTTCCTGGACCACAGAATTCCATAGGAATTTGATCTTCGGATTGCTAAGCGCCCTCTCCTGATAGATCTTTGTCGCCCGTAGGGCGTCCCGGCGATGGATGATAGTCAACTCGCTGACAAACTTCGTAAGGAAGAGGGCTTCGGTCAGCGCCGAGTCCCCCCCGCCTACTACAATGATCCGGCTATCCCTGAAGAAGGCTCCATCACAGGTCGCACAATAGGAAATCCCTCTGCCCTTAAACTTCTCTTCGCCCGGAACGCCCAGCTTCCGGTATTCCGTTCCGGTGCAGATGATGAGAGCCCTGCAGAAAAATTCTCCTTCATAAGTCTTCACCCTTTTCAGGTCTTTCTCTAAACCGATCTCCACCACCTCGTCACTGATGGCCTCCATTCCGAACCGCTTCGCCTGCTCTTCCATAAGGCGGCTTAACTCCTCGCCGCTCACTCCCTGCGGGAAACCGGGGTAGTTCTCAATCAATTCCGTGGTTGTCATCTGACCTCCGAAGAGGCCGTTTTCAATCAAAAGGGTTCGGAGCCTTGCCCTCGAGGCATAAAGCCCTGCGGTCATGCCCGCCGGTCCCCCTCCGATTATGATCACATCATAAGGTTTTGCCTGTTTTTTCTCCATCAAATTCTCCTTGTTTAAAAATTTATATCAATTTAGCACTTTGAAAAAATACGGCAGAAATGGTCTTTAACAGGCTTGTTATTCCTGCGAATGCAGGAATCCAGTTTTATATGTTTATGGTTCCCTGCTCTCGCAGGGACAGATGCTGGATTCCCGCCTGCGCGGGAATGACATACGGAGAACCTTTTCAAAGTACTAAAGTGTTACGGAAATTTATATATTGTATAGTCGAATAGACTCTTCGTTGTCAACATTTCCCCTACACCTTGACAAGGAAGATTTGGGGAAGATAGATTATGGAAGGATAATCTGCAAGATAGGAGGAAAGGATGGAACGGACACTGTCGATTGTCAAACCCGATGGGGTGAGTAAGAATCTGATCGGAGAGGTGATCAAGCGTTTTGAGGGGTGTGGCCTGAAGGTGATTGGACTGAAGATGATCTGGATGGATAAGAAGGAAGCGGAGGGATTCTATGTGGTCCACCTGGGCAAACCCTTCTATGAGAGTCTAACCGTATTCATGTCGTCCGGGCCCTCTGTGGTCATGGTCCTCGAAGGGGACGGAGCTATTTCAAAAACGAGGGAATTAATGGGCGCCACCGATCCCAAAAAGGCTGAGGAAGGAACCCTGAGGCGTCAGTTTGCCTCCGATATCGAACGAAATATTGTCCATGGGTCTGACGCGCCTGAAACCGTCGCCTTTGAAATCGGTTATTTCTTCAATGCGCTGGAGATGTTTTCATATTGAGAGCGGAAAAAGTTGATTTAAAGAACCTGAGCCCGACAGAGTTGGAAAGTTTGATTGCTTCGTTTGGAAAAGAGC
>Ga0214473_10001777_pt1 | contig 27641 bp, 20 predicted proteins | sample RVTome_7_FD_203509 | JGI IMG/M metagenome (GOLD analysis project Ga0214473, IMG submission 203509) | Soil microbial communities from uranium-contaminated site in the Upper Colorado River Basin, Wyoming, United States - RVT98D197 | ecosystem: Environmental > Terrestrial > Soil > Contaminated >...
GTCGTTGTAGCCGGGAATCAAGGGGATCCTGATCCAGACGTTGGCCTCCTTCCTGTCGAGCGTCCTTCTCAGGTTCTCGAGGATCAGCCGGTTTCCCGCCTCGGTTCCCTCCAGATGCTTCTCCGCAGAGAGATGCTTGAGATCGAAGAGGACGAGATCGGTATGCTCGAGGACGCCCTGCATCACCTGCCAGCTCGAGTGGCCGCTGGTGTCGAGGGCGGTGTGGATCGAGCTCTCCTGGCACGCCTCGAGAATGCGCCTGGAGAACTCCGGCTGCGAGAGCGGCTCTCCGCCCGAGAGGGTCACGCCCCCGCCCGAGTTGACGTAGAAGATCTCGTCCCTGCACGCCTCCTCGACCACTTCCGCGAGCTTCATGCGCCTTCCCGAGACCTCGAGCGCACCCGAAGAGCACGCCTCGACGCAGTCCAGACACATCGTGCAGAGGTTTCGATCGAGATTGGGCGCGCCACCCACGAGCGCGATGGCGCCGGCCTCGCAGACCTGCGCGCAGCTTCCGGAGCTCCGGCACTGCTGGCTCCGCAGCAGGATCTCGGGACGGGGATCCTGGGACTCCGGGTTCGAGCACCACCGGCAGCGCAGCGGGCATCCCTTCAGGAAGACCGTGGTCCGGATGCCGGGGCCGTCCTGGATGCTGTAGCGCTGGATGTGGAAGACCACTCCCTCCGAGCCGTCGTCGGGTCCGGGATCGCGTGAGCCCGCCATTCCCTTCGACTTCCCGGAAGGTCTCAGAAGCACTGAGGCGTGCGGGCGATGATGGAGTCCTGAAGGTTCCTGTCCAGGTCGATGAAGTAGGCGGCGAAGCCCGCGACGCGCACTTGGAGGGTCGGGTACTTCTCCGGGTTCTTCTGGGCATCCTCCAGCATCTCCCGGTTCACGGTGGTGAACTGGATGTGATGGATGCCGAGGTCGGCGAAGCTCTTCAGGTACTGGCCGAAGACTCTGGCATTCTGGCCGCGCAGGTAGTCCGGCATCACGCTCTGGTTGAAGAGCTGGTTCCAGGTGAGGAGCGGATCCACCTTCGCGACCGACTTGAGCACGGCGGTCGGGCCCTTGCGGTCCCTCCCCGCGGTGGGGGAGATCGATCCGTCGTTGAAGGGATCCCCTGCCGATCGGCCGTCCGGCGTCGCCGCGCAGATCCGGCCGAAGCTCCACCATGCGGTCGCCGCCGTGCCGTCGGGAATCACCGGGGTGCCGCGATTGGTCCGGCATCTCTGCGTCTCTTCGCTGATCCTTCTCGCGAGCTCGCGGGAGATCAGATCCACGTAGTCTTCGTCGTTTCCGAACTTGGGCGCGTCGAGGCAAGCCTTCCGCAGGCCCTCGTACCCATTCCAGTTCTGCTTCAGCGCGTCGATCAGCTCCTCCATCGAGGCCTTCCCGTCCTCGAAGACGACCTTCTTGATCGCCGCCAGCGAGTCCGCGAGCGTGTTCAGTCCGAACAGGGTGACGTCCCGGTAATCGGGCTCGTAGTTCCACTCCCTGGCGTCCTGCGCCCTCTCGATTCCCTCGTCGAGGATCGCCGACAGGAAGGGCCTCGGCGCATACTCCCGGTAGAGCGCATCCGAGAGATTCCCGATCAGGACCAGGCGATGGATGGTCCACTTGTAGTTCTCCACCACCGCATCCATCAGCTCCTCGACGGAGCCGATCCGGCTCGGATCGATGACCGTCTCGCCGGCCTTCTTGTAGAGCAGGTGGGGAATGCCGAGGGCGGTGGTCAGACAGAGCGGAAGCGGCACCCCGCTCGCCCAGGCGGAGATGTGGTTCAAGTTCTTTCCGGGGATGGTGGGCACCATGCAGTTGTTGATGGAGTAGCTCCTGGCGTCCTCGAGCGAGCATCCCAGGCCGACCAGTCGGACGATATTTACCTTGTCGTTGAAGATCGCGGGCTGGGGCATCCCCGAGGCCATCACCTCGATCGCCTTCTCCACCAGCTTGGCGGGGATCCCGTCGTGCCAGCGCAGAGCCAGGGGGGGGACGATGGCGCGCACGCTCTTGGTGGCGTCCAGCACCAGGTAGGAGAGCTCGTTCGTGACGTCCTTCCCCTGCGCATCGACGCCGCCGATCGTCACGGTCTGGAACCCAAGAGCGCCACCGCCGAAGCCGGACCAGATGGGCGCGTGCAGGAACCCGGTCTCCTGGAACTTGACGAACAGGAACTCCACGCACTCCTGTGCCTCGTCCCTGGTGATCCTGCCCTCGCGAAGGTCCCGCTCGTAGAAGGGCCGGAAGCTCTGGTCCAGTCGGATCCCGCTTCCCACCTGGGGGAGGTCGATGAAGTTGATGACGAGGTGCACGAGCCAGTAGCACTGAAGGGCTTCCTGGAAGGTCCTCGCGGGGTTCTCGGGAACCCACTCGCAGCGCCGGGCGATGTCCTCGAGATCCCGCCTCCAGGTCGGATCCGCCTCCTTCCCGGCGAGCTCCCGCGCCAGGGCCGCGTATCTCTTCGACCAGCCGAGCACCGCTCGAAGGGCGATCGCCATCGCGCCCAGGACGTCGCGCTTGCGCAGGTACTCCTCGCCGTTCAGCGTCTCGGCCAGGTATTCCTCCTCGAGGCTGGCCTTGCGCTCGGCGACCTCCTCCAGGATTCCCTTGAGACCGACGGAGAGGATCTTGTCGTAGTTGGGCGTCGAAGCCTCCCAGTTGAAGACCCAGAAGACCTCTCCGAGCGCGTCGGGGAGGTAGCGCTTCATTCTGTGATGGATCGAAAAGTCTCCCCAGTACGCGCAGATCTCCTTCAGCTCCTTCCTGCCCTCCTCGGAGAGCATGCACTCGTAGACCTGCCCGGGGGCGGTCTCTCGCTGGATCCACTTCCATGCCAGCTCGGGATAGAAGGGAACCGAATCCGAGTTGGATGCGTAGTTGCCGACGATCATCTCGTCCCGCCGGATGTAGACGGTCATCTGCTCGAGGATGTGGGCGAGGGCCTTGGCCCTGCGGAGCACCATGGGCTCGTTCTCGGTCCGCCGGTAGGACTCCGTCACCAGCCGCGCCCGCTCCAGGTCGAGTGTCCAGGCGAACCCGGGCCGGGTCGCCCTCACCTCTTCGCTGAGCTCGGTCAAGGCCACCTGCTGGGCCTTGATGGGCGTTTGCACCATCAGCGCCTGGGTTCTGGCAGACATCGGCTTTCCTCCGTGCTCTCTGGAGCAGGGCCCCTTCCGCGCCCGACGGGCGAGAGGATGCCCCAGCGGGTCTTGGCCGGCCAGGCGCGGCGCGGGAGACCTTCCGCACCGAGGAAGCGGAATCTCCTGGAGCGGATCAGGAGCGGGGAAGCTGGTCTCTAGAGACTCGATCAGTGATTCTGTGGCGTCGAGTTGACCTCTTACGAGGAGCGCGGAGGGACGACATGGCTGGCCACATGACACCCGATGAGTTTCGCCGGCGGGGCTACCAGACCATCGACTGGATCGCGCGGTATCTCGAGCGGCTCGAGGAGTTTCCGGTGATGTCGCGGGTCAAGCCCGGCGAGGTTCGCGCTCAGCTTCCACCCGCGGCGCCGGAGCTGGGCGAGCCGTTCGAGCAGGTGCTCGCCGATCTCGAGCGCGTGATCCTGCCGGGCATCACCCACTGGCAGGCGCCCGCCTTCTTCGCCTTCTTCCCGGCCAGCAGCTCGCCGCCGGCCATCCTGGGCGATCTCCTCTCCTCCGGTCTCGGCGTGCAGGGGATGCTCTGGGCGACCAGCCCCGCCTGTACCGAGCTCGAGACGCATCTCCTCGACTGGCTGGTGGACATGCTCGATCTCCCCCGCCGCTTCAAGTCCTCGGTCGGCGGCGGCGTGATCCAGGACTCCGCCTCGAGTGCGAGCCTCTGTGCGCTCCTCGCGGCGCGCGAGCGGGCGACCGGGTACCGGAGCAACGAGCGGGGGGTGCGCGAAGAGCTCACCGCCTACGCCTCGAATCAGGCGCACTCCTCGATCGAGAAGGCGGTGATGATCGCCGGGATCGGCCGGGAGCAGCTCCGATTGATCGACGTCGACGATGCCTTTGCGATGGACGTGGCCGCCCTCGCCGCGGCGATCGAGAGCGATCTCAGCGCCGGTCGCAAGCCCTGCTTGGTGAGCGCCACCGTGGGCACCACCTCGTCGAATGCGCTCGATGATCTGCGGGGGATCGGCGCCCTCTGCCGCGAGCACGGCATCTGGCTGCACGTCGACGGCGCGATGAGCGGAACCGCAGCCCTCTGCCCTCGGTTCCGTTCCATCCACGACGGCCTGGAGCTCGCCGACAGCTACTGCTTCAACCCCCACAAGTGGATGCTCACCAACTTCGACTGCGACTGCATGTTCGTCGCCGACCGCGAGCCGCTGATCCGCGCCCTCAGCGTGCTTCCCGAGTACCTGAAGAACGAGGCGACGCAGTCGGGCGCCGTGATCGATTACCGCGACTGGCAGATCCCGCTCGGCCGCCGCTTCCGGGCGCTCAAGCTCTGGCTGGTGATCCGCCACTACGGCGTGGAGGGACTGCGCGCGCACGTCGAGAGGCAGGTCGGGTGGGCGCAGGAGTTCGCGAGCTGGGTGGACGCGAGCGACGACTTCGAGCGGATGGCGCCCGCGCCGCTCAACCTGGTCTGCTTCCGCCACCGCAGGGGGGACGAGTTCAGCGAGCGGCTCCTCTCCCGCCTGAACGAGAGCGGGAAGCTCTACCTCACCCACACCCGGCTCGCCGGCCGCTATGCGCTGCGGATGGCGATCGGCGGGACCTGGACCGAGCGCCGCCACGTCGAGAGCGCCTGGCGGACCATCGTCGAGGTCGCGTCGGATCTAGAAAGATGAATCGCAATCGGAAGTTGCGGGCGGATGAGAGAATCCACGTGACAGATCGAGGCCGAGCGCGCAGCTCCCCTCGAGAGCGGAGGCGCCGCTGCTCGGGGGCCAGCTTGCGAGCGCGGCTCCCGGGCGAAGTAGGATCTCTGTCATGAGCAATGCCCTTTCGGCGGGAATGTCCCATCTCTTCGAGCCGGGTAGCGGAGTTTCTCGCCTGGTCTCCAGCTGGGACGCGAGGCCGATAGAAAAGTACCCGGGGGTGCCCCCGAGCCCGTACGTGGAGGAGTTCAAGCGCAAGTGCGTGGGCATCGCCCCGGGAGAGTCGTTCACAGTGGCGGACCTCGAGGGACCCGGCGTCATCAACCGTTTCTACTTCCACTACAACGTCCGCTGGCCCCGCTCCATGTCCCGCGGGCTGGAGCTGCGCTTCTACTGGGATGGTGAAGAAGAGCCGAGCGTATGCGCACCCCTGGGCGATTTCTTCGGCTCGCCCTTCTGCAAGTACGTGGAGTACGACGCCTTCGCCCAGTCGATGCTCAACGGCGGGTACGTCTCCAGGTTCCCGATGCCGTTTCGGAAGCGGGCGAGGCTGGTGATACGCAACGCGTCACCGTACCAGGCCGAGCGCGAGCTCTACGGAGTCACGTACCTGAGGGACGTCGAGCTGCCCGACGACCTGCTCCACTTCCACGCGCGCTGGAACCGCGCCAACCCTACCGAGGAGGGAGTGCCTTACGAGGTGCTCGACGCCGCCGGGAGGGGCCAGTACGTCGGCTGCCACCTGTTCCAGCAGAACCGCGACGCCTGGATTGGCAGGGGTCCTGGCAAGTGGATATTCCCGGCGGGCTCGGGCATGGGCAACATGGAGGGCTGGGACGAGGTGTACGTGGACGGCGAGGCCGAGCCCAGCCAGCACGACACCGGGACCGAGGAGTACTTCAACACCGGCCCTTACTTCACCCATGGCAGGAGCACGGGCATCTTCGACGGCTGCACCGTGAGGAGCTACCTCACGGGCAGGATGGCCGCCTACCGGTTCCACGTCTACGACCCGATTCCGTTCAACAGCCGCTTCCGGATGATATGGCGGCACGGCCTGCTGGACAGCATCAGGGCCGACTTTGCTTCGACCGCCTTCTGGTACCAGGCCGAGCCTCACGTCCCATTCGACCTGCCGCCGTTTGAGGACAGGCTCCCGAGTTCGTGGCTTACACACGGTCTCCGCTCCGTGGCGTTGTTCCCGATGGTTCTGGGGACGAAGTTGCTATGCCGCACGATCGCCGCCTGAAGATGCGAGGCCGGCGCGCGACCTGAAGAGCTGAACAAATCCAGAGGCTTGCGGCTGGACGAGAGAATCGACCTGACGGTTTGGGGCCGACAGCGGCTCCGCGTCGTGGAGTTCGAGAAGGGCTCGGAACATCCGGAATGGTGCAGGACCGGCCACAGGGGCCAGGTCCTCGGAGGGAAGCTGGGCCTGGGAACCGATGCTGAGGCGCTGGAGATCGGACCGGGGAAGGCTTCCTCATTCCCGATGAAGAGGCGAGTCGGCACCGGCCCGCGCCCGGACGGGGTCGTGCGCACACTCTTGAACCGGCAGCGGCGATCGGCGTAGGATCGGTACATCGGCCGCGCCCACCCGACATGGAGGACACCCCATGACGCTGGCTCGCCGGACCGCGAGGAAACCAGACGGGACCGAGTCCGCTCCCCCTACCGCCTTCGAGCGCTGGCTGTTGCGCCGGATGTTGGAGGCCCTCGGCCACCCGCCCTACTCCCTGGTGCTGTGGAACGGGGAGACGATCAGTGGCTCGGACGCGGCTCCCCGCGCCCGAGTCATCCTGCGCGACCGCGCGCTGCTCCGCGAGATCCTGCGCAGCCCCGACCTCGCCTTCGGCGAGGGCTACAGCGACGGACGCCTGGAGCTGGACGGCGACCTCACCGCCTTCATCGAGTGCGCCTCCAGTGGGATCTCCCGGTCTCCCGGCTGGTCGCGCCTTCTCTGGCGCACGCTCGGCTGGCGCCCGTGGCTCAACACGCTGCGCCGTTCGCGAAGCAACGTGCATCGCCACTACGACCTCGGCAACGACTTCTACGCCCTCTGGCTCGACGAACGCCTGGTCTACACCTGCGCCTACTTCGACTCGCCCGCTTCGACTCTCGAGGAGGCGCAGCTCGCAAAGCTCGACCACGTCTGCCGAAAGCTTCGGCTGCGCGCAGGCGAGCGCGTCGTCGAGACCGGTTGCGGATGGGGTGCACTGGCCCTCCACATGGCCGAGCACTACGGCGTGAAGGTGCGCGCCTTCAACGTCTCGAGCGAGCAGACCCGCTTCGCCCGAGAAGAGGCCCGGCGGCGCGGCCTCGAAGCGCGGGTCGAGTTCGTCGAGGACGACTACCGGAACGCATCCGGAAAGTTCGACGCTTTCGTCTCGATCGGCATGCTCGAGCACGTGGGCCGCGCCTACTACCGGCGCTTCGGTCGCGTGATCGACCGTTGCCTGACGACGGAGGGTCGGGGGCTGCTGCACTTCATCGGCCACACGCGCGCCATCCCGACCAGCCTCTGGCTGGATCGCTACATCTTCCCGGGAGGCTACATGCCCGCGCTCTCCGAGATGCTCCCGGTCCTCGAGCCGCGGAATTTCGAAGTCGTGGACGTCGAGAACCTGAGACGCCACTACGCCCGCACCCTGGAGCACTGGCTCGAGCGGTTCGAGAAGGCAGCGGAGCGCATCGAGGCCATGTACGACGCGCGCTTCGTGCGGATGTGGCGGGTCTACCTCGCCTCCTCCCTCGCAGCGTTCCGCACCGGCTCGATCCAGCTCTACCAGATCCTCTTCGCGCGGGCGGGCGGCAAGGGACTGCCCTGGACGCGCCAGGACATCTACGCAGGTCGTCGAGAGGGCGGTGGATCACTGTGACGTACTGATCGTCGGCGGTGGCCCCGGCGGTTCCAGCTGCGCCTGGGGGCTGCGGGAGAGCGGCCTCGACGTGGTGATCCTCGACCGCCAGCGCTTCCCGCGCGACAAGGTCTGCGCCGGGTGGATCACGCCGCAGGTCTGCGATGCGCTGGACATCGACCTGGCCGAGTACCGCAAGGAACGCGTCATGCAGCCCATCCGCGGCTTCGCGGTAGAGAGGCTGGGCGATCCGCAGGTCGCCATCGATTGCGGCGAGGTGGTGAGCTACGGGATTCGCCGGCGGGAGTTCGACCACTTCCTGCTCGGCCGCAGCGGTGCCAGGCTGCGGCTGGGCGAGCCGCTCCTCGAGCTCCGGCGCGATGGCGGGCACTGGGTGGTCAACGGCGAGATCAGGGCGCGCTGGCTGATCGGCGCCGGGGGACACTTCTGTCCCGTGGCACGGCACCTCGGGGCACGGCCGGGCGCGGCGGAGCCCACCACGGTGGTGGCGCGAGAGATCGAGTTCGAGATGACCCCCGAGCAGCAGGCGCGCTGCCGCGCGCGGCCGGAGCTGCCCGAGATCGTCTTCACCTCGGATCTCGAGGGCTACGGCTGGGTGATCCGGAAGGGCGACTGGCTCAACGTGGGCCTGGGTCGTCAGGACGCCCGCGGCCTGCCCGCGCAGGCCGCGGCCTTTCTGAGCTGGCTGACCGACGAAGGACGGATTCCACCCGGCCTCCCTCGTCCCCTCAAGGGGCACGCCTACCTTCTCTACGACGATGCTCCACGCCCGTTGGGAGGCGAGGGAGTGCTCCTGGTCGGCGATGCGGCGGGCTTCGCCTACGGGCGCAGCGGCGAGGGGATCCGGCCGGCCGTGGAGTCGGCGCTGCTGGCCGCGCGAGCCCTTCGCCATGCCGCCGGGCATTCCCCCGAAGCCGCCGCGCGGAGCTACCAGCGCAGCGTGATCGCCCGCTTCGGCCGGCGTCAGCGCCGAAGGCGTCGCGGTCCCAGTGACCTGATGCCGAAGCGCTGGCGTGGCCGCGCCGCGGGGCGCCTGCTCGCAACGCCGTGGTTCGCCCGCAACGTGGTCATCCGCCGCTGGTTCCTTCACCGTGACGTTCCGCCGCTCGGCTGCTGACCCGGCAGGGCTTCGAGGGCCTCGGCCGCAACGTGGACACCGTGCTGGCGGTGGGCCCACCCATGAAGCGCGCGCGCCAGCTCGTGGTGGTCGATCTTGCGGAGCTCCCGCTAGGATATCCATGGCATGGCTGAGATCAGGGAAGGCCGGATGGCCGTCGATGAGGCTGGGCACGAGATCCATTACCGCCTCTTCGGCGAAGGCTCCGAGACCCTGATGTGCCTGGCCGGCGGGCCCGGCGCCAGCACCCAGTACCTGACCCGCCTAGGGGAGCTGGCCGGCGGGGACCTCCAGGTCCTGATCCACGACCAGCTCGGAACCGGCAAGTCCGACAGGCCCGATGACCCGTCGTTGTGGAGCTTCCCCCGCTTCGTCGAGGAGGTGGAGACGGTCCGCAACCAGCTGAACCTGGGGAAGGTCCATCTCTACGGCCAGTCCTGGGGCGGGATGCTGGGCCTCCAGTGCGCACTCGATCACCCGGAGGGGCTCGAGAGCCTGAGCGTCTCCAACATCGGCGCATCCACGGCCGAGATCGTCCGGGAGATGTGGCAGCGCCGGCTGGAGCTGCCGGCCGAGGTCTTGCGCACCCTGGCCCGATACGAAGGCAGACAGGATTTCGAGAACCCCGAGATGTGGCAGGCGGTCCTCCAGTACTACGCCCGTTTCACCCGGCGGGCCACGCCCTTCGACCTCGAGACCTCGATCAAGGAGTTCAGCGAAGTCGTCGTTCCCGTGTTCGCGGATCTGGGACCGGCCTACCAGGCCATGTGGGGACCGTTCGAGTTCATCTGCACCGGCCCCCTGATGGAGTGGGACGTCACCGACCGCCTGCACGAGATCAAGACCCCGACCCTCATCCTGACCGGATGGTACGACGAGTGCGGGCTCACGACCCACCGCGTGATGGCCGAACGCATCCCGGACAACGAATTCGTCATCTTCGGCAACTCGAGCCACTGCGTCATCCTGGAAAAGGAGGCTGACGCCTACCTGGGAGTGATCAAGGACTTCATCCAGCGAGTCATCGCGCGGAACAAGAAGATGTCCTGACGAAGGATGGTACCGTTCAGCTTCGACCCGCTGCCGGCGAACTCTCCCGCTTCGAGACGAACCTGTGCGCATCCTCCTTGGCCCTCGCCAGAGGATGCGGTCGAGCGGGGCTTGCGCCTCGATCGCCTGCCCGCCGAGCAGGTCCTCCCCTGTCCACGCGTCGGTCCACCTGGCCCCCGCGGGCAGGTAGACCGAACGGGAACGCGCGCCCTCCTCGGTGACGGGAGCAACGAGAAGCCCGGGGCCGAACATGTACTCGTCCGGAACGTCCTCGCAGTCCGGATCGCCCGGAAAATCGAAGAAGAGCGGACGCATGATCGGGGTTCCCGACTCGTGGGCGGCGCGCATCTGGTCGAGCATCCCGTGCGGGTGTTGTCCGAGGCCGCAGAACCGCTCGCCATCCCGGGCGACGAACTCCTGGGAGACCCTGTATCGCTCGCCCCCCACCGGCGTGTGGTTCGCCCGGGATCATAGCGGCCGATCCCGGGAGGCATCTCCTCGAGGATGGCCTGCTCGCCCCAGGACCGCTTCGCCAGACGAGTCGCTCGCCGCGGATTGCCAATCGCCGAAGGTGCGTCGCTTCGCTCATCGCGCGCCTTCGGAAGATGTGTCGCGGGTTCGCTTCGCCTCCACCAGCCCGACCCCTGCGAGGAAGAGCGCCAGGAGCACCAGTGAGGCGCGCCAAGGCGTCCGGGCCCCGGTGAGGAAGGCCAGACGGCCCGCGAGGTAGACGGTGGCGCCGAGTACCGGGAGACCCACCGCGAGGATCGCCCAGCGCGCCCACCAATCGCCCCGACGAAGCGGAATCGCGATCAGGATGGCGAGAGCGACCCCGACTCCGAAGTGGGTGCTTCCATAGGCATTCATGAACCCGACCAGCATCGTGCGAATCCCCGGCTGGAGATCCGACCAGGCCACACCCAGAACCTGCTGGTGATACGGCATGACCTCGGACGCGGTGAAATAGACGACGCCGACGCCGATCTCGACGATCGCCGGAATTGCGATGCAGGCCAGCGCGATGCCATTCCGGAGACTCATGGACTGCCTCTTCCTTCTGGATGGCTGAGAGTCGTGTGCCCGGTTCGCACATCCCTCACCGGTACACTCACCAGCCGCCGCGAGCGCAGCCTACCACACGGCATGAGCCGGGGCTGACGGCTCCTGGTGCGGTTGCCGAGACGGTTGGCGCGCCGCAGGCGGGGCCTCCGAGAGCCGAGGCAGCGGCGGACGGGGCGCGGCGGCGCGCGCTACAGGGCAGCTCGCCCGGTGCCGATAAGTCCCACATGGTCCTGCGACTGGTCGCACTGGCACTCGTGACGATCCTTGCGCTCGGATGCTTCGTCCTCGACGAGCTCGACAAGTCCAAGGAGCTCATGGATAAGCCGAGCTTCTCGAGCCAGGAGGAGAAGAAGCCCGAGGCGCCGGCGCAGCCCCAGGCCGCTCCGGGAAAAGCTCCCGCGGGTCGGCCCTCGGTGGGCGACTGGTGGAAGAAGACGCGCTCTCTCGCGCCGGGTGACGTCAGCAGCGAGGTGGTGAGGTGTGGCCTCGACGGCGCGGTGCAGTTCATGCGTCGTCCCGACTGTCTCGCGCGCGGCGGGACGCCCCGCCCGGCCGGGGGCTGAAGGCGCCGCGAAGGGCCGGCAGCGCGGATCCGAAGGACGCCGTTCGGCCATCCGCTTCACCGGTGACTCGCGCGGCCCCGCGCGCGAAGCCCCTGGTGAGACCCTCATCCTCGGCGAACGATCAGCACCTCGTAGCGGCCTCGCGGGCCGATGTACCAGGAGGCAAGCCAGCTGGTGATGCCGACGATGGCCGCTGCGAGCAGCGCAGAGCCCAGCCCGGCGATCCGGAAGCCGGAGAGCAGCCATGCGACGACGCCGAGCATGGCGGCATTGACCACCCAGAGGAAGAGGCCGAGCGTCAGCACGGTGATCGGGAGCGTGAGCAGGATCACCACCGGCCTCACGACGGCGTTCACGATGCCGAGAAGCAGTGCGGCAAATAGCAGGGTGCCGGTGGCCGTGATCTCGACCCCCGGAACGATGCGCGAGGCCAGCCAGAGACCGATCGCGCTGATCAGCATTCTTGCGAGGAAGCCCACCGGTCAAGGTCTCCCGTGGAATGACAGAACGACCGCAACGTGCAGGCGCCGACCGCTCAGCGGCTGCCGCCTGCATCTTAGCATCGCTGCCTCGGCGGGGGCGCGGACCTTCCTGCTTTCCTTCCGATGCTCGAGGCAGTCCCCGCGACCGAGACGGAGTCGGAGTACCAGGGGGTGCGATTCAGGCGGAGCGGATGGCCAGCACCGTCGCGCGGGTCGGGCAGCGCGGGGCCTGCGGGGTCAGTGGAGGCCGCTTCCGTGCGAGAGCTGCTTCACGAGCTCGCCGATCACGCTCTTCGCGTCCCCGAAGAGCATCCACGTCTTGTCCGAGAAGTACAGCTCGTTGTCGATGCCGGCGAAGCCCGGGTTCTTCGATCGCTTGATCGCGAAGACCGTGCGCGCCTTGTCGGCGTCGATGATCGGCATGCCGTAGATCGGGCTGGTCTTGTCGGTCCGAGCCGCCGGGTTGACGACGTCGTTCGCGCCCACCACGAGCGCGACGTCGCACTGCGGCATCTCGGAATTGATGTCGTCCAACTCGGCGAGGTCCGTGTACGGGATGTCCGCCTCGGCCAGCAGGACGTTCATATGGCCCGGCATGCGGCCCGCCACCGGGTGGATGGCGAACTTCACCGCGATCCCGCGCTTCTTGAGCTGGTCGTACAGCTCCCGGACCTTGTGCTGGGCCTGCGCCACCGCCATCCCGTAGCCCGGGACGATCACCACGAGCTGCGCCTGCTCCATGATCTGCGCGGCGCCCTCCACGGTCTCGGGCTTGTACACCTTCTCCTCGCCTGCTGCTTTGGCTCGCTGCACCTGCCCGAAGGCGCCGAAGAGCACGTTCGTGAACGAGCGGTTCATCGCGCGGCACATGATGATGGACAGGATGAGGCCGCTCGAGCCGTCGAGCGCGCCGGCGGTGATGAGCAGCCTGTTGTCGAGCACGAAGCCCATCGCGACCGCCGAGAGCCCGGCGTAGGAGTTCAGGATCGCGATCACGGTCGGCATGTCGGCGCCGCCGATGGGGATGATCAGCATGACGCCGAGCAGCAGCGAAAGCGCGATGATGGCTGGGAAGAGCAGAGAAGCGAGATCGGCCGTGGGGTTCAGAATCAGGCAGATCCCGATCGCCACGGCGGTCAGCAGCGCCCCGATGTTGACGTAGTTCTGCCCGCGATACGTGACGGGCCGCTGGGGAACCCACTTGAGCTCCTGCAGCTTGCCCGCTGCCATCAGGCTTCCGGTGAAGGTGAGATATCCCAAGATGATCTCGGCGATGATGGCGATCATGCGAAACGTGGTGAGATTCTCCGGTCCCTCGGCGTGCCAGAGGTAGAATTTGGCGGTTCCGACCAGGCCGGCGGCGAGGCCGCCGAACGCGTGGGAGAGGGCGGTCCGCTGCGGTACCGCCGTGAGCGGCACCAGCGCGAGCGGCCAGCCCAGCGCGACGCCGAACAGGATGGGAATCACGATCCAGAGGTGATGGACGACCACCGGCTGCGCCCACGTCGACACCACTGCGATCAGCATGGCGGCGACGCCGGAGAACACTCCGCGCCGCGCCGTCTTTGGATCGTTCATCCAGTGCAGCGAGAAGACGAAGAGGGCGGTCGCGACCAGATAGGCAGCCTGGATGAGGGAGGCGCTCATCGCTTGCCCCCTTCACTCTTGCGCGGCTGGGTCTTGAACATCTTGAGCATTCGGTCGGTGATCAGGAATCCGCTGACGATGTTGGTCATCGAGGCGAAGAGCGCGACGGCGCCGAGGATCCGGATCTCGGTCGGGTAGTCCGATCCGGCGACGATGATCGAGCCGACCACGGCGATCGCGGAGATGGCGTTGGTGAGCGACATGAGGGGCGTGTGCAGGAGCCGAGAGACGCGGCGAATCACGCCCAGTCCGATGAAGGTGGAGAGCAGGAAGACGAACAGGAGGGGCCAGTAGTCCACCTGTTCCGCCGCGTGCCCGCCGACCGCCGCCTGGGTGGGCTCCGCCGCCGCCGCGGTCGCGTCTGCGGCGGGCGCGACAAGGGTCGCTGCTACCGCCGGCGTCTCGGGCTCCTGGGTCGGAGCCGTCCACGCCACGGCCGCGAAGCCGATGGCGGCGAGCGCGATGGGTGCTCCCCACCGAAGGATCAGTCGCCACGACATCCTCGTCTCTCTCCTTTCAGCCCCGCTCTCGATTGGTGCAGCGGTTCGGGGGAAGACCATCAGGGTCATGCGCCGGAGCGCTGCAGCGCATCCCGGGTGGGGACGTGCACGACCGCCCCGTCATGGGTGATGATCGCGCCCTGCTGGATCTCGTCGGCGAAATCGAGCTGGAACGCTCCCTCCTTGGTGAACGCCTTCAGGAACGCCAACAGGTTGCGGGAGAAGAGCAGGCTCGCGTCGGTCGGGACGGTGGCCGGGAGATTCAGAGGTGCGAGGATTCTCACCCCGTTCGCCTCCACGACTCGACCCGGCTGCGAGAGCTCGCAGTTGCCGCCGCCGTCCGCCGCAAGGTCGACGACGATCGATCCCGGGCGCATACTCGCCACGATGTCGGCCGAGATCAGCTTGGGCGCGAACACGCCGCCGATCAGGGCCGTCGTGATCACCACGTCCGAGACCGCGCACTGTTCGGCGAGCAGCTCGCGCTGTCGCGCCCTGTCCGCGTCCGAGAGCTCCCGCGCGTATCCGCCACCCGCCGACGCGCTCTCCTCGAGCTCGATCCCGACGTATCTCGCGCCGACGCTCTGGATCTGTTCCTTCACTTCCGGCCGCACGTCGGTCGCGGTCACGCTGGCCCCCAGGCGCCGGGCGGTCGCAATGGCCTGTAGCCCCGCCACGGCCGCGCCGACGACGAACACCTTGGCCGGAAGCACCATCCCCGCCGCCGTCGTCAGCATCGGGAAGTACTTGGTGAGCTCGGCGGCCGCGAGGAGCACGCCCTTGTAGCCGACGATGTTGCTCATCGAGGTCAGCGTGTCCATGGACTGGGCGCGCGAGATTCGCGGGATGGCGTCGGTCGAGAACGCGCTCACCCTGCGCGCCGCCAGCGCGCGCACGACATCCAGGTTGCGGAGCGGCATCAAGGACCCGAGCCAGACCGCACCGGGCTTCAGCCACCCCACCTCGTTGCGCCCCTCTCCGACCGCCGGCGGATTTACCTGGGCCACGAGATCCGCCGACCGCAACAGAGCGGCGGGATCGGACTCCACGGTCGCTTGGACCTTGCGGTACGCGTCGTCCTCGAAGAAGGCGAGCGATCCCGAGCCTCGCTCGATGGACAGCTCGTAACCCATCTGGATGAGCTGCTTGCAGGAGTCCGGGACCAGCGCGACACGGCGCTCGCCCGGCCTGGTTTCCTTCGGGACCGCGATCTTCATGGCTCTACGCTCCCCGTCTCGCCTGTCGGCGAGGCCACTCTCTCGATCAGACGTCTACTGCTCGAAGAGGAGGAGGCAGCTCGGCCGCCGTCGATGATCCGACCCGGCGGCGCGGCTCAGTACCTGCAATGTTCCTGAAAGGCCTCCCACATGGCGTGGATGTTCTCCGGCGGCACATCGGGCTGGATGTTGTGAACGGCAGCGAAGACGAAGCCCCCACCCGGCGCGAGGTCGTCGATGCGGCGCTTCACCTCGTCCTTCACCTGGGAGACGGAGCCGCGGGGAAGAGTCGTCTGGGTGTCGACGCCGCCGCCCCAGAAGCTGAGCTCCGATCCGAATTCCCTCTTCAGCTCCTTCGTATCCATGTGGGCGGCACCGACCTGGATGGGGTTGAGGGCGTCGATTCCAGCTTCGATCAGGTCGGGGATCAGGGAGCGCACGCTGCCGCAAGAATGCATCAAGAGCTTGACGTCGGTCTTGGCGCTCTTCTTGATGTGAGCGAAGAGCTGGGCGTGGCGCGGCTTGAGAAGCCTCCGGTACATGTCGGGCGACATCATCGAGGTGGATTGACTGCCGAGGTCGTCGCTGTGGAGACAGACGTCGACGTCGTCCCCCAGTATCTCGAGGGTGTGGGTCCACATCCGCATCTGGAACTCCGTGATTCGATCGAGCAGATCCTCCATCGCGCTCGGGTTGGCTGCCATGTCCATCAGGGTGTCTTCGATCCCGTGGATCATCAGCGCCATGTCGAAGATCCCGAGACCGTAGAGGCTGAACATCACTGCGCATCCGGTGCTACGGAGCCGCTCGACCTCCTGGCGAATCCCGACGTATCTGCCCTCCTGATCGGGGTCCGGCCACGGATGCCTGGCGAGTCGCTCGGCCGTGAGCGCGCCCTTCAGAGGGGCGCCGACGGGGTCCATGTACAGGCTGGACGCCGGCTTCGCCCACTTGATCCCCCACTCATCGTGATACACGAGCGTATTCCCGTCCTCGAGCCCGATCTCTGGCTTGGGTTCGGACGGGAGCTGGATGAGAGCGCCGCGCACATCCACCTTCAGGTGCCGGAGGACATTCTCGGGGATCTGCGCGAAGCCGCCGGCGGTGACGAAGAGATTGGGGAGCGTGTCGTCCGGCTCCTCGGTCAGGGCGAGAAAGTCGATCAGCCCGCGATAGGCCTGCGTGGTCATTCCCGTCTCGATCGAGCTGCCCAGATCGAGGGGAATCCGGTCGGGCTCACGGCGGCTGAGCGTCTCGAGCACCCGCTGTCGTGAGGTGTAGGTCGTGCCCTTCATCTCTCCTGGCTCCATTCTGCTCCGGGTGCGCGCTGCTCGTTCATTTTCGATCCGCTGTCGGCGGCCTGTCCTGCTTGGAGACGAACCTGTGGGCGTCCTGCTTGGCCCTCGCCAGCGCCTCCAGTGCCGTGAAGTCCAGCAGGTACTCGATGCACCCCAGGTACTTGCCGGAATCGTCCCTGACCGCCAGGAATCTGTTCAACAGCGTGACGTCCAGGCGGTCGATCCAGAATTCATCCTCGTCCTTTCTCCCGCTTCGGAGATCATCGAGCATCTGCTCGGTCCGGGGCAGGCTCTCGGGCTTGTGGCAGCTGCGAACGTCTCGGCCCAGGGTCTTTCCCTCCTGCATCCGCTGCTGTCTCTCGGGCTTGTTGCAGTACTGAAGGCGATCGCTTTCATCGACGAAGATGAACTCGATGGGGAGGGCATTGAGCATCGCGTCGAGCTGGTCTTTGGTGAGCCTGTCGATCATGCGGCCGGGCATGATGATGACCTCCATCGCTTCTGGATCTGTCGGCAGGGATGGGTGAAGCGAGCCGAGCGCTTCGCTACCTGGGTGCGCGAGAGCTCCGAAAGGCTCGGCCATGATAGGGGGAACCAGGGGAAACGCGTAGGTGGTCTGGACATCCGGCCGCTTCGGATCCGTGGAAGGGGCTGGTGGAGAAGGCGTCGCAGTCCGCCCCCCGAGCCCTGCCCGGCCGGAGCGATTCGATCGAACCCATCCACTCGTGTGTCGGTCCGGGTCCGCTTGAAAAAGTTGCGAAAGCGCTCGAAACGGCCGCCACAGCGCGCGGCCATCCGCCACTTCCCTGTTGGGTGCTGAGAGCCGAGGCTCACCCGGCTCGATCTCTTTCCCTCGGCGGGTGGTGGACTATGCCGATGCGGCTGCTTGCGCCTTGCGCGGCCGGCCCGGGGTACTTCCTCGTTCTGGCCCTGGCAATCGTCATTCCGATGCTGATGCTCGGCACGGGGGAGCTCCGGGCCGAGACGGTGGAGGTGGTGGGTGCCGACGGTCTCCCCGGGGACGCCGGAGCGCCGGGAGACCCCGGGGGGGACGGCGGGCCCGGCGGCGTCGGCGAGAACGCCCTGGCGGAGGCCGACGCGGCCGACGCGAGCAACCAGGCCATCGCGGCGGGCGGCGACGGGGGTGTCGGCGGAGCGGGTGGAGACGGCAGCACGGCTCCTGCCGACGGAGGAGACGGCGGTCCCGGTGGCCAGGGCGGCGAGGCAGCCGCAGAGGCCACCACCGAGGCCTCGACCGCCACGATGGCCACAGCCCGGGCGGAAGCCACTGGCGGCGACGGCGGGGATGGAGGTGCGGGCGGAAGCGGTGACGCGGAGGGCTCCGATGGCGCTCCGGGCGCCGGCGGCGATGGAGGCGCGGCAAGCGGGAGCTCCAGCGCATCGAATACCTCTGGCGTTGCTAGGGCGACGGTTGTGGTCGACGGAGGACGCGGCGGCGACGGAGCAGTCGCCGGCAACGGCGGCGACGCCTCCGGAGAGGCATTCGCCGAGACCTTCGGTAGCGGGAGCAGCCATGAAGCGCAGACCTCCGGATCCGATGTGACCGGAGGGTGCGGCGGCGGCTCCGACGGGGGAACACCTGGGGCGGGTGGAGACGCGACCAGCTCTTCGCTTGCAGTGACCCACGGAAACGCTCGTGCCGCTGCCAGCGATCGCGCGACCGGTGGGTGTGGCGGCTACGTCACCGGCGGGACGGGCACGGGTGGCGCGGGAGGAAACGCCTCCTCCAACGCATCGGCGCAGAGCGCAGGTTCGGGCTCGAGGGAGGCCGTGGCGCAGGCGGGTGCCGTTGGAGGCCAAGGGGGCAACGGGCGCGGCTCTGGCGAGCGCGGGGGGCCGGGCGGCTCGGCGACCGGGACGGCCACGGCGGTCTCCACCGGCGGAGCCACCGCAGACGCGACTCTCAGCGCCGAGGGCGGGGCCGGTGGGTACGGCTACGAGGGCGCGGGTGGCGGCGCGGGCGCTCGCGTGGAGCTGATCGACCGGGTCTCGGGGAGCGCGTCCAATCGTGTCTCTCTGGAGCAGACCGCGGAGGGAGGCGATGGCGGCGACTCCAACCTGTCGCAGGGACCTGGCGGAGCAGCGGGCGAGGCGGTCTCCATCCTCCGTGCCGGGAATCCGGGTGGCGGTGACCTGAGCATCGAGGTCACCGCGGAGGGCGGTCGAGCGGGTTCAGGGAACACGGCTCTTCCCGGTGGGCGGGCATACGTCGAGGCACACGGCGTCGCGAACCCCGGCTCGGACGTCTGGGTCACCGGAAGGGCGACCGGCGGTGACGCCAACAGCTACGGGACCAGCCCTGTCGGGGCCGAGGGTGGTGAGGCGGCTCTCGGCCCACTCACTGGGGTCTCCTCAGGGGGAGGCAGGGTCAGCGTCGAGGGCTTCGCGACCGGCGGAAACGGCGGCGTGGGAACCGAGGCGGGCGCCGGGGCGAGCGTTCACGTGGTGAACGCCGTCGATGGAGAAACTGACGGCACCCTCTCCCTCTTCCAGAGTGCAGCCGGCGGACGCGGTGGTCACAGCAGCGACGGAGCAGGAGGCGCGGGCGGCGATGCGGCGAGCGTCCTCCAGCGCTCGAAGAGCACCGCGTCCTTCACCGTTGGCACCCAGGCGACCGGCGGCGACGCGGGACCCGGCTTCGGGGGCGTCCAGTGGGGAGCAGCCGGCGGCGAAGCCGAGGCTTTGACCATCGGCGAGAACGATGCGGGGTCACTTACCGTCACGGGAAGCGCGGCGGGTGGAGAGGGGAGCGGCACCCGCGGCATGATCCAAGCGGGAGCCGGAGGAGACGCACGCGCCACCACGCATGGCACCACCCGGGGCGATGGCCACGCCCTGACCCTCGCCGGCGGAGGAGCGCGGGGTGGCTACGGCGGGAGCGTCGGCACCGGACTCACGGGCGACGGCGGAAGCGCCAGCCACGAGGCCACCGGCATCGCGCTGGGCGATAGCCGCGTCACCGTCCAGGCCACGTCCGTGGGCGGCGCAGGCGGGCAGGAGAGCTTCAATGCCACATTCCCGGCAGTCTCAGGGGGATCGGGTAGAGCTGCGTTCGCCTCCGCGTTCGGCCTCAATCAGGGTGACGAGACGGTCGGCGTGACGGCGTCCGCCACGGGCGGGCGTGGAGGCTCGGCAGGCGGGGCCGGAGCCGTCGCCGGGAGCGGCGCTGCTGCCGAGGCGCGCGCAACCGGGATCTCCACAGGTGGCGGGAACGTTACCGTCACCGCCATCCAGACGGGGGGCGCAGGGGGATCGGGTCACCACGGTGCAGCGGGTGGTGGCGGTGCGGCATCGATCCTCGAGGACGCTGTTGATGGCTCCACAGCCGGGCTGCTTCGACTCGTCCAGAAGGCGATCGGTGGCATGGGCAACTCAAGCTTGGGTGACGGCGGCAGTGCCGTCTCCAGGCTGAACGCGACGAACCCAGGCGGAGGGAATCTCCGGGTCGACCTCGAGGCCACGGGTGGCGAGGTCGTGAATGCAGCGGGCGGCGCGGGCGTCGCCGGCAGCGCTCACGTCGCAGCCGATGCCGAGGGCGAGCGTAGCGTCACCATCGAGGCCGTTGCGACCGGCGGGCTCGGGTTGACGGCGGTGAGCGGCTCGACCGGGGCCGGTGGCGGTACGGCGACGCTCGGTTCTCTCTTCGGGCGCTCTCTCGGCGGAGAGAGCGTATCGGTCAAGGGAACAGCGAAGGGCGGTAAGGGCGGCGACTCCTTCTCCCTGGGGGTGCCTGGCGCTGGCGCGAGCGTCCTCGTCGAGAACGCGGTGAACGGGGAGACGAGCGGTAGCCTCCGCTTGGACCAGATCGCCGTGGGCGGGGACGCGGGCTCCCGCTCCTCCCCAACGGCGACGTCCGCGGGGGCCGGCGATGCGGAGAGCCGGCTCACGCGCTCGGTCTCGGTGGGAAGCGTTCTCGCACGCACCGAGGCAGCGGGCGGGCGCGCCGCGGGCGCCTCGCCGGGCGGCTCGGCTCGAGCGCAGGTGGAGGTCGCCAACGACATGGGCAGCGCGAGCGCGATCTCGCTCGCGAGGGGCGGCTCCGGCGGTGATCTCTCGCACGGCGAAGCGGGGACCGGGGGGCATGCGGTGGCGCGCGCCGAGGCCACCACGACCGGCGATGGCCACGCGGTGAGCGTCGGAAGCGCGCGCGCGGGCGAGAGCGGCGCCCTCGGAGGAGCGGGAGGCAAGATCGATGGCTCGCCGCTTCTCCCGACCGACCACGGCGGAGACGGAGGAGAGGCGAGCAGCGAGTCGGTGGGGACGGCGCTCGGCGACAGCGACGTCGTCGTGATCGACCGTGCCGTCGGCGGTGCTGGGCAGCGGGTGGGGATCCCGCCCGCAGGCACGGGCGGCGACGGCGGAGACGCCAGCTCATCCGCCGAGGGCAGCAACCAGGGAGCCCGATCCGTCAATGTCTCCGCCTCGGCCGAGGGAGGCGCTGGCAGCGGAGGATCCGGCCAGGGAGGCGATGCGACGGCGACTGCACGTGGAACCTCGTCGCTCGGCGACGTCTCGGTCAAGGCGACGCAGCAAGCGGGCGGGATGGGGGAAGCTCCGGCGGGAGACGCGGCTGGCGACGGGCTCACCTCCACCATGACCGACGCCGTCAGCGGAAGCACGGCTGGACGGCTCATACTTCATCAGATCTCGAAGGGCGGAGCGGGTGGGCGAGCGAGCGGCTCGACCGGCGTCGCCGGTACCGGGGGGCATGCCGACTCGTCCCTCATCGGCAGCAACGCTGGAGGCGGCGCCATCGCCGTCGTCTCGGAGGCTGAGGGCGGCGCCGGTGGCACGAGCTGGGGAGGTACCGCAGCGGGCAGCGGAGGCACTGCGAGGGCGGCGGCGTCCTCGCTTCAGCCGGGCGCGAGCGACGTCTCGGTCACGGCGCACGCCATCGGTGGTGTCGGAGGGATGCCTTCCGGCGCCGACGGCGCCGGGCCGGGTGGCGCGCCTTCCCTCGGCACAGTCTTCGGGAGTTCGACTGGAGGCGGAACCGTTCACGTGATCGGGTGGGTAACCGGGGGGCGCGGCGGTGAAGCCTCTGACGGCAAGGCTGGCCAGGGGGCGAGCGTCGCACTCCTCGATGCCGTCGATGGCTCGACGACCGGCAGTCTCATTCTCGAGCAGATCGCCGAAGGAGGCGACGCCGGTCGCGCGACCTACTCGAACAGCGTGCCGAGTGAGGCGGGGAGCGCATCCAGCTCGCTCACTCGCTCGACCTCCGCAGCACACCTCGAGCTCCGATCGCGGGCCAAGGGTGGCGGTGCCCCATCCGGCAGCAGCAGCATCGCGGGCGACGGCTCGCTCGCGAGCGCCAGCGCCGATGCGGCGAACGCCGCGGGCTCCGCCGCGGCGTTCGTGCGCGCGGAAGGCGGAATCGGAGGGACGAGCAGCGGCGCGGGAGCCAGCACCGCTTCTGGCGGCGATGCGGAGGCCGCGGCCTTCGCGCGAGCCACCGGCGACGGACACGAGGTGACGGTCGGCTCGGAGACGGCGGGCTCTCCCCCGATGGCGACGGGAGCATTCGGTGGAAGGGGCGGCATCTGGAAGAACGCCGACCCCTTGGATCCCGACGCAGCGCGAGGTGGCAATGCGACGAGCCGCTCGACGGGAGTGGCGGGCGGCGACAGCCGAGTCGCGGTTTGGGACCGCGCCGTCGGAGGAGTGGGCGGGCGCCACTCGAGCATCACTGACGCCGGAGGCAATGGGGGCTTCGCCAGCTCGACGGCCCATGGCGAGAACGCCGGCGCTTCGGGAGTCAGCGTCCACGCGGAGGCAACCGGCGGTTCCGGCGGGGACGCCGGCAACCCCTACGTCACGGGCCCGAAGGGGGACGGGGGCGGCGCGCGCGCTACCGCGAGCGGGCTCTCGACAGGGGGCGGTGACGTGCGCGTCACCGCGATCCAGACGGGTGGCAGCGGCGCTACTGGCGTCGGCGCCGGCGATGGAGCGGCATCGATGATGGAGAACGCCGTCAGCGGTGCCGCAGCTGGCAGGTTGATCTTGACTCAGCGGGCCGTGGGTGGACAAGGCGGTCGGGGATACTTGGCCTCCAGTGGGGGCGCGGCGGGCGAGGCGCGCTCGTCGCTCACCGCGGAGAACCCCGGCGGCGGTGATCTCGAGATGACTTCCGAAGCCGTCGGAGGCGAGGGCGGCGGCAGCCAAGGAAGCGGTGGTGCGTCCGGCGGTGGGCTGGCCGAGGCCAGCGCAGTCGGTTTGGACGCCTCTGGCGCGGAGCTCACCGTGACGGCCATCGCCACCGGGGGCCTCGGCAGCTCCGTCACGTACCCCGGCAACGGGCGGGGCGGTGACGGAGGGCTCGCGAGCCTGGGAAGGGTCTTTGGAAGCTCCGATGCGGGTGGCACCGTGATCGTGATCGGCGAGGCCGCCGGCGGCAACGGCGGTTACTCGAGGTCAGACCTGGCAGGCAACGGCGCCGACGTCTCGCTCGAGAACGCCGTAGCCGGCGTCACCGAGGGTGACCTGACGCTGGTTCAGCGGGCCAGAGGTGGGAGCGGTGGCCTCTCCTCCTACGGACAGGGTGCTCTGGCCGGCTCTGCATCGAGCGTGCTCGAGCACACGGTCTCCGCGAGCCGTTTCGCCGTGACCTCGGAAGCCTTCGGGGGGAGCGGCGGGGAAGGCGACGGCGCGGGAACCCCTGGCGGCCGGGCCGAAGGCATCGCCTCCGCCACCAACGACGTCGGTGATGTCAGCTCCCAGGTCCTCGCCGTGGGCGGCAACGCCGGCCTTACCTTGAGCGGAATGCCCGCCGCTGCCGGAGGAGACGCGCACGCGCGGGTGGTGGCGACCGCGTGGGGTGACGGGCGAGCGGTGAGAGTCGGTGCGCCCCTTCCCTCGAGTGATGCGGTGGAGCCGGCTTCGGGCGCCATCGGGGGGCGCGGTGGAGCTCTCGATGACCCCGACACCGGTGACCTCGCGGCGGGAGACGGAGGAGCGGCGGTGAGCGAGTCCACCGGCGCGCTCTTCGGAGACGGTGCGGTGACGGTTCTGGATTTCGCCCAGGGCGGCGATGGCGGAACCAGCTGGAGCGATGGCGCGGGGGGCGACGGAGGAAGCGCGTCGTCCACGGCCGAGGGAAGCAACGAGGGGCTCTCCCTGGTGGAGGTGCGGGCCCACTCCCGAGGTGGCGCGGGCGGCTACGCCCCAATCTCGGCGCCCAGGGGCAGCGGCGGAGACGCGACCTCGAACGCGGTGGCGCGAGGTCGAGGCGAGGTTCTTGCAGAAGCCCTGGCCGAGGGTGGAGCCGGATTCAAGGGAGGCCTGGATGGGGCCGCGCTCGCTCGCGCCATGGCGGCGGGGGGAAGCGGGCTGGCGAGTGCCGAGGCAAGCTCGGGCGAGTCGTCCTTCTTCTCTCAGTCGATCCGCGCGCGGGCGGCGGCGTCGGTCTCCGAGGCCGTGGTGGTCGAGGCGCGTACGGGTGTCGGGGGAGCGCCCCTCGCGGCGGCGCTTGCCGAGAGCCCCGATGCCTTCGCTCTCGCGACGGGGAACCCCGAGGCGGAAGCCGTGGCCGCGGCTCTCGAGGGCCACGCGAACGTCTCCGCCGGGCTCGACGCCGCTTCGGTGGATGAGATCCTCGCCCTCTGCGAGGTGGACACCCACAACCAACAGGACGGCTTCGGCAGCTCCATCCTCCTGACGGCCGAGCTCCAGCTCACCCTCGGCTCGCTTCAGGTCGAGGCTTTCGACCAGGTCCTGATCGGCTTTCTCGGCTCCGAATTCGAGGGGAGCGGATTCGATCTCCTCACCTTCCGCGTGGAGCGAAACGGAGAGAGCGTCGTCGAGAAGCTCTTCACCGACACGGCCGCTGCCGCAGCCTACTTCGACGATCAGGTCATCTCCGTGGGCGACATCGGCATGCTCCCGACGGGACCCGCCACGCTCCAGGTGCTCTTCGAGGTCCTGACCGACGATCTCGGCGCGGGCTTCGGCGTCGAGCTCCTGATGGCCGGATCCCCAATTCCAGAGCCGTCGACCGCACTGCTGGTCGCCGCGGGCGTGCTCCTCTTCTGCCTTCGCGCTCGCCGAGTGCGGCGTCAGGGATGATCCTCCCGGGCACGGTCTCGCGGGGCCATCCCTGGTCGCGGAGAGCGGAGAGACGCGCTGGAGATCGACTACCGCATCGCAACGACCACCGATGTCGACAGCATCATGCCTCTGATGCGGCAATCCTACGCGTTCGAGAAGCGCCGCTTCGATCCCGGTCGGGCGCGAGGAGCCGTCCATGAGCTGCTCGAGGATCCGAGCCTCGGCGAGCTATGGCTGATCTCCGACCGATCGCGGATCATCGGCTACTTCTGTCTGGCCTTCGGATACAGCCTCGAGTACCACGGGCGCGATGCGTTTCTCGACGAGCTGTTCATCATCGACGAGTGCCGTGGGATGGGGGTGGGAGCCGCGACCATGGAATTCATCGAGGAGCGGGGGAAGGCGCTCGGCATCGGCGCGGTCCACCTGGAAGTCGCGAACCAGAACCATGCCGCATACTCGCTCTACCGTCGGATGGGATACCAAGAGCACCCGGCTCGATTCATGAGCAAACGGTTGGGTTGAGAGCGGAATCGCGACTTGCGCGATCGATTCTGGAATCAGACCGACGGAGGGGCAGGAAGGCCCCGCCGGTCGTTCCCATTTGCGAGAGATCCCGCGGCGCCTTCGCGGTGCATGGGGCAGCGCTGACTCGGCCGCTGCGCATTCTCGACCCGGCGGGAGAAACCCTCATTCCACTCTGCGCAGGAAGCTTCCGACCACCCGCATGTAGGCCGCCTCTTCCTCCAGGTGGGGCATGTGAGAGCTTTCCTCGAAGATGTGCAGCTCCGAGCCGGGGATGCCGCGATGGAGTGTCTCGGAGCAGGCGGGAACGATCTCGTCGTAGCGGCCGACGAGAATGAGGGTTGGAACGCCAATCTCTCCGAGTTGATGGGTGCGATCCCAGTCCTTCAGCCGACCCACGACCGTGAACTCGTTCGGTCCGTTCATGGTCTCGTAGACCTGATTGCCGGCGAGGTTCTCGGCGGTTCGCAGGATGCACGGTGGCCAATCCGTCAGGCGGCAGAGGTGCCGCTGGTAGAAGACCAGGACGGCTCTCTCATAGTCGGGGTTGTGATAATCACCGGTCGCTTCGCAACGGGCCATGGTTTCCTGGACCTCTATGGGTAGCTCGGCCCTGAGCGCCTTCGTGCCGGCCACGAATTCACGAGCGCTGGCCGAAGTGTTGGCGAGCACGAGGCCGACCAGCCCGGCGGGCTTCTTCGTGATCGCGTACTCGATGGCCAGCCAGCCTCCCCAGGATTGCCCGAGGATGTGGACCCTCTCGAGTCCGAGGGCTTCTCGAACCGTTTCGACCTCTCTCACGAAGCGCTCGACGGTCCAGAGGGAAGCGTCGTCGGGCTTGTCCGCCTTTCCCGTTCCGAGTTGGTCGTAGAAGATGACCTCGCGATCCGTGGCCAGTCTTTCCAGGGTCTCCAGGTAGTCCCAGCCCGCACCGGGTCCACCGTGGAGCACCAGGAGAGGAGCTCCGGCACCACCGCCGGTGCGTCGGAACCACACGCGCCCCCCCACTACCTCGATCGTCCCCTCGTTCATCGCACGGGCCCTCCCCCTTCCTGCAGGATACCGAGCGTAAGGACTGCGGAGACCTCAGCGAAGTTCTCGCCGATCGACTTGAGGGCCCTCCAGCGAGTGAAGGCGACGTTTCGCGCCGCTCAGGATCTGCAGTTTCTTTGCGATCGGACGCAGGGAAGCCCGCTCGTCGCTCCTATTCGCTCAGCGGATTGACGGTCGCGAGGCTCGGATAGCGGCTGAAGTCCCGGTCCGCGGTCCAGAGCTCGCGGACGCCGTGCGCGAGGCAGAGGGCCGCGATTCGCGCATCGTGGACCCGCGGACCGGCGATGCGGCCCGCTTCGATCTTGGCGCGCAGCTGGCCCCAGTGCTCCGGTCCCTCCGCGAGCAGCACCAGGCTCGGCGACTCGGGCCGAAGACCTCGGCCGCGGAAGCACGCGTCCCGGAGTTCGAAGCGCGCCCGGCGACGGCGGTCGCGCGACACCTGGCGGAGCAGACGCAGCCGCGCGTCGCAAGGCCTGGAGTCGCCTGCACCGCGTCGAGCGCTTCGTACGGATTTCCGTCCACGAAACTCGGGCATCTCCAATCATCCGGCGGACCATCCACTTTGAGGTGGACGCGCGCTCCGTTCCGGTGAAGAATAGAGGCAGTCACGAGCAACTCTACAAGGAGAAACCCCCATGCGGAGAACAATCACCGCGATCTTGCTGAGCGGAATGCTCTTGGCGGCAACAACCGCTGTAGGCTGGGTATGCGTCGCTGCAGGTGAAGAAATCCTCGCGCCCCAGGAGGTGACCTCGCTGGTGGAGGTCGAAGGCGTCAACTTCCTGAAGACCGACCAGGAAGTCTCGGGAATCGTGCACAACCGAAGTGACCGCGAGCTCAGGGACGTGCGCCTGCTCATCCGCTACAGCTATCACTGGCCCAACGAATACAAGCCGGGAGATGCGAGCCCGAGCCGGGCGGTGTTCTACACCGTGCCGGGTGCGATCGCCCCAGGTGGCCGGGTGGAGTTCCGCTATCGGCCCGCATTGGGCGACCTGCCCCCCACGCCGGGCGCATTCGACGCAAGGGTGGAGGTGGTGGGGTTTCGCGAGGTAGGCGGTCCGGCTCCGCCGCAAGGCGAGGCTTCTGATCCGAAGAGGTGAACGAACTTCGCGCCGGAACGTGCGGTGATCAATACCGACACTGGAAAGGAGACTATCGTCGCCAGCGGGGGATCGAGGATGTAGGAATGCCCCTTGTCCCCAGCGGATTTGAACGAATGCTTATCGCACGCAAAGCCGCCCTGGAATTCCCTGGCCGCCACTGCGGCAAGATCGGTTGAACCCGCCTCGGAGGTGTGAAGATCCGCATGTCATCGCTACACGCGCATCCCTATCGGCAGCTGTTTACACTCACGTCAGC
>Ga0214473_10001778_pt1 | contig 27628 bp, 30 predicted proteins | sample RVTome_7_FD_203509 | JGI IMG/M metagenome (GOLD analysis project Ga0214473, IMG submission 203509) | Soil microbial communities from uranium-contaminated site in the Upper Colorado River Basin, Wyoming, United States - RVT98D197 | ecosystem: Environmental > Terrestrial > Soil > Contaminated >...
CCGCCGGTTCGCGGAGCGCCCGCGGCTCTCGTTCCGGCGGCGGGACATGAGGCGGATCGCCTTCCGGGCGGAGTTCGACGCGGTGGTGAACCTCTACACGAGCTTCGGATACTTCACGCCGGCGCAGAACGAGGCGGCCCTGCGCCGGATGGCGCGCGCGCTGCGGCCGGGCGGCCGCCTCCTCATCGATCACCGGGACCCCGGCTACGATGCGACGCTGCCGGGCCGGCTCTGGTATCGGTCCGGATCAAAACGGTTCATTTTGGAAGACCGCCGGTTCGATCGCCGCACGAAGATCACGGAGAGCACGCAGCTGACCATCACCACCGGCCGGCGACGGGTCGTGCAGAAGACCCTGCGGCTGCAGGAATACTCCCTTCCCCAGTGGCGGCGCATGCTCCACCGCGTCGGCCTGCGCCTGCGACGAGCCTATTCCGGCTACGATGGACGGCCCTACCGGGCCGGCTCGACGGGGCGCCTGATCGTCGTGGCCGAGAAATGAGGAGTGTGTATGTCACGTAAGTCTGGTGGCCATCTCATGATGGCTGGGCTGATCGTCGCGTTCATTGGCCTGTGCATCGTCTTGATCCGGCTCTTGCAAGTCCCTCCGTACTGGGTCCCGCTGATGGTCGGCGTCGGGATCTTCCTCATCGGTCTCGTACGCTGGCTCACCTCGCGCGATTCGTGATGCGCCCGCCTTGACAGGGCGCGCCCCGCGGCGTAGCATACGGACACATCACGATTCACTCCTTTAAGCGGGCCCTGCGAGGCCGGCAAGGAGACGCAGATGCGGTACGCGAAGAACATTGGCAGTCCCCCGCCCCGTGAGGGGCATTTTTTTTCCCCGGGATCGGCGTCATGAGCTCCCGGGAGAAGGCCCAGGTCCTCGACGAGACCGGCCTCGACCGCGCGCTCACCCGGATCGCCCACGAGATCGTCGAGCAGGCCGGCGGGGGTGAGGACATCGTCCTGGTCGGCATCAAGACCCGCGGCGTCACCCTCGCGGAGCGGATCGCGGCCAAGATCACGGCCATCGAGTCCACCAAGCCGTCGGTCGGCGCGCTCGACATCACGCTCTACCGCGACGACCTCGGCCTCAAGGCCGAGCAGCCGGTCGTGCGCAGCACCGAGATCAACTTCCCCATCAAGGGACGCACGGTGGTGCTGGTGGACGACGTGCTGTTCACCGGCCGAACGATTCGCGCGGCGATGGATGCGCTCATGGACCTGGGGCGGCCGCGCATCATCCGCCTGGCCGTCCTGGTGGACCGCGGCCATCGCGAGCTGCCCATCCGCCCCGACTACATCGGCAAGAACCTTCCCACGAGCCGCCGGGAGACGGTGGCCGTGCTGCTCCGCGAGCACGACGGCGTGGACCGCGTCGTCATCCAAGAGGAGTAAGAGCATGGCCTGGAAGCGCAAGGATCTGCTCGGCATGCAGGAGCTGGAGGCGGCCGAGATCACCGACGTGCTCGACACCGCCGCGTCCATGAAGGAGATCGCCACCCGGGAGATCAAGAAGGTGCCGACGCTTCGAGGAAAGACGGTGGTGAACCTGTTCTACGAATCCTCGACGCGCACCCGCACCTCGTTCGAGATCGCGGGCAAGTGGCTCTCCGCCGACGTGATCAACTTTTCCGCCTCCGGCTCGAGCGCGGAGAAGGGCGAGAGCCTGCTGGACACCGCCCGGAACATCGAGGCCATGAGCCCCGACGTGGTGGTGGTGCGCCACAAGGCCTCGGGCGCCCCCGCGCTCCTGGCCCGGCACCTCCGCTGCGGCGTGGTCAACGCGGGTGACGGCGCCCACGAGCACCCGACCCAGGCCCTGCTGGACCTCCTGACGATCCGGGAGAAGAAGGGGCATCTCGAAGGGCTCAACGTCACGATCGTGGGCGACGTGACGCACAGCCGGGTCGCGCGCTCCGACATCTTCGGGATGCGGAAGATGGGCATCACGGTGACGGTGGCGGGCCCGCCCACCCTGATCCCGGCCCAGTGCCAGGAGCTGGGGGTCAAGGTCAGCCATCGCCTCGAGGAGGCCATCGCCCACGCCGACGTGATCATGATGCTCCGGCTGCAGCACGAGCGGATGGAGGGCGGCTTCATCCCGTCCATCCGTGAGTACTCGCGGGTGTGGGGTCTCTCCCTGGCCAAGCTCGAGCGCTGCCGGCCCGACGTGCTGATCATGCACCCGGGCCCGGTGAACCGCGGGGTCGAGCTGGCCCCCGAGGTGGCGGACAGCCCCTACTCGGTGATCCTCGATCAGGTCACCAACGGGGTGGCCGTCCGCATGGCGGTGCTGTACCTGCTGGCCGGGAGCAAGGGCGCATGAGCCTCCTGATCCGGAACGGACGGGTGGTGGATCCGGCCGCCGGATCCGACGCGGTGCAGGACGTCTGGATCGCCGAGGGGCGCATTCACAAGGTGGGCAAGGCCCTGCGGCCGCCCGCGGGCACCGAGACGGTGGACGCCTCCGGCAAGGTGGTGTGCCCCGGCTTCATCGACATCCACACGCACCTGCGCGAGCCCGGCTTCGAATACACGGAGACGATCGCGAGCGGGACGCGGGCCGCCGCCGCGGGCGGGTTCACCGCGGTCGCCTGCATGGCCAATACCTTCCCGGCCAACGACAACCGCGCGGTCACCGACTACATCCTGGCCCGCGCCAGGGTCGAGGGCGTCGTGCGCGTGTACCCGATCGGGGCGGTGACGCGCAACCTCGAGGGCAAGCAGCTCGCGGAGATGGCCGAGCAGGCCGAGGCCGGCTGCGTGGCCTTCTCCGACGACGGCAAGTGCGTGATGAACGCGGCGCTGTACCGCCGCGCCATGGAGTACGCGCTGCCCTTCGGCGTGCCTGTCATCAGCCACGCGGAGGACTGCCATCTCGGCCACGGCGGCGCCATGAACGAAGGGTTCGTCTCCACCGAGCTGGGCCTCTCCGGCCAGCCCGCGGCCGCCGAGGAGGTCATGGTGGCGCGTGACATCATCCTGGCCGAGCTGACCGGCGCCCATCTCCACATCGCGCACATCTCGACATCGGGGGCGGTGCGGCTCCTGCGCGACGCCAAGGCGCGCGGCGTCCGCGTGACCGCGGAGGTGACGCCGCATCACCTGCTGCTCACCGACGAGCTGGTGCGGAGCTACGACCCGAATTGCAAGATGGCGCCGCCGCTCCGCACCAAGCGCGACGTGGAGGCCTGCCTCGAAGCGCTCGTGGACGGCACCATCGACTGCGTAGCCACCGACCACGCCCCGCACGCGCTCTCCGAGAAGGAGGGCGAGTTCGCGGAGGCGGCCAACGGCGTGGTCGGGCTCGAGACGGCGGTGCCGCTCCTGCTCGACCGGCTCGTGCGCCCCGGGGTCGTGGATCTGCCGACGCTGGTGAGCCGGCTCAGCACGGCGCCCGCGCGGCTCCTGAACCTGCCCGGGGGCAGCCTGGCCGCGGGGGCGAGCGCCGACATCACCATCCTCGACCTCGAGCAGCCCTGGACGGTGGACCCGGCCGCGTTCCGTTCCCGCAGCCGGAACACGCCCTTCACGGGCTTCACCGGCACCGGCGCGCCGTGGATGACGCTGGTGGGTGGTGTGAAGGTCACGCCGTGACGCGGCCGGCGCTGCTCGCGCTCGCGGACGGCCGGGTCTTCCGCGGCGACGCCCTGGGGGCATCCGGCGAGGGCCATGGTGAAGTCGTCTTCAACACGTCCATGACCGGCTATCAGGAGATCCTCACCGACCCGTCCTATCGCGGGCAGATGGTCTGCATGACCTATCCCCTGATCGGCAACTACGGCGTCAACCCGGAGGACGTCGAGTCGCGCCGGCCCTGGCTGAGCGGCTTCATCGTCAAGGAAGCGTGCCCGTTCCCCTCGAGCTGGCGGGCGCGCATGCCCCTCGACGACTACCTGCGCGAGCATCAGATCGTAGGTATCCAGGGGATCGACACCCGCGCGCTCACCCGCCATCTGCGGGATCAGGGCGCCCAGGAGGGCATCATCTCCACCGAGGAGCTGGACGGCACGCGCCTCGCCGAGCGCGCGCGGGCCCTGCCCGGTCTCGTCGGCCGCGACCTGGTCACCGAGGTGAGCGTGCCGGCCCCGCACGGCTGGGACCAGGGCCCGTGGGACCTGGCGCGCGGGTACTCGCCCGCCGCGAGCCCGCGGTTCAAGGTCGTGGCCTTGGACTCCGGGATCAAGCGGAACATCCTGCGCTGCCTGGTCGGCCTCGGCTGCGAGGTCGTGGTGGTGCCCGCGAATACCAGCGCGGCCGCGGTGCTCGAGCACAAGCCCGACGGCGTCTTCCTCTCCAACGGGCCGGGCGATCCCGAGGCGGTGCCCTATCTCATCGAGACGGTGCGCGGGCTGATCGGCCAGGCGCCGATCTTCGGCATCTGCCTGGGCAACCAGATCCTGGGCCTGGCCTTCGGGGGCAGCACCTACAAGCTCAAGTTCGGTCACCACGGGGGCAATCATCCGGTGAAGGACCTCTCCACCGGGCGGGTTGAGATCACGGCTCAGAATCACGGCTTCGCGGTAGATCCACGGTCAATCGAGCGCTTCGGGCTGGAGGAGACCCACGTCAACCTCAACGACGGCACCTCGGAGGGGATGCGGCACCGCGAGCTGCCCATCTTCTCCGTGCAGTACCACCCGGAGGCGTCGCCGGGTCCGCACGACGCGCACTACCTGTTCCGTCGCTTCGCTGACCTCATGACGAAGGGAGGGTGAGCCGATGCCCAAGTACCTCATCGCCTACCGCAAGACGGAGGAGTCGGGCCAGAAGCCGGAGTGGGCCGTCTTCACGACCGACAGCGACCTGAGCCTCGAGGCGCACGCGGTCCGTGAGCGCGTCGACAAGCGCATGAGCGTGCTCGGCGAGAAGCTGTGGGGCAACGGGGAGGTCGCGTGGATCGGCAACGGCCGGCTCGACGACGTGCTCTACCGTCGGGACGAAGCCGCGCCGGAGATCTCGATCGTCTACGGGTCGATCGACGCCTAGGAGCCCCGCGTGCCGAAGCGTACCGACATCCGCAAGATCCTCCTCATCGGCTCCGGGCCGATCGTCATCGGACAGGCCTGCGAGTTCGACTACTCGGGCACCCAGGCCTGCAAGGCCCTGCGCGAGGAGGGGTTCGAGGTGGTACTGGTGAACTCCAACCCGGCCACCATCATGACGGACCCGGAGATGGCGAACCGCACCTACGTGGAGCCGCTCACCCCCGAGTTCGTGGCCAAGGTCATCGCGCGCGAGCGGCCCGACGCCATGCTGCCCACCGTGGGCGGGCAGACCGGGCTCAACCTGGCGGTGGCCCTCGCGGAGGACGGCACGCTGGATCGCTACGGCGTCGAGCTGATCGGGGCCAAGCTCCCCGCGATCAAGACCGCCGAGGACCGCAACCTCTTCGGGGCGGCCATGGCGCGCATCGGGCTCGCCATGCCCAAGGGCTTCTACGCCACCAGCCCGGAGGACGCCCTCGCGGGCATGCGCCAGCGGCGGATGCAGTTCCCGCTGATCATCCGCCCCTCCTTCACCCTGGGCGGCACCGGCGGCTCCATCGCCTACCATCCGGAGGAGCTGGAGGCCGCGATCAAGTGGGGACTGCAGCAGAGCCCGCTCCAGCAGGTGCTGGTGGAAGAGTCGGTGATCGGCTGGAAGGAGTTCGAGCTGGAGGTGATGCGGGACCTGAAGGACAACGTGGTCATCATCTGCTCGATCGAGAACTTCGATCCGATGGGCGTGCACACCGGCGACTCGATCACGGTGGCCCCCGCCCAGACCCTCACCGACAAGGAATACCAGCTCATGCGCGACGCCTCCCTCGCGATCATCCGCGAGATCGGCGTCGAGACGGGCGGCTCCAACATCCAGTTCGGCATCAATCCGGTCGACGGCCGCATGGTGGTGATCGAGATGAACCCGCGGGTCTCGCGCTCCTCCGCGCTCGCCTCCAAGGCCACCGGCTTCCCCATCGCCAAGATCGCGGCCAAGCTCGCGGTGGGCTACACGCTCGACGAGCTGCGCAACGACATCACCCGAGAGACGCCCGCGTCCTTCGAGCCCGCCATCGACTACTGCGTGGTCAAGATCCCGCGCTGGGCCTTCGAGAAGTTCCCGGAGGCGGACCAGACCCTGACCACCCAGATGAAGTCGGTGGGCGAGGTGATGGCGATCGGGCGCACCTTCAAGGAGGCCCTCCAGAAGGCGGTGCGCTCGCTCGAGCAGGATCGCTGGGGGCTCGCGCTGGACCGGCCGATCGCCGATCTGGACGAGCTCCGGCAGAAGATCCGCATCCCCAACGCGGATCGCTGCTTCGCCATCGGCGAGGCCTACCGGCGCGGGCTCTCCACCCGGGAGCTGCACGAGCTTTCCGCCATCGACCCCTGGTTCCTCGACAACATCCGCCAGATCGTGGAGTACGAGGCGGTGATCGCGGCCGCCGGCACGGGCGACGCCGCCGTCCTGCGCCGCGCCAAGCAGATGGGCTTCGCGGACCAGCGGATTGCCCAATTGACCTCCACCACGGAGGGAGAGGTTCGACACGCCCGGGTTCAAGCCGGCATCAAACCCGTCTATAAAATGGTCGACACCTGCGCGGCCGAGTTCGTGGCCCACACGCCCTATCTCTATTCGACGTACGAGGAGGAGGACGAGGCGCCCCCGACTCCTCGAGAGAAGGTGGTGATCCTGGGCAGCGGGCCCAATCGCATCGGCCAGGGCATCGAGTTCGACTACGCGTGCGTCCACGCCGCCTTCGCGCTCCGGGACGCGGGCGTGGAAGCGATCATGGTCAACTGCAACCCGGAGACGGTATCGACCGACTACGACACCTCCGACCGCCTCTACTTCGAGCCGCTCACCTTCGAGGACGTGATGAACATCGTGGAGCGCGAGCGACCGCGGGGGGTCATCGTCCAGTTCGGCGGCCAGACCCCGCTGAAGCTCGTGGTCCCGCTCGAGCGCGCGGGCGTCCCGATCCTGGGCACGCCCCCCGACGCCATCGACCGCGCGGAGGACCGGCGGCGCTTCGCCGATCTGCTCGACCGGCTCGGGCTCGCGCAGGCCCCCGGCTCCACCGCCCGCTCCTACGAGGAGGCGGCCCGGATCGCCGCCACCATCGGCTACCCGGTGCTGGTGCGGCCGTCCTACGTGCTGGGCGGGCGCGCCATGCAGATCGTCTACGACGAGACCGACCTGCAGGCCTACATGAAGGAAGCGGTGCGGGTGAGCCCGGAGCATCCCATCCTCGTGGACAAGTTCCTCGAGGACGCGCTGGAGATCGACGTGGACGCGATCTCCGACGGCGAGCGGGTGGTGGTGGGCGGGGTCATGGAGCACGTGGAGAAGGCGGGCGTGCACTCCGGCGACTCCGCCTGCGCGCTGCCGCCCTACTCGCTGGGCGACGACCAGATCGAGCGCATCCAGGCCCAGACGCGCGCGCTCGCCACGGAGCTGGGCGTGGTCGGGCTCCTGAACATCCAGTTCGCGATCAAGAACGAGCAGGTCTTCGTGCTCGAGGTCAACCCGCGCGCCTCGCGCACGGTGCCCTTCGTCTCCAAGGCGATCGGGGTGCCGCTCGCCAAGCTGGCCACCCGCGTCATGCTGGGCGCGAAGCTGCCGTCGCTCGGCTTCGGGCAGGAGCGCGAGGTCGCGCACATCGCGGTGAAAGAGGCGGTGTTCCCGTTCATCAAGTTCCCGGGCGTGGACACCGTCCTGGGCCCCGAGATGAAGTCCACCGGCGAGGTGATGGGGATCGACCACGACTTCCGGAAGGCCTACGTGAAGTCGCAGATCTCGGCGGGCTCGCCCCTGCCCACCTCCGGCAAGGTCTTCCTCTCGGTCAAGAACCGGGACAAGCGCGCCGTACTACAGATCGCCAAGCGGCTGGCCGAGATGGGCTTCAGCTTCGTGGCCACCGTCGGCACCGCCAAGCTCCTGCAGCGGCAGGGCATGACGGTGGAGGTGGTCCACAAGGTCAACGAGAACTACCGGCCCAACATCGTGGACCTCATGAAGCGCGGCGAGATCGCGCTGGTGTTCAACACCCCGCAGGATGGACGCGCGCGGAAGGACTCCTACCTGATCCGGCGAACCGCGGTGACCCAGAACATCCCCTACTACACCACGATGGACGGAGCCCAGGCCGCGATCGGGGGCATCGAGGCCCTGCTCAAGGGCGAGATCTCCGTGAAGCCGCTCCAGGAGTACTACAACCCTCCCCCTCTCCCCGCCCGGGAGAGGGCGGGGTAAGGGGTTCTATGGACGCGAGAGACCGCCTGATCGTCGCCCTCGACGTCCTGACCCTGGCCGAGGCCGAGCGCCTCGTGGACCGCCTGCAGGGTCTGGTCACGCGCTTCAAGATCGGCTCACAGCTCTTCACCGCCGTGGGGCCGGCCGCCGTCGAGAGCATCCACAAGGGGGGCGCCGAGGTCTTCCTCGACCTCAAGTTCCACGACATCCCCAACACGGTGGCGGGGGCCGCGCGGGAAGCCGCGCGGATGGGCGTGCTCATGTTCAACGTCCACGCCTCCGGCGGCCGGGCGATGATGCGGGCGGCCGCGGAAGGAGCGGCGGGAGCCGCCCGGGAGCTGGGCGGGCGGCGGCCGCTCGTGCTGGCGGTCACCGTGCTCACGAGCCTCGACCGGAGCGCGCTCAGCCAGGAGCTGGGGGTGGCGACCTCCGTCGAGGGCCACGTGCTCCACCTGGCGGGGATGGCCGCGGAGGCCGGGCTCGACGGCTGCGTCGCCTCGCCCAACGAGATCGCAGCGCTCCGGACCAATCGCGGGCCAGGCTGGGTGATCGTGACGCCGGGGGTGCGGCCGGCGGGCAGCGCGAGCGACGACCAGGCCCGCATCGCCACGCCGCGGGCGGCGATAACCGCCGGCGCCCGCTATCTGGTGGTCGGGCGGCCGATCACCGCCGCCGCGGATCCGGCGCGGGCGGCCGAAGCCGTGCTGCGGGAGATGGCGTCGTGAGCGGAGACCGCGCCCACTCGGCCCTCATCCGACGCCTGTTCGAGATCGGCGCGATCCGCTTCGGAGAGTTCACGCTCAAGTCCGGCATCGTCTCGCCGTTCTACATCGACCTGCGCGTGGTCATCTCCTTTCCGGACGTGCTCGAGCAGATCGGGGTGCTCATGGCCGCGCAGGTGAGCCGCTGCGGCGGCGACCGCGTGGGCGGCATTCCCTACGCGGGCCTCCCGCTCGCCGTCGCGGCGAGCCTGGCGGGGCGCATGCCGCTCATCTACCCGAGGCGCGAGGAGAAGGCATACGGCACCCGCCGGCGCATCGAGGGACAGTTCAAGGCCGGGGAGCGCGTGGTGCTCATCGACGACATCATCACGGACGGAGCGAGCAAGCTCGAGGCGATCCAGCCGCTGGAGGAGGCCGGCCTGGTGGTCAAGGATCTGGTCGTCCTCGTCGATCGGGAGCAGGGCGGGCGGGAGCTGCTCGCCGCACGCGGCTACGCGGTGCACGCCGTGCTCACCATCTCTCAGTGCTTCGACGAGGGCGAGCGGACCGGGCTGGCCCCGACCGAGCTGATCCGGCGGTCCCGGGAGTTCCTCGAGGCCACCCGGTTCGCCTGATGCCTCCGGCCAGCGACGGCCCGGGCGAGGTTCTCGTCGGGCGCGAGACGATCCAGGCCGACGTCAGCCGGCTGGCCGGCCAGATCTCGGCGGACTACCGCGACCGGCCCGTGCACCTCATCGGCGTGCTCAAGGGCTCGGCGGTCTTCCTCTCGGACCTCATGCGAGCGCTCACGGTGCCGGTCACGGTGGACTTTATCTCGGTCGTGCCCTACGGGCCCGTCACCGCCTCCGGGGTGGTGCGGATCCGCAAGGACCTGGACGACCCGATCGAGGGTCGGGAGATCCTGGTGGTGGAGGGCATCTGCGCGAGCGGCCGCACGCTCGCCTATCTGATTCGCAACTTCCAGACCCGGAATCCCGCGTCCATTCGGGTCTGCGCGCTGCTGGCCAAGCAGTGCGCGCGGGCGCCGGAGCTCACCCTCGACTACGTCGGGCGCGAGATCCCCGACGTGTTCGTGGTCGGCTACGGCCTCGACCGGGACGAGCGGTTCCGCAATCTGCCGCACATCGCGCGGTTCGCGCTATGATCCACCAGACGCCTATGCGACGGGACCGCGTGGCCGCCGTGATGCTGACGATTCTCCCGCTCGCCATCCTCTCGGCCGGATGCGCGGGGACCGGCGAATCTCGAAGCGTCCAGCTCGCGGAGCGCCCGACGTGGACCGCGGGTGACTCCTGGACCTACCGCGGCCGCGGACCGAACGGCGTGTATACCATCATCCGGAAGGTCCTGCGCGAGGGCGTCTTCGACGGTCGTGACGCCTACGAGATCCAGGCGGGCGACGCGCGCTACTGGTACACGAAGCGGCTCGGCTACCTCGCGCGCACGAGCGGAGGGCGAACCGTGCGCCTCGCCATGCCGCCCGAGGACTGGCAGTGGCCCCTGCAGGTCGGCAAGTCGTGGTCGGCCACCGTGACCTGGGTGGACAGCGGCGAGCAGGAGCGGCGCTTCGTGCTCACCAGCGTCTGGGCGGTGGAGGCCTACGAAGAGGTCAAGACGGCGGCCGGGACCTTCAAGGCGTTCAAGGTGTCCCGGCGCGAGATCGAGACCGCGGCGTCGCAGGAGTTCTGGTACAGCCCGGCCGTGAAGGGCTGGATCAAGCAGCGGGCTACCGGAACCGCCGAGGGCGCCTACGAGGAAGAGCTGACCGCCTACACCGTGCAGTGACCCCGCCGCGAGCGGCGCTCAGCCCAAAACATTGACACATAAGGTTTTTTGGGCTATCGTCCAGTGATGGCAGTGCCCCAGTGCCCCTTCACCCCTAGCCGCCCGAGGCATCCATGATCCGCAGCATGACCGGGTATGGGCGGGCGGAGGCGACGGGGGCCCGGACCATCCTCGCGGTCGAGTGCAAGTCGGTCAATCACCGCCACCTCGACGTCGCCCTCAAGCTCCCGCGGGTGCTGGCGGCTTTCGAATCGGACGCGCGCCGGCTCATCCAGTCGGCCCTGCAGCGGGGCCGCATCGACGTCAGCTGCGCCGTCACCCCCGTCGAAGGGACGGTGCTGACCCCCCTCACCGTCAACGTGGCTCAGGCCAAGGAATACGCCGACGCCGCGCGCAAGGTCGCCGAGTCGCTGGATCTGGCCGACGGCCCGTCGCTCGCCTGGGTGATGGCGCAGTCCGGCGTGCTGACCCGCGAGGAGCAGACTCCCCTGGCTCCCGAAGATGCCTGGCCCCTCCTCGAGCAGGCGCTGAGCGGTGCGCTCGCGGAGCTGGTGGGGCGCCGGGAGACCGAGGGCACCGCGCTCGCCCAGGAGCTGGCGAACCTCGGCTCGGTCCTGGCCGGCTACGTGGAGACGGTGGCCGAGCGGGCGCCGGCGGCGGTCGAGCGCCGGGCCGCGCGCCTGCGCGAGCGGATGCAGGCGATGCTGGCCGGCGCCGAGGTCGACCACGCGCGCCTGGCCACCGAGGTCGCGGTGTGGGCGGACAAGACCGACGTCAGCGAGGAGCTGGTGCGCCTGCGCGCGCATCTGGCTCAGCTCACCGCGCTCCTGGCCGGCGAGGGTCCCGTCGGGCGCACGCTCGACTTCCTGATCCAGGAGATCCACCGCGAGGTGAACACGATCGGGTCCAAGGCGGACGACCTCGAGATCTCGCAGGCGGTGATCGCGGCCAAGTCCGCTCTCGAGAAGATGCGGGAGCAGGTGCAAAATCTCGAGTAACCGGTGCAGCTCATCAAGCGACGCGGAACGCTCGTGGTGGTGTCGGCCCCGTCGGGGGCGGGCAAGACCACGCTCTGCCACGAGGTGCGCACCCTCGTGCCCGATCTCTACTACTCCGTCTCCTATACGACGCGCGAGCCCCGTCCGGGCGAGACGAACGGGACCGATTTCTTCTTCGTCACCGAGGGTGTCTTCGCCGCGATGCGGAGCCGCGACGAGTTCGCCGAGTGGGCCCAGGTGCACGGCCACTTCTACGGCACGCCCGCCAAGGCCCTCGAGAGCGCGCTCAACCGCGGGCTCGACGTGCTGCTCGACATCGACACCCACGGAGCCCGTCAGCTCCGCCAGCGCTATCCGGAGGCGGTCTCGGTGTTCATCATGGCCCCGTCGATGGCGGAGCTGGAGGCCCGGCTGCGCGAGCGCAACAGCGATTCGCCGGTCGATATCGCCCGGCGCCTCAGCCGCGCCCGGGAAGAGATCGCGGCCTGGCGGCAGTACGACTACCTGATCATCAACCGTGACGTGAAGGACGCGGTGGACCAGCTCGCGACCATCATCCAGGCCGAGCGCTGCCGCACGAGCCGACTGACCCTGAGATTCCCCGACATGGAGGTTCCGGCGTGATGGCGTTCCCATCCCTCGAAAAGTCCCTCGACAATGTCTCCAACCGCTACATGCTCGTGGTCCTGGCCGCCAAGCGGGCGCGCCAGCTGAATCGCGGCGCCAAGGCGCAGGTGGAGACGCGACACAAGAAGCCCACCAGCACCGCGCTCGAAGAGATCGCCGACTCGAGAGTGGGCTACCGCGTCAAAGAAGAAGACGCCCCCAAAGTCTGAAACGGACAAGAGCGCCGAAACGAAAGCCCGCTGGCCACAACCGAGTGTCCGCCAGTAACAAAACGAGTGTCCGCCATCTGGGGGAGTGCGGGGGCCATTTCGAGGCCCCCGCAGCTGAAGAGCTTGAAGAAGTAAACCGTAGATCGGGCACGGCCAAATCGAGCACAACGACATGAGCCTCAAAGACAAAGACCTGATCCTCGGCGTCACCGGCAGCATCGCCGCCTACAAGGCGGTCTTCCTGCTGCGCGAGCTGACCCGGCTGGGCGCCCAGGTCACGGTGGTCACCACCGCCCACGCCGAGCGCTTCGTGGGCCCGCTGACGTTCCGGACCCTGTCGGGCCGGCCCGTGCTCTCCGATCTCTTCGATCCGCAGAGCCCCGATGCGGTCGAGCACGTGGCGCTGGCCGAGCGGGCCCACGCGCTGGTGGTGGCGCCCGCCACCGCCAATCTCCTGGCCAAGGCCGCGCACGGCATCGCCGACGACTTCCTGACCACGCTGCTGCTCGCCGCGCGGTGTCCCGTGCTCATGGCGCCCGCCATGGACGCCGGCATGTGGGATCACGCGGCGGTGACCGCGAACGTCCTGACCCTGCGCGAGCGGGGGGTCACGGTCCTGGAGCCGGACGCGGGCGCGCTCGCGTCCGGGCTCTCCGGCCGCGGCCGGCTGCCCGAGGTCGACGCGATCATCGAGGCCCTCGAGCGTCTGCTCGCTCCGCGGCGCGATCTGACCGGCGAGCGGTTGCTGGTGACGTCGGGGCCCACGCGCGAGCCCATCGACCCGGTGCGCTACATCTCCAACCGGTCCTCGGGCAAGATGGGGCACGCCGTCGCGACCGCCGCGCTGCGCCGCGGGGCCGAGGTGGTCCTGATCTCCGGTCCCACCGCGCTCACTCCGCCCGCGGGGGCCGTCTACGTCCCCGTGCAGACCGCGGAGGACATGCGCGAGGCCGCGCTCCAGCATCTCGAGCGCACCACCATCGTCATCAAGGCGGCGGCGGTGGCCGACTACCGCGTCAAGCGGCCGAGCGCGACCAAGATCAAGTCGAAGAAGGACGAGGACCTCACCCTCGATCTGGCCGCCAACCCGGACATCCTGCGGGAGCTGGCCGCCCGCAAGGGGCGCGCCTTCCTCGTGGGCTTCGCGGCCGAGACCAACGACGTGCGGGCGAACGCGGCGGCCAAGCTCCAGGCCAAGGGCGTCGATCTCCTCGTGGCCAACGACGTCAGCGTGACGGGCATCGGCTTCGACGCCGACGACAACCAGGTCACGCTGCTCGACCGCTGGGGCGGCGCGCTGGACCTGCCCAGGATGAGCAAGTTGGAAGTCGCCGACGCCATCCTCGACCGCGTGCTCGGCCTGCGGGCGGGCCACCGCTCCGAGACCTCCAGCCGCGCCGCGCGCTAGCCGGATGAGCGATCCGCGGGAGGCCGTGGCGGAGGCCCTGCGCGGGCTCGCCGACACCCTCCGGCATCACCGCGACCTCGGGCTCCGGGATCTCGCGCTCTCGACGGTGCCCTTCCCCGACCCCGCCGACGCGCTCCGCGACCAGGAGCGCGCGCGGCAGGGTTGCCAGCTGTGCAAGCTCTGCCGGAGCCGCACGAACATCGCGTTCGGCTCGGGCAACGCCCGGGCCCGGCTCATGGTGGTGGGAGAAGGTCCCGGCGAGGAGGAAGACAAGCAGGGACTGCCTTTCGTCGGGCGCGCGGGCCAGCTCCTCACCCGGATGCTCGCCTCGGTCGGCTTCGACCGGGAGCGCGACTGCTACATCGCCAACGTGGTGAAGTGCCGCCCCGAGCGCAACCGCAATCCGGAGCCGGACGAGGTCGCCGCCTGCAGCCCCTTCCTGATGGCACAGATCGACACCGTCCGCCCGCACGTCATCCTGGCGCTGGGCAACTTCGCCGCGCAGACCCTGCTCGGCACCAAGGAAGGCATCACGCGCTTGCGGGGCCGGACCTATCAGTATCGGGCCAGCGTGCTGGTGCCCACCTTCCACCCGGCCTTCCTGCTGCGCAATCCCGGGCAGGAGTTCAAGCGCATGGCCTGGGACGACCTCAAGCTGGCCCGGCGGGAGTATGACCAACGTGTGAGCGTCGGTGGGCGGTAAGGCATGTTTGTATGCGGGGGCCCAGAAATGGCCCCCGCACTCCCCCAGTCTGCGGACACTCGAACGTCTGGCATGATCGCGGACGTCGTCTTTGACATTCCGCTCGATCATCCGTTCTCCTACCTGATCCCGGCCGGGCTCGCGGTGAGTCGGGGGCAGCGCGTCACCGCGCCGCTCCAGGGGCGCGGCCGGACCGGCGTGGTCGTGGCGCTGCGCGAGGGAGACGCGGCGGGATTGAAGCCGCTCCAGCGCGCGGTCGAGCCGGTCCCCATCCTGTCGCACGCCGCGCTCGAGCTGGGGCGCTGGGCCGCCGCCGAGAGCCTCTCCTCGTGGGGCTCGACGCTGCTCTCGCTGCTGCCGCCCGCGCCGCGCTCCGGGGCCGCCGAGACCGTCTCGCCCCCGGCGGAGCCACCTCGCGACCCCGCACGCCCGCCCGAGCTGTGGACCGACCATCGGCGCGAAAGCCGGCTCGCGGAATGCCTCGAGCGCGAGCCCGCCGCCGCCCTCGTCATCGCGCCCGACCGGGACGCCTCCGCGCGCTGGGCGCGCCGACTGGATGGCGCCCGGCTCGACAGCGGCGTCTCCGAAGCCGAGCGGCGACGCGCCTGGTTCGCGGCTTCCCGCGGGCGCGCCCGCGTGGTGGTCGGGACGCGCTCGGCCCTGCTGGCGCCGCTGCCGCCGCCGGCAACCCTCGTGCTGCTCGACGAGCACGATCCTGCCCACAAGCCGCCGGGGGCGCCGCGCCTGCACTCGCGCGACCTGCTCCGGCAGCGCGCCGCCCTCGACGGCAGCCGCCTGCTGCTCCTCTCGGCGACGCCGTCGGTCGAGACCTGGTGGCGCGCGCAGAACCGGCAGATCGTCCGGCCGGAGGCCGAGCCAGCCGAGTGGCCTCACGTCGTCACCGCCGACACGCGCGGCATCCTGAGAAATCACCCACTCACGCTGCCGCTGACCCGCGCGATCGAGGAAACCGCGCGGCAGGGGCGGCGAACCGCGCTGATCGTCAGCCGCCGGGCCGCCGCGCTCGCCTGCGACGACTGCGGGGCCATCCTCCGATGTCCCGACTGCGGCGTGGCGTGGGCCCTCTCGCGTGACCGGCGCGAGCTGCGCTGCCCGCTCTGCGCCCGGACCGAGGCCCCGCCCGACCACTGCTCGGCGTGCGCCGGGCATCGGCTCTCCCCGTTCGGCTGGGATCCCGAGCGTGTGCAGACCTCGGTCGTCCGCCGTTTCCCGCACCTCTCCGTCTCGCGGCAGGGCCTCGAGGCCCAGGTGCTGATCGGCACGCCGGCGCTGCTGCGGGCACTGCCGTCACGCTCGGTGGGCTGCGTCGGCTTCGTCGCGCTGGACGGGCTCCTGCGCGTGCCCGACTTCCGCGCGGGCGAGCGGACCTGGCAGCTCCTGTGGGCGGGGGCGGAGGCGGTGACGCCCGGCGGTCGGCTCGTCATCCAGACGCAGCATCCCGAGCACTACGCGGTCCGGTCGGTGAAGGACCAGGACCGAGCGAGCTTCTACCAGGACGAGCTCCGGTTCCGCGCCGAGCTCGGCTATCCGCCCTTCCGCCGGCTCTGCGAGATCTCCGCGCGGGCGCGGGAGCAGGCGGGCGCGCGGGCGCTGGCGGCCGACTGCGCGGCGGCCCTGCGTGGCGTCGCGGGGCTCACGGTCTACCCGCCCGCGCCGGCGAGCCCGCCGGGCACGCGCCGCCACCGGTGGCGCTTCGTGATCAAGGGGCCCGCCGACCTGCCCCAGCTCCTGGCTCCGATCCTCGCGCCCTTCCGCGAGCGGCGACGCGGCTCGGCCGGTATGGTAGAAGTAGAGATGGACCCGCAAGCGCATGGCTGAAGCGGAGACGACCCAGAGGAGACGAGGCCCGTGGCATTGCTGACGGTGAGACTCTACGGCGATCCGGTCCTTCGGCAGGTGGCCGAGCCGGTTCGCGAGATCACCCCCGAGATCAAGCGGATCATCGCCGATATGACCGAGACGATGTGGCATCAGGTGGGCATCGGGCTGGCCGCCCCCCAGGTGGGCCTGCCTCACCGCATCCTGGTGATGGACGACGGCAAGGGCGGCGCGCAGGCCCTGCTCAATCCGGTCATCGAGAGCCGGAGCGGGACGATTCGCGAGGAAGAGGGGTGTCTCTCGCTTCCCGGTATCTTCGCCGAGGTCGAGCGCAGCAAGTCGATCAAGGTCTCGGCGCTCGACGCGGACGGCCGGCCGGTCTCGTTCGAGGCGAGCGCGCTCAAGGCGCGGGTCGTGCAGCACGAGCTGGACCACCTGGACGGCGTCCTCTTCATCGATCGGCTGCCGCCGGTCACGCGGGACCGCATCAAGAAGAAGATCCAGAAGGAAGGCTTCCCCAAGGAGACGGGGCACCACGCCTTCGCTCTCTAGCCGACCGGGGTTGCGGGTCCTCTTCTACGGCACCCCGGCCTTCGCCCTACCGACGCTCGACGCGTTGCTGGCCGAGCACCAGGTGGTGGCCGTGATCACCCAGCCCGACAAGCCCGCCGGTCGCGGGCGCGCGGTCACGCCCTCGCCGGTCAAGCGACGCGCGCTCGAGGCCTCGGTGCCGGTGCTGCAGCCGCCGCGCCTGCGCGATCCCGGCTGGCCCGAGCACCTCGCCGAGTTCCGCGCCGACGTCGCGGTGGTGGCGGCCTTCGGCCAGATCCTGCCCAAAGGGGTGCTCGACGTGCCGGCCCGCGGCTCCATCAACGTCCATGGCTCCCTGCTCCCCCGCTACCGGGGAGCGGCGCCGATCGCGTGGGCCATCATGCGGGGCGAGACCGAGACCGGCATCACCACCTTCCAGATGGACCCGGGGATGGACACCGGCGACATGCTCCTGCGCGAAGCGACGCGGATCGGCCCCGACGAGACGGCCGGCGAGCTGTCGGCGCGCCTCGCCGAGATCGGGGCCCGGCTCCTGTTGCGCACACTCGAGTCCATCGACTCGCTGCCACGAATTCCCCAGGATCATGCTCAGGCCACGCTCGCGCCCCGTCTCAAGAAGGAGGACGGCTGGCTGCGTCCCACCGAGCCGGCCCGTGACCTGGTCAACCGGGTGCGTGGCTGCAATCCCTGGCCGGGCGCGGCCCTGATCACGCCGGCCGGCCGCGTCCTGATCTGGCGCGCCACCGCGCTGTCCGACGCAGCAACCGCCCCACCCGGCACCCTGATCTCCCTCTCCCCTCTGGGGAGAGGGCAGGGTGAGGGGCTAAAGGGTGAGGGGGCGCTCGCCATCGCCACCGGCGAAGGACTACTGCTCCCCATCGAAGTCCAGCCGGAGAATCGCAAGGCGATGCCCTGGCAAGACTTCCTCCACGGCGCTCGCCTCCGGCCCGGCGCCCGTGTGAGCGAGCCCACGCCGCCATGAGCCCCGTGCTCAAGGCGGGCCCGGTCTCGCAGGCGCGCTACGAGGCCCTGCACATCCTGATGCGCGTGGAACGGGATCGCGCGTTCGCGGACATCGCGCTCGAACACGCGCTGGAGCGCGCGCGCCTCGATCCTCGCGACGCCGCGCTCTGCACCGAGATCGTCTACGGCACCCTGCGCTGGCGCCGCCATCTGGACTGGCGGCTCGCCCCGCACCTGAACCGGCCGCTCGCGAAGCTCGACCCTTGGGTGCGCGCGCTGCTGCGCCTCACCCTGTACCAGCTCGTCTTCCTGGACCGCGTGCCGCGCTGGGCGGCGGTGGACGAGGCGGTGAGCGTGGCGCGCCTCAAGTCCCGGGTCCCGGGCCCCGCCGAGTTCGTGAACGCGGTGCTGCGGTCGTTCACGCGAGCGCCCGCCCCGCCGCGACTGCCGGCCGATCCCATCGAGGCCGCCGCCGTCCGCTGGTCGTTCCCCGACTGGATGGCCGCACGCTGGATCACCCGCTACGGCCCCGACGAAGCCGAGCGGCTCATGGCCGCGCTGAACGAGCGCCCGCCCGTCACCATTCGCACCAACACGCTCCGCATCACTCGAGAGGACCTGGCCGCGCGGCTGCGCGACGAGGAGCTGGCCGAGACCGACCCCACCGCGCTGGCCCCCGAGGGGCTGACGGTGCGCCGGGGCGCGGTGGGCCGCTGGGCCGCCTTCGCGGCCGGCTGGTGCTCCATCCAGGACGAGGCCTCGATGCTGATCGCGCGGCTGCTGGATCCGCAGCCGGGCGAGCTGGTGGCGGACGCGTGCGCTGCTCCCGGAACCAAGACCACCCATCTGGCCCAGCTGATGGGCAACCGCGGGCGTATCGTCGCCATGGACCCGAACGCGGCGCGGCTCCGGCTGCTCGCCCAGGCGGCGACGCGCCTCGGGGTGAGCATCGTGGAGTCCCACACGGGGGGCGTGGCGACCGTCTCGGGGCGCTGGAAGAACCGGTGTGACCGCGTGCTGGTCGACGCGCCGTGCTCCAACCTGGGTGTGCTCCGCCGCAACCCGGACGTGAAGTGGAAGCGCGAGGAGGCGGACCTGGGCCGCCTGGCCGAGAAGCAGCGGTCCATCCTGACCGCCGCGGCCGGGCTCGCGAAGCCGGGCGGGCGGCTGGTCTACGCGACCTGCTCACTCGAGCCCGAGGAGAACGACGACGTCGTGCGGGCCTTCCTCGACGCCCGTGCGGACTGGCGCGTGGACGCGCCGGCGGACTTCCCGGTCGCCCCGGACGCGGGCGGCGCCATCCGATGCCTGCCCCACGTCCACGGGACGGACGGCTTCACCGCGGTGCGCCTGGTCCGGGCGGCCCGGCTTTGACCACCGGCCCTTTGCAGCCTCGGCGGCTTTCGGGTAAGGTCGCACCATGAGGATCGCCCCCAGCATCCTGTCGGCCGACTTCGGCGCGCTGGGCGAGGCGATCGCGCGCGTGGAAGCGGCCGGCGCCGACCAGCTCCACGTGGACGTCATGGACGGCCACTTCGTGCCGAACCTGACCATCGGGCCGCCGGTCATCGAGTCTATTCGTAAGCGCACGAGGCTGCCTCTCGACGTGCACCTGATGATCGAGGAGCCCGAGCGCTGGGTCGATACCTACGTGAAGGCGGGCGCCGACTACCTCACGATCCACGCCGAGGCGTGCCCCCACCTGGAGCGCGCGCTCACCCTGATCCGGGAAGCCGGCGCGAAGGCCGGGGTGGCGCTGAACCCGTCCACCCCGCCGGAGGTCCTCCAATACGTGCTCGACGACCTCGACCTGGTGCTGGTGATGTCGGTCAACCCGGGCTTCGGCGGGCAGTCGTTCATCCCGACGGCCTACGAGAAGATCCGCCGGCTTCGGGCCTTGCTCACGGGCCGGGAGATCCTGATCTCGGTAGATGGCGGGGTGAACGCCGAAAATGCCGGGGCCCTGGCCCAGGCGGGGGCTTCGGTCCTGGTGGCGGGCTCGTCGATCTTCGGGGCCGGGGACCCGGGCGCGGCGGTCTCCCTGTTGAGGAGTGCGTCGGAAGTAGTGAAAAGGGCTTGACTTTCCCCCGCCTCGTCAGTATCCTTTAGCGTTTCCAGAACGTATCCCCGGGTGGTAACACGATGCTCGACAGCCTGACCAGTCGTCTGACCGGAATCCTCGACCGGCTTCGTGGCTTTGGCCGGCTTACGGAGGAGAACATCCAGGAGGCCCTGCGCGAGGTGCGCGTGGCCTTGCTGGAAGCCGACGTCAACTTCAAGGTCGTGAAGGCGTTCGTCGAGCGGGTGCGGGTCAAGGCCGTCGGCCAGGACGTGCTGCAGTCGCTGACGCCGGGCCAGCAAGTCGTCAAGGTGGTGCGGGACGAGCTGGTGGAACTGCTCGGGGGGGCCGCCCACCGGCTGGCGATGGCGCCGCATCCGCCGACCGTGGTGATGCTGGTGGGTCTGCAGGGCTCCGGCAAGACGACCAGCGCGGCGAAGCTGGCCCGCCACTTCCAGAAGCAGGGCCAGCACCCGCTCCTGGCCTCGGCGGACGTGTACCGGCCGGCCGCGATCGATCAGCTCAAGACGCTGGGGGCTCAGCTCAACGTCCCGGTGCTGGGCGAGGCCGATCGGCGACCCGTCGACATCTGCGCGGCGGCCCGCGACGAGGCCGCGCGCCGCGGGCTGTCGCCGCTGATCCTGGACACCGCGGGCCGCCTGCACATCGACGCGGAGATGCTGGAAGAGCTGCGGGCCATCAAGCGAGCGGTGGGCCCGCACCACGTGCTGCTGGTGGTCGACGCCATGACCGGCCAGGACGCGGTCACGGTGGCCGAGAAGTTCAACGCGGCCATCGGGATCGACGCGGTGATCCTCACCAAGATGGACGGCGACGCCCGCGGGGGCGCCGCGCTGTCGGTGCGTGAGGTCACGGGCCGGCCCATCGCCTTCGTGGGCGTGGGCGAGAAGACGGAGGCGCTCGAGCCGTTCCACCCGGACCGGCTCGCTCAGCGCATCCTCGGCATGGGCGACGTGCTGTCGCTCGTCGAGAAGGCGCAAGCCACCGTGGACGCCGAGCAGGCGGAGGCGCTGGCCCAAAAGATCCGGGACGACGCGTTCACGCTGCAGGATTTCGCGGCCCAGCTCAAGCAGCTCCGCTCCATGGGCCCGCTCGGACAGCTCCTCGACATGGTGCCCTTCTTCAAGGGCGCCAAGGGCCTGCCCAAGGAGATGGCCGGCGAGGAGCAGGAGCTGCATCGATACGAGGCCATCATCGCCTCGATGACGCCCGGCGAGCGGCGGGAGCCCGCGGTCATCAACGGCAGCCGCCGCGCCCGGATCGCGCGGGGCAGTGGAACGAGCGTGTCGGACGTCAACCGGCTGCTCAAGCAGTACGCCCAGCTCAAGAAGATGATGAAGGGGCTCAAGCAGATGGAGGGGCGCATGGGCAAGCTCAAGGGCGCCCTGCCCTTCCTGCCGCGCTGAGCCCGGGGACCCACGGCGGCGCAGGACAACCCAGAGAGAGGTGACCAGTGGCGGTTCACATCAGGCTGAGACGGACGGGGACGACACGGAAGCCGGCCTACCGCGTGGTGGTGGCCGATTCGCGCGCGGCGCGGGACGGGAAGTTCATCGAGGTGATCGGGCACTACAACCCGCTCGCGAACCCGCCCACCGTGAAGATCCAGGTGGAGCGAGCGCAGGAATGGATCAAGAAGGGGGCCCAGCCCAGCAACACCGTGAAGAGCCTGCTCGCGCGGGCCGGGCGCGCGGCGGCCGCGGGGGCCGCGAAGGCGTAGTGGACGTGGCGGACGCGCCCCTCGTCGCGATCGGTGAAGTGCTGCGGCCCTACGGGCTGCGCGGCGAGGTCAAGGTGCGCCCGCTCACGGATCGGCCGCACGAGCGATTCGCCCAGCTCGATCGCTGCCTGCTCTGGGAGCCCGATCGGGACCGGCGTGAGGAGTGTCGCATCGCCTCGTGCCGGTTCGACGGGGAGACGGCCTTCATCCGGGTCGAAGGCGTCGACTCGCCGGAGGCGGCGCGGCGCTTCCAGGGGTGGCTCCTGGCCGTGCCGCGCGACGAGGTCCTGCCCCTCGCGGAGGGCCACTTCTACCCCTGGCAGCTCGAGGGGGCGGTGGTCGAGACGCGCGACGGACGGCCGGTGGGCCGGTTCGTCCGCGTCGAGAGTGGCGCGCAGGATCTGTGGGTGGTGGACGACGGAAGCCGCCAGCGGCTGATCCCGGCGGTGCCGTCGATCGTGGTGGAGGTCAGCGTGGCGGATCGCCGGATCGTCATCGATCCGCCGGAGGGATTGCTCGAGCTGTGAGAATCGACATCGTCACCCTCTTCCCGGCCATGCTGGAGGCGCCGCTGTCCCAGTCCATCCTGGGCCGGGCGCGCGCCCGCGGCCTCGTGGACATCCGCGTCCACGATCTGCGCGAGTACGCCTCGGGCCGGCACCGGGTGACCGACGAGCCGCCATTCGGCGGAGGCGGCGGCATGATCCTCAAGCCCGAGCCGCTCGCCGCGGCTATCGAAGCCCTGCGGGCGGCCGGCTCCACCCTGCGTCCGGCCGGATCGGAGGCGCGCGTGATCCTGCTGGGTCCGGCGGGACGCCGCTTCAGCCAGGAGGTCGCCCGCGAGCTGGCGGGCCGGCTCCACCTGATCCTGCTGTGCGGCCGCTATGAGGGCGTGGACGAACGGGTGAGCGAGACGCTGGCGCACGAGGAGCTGTCGATCGGCGACTACGTGCTCACGGGGGGCGAGCCGGCGGCCCTGGTGGTGGCCGACGCGGTCACGCGCCTGCTGCCGGGTGTCCTCGGCGACGAGAACGCGCCCGTGAGCGATTCCTTCGCGCGCGGCCTGATCGAGCATCCGCAGTACACGCGGCCCGAGGTGTTTCGCGGCGTGAGCGTGCCGGAGGTACTGCGCTCCGGCGATCACGGGCGGATCGCCCGCTGGCGACAGGTCATGTCGCTCTGGCGGACGTGGCGCCGCCGGCCGGATCTCCTGGAGACGGCGGACCTCACGCCGGAAGAGCAGAAGTGGACGGATGGCTTCCGGCAGGGCCGGACGCCGGCCGATTTTCTGGACTAACTTCATCGAGCGAGGAGCTCAGATCATGGAAGCGATCCGAATCGTCGAGGCGGGAGATCTCAGGAAGGATCGGGGCGGCTTCCGGCCCGGGGACACCGTCAAGGTGATGGTCAAGGTGGTGGAGGGCGAGAAGGAGCGGCTCCAGGCCTTCGAGGGCGTCGTGATCCGCAAGCGCGGGGGCGGCACCGGGGCCTCGTTCACGGTGCGGCGCATCTCCTATGGGGTCGGCGTCGAGCGGACGTTCCCCCTGCACTCCCCGCGCATCGACAAGATCCAGGTGATGAAGCGGGCGACTGTCCGGCGCTCCAAGCTCTATTACCTCCGGGACCTGGTCGGCAAGGCGGCGCGGCTCAAGGAGAAGCGGGTCGCCGCGGTTCCCACCTCCGGCGAGCAGTCGAGCTAAGACCCGGGCGTGGCGGCGGGAGCGCCGTACCGCTTCGAGAGCGCCGCGTGGCGGCGGGGAGTCACCCGTCTCGCGGGCGTGGACGAGGCGGGACGTGGGCCCCTGGCGGGGCCGGTGGTAGCGGCGGCAGTGGTGCTCGCGCCCGGGGCGCGGATCGCGGGCGTGGACGATTCGAAACGCGTGGAGCCGGAGGAGCGGCAGCGGCTGTTCGAGATCATTCAGGCGAGGGCGGTGGGGGTGGGGGTCGGGATCGTGGACCACGTCACGATCGACCGGATCAACATCCTGCAGGCGACTCGCCTGGCGATGGCGCAGGCCCTGGCCGCGCTGGCGATGGAGCCGGAGCTGGTGCTGACGGACTTCGTGGAGGTACCCGGACTCAGATGCCCGCAGCGGAATCTAGTGGAGGGCGATCGGCGGTCGGCCTCGGTGGCGGCGGCCTCGATCATCGCCAAGGTGACGCGGGATCGGATCATGGAGGCGGCCGACCGCGATTTCCCGGTCTACGGCTTCGGGCGGCACAAGGGCTACGCGACGCCGGAGCACCGGGAGGCGCTCGAGCGTCACGGCCCGTGCCCGCTGCACCGCCGGACCTTCGCGGGGATCTGGAATCAGCTGACGCTGTTCTCTCGGAGCGAGCTGCAATGGATCGACGCCGATTCATGACGAGCGATTTCGGGCCGGTCAAGGAGTAGTGCACGTGCCCACCGATACGCGAAAGGTCACCGGAGTGAGGGGCGAGGAAGAGGCGGCCCGGTTCCTGGCCCGCAGCGGCTTCGCCATCCTGGACCGCAATGTCCGCACCCGCGCGGGGGAGATCGACCTCGTGGCGAAGGAGGGCAAGACCCTCGTCTTCGTCGAGGTCAAGACGCGCCGGGACATGGAAGGCGATCCTCCCCAGGCCGCCGTCAACACGCGCAAGCAGAACCGGCTCGGGAAGCTGGCCCACGGCTATCTCAAGCTCAAGCGTCTCCGGCAAGTCTCCTGCCGCTTCGACGTCGTCTCGGTGATCTTCAACGACGAAGGCGCGGTCAAGGCGATTAGGCACATCCCCAACGCGTTTTCAGTCTCCGCGTGGTAGTGCGAGGTGAGCCAAAGGCGAGCCAAGCGAATACAAGAGAGCCTGAAGAAGTAGACCGCCCGAAGGCCTGAAGAAGTAGAGGAGAGTCCGCTGCACCGCGACGAGCTGTTCCGAAACGTACTCCCCCTCGACCCCGCCCGCACCGCGCTGCTCGTCGTCGACATGCAGCGCGCCTTCGTGGAGGCGGGCCAGGCCATGGAGGTCCCGCCCGCCCGCGAGGTCGTGCCGCGCATCCAGGAGCTGCTGGCGATTTTTCGGGAGAAGCACCGCCCGGTTGTCTTCACCGAGTTCACCTACTCGCCCGCGGCGCCCCTGCTGGTCGGCGAGCTGCACCCGGAGCACCGTCCCGCCGCTCCCGGCGCGGCGACCGGCTTCGGGCGGCCGTCTTCTTCGTGCCTCGAGGGCGAGGACAATGCCCGTGTCGTCTCCGAGCTCGCGCCCCGCCCCGACGAGCTGGTGGTGCGCAAGCATTATTATGATGGTTTCAACGGCACCGTCCTCGATGGCGCGCTCCGCGCGCGAGGCGTCACGACTCTGGCGATCACCGGGACCATGACCGACGTCTGCGTCCTCGCCACCGTGATCGGCGGCTTCAACCGCGAGTACCGCATGGTGGTGGTCGAGGACGCGGTGGCCACGCTGTGGCCGGACATCCAGCGGGCCACCCTCGACATCATCCGCCGGGCCTACGCCCGCGTGCTCTCGGCCAAGGAGCTGGCCGACGAGCTGGCGCGCTGGTGAAAGCTCAGGCGCCCGTGCTAAGGTCGACGCCATGATCAACGGGCTCCGCTTCCACGGATGCATGCCGGCCAACATCCTGCCCTTCACCGCCGATCTCGCGGTCGACGAGCCGGCCTACCGGAAGCACCTCCGGTGGCTCGCCGATGCCCCGGGTGTCACCGGCATCGTGGCCAACGGCCACGCCGCCGAGGTCGCCTCGCTCACCCGCGAGGAGCGCAAGGAGACGCTCGCCATCGCGCTGGACGAGGTGGCGGGCAAGGTGCCGGTCGTGGCGGGGATCTACTGCGACGGCACGCGGGAGGCGGTGGAGCTCGCGCGCGACGCGCGCGCGGCCGGGGCGGCGGGCCTGCTCGTCTTCCCGCCCACGCTCTTCATGTGGGGCGCGCAGGTGAAGCCCGACATGGTGCTGCGACACTTCCAGACGCTGGCGGACGCGGTGGACCTGCCGCTGATCGTCTTCGAGTACCCGCCCGCCTCCGGCATCGGCTACAGCCCGGAGACGCTCGCCGAGCTCTGCAAGATCCCCACGGTCGCGGGCGTGAAGGACTGGTCGAACGAGATCGTGGCGTACGAGAAGAACCTGCGGGCGCTGCGTGGATCCGGCAGGCCGGTGGCCATGCTGTCGTCGTTCACCATGTCGCTGATGGCCACCTTCCTGCTGGGATCCGACGGCTGCATCTCGGGCATGGGCAGCGTGACCGCCGATCTGCAGGCCGCCCTCTTCGCGGCGGTGCAGGCGGGTCGGCTCGACGAAGCGCGCCGGCTCAACGACCGGATGGCGCCGCTCGTGAACGTCTTCTACGCGCCCCCCTTCGTGGACATGCACAATCGCATGAAGGAAGCCCTCGTGATCCTGGGCCGCATCCCGGCCGCCCACGTGCGGCCGCCGCTCACCCCCGTCTCCGACGACGAGCGCCACCGCATCCGGCTGGCCCTCCGGGCTTCCGACCTCTCTGCCTAGTCTCCGCCGCTGCGCAGCGTGCATTCGGGCCGTGTAAGTGCACTCTTGCACCTCGCGGCCCTTTACGGTATAAAACCCGCCAATCTCCCCATCCCAGCGAGGTGGAATGGCAGGTCCGGCCGGTCGTAGTCCTGACGAAGAAGCGCTCCTCCAGAAGGCCATGCGGGTCCTCCCGGGAGGCGTCCTGGGGGGGTACTACGCCCCGCAAGAGCTTGCCTTCGTCGTCCGCGAGGCCCGCGGCCCGCGGCTCTACGATTTTTCCGGCCGCGAGTACATCGACTACATCCTGGGCAGCGGACCGCTCGTCCTGGGCCACGCCCATCCCGCAGTGGTGGCCGCGGTCGAAGGCCAGCTCCGCAAGGGCACGACCTACTTCCAGCTGAGCGAGCCCACGCTCAACCTGGCCGAGGAGATCTGCCGGGCCGTCCCGTGCGCGGAGCAGGTCCGCTTCTGCGGGAGCGGCAGCGAAGCGACCTTCTTCGCGCTCCGGGTGGCGCGCGCGTTCCGGAAGCGCGACAAGATCCTCAAGTTCGAGGGCGGCTTCCACGGCGTCCACGACTATTCGCTGATGAGCGTGGGGCCGCGGGAGCCGAAGGCGTTCCCGGCTCCCACCCCGGACTCGGCGGGCATTCCGCACGCCATCCAGGGCGAGGTCCTGGTCGCGCCGTTCAACGATCTGGCCGAGGCCCAGGCCATGATCGAGGCGCACCATCACGATCTGGCCGCCGTGATCATGGAGCCCTTCCAGCGGCTGATCGTGCCGCAGCCGGGCTTCCTGCAGGGCGTGCGGCAGATCACGGCGCGCCTCGGGGTGCCGCTGGTCTTCGACGAGATCGTCACCGGCTTCCGCTTCGCCTACGGCGGCGCCCAGCAGTACTACGGCGTCGTTCCCGACCTCGCCGCCTTCGGCAAGATCGTGGGCGGCGGCTTCCCTCTGGCCGCGGTGGCGGGCCGCCGGGACATCATGCGGCACTTCTCCCAGGAGCTCGACGGCTCGGGCGAGTTCGTCCAGCAGGCCGGCACGCTCAACGGCAACCCGATCGCGGCGGCCGCCGGCCTCGCCACCCTCGCCGAGCTGCGGAAGCCCGGGACCTACGAGCGGCTGTTCGCGACCGGCACGCGCCTCAAGCAGGGACTCGAGGCGGCGGCGCGGCGGGCCGGGCTCCCAGCACAGGTGACGGGGGAAGCACCCGTCTTCGAGATCTACTTCACCGATCGCCCGATCACCGACTACCGGGCGACGCTCACCGCGGATCGCGCGCGGCACGCGGCCTTCACCCGGGAGATGCTCACGC
>Ga0214473_10001779_pt1 | contig 27615 bp, 25 predicted proteins | sample RVTome_7_FD_203509 | JGI IMG/M metagenome (GOLD analysis project Ga0214473, IMG submission 203509) | Soil microbial communities from uranium-contaminated site in the Upper Colorado River Basin, Wyoming, United States - RVT98D197 | ecosystem: Environmental > Terrestrial > Soil > Contaminated >...
AGATCAGAGAGATAAAACCATTATAAATTTAACCCATTTGTAAATTTTTTTAGAAATGATTAGTCAAAATCCCCAGTGTTTTAAAGGTTTTTAAATCTGAAACGTTACCTTTCACGCTTTTTTCAGGATAGAAATAAATCCACTTTTGATTGAGGAGACCTCGGCGTTGGCCGAATTTTAGTAAAAAATACATTATCGATTTCCACCCATATATTGCCTTACGATGGTGGGAGAAATAAATCAAAAAGGAGGAGCGAAACATGTGTGACGGGACGACGAGAAGGGATTTTTTAAAACATTCGATCATCGGTGGTGTGGCATTGGGGGCGGGCGTAGGAATTTATGAGTTGGCTTATGCACAGGCCGCTAACATCAGATTCAGCACCTGGCATGCCCCCATGAGCAGAGAGGTAAAAACCGTTTGGGAACCCATGCTGGAAGAGTTGAAGAAAAAAAGTGGTGGTAAAATCGCATCTACCGTCTATGCGGGGGCTGCCTTAGGGAAAGGACCAGAGCATTTCGATATTGTGGCAAAAGGACTTTCCGACATGGGATATTTTACGGCCACATGGACGCCAGGTCGCTTTCCTCTTTCTGATGTTCTCTCCCTGGCTGCCTGGGTCGATGGGAAAGACGTGGCCACGGACATTGGAAATGCGATGTATGATCGGATCCTGAATCGTGAGTTCAAAGATGTGAAGATGATCGAATTGAACGGTTGCATCCAGTCTTTTCTGTGGACGAAAAAACCGGTCCGTTCTTTAGCCGACACCAAAGGGATGAAGATCAGGACACCAGGTGGTCATCAGACACATTATATTAAAGTCTTGGGAGCAGAGCCGGTCTTCATGCCTCTCGGCGATGTATATCTGGCAATAGAAACAGGGACAGTAGATGGGCTTGTCACGTGCCCTCCGATTTTCCTTTCTTTCAAACTAAACGAGGTGGCCAAGCATGGCGTTGTGGCGACCTTTGGGTGTGTCACCGAAGGCGTGGTCATGAACCTCGAGAGCTGGAAAAAAATGCCGGATGATCAGAAGAAGATCATCGAGGCCGTGGGTCAAAATCCATTCAAGACCACGGGTGGATTAAACCGGGAAGTTTACAAGGTCATGATGAAGGAGATTACTGACAAGGGAGTGATCCTTTTCAATCTTCCTTCGGATGAAGCGGAGCGTTGGTATGAAAGTTTCAGAGAGGTGACAAGGAAGTGGGTGGCCGATCTGGAGGGAAAAGGACTTCCTGCCAAAGAAGTTGTCAAGATGTACAATCAGGAATGCGAGAAGAGAGGCGTTAAGGTGGTTGCCTTCCCGCGCGAATGGGCTTAAGAAAAATTGAGGAAATAATCAGAATCTGGAGTGAGGGGGCGACGAGGGTTGCCCCCTCGAAGTTGTTACCGGTTAATTAGAAGATAGCTTCTTTTTTGTCGTTCACGGAAGGTCAATCGCCCATGAAGATCAAACATCTGATCCGGCGGATCAATTATTATGTGTGCGGAGGAGGGATGTGTCTGCTCCTTCCGTTGATGCTCCTAACCACAGGGGATGTCGTGGGAAGGAAATTTTTTGCCAAGACGATTCCGGGCGCTTTTGAAATATCGCAGTATCTCCTGGCTGTCTTCATCCTGCTGGGTGCGGCCTATACCCAGCAGGTGAGGGGGCATGTGGGAGTCGATTTCGTGACCTCCCGGTTTTCCCCTCGTGGCAGAGCCCTCTGTGAGGTTTTTACAACGCTTCTCAGTCTCTTCATCATCGCCATACTGGTCTGGGAGGGCTGGATCGAAGGGATCAAAGAGAGGACCGTCTCGGATATGTTAAGAATTCCCCAGTATCCCTTCCGGTTACTCGTCTCCATCGGAGGATTTCTCCTCTGGCTGGAACTTCTGATCAGTCTCATCGAATCCGCAGTGAGACTTAAGAGGAGGACGCAGTGAACCCGGTTACCGTCGGAATCCTTGGCAGTATTCTGCTTGTCTTTCTTCTCTTTTTGGGCATGCCCATCGCTTTTGTGATGATGCTGGTGGGTTTTCTTGGCATCGGCTACCTGACCTCGATCAACGCGGCCCTGCCCGTGATTGCCAATACAGTCTATGAAACGGCATCCTTCTATCCTTATACCATTATCCCCCTCTTCATTCTGATGGGAGGATTTGCAGGAAACGCCGGCATTACGAGAGAACTCTATCAAACTTTCGACAAGTGGTTCAGACGATTGCCGGGAGGACTGGGAATCGCCACCATCGCTTCATGCGCCTTCTTTGCGGCTCTGAGCGGGTCTTCGGTGGCGGCCGCAGCCGCCATGGGAAACATCGCCATTCCAGAGATGAGACGCTTCAAGTATGCGCCCAAATTGGCGGTTGGAACAGTGGCGGCTGGCGGAACACTCAGCTTTCTCATTCCGCCCAGCCTTGGTTTTGTGGTCTATGGCATGCTCACCGAGCAATCGATTGGAAAACTTTTAATCTCCGGGATCTTCCCGGGAATTTTTCTCTCCCTCGCCTTTATCGTTGTCATTATTGTTCAGGTGAAGATGGACCCCGGTCTGGCTCCGGCCACTCCCGGTGAGGTAAGTTTTAAAGAGAAGATATTGGCCCTTCAAGGGATATGGGAGACCCTGCTCGTCTTTTTCATTGTGATGGGTGGAATCTATTTGGGTTTTATTAACCCGACCGAGGCCGGCGCCATTGGCGCCACCGCACTGTTAATCCTCATATTGCTGAAGAAGAGGTTAACGCTGAAAAATCTTTCAGCCTCCCTTTTTGAGGCGGCCAGGATCTCCGTTCTGGTCCTTTTTCTCGTGGCAGGGGCGAGTGTGTTTAGTTATTTTCTCGCCCTTTCGACCATCCCCATGGCGGTCTCTTCCTGGATGGCAGGGCTGGAGGTCTCCCGGTATGTGATCCTTACCATCATCATATTGATCTACCTGATACTTGGCTGTTTTCTCGATGCGATCTCAATGATGGTGCTCACCATGCCTGTCATTTTTCCTGTCGTTAAGACGCTTGGTTTCGATCCCATCTGGTTCGGAGTCATCTGTGTGATTATGATGGAGGCAGGGCTCATCACCCCGCCTGTCGGGCTGAATGTCTATACGCTTGCCGGTGTGGTCAAGGATGTCCCGATGCAAACGATCTTCCGTGGGGCCGCCCCTTTTCTTATATCGATGATAGCGGTTGTCATTTTGATCACAATTTTTCCGAAGATCGCTCTCTTCCTTCCCTCGATGATGGGGAGGTAGAAAGTGAAGATGGTGTTTGGGTTACGGTTAGGGTTACGAAGCCCGTGACAAACAATGAACGATGGACAATGAACAATGAACAAAAAGAATGATACACTGTTCATCGTTCATCGTTTAACGTTCATGGTCCTTAAATGAAACGGGCATCCTTACCGTTACCGTATAACGAAACTCTTATTTTATAGGTAATTTGACACGGAAAGGATTAAATATGGAAGTAAAAAAATTAAAAAACTATATCAATGGGCAGTGGGTGGAGTCAAAGACCCATCGGTGGCTTGAGGTGAGAAATCCGGCTACGGATGAGGTGATTGCACTCTGTCCGGAAACAACCCCGGACGAAATTGATAGGACGGTGAGGCTTGCCCAGGAAGCCTTCTGGTCGTGGAGGAATACGCCTCCACCCCGGCGCGCAAAATTTCTTTTTGATTTCCATGAGAAACTACAGAAACATCAGGACGAGATCGCCGGGTTGATTGTGAATGAAAATGGAAAGACCCTGGCCGATGCACGTGGAGAGATAACCCGTGCGATGGAATATGTGGAACACGCCTGTGCGGGGCCGGAACTTTTGAAGGGGAGTCATGCGGAAGATGTGGGGACCGGTGTCGATACGATGTACATTCGGGAACCCCTCGGAGTTTTCGTATTTCTCCCTCCCTTCAACTTTCCAGCCATGATCGCCCTCTACTTTGTGTGGGGACTTGCCGCAGGAGATACGGCGATCGTTAAGTCGAGTCGTCTGTGTCCGATGACGATTACCAGGATAGTTGAGATTGCCGAGGAGTGCGGTTTTCCCAAGGGAGTGCTCAACCTTCTCCACGGTTCAGGGAGTGGAGTGGGCGAAGCCCTGGTCACCCATCCCGGAACAGCAGGGGTCTCCTTTGTCGGTTCTTCGGAGGTGGGGGAGCGCGTCTATAAAACGGCCATCCATCATAACAAGAGGGCTCAATGCCAGGGAGGCGCCAAGAATCATGTTCTGATTGCCGAAGATGCCGTCATCGATGAAGTAATGCAGAATGTGGTCGACTCCTGCTTCGGCCATGTGGGTGAACGATGTTTTGCCGTATCGAATGTACTGGCCGTTGAGAAGGTTTATGAGAAGGTCAAAGAGAAGTTCCTCGATCTCTCCAAAAAACTCGTCCTGGGATATGGCATGGACAAAGGGGTGACCCTGGGTCCGGTCGTCTCAAGAGAGGCTTTAAACGAGATCCTCATAAAGGTGGATCAGGGGATCAAAGATGGGGCAAAGCTCCTCCTCGACGGCAGGAATCCCAAAGTGGATAAATATCCAAAGGGATGTTTTCTCGGTCCTACCGTTTTCGAGGCGGAACCAGAGATGCACATCTTTCAACACGAGGTGTTCGGCCCGGTTCGCTGTCTCAAGAAGGTGAAGGATCTTGCAGAAGGTGTTCAGATCATCAATCAAAGCCCTTATGGCCATACGGCAAACATTTACACGGAGAATGGTGGATGGGCTCGAGAATTTGCAAGGTTGGTCGATGTGGGTCAGGTGGGGATTAATATCGGGACTCCTGCTCCCATTGCCTATTTTCCTGTCGGTGGGAGGAAGATTTCGATGTTCGGCGATATCCGGGGCCGGGCCAATGAGGCGATTGACTTCTATACCGACAAAAAGGTGATCATCAGCCGGTGGCATTCCTCGCTTCAAGGAGTGGCCAAGACACTGGATGATGGTTTTGCCATGAAATATCTCAAAAAATAAAATTCTGTTGGAGGTTAGAGGATCGTCCCCCTTTGGGAGGACTTGAGGCCAAAGGCAAAAAGGATTCTGCCTCAAACGAAGTGATCCTCAAACCTTAAGCCTCAAACTTTTCTACGGCTGAGTGCGATAGAAACGATGGAGATAAGGTTTATATTAAACGGCAAGAAGGTTGATGTAGAGATTCCTTCTCACTGGACGCTCCTGCGGCTTCTTCGTGAGAAACTGGGCCTCACCGGAACGAAGGAAGGCTGCGGAATCGGCGAATGCGGAGCATGTACGGTCCTGGTGGATGGTATCCCTCTTCATTCATGCCTCCTCCTGGCTCCGAAAGTGGAAGGAAAGAGTGTCCAAACCGTGGAAGGATTGGGAAGTCGAGGCTCTCTTCACCCGCTTCAGAAATCTTTTGTTGATCATGGGGCGGTTCAATGCGGATTCTGCACCCCTGGAATATTGATGTCCGCAAAAGCGCTCCTAAATGGAAACCCACATCCATCAAAAGAAGAGGTGAAGGAAGCCATTTCCGGTCACCTCTGCCGGTGCACAGGATACCAGCAGATCATTGAAGCGATCGAAGCCATCAATAAAGATGTTAGAGGATAGAGGAGCGTCCCCCTTCGGAGGACTTGAGGCGAGAGGCAAAATATTTTCTGCCTCAAACGAAGTGCTCCTCCTCCCTCCAACCTTAAGCAGAATTATATGATTCCTCCTTTCGACTATAAAACTCCGAAGACCCTGCAGGAAGCCTGCCATCTATTATGGGAAGCATGTGGGAAGGCAAAGGTTATCGCTGGAGGAACCGATCTGGTGATCGGTCTTCGAAATGGAGACCAGAACCCACAATTGCTCATGGACATTACGAACCTGAAGGAACTCCGGGGAATTGAAGAGTCGGACGGGACCTTATCTATCGGAGCGACTGTTTCCCATTCGGAGATTGCCTCTTCTCCTCTGGTGAGACAATATGGGAATGTCTTATCGGATGCGGCCTCTGAAATCGGTTCTCCACAGATCAGAAACCTCGGAACAATCGGAGGAAATATCGTCAATGCTTCTCCGGCGGCTGATACTCTTCCTCCTTTACTGGTGTTGGATGCCACTGGAAAGGTTGCGTCTCAGGAGGGTGAACGGGAGGTCCCTGTGGCCCAACTCATTAAGGGGCCCTATGAGACGACCCTGCAACCCCACGAAATTCTGGTTCGAATCACTTTTAAAAAGCTTCCTAAAAATATGAAAGGCTGTTTTGTCAGGCTGGCCAGGAGGGAGGCTATGGCTATCGCAAGAATGAGCGTGGCTCTCCTTATCCAGATGCAAGAAGGCCAGGTCAAAGATATACGGATTGCTCCGGGAGCCGTTTTGCCGACGCCTCAAAGATTGGAGGAGGTGGAAGAATTTTTAAAAGGTAGATTTCCCGATGGGGAGTTGCTGAGAGTGGCCTCTCGAAAAGTTTCAGAGACGATGATAAGACGGAGCGGAATAAGACCTTCCACCTCTTATAAAGCGCCTGTGGTGGAAGCCCTATTTGTAAGAGCGATGAGAATGGCACTGGAAGAATAAAATGAATCAGATAGGAATTGAAATCCCAAGAGTGGATGGACTAGAGAAGGTTCTGGGGCAGGCGAGATTCGGGGCGGACTTTTTCGTTAGCGATTCCCTCCATTTGAAAGTCGTTCGAAGCACGAGACCTCATGCTAAAATTATAAATATCGAAACGAGAGAGGCCGGCAAAGTGGAGGGTGTTGAGAGGGTCTTCACAGCGAAGGATATTCCTGGAAGAAATTTAATCGGGACGATTACCAAGGATCAGCCTGTTCTGGCATGGGACCGGGTGAGATATATCGGTGATCCTGTGGCGTTCGTTGCAGCAAAAACTATTGAAGCCGCAGAAGAAGCGGCAAAGAAGGTTGCCGTCCTCTACGAAGATCTTTCCTCTGTGAACCATCCTGAGGAGGCGCTCAAACCCCATGCTCCCCTGATTCATGAAAACGGGAACCTGCTCATAGAATTTCACATCATCAAGGGCGATGTCCAAGAAGGATTCAAAGAGGCTGAAGTCATCGTCGAGGAGACCTATGAGACGACCTGGGTTGACCATGCCTATCTGGAGCCGGATGCGGGTATATCCTTTCTTGATGAAGAGGGACGGGTGACGGTGGCCTGTCCCACACAGAATGTCCACTATGATCAAAAAGAGGTCGCCACCTTTCTCTCCCTACCACTGGAGAAAGTGAGGATCATCCAATCCGCAACCGGAGGAGGATTCGGGGGAAGGCTCGATATTACGGTTCAATGTCTCTTAGCCCTTGCAACCTTCCACCTGAAGAGGCCGGTGAGAATCGTTTACTCACGAGAGGAGGTCTTTCAGGTCATCTCAAAGCGCCACCCATTAAAGATAAGGTATAGGAGTGGTGCGAAGAAGGATGGGAGATTGACTGCGGTTGAGGTCGAGATTTTAGGGGATACAGGAGCCTATGCTTCTTATGGCGCTACCGTAGGGATTCGGTCTGCGGTGCATGCGACTGGCCCCTATGAGATACCCAATGTGAAGGTAAGGAGCCGGATGGCCTATACGAATAATTCATGGTCAGGCGCCATGCGGGGATTCGGGGTTCCTCAGATGGCCTTTGCTCACGAATCGCAGATGGAACTCCTGGCCCAGGCCGTGGGGATGGGTCCCATTGAAATTCGGCTTAAGAATGCGCTTACCGCCGGTTCGGAGACAGCGACCGGACAGACCCTGATGGCAAGCGTTGGAATTGGGCAGACTCTAAGAATCGTGAAAGAGTGGAAGGATCGTCATCCCATTATAAAAGACGATCCGGGAAAACCCTACATGAAGAAAGGGATCGGGATTGGCTCGATGTGGTATGGAATAGGTAATACAGGAATTGCCAATCCTTCCACCGCTCGGATGGAGATCGATCCGAATGGAGAGGTGCGTCTCTTCACGGGTGCGGCCGATATCGGGCAGGGGTCCGATACGGTGCTTCTCCAGATCGCTTCCGAATCATTAGGGATCCCCTTAAAAGAGATCCGGCTCATTCGGGCGGACACAGCCCTGACGACCGATGCAGGGGCCACCTCGGCAAGCCGTCAAACCTATATCTCCGGAAATGCAATCCTCGATGCTATTAAATATTTAAAGCAGGAGGCGATCAAAGAGGCAGGTCTACTTCTGAGCATGGATGAAAAGGATTTATTTTATGAAGAGGGTAAAGTCAAAGTAAGAACCTGTCTGACCACCTCTCTTCCGGTGGGGGAGATTGCTAAGAGAAGCGGAAAGGTCATTAAAGGTGAAGGAAACTTTGATCCTGAGACGACACGGCTCGACCCAAAGACAGGGCAGGGAGTGCCCTATGCGACTTATGCCTTCGCCACCCATCTGGCAGAGGTGGAGGTGGACACGGAGACGGGCAAGGTGAAGGTGAACCGGGTCGTGGCAAGCCACGATGTTGGTAGAGCGATCCATCCGAAGAATGTGATCGGTCAAATCACGGGCGGCGTTGCAATGGGAATGGGATTTGCTTTAATGGAAGAGTATGTTCCTGGAGAGACGACTTCTTTTGTTAACTACCTCATTCCGACATCGGAAGACATTCCAGAAGTGATCCCGATTCTGGTGGAAGAGAATGAGCCCAGCGGCCCGTTTGGAGCGAAAGGAGTGGGAGAACCGGCCCTCATTCCGTGTGCGCCGGCCATTTTGAACGCCATCGCAGATGCCATTGGCGAGAGGATTTATCATCTGCCTGCAAACCTGGAAAGGGTGCTGGAAGCAGTTCAAAGAGGAGGAAGTGAAAATTCCAAACATCAAGCACCAATAACCAGATAAATTCCAATCACCAATATCCAAACATCATTTGGTTATTGAGAAATTGGTCATTGGTGATTATTTGGAGCTTGGGATTTGGTTATTGGAATTTTTTTCAGGAGGTTCCTAATGCCAAAGCTGATGATCAAAAATATTGGCACTCTCGTTTCTGGAGATATTTCCAATCCTCTTTTGAACGCAGATACCCTAATTATTGAGGGAGGGTTGATTCAATCCATTGGTAATGAAAAAGCACTGAACATAACCGAAGTTGATCAGGTGATGGATGTCGGAGGGATGACGGTCACCCCTGGGTTGATCGATTCCCACTGCCATCCTGTCCTTGGAGATTTCACACCGAGGCAGAAGATGCTTGACTTCATCGAATCGTCCCTCCATGGAGGCGTGACCACCGCCATCTCGGCGGGAGAGGTTCACCTTCCCGGAAGACCGAAGGATGTGGCCGGGACAAAGGCTCTGGCCATCCTTGCCGCGAAATCCTTTGCCAACGCCAGACCCTCAGGCGTGAAGGTGCTGGGCGGAAGCGTCATCCTTGAGCCAGGCCTTCAGGAGAAGGATTTCGAGGAACTGGCAAGAGAGGGTGTCCGGGTGGTAGCAGAAATCGGCTTAGGAGGAGTGAAGAGTCCGAAGGAAGCGGCCCCCATGGTTAAATGGGCGAAGAAGTATGGGATGGTTGTGATGATGCATACAGGTGGGACTTCCATCCCCGGAAGCGCTACCGTTTCCGCTGATGATGTGATCGCAACCGATCCGGATATTGTCTCGCATATCAACGGCGGGCCCACTGCGGTTTCGTTTTCAGAAGCTGAAAAATTGATTCGGGATACTGACCTTATCCTGGAGATCGTCCATTGTGGAAATCCGAAGATGATTGTGGATGTGATGAAGATCGTAAAAAAGGTGAAGGCATATCCACGGATCATCATCGGCAACGATGCCCCATCCGGGACCGGAGTGATTCCCCTGGGAATTCTGAGGGTCATCAACTTTCTGGCTTCCCTCTGCGGCGTGAAAGCCGAGGAGGCTATTGCCATGGCAACAGGCAATACGGCAAAGGTGTATAGATTGAACAGAGGTGTGATTGGGGTTGGAAGAGAGGCGGATCTGGTCATCATGGATGCTCCCATGGGTTCGGTGGGTAAGGATGCCCTCTCTGCGATTGAGGCAGGTGATATCCCAGGGATTGCGGCTGTTTTGATCGATGGCCAAATGAAGATCGGCGTGAGCCGGAATACGCCACCCCCGAATGGAAAGATAGTGATCAGTAAATGAGTGACTAAAGGTGAAAGTGCCTAAAGTGACTAAAGTTGGAAGTGACTAAAGTTTTAAAACTCACTTTAGACACTTTAGCTCACTTTAGTTCACTTTAGGCACTTATACTTTTTGACCCAATTTGAGAGATGGGGATTGATGATGATTGTGGATTGGGAAACATGTATTGGGTGTGGTTTGTGTATTGAAGTCTGTCCGCTGAGCGCCATTTCGATGGCCCCAGAGGAGAAGGCGTCCATTTCGGACATCTGTGTTGATTGTAAAGCCTGTGCGAAAGTATGCCCTGAAGAGGCGATCAAATCCGGACCGGAACAGAAAGAAGGGAGAGTCAAATGCCCATCATGCCCGATTTCCTGTTTTATAAAACCTGGCAATACTGGGGCGTGCCAGCGTTTTGTTAATCAAGATGGAAGTCTGATTCGGAATATCCCACTCCAGCGCTATGAAGATGTTAAGGAGATCGTTGGTTCGGATCATGAGAAAGTGATTCGAAGACCATTAATCACCGGCATCGGAGCAGGGACCACTTACCCTGACACGAAACCCGCACCCTATATCGTCCAATCTAAAGTGGATGGAATCGATGTCGTCACTGTTGTGACCGAAGCCCCGATGAGTTACAGCGGCATCAAGGTGAAGATCGATACGGACATCAATTTAGGGAAAGAAGGCGCTCCTGTCCTCATCGGAAGAAAGAGGGTTGGCCATCTCTGTACAGAGGAGTATGGCTCTAAGATTCTCTCCTTAGGAGGAGTCAATCTTCTCACCGGCGAAGAGGGCCTTGCCGTGGCCAGGTTGATTGTCGATATTGCCAACCGGAAAGAAGTCCATCTCAAAGTGGAGGAGGGAGCCGAGATGGTTCTTCAGGTGGGCAAGGCTCCTATTATTAATGGTGAAACAGGTACAAGGATGAGAGTCGGTTGCGGCAGTGCATCCATGGGGCTCTTCGGAAGATATTTCCTGGGTGCCGCAGATGAGGTGGTTGTTCTTGATTCCCATCTCATCGGCCAGTTCACAGAGCATGAGGCAGGAAAGGAGTTGGGCGCTCAATATAGCGGCATCAGGTTGAGGGGGAGACAGTCCACTCCTGGTCGTTACTTCGGTGAACATGGCAAGGGATGGGGAGGGACGCCCATTGAGAACCCGATCGAGATCATCGAGGGTTTCGATCCAAAGATCGCAAAACCGGGGATGACCGTCCTCATCACGGAGACAACAGCAGAACGGGCCGCCATGTTTCGTCTGGATGAGAATGGTAATTTTATCCGGATGGATTTAACTCCCAAAGCAAAGAGGGCAATCGATATGATGGCCTCTAATTGCCAGCCATCAAGGGTTTCCGCCATCTATGCGGGCGGCGCAGGAGGAAGCGCCAGGGCAGGGGTCACAAAGATTCCCGTGAAACTGAATCAGGCCATTTATCAGAACCGAGCAAGGCTGACCGTGGGAGGAGCGCCGACATATATTCTGCCCGGAGGAGGCATCACCTTTCTGGTGGATGTGGAGAAGGTCATGGTCAGGGCATTCACGTATGTTCCGACCCCTGCGACGGTTGTTCCCCTCGAATACACGATGAGATTAGAGGAATATCTGGAGATAGGGGGTCACAAAGAGAAAATAAGAAAGTTAAAAGATGTTTTGAAGGAATTAAGAAATCCATGAGAACTGATCCCTCAATTCTGTCATTCCCGCCCCGTATCAAAGTACGGGGTAAACTCCAACGGGAATCCAGACTCATCCCTGTCAAAACAGGGAGCCATGCAAGAAATATGGATTCCTGCTTACGCAAGAATGACACCGCCCATAACCATATCCAAACGCTGCCCAATGGAGCCGTCCTCGTCGATTATGGTCCCATGCGAATGTTCATCACTGTTATGGAGAAAGGGAAACCCATTATAAGTTTAGCGAAAGAGGGGGCTGATCTGGCGATACAAATTCTTGAAGACTTAGCAGAATTTCTTCCTGTGATTAAAATGAGATCACAGGAGTTGAAAATCGAAGAGGCCTTCCCTGATGTCGTCCGAAGAATGATCGAAGCTACAAAAAAGATGGGGGAACCCGATCTCACTCCCCTTGCGGCGGTTGCAGGAACAACCTCTGATAGGGTTGCTGATTTTATCTTCGGCAGGGGTGGAACGAAGATCATCGTTGATAATGGAGGAGATATCGCCATCCGATTGAAAGAAGGCGAGGTGGCGAGAATAGGGGTGAAGACAGATATTCAGGCAAAAGATCCAGATTATCTGATTACGGTTGATTCTACGACCGGAATCGGCGGGGTAGCAACGAGCGGCCTCGGAGGAAGGAGTTTCACCAAAGGGATTGCCTCAGCAGCAACCGTGCTTGCAGAAAACGCATCCCTGGCTGACGCCGCGGCGACGGTGGTTGGAAATTTTACCAATGTGGAGGATCCCAATATTATTAGAACCCTTGCAGAAAAAGTCTACCCTGATACAGATATCGCAGGAGAATGGGTGACAATAGAGGTTGGGAAGTTATCATCAGAAAAAATTGAAGAGGCATTAACAAACGGTTTAACCAAAGCCAATTCAATCTGCCAGAAGGGGCTTATAAAAGGCGCTTTAATAGCGGTTCAGGGAAAGGTGGTTTGGACCGAATCGATCAATTCCCTTATTCATTCCCTCTCCCCTCGCGGCCTCCGGCTCAGAAGAGCCTCTGGCTCGGGGAGGAGAGGAGTAGGGTGAGGGGGGGAGGAATCACATGGAAGTCAGAAAATATGTCACCATTGTTGAGGAGACCGTGATAGAGGGGGGGGGGAATGTTGATCCGCCAACTCGGAAAGCCGCTGCTGTGGCTGTAATCAAGAATCCCTTTGCCGGAAAGTATGTGGAGAAGCTCGATTCCCTCATCGATATTGGTGAGGCACTGGGTGGGATATTAGGAAAAAAGGCGGTTGAGGCATTAAAGATCGGCCCTGAGAAGGTCGAGAGCTATGGGAAGGCGGCCATTGTTGGAGTGGATGGCGAATTAGAACATGCGGCCGCCATCCTTCATCCAAAACTCGGGACTCCTTTAAGGGAGGCAGTGGGTGGCGGTAAAGCCATCATCCCATCGGCGAAAAAGATGGGAGGTCCAGGAACGGAGATTGATGTCCCGCTTCATTATAAGGATGCGGCGTTTGTCAGATCTCATTTTGATGCGATGAGCGTGAGGGTTCAAGATGCCCCCAAGCCCGATGAGATTCTCGTTGCCATCGTGGTTACAGATTCAGGCAGACCTCATGCAAGAATTGGCGGCTTAAAAAAAGAAGAAGCCAAAAAAGAAGACGGCTTGAGATAGTCCTCATTCCCCCACTCTTCTCTTCTTCTCAATGAGAGAAGGAAGGGTGAGGGGTTTTGTATATCCTGTACGAGATTTGACCTAACTGACCATTTCAAAAAAATCTTGGATTTCGATTTCACCTACCTATACGTAACAAAATGGATTGACCGTTAGAACGGCTAAGGGTCATTATCTATTCTGCTTTTTCTTGAAAAAGAAAAGGAGGAGAGATATGACCCAGGGACAGCCGATCACCAATGAATCAGTCCAAAGTGGGAGTGAAGTACTTCGTGAACAGCCTCTTTTAGCAATACCAACCCCAATTGACCGTATCCTCCAGAAGCTTTCTGTCTTGGAGCTTCCTGCCAAAGAGCACTTCGAGGGCTACATGCGCCACAAGTGGCGCCTGAACCACAAGCCGAGGACCCTTGGCAGTTCCTTTACGTCAGTCATGCTCTTCCTGGACTTTTATGGAAAGTCGGGCAAGAGAGACCTCAAAGAGATAGAACGGGTTGACCTGGAAGGCTTCATCGAGCAGGAGCAGGATCGTGGATTACGTATCTCCACGGTGCGGACGAGGCTTGCCTGCATTATCGCATTTCTGCATTTTCTGATGGAGCAGGATGTTATCTCCGGGGCGGTTCTTAAACGGAGTATTAGGTTAAAACTGCCCGACGTCCTGCCTCGGGCCATGAACCCCACCGATGTGAGAAAACTTCTTGGTGTGATTGACGACAGCCGGGAGCGGGCCCTGTTTCTTCTCCTTTTACGGACAGGGATACGGATCGGCGAGGCCTTGGGACTTAGGTTAAACGATCTGGACATCAAAGGCAGGAAGGTCCACCTGTTCGAGGGGGAAAAGAACAGCATGGGGAGGGTGGTCTACCTGAGCGATGATGCCCTCTTCGCCATAAAACTCTGGCTTAGACGAAGGGACAAGAACAAGGAGTTCGTCTTTAACGGCTGGAGCAATGGGCACCTGTGTTACAGTACCGCTCGGGGCCTTTTCGTGAAATATCTCAAGAAGGCAGGACTTGAGCAGAAGGGCTACACGGTGCATTGTCTTCGCCATACGTTTGCCTCCGAGCTCCTCAACGCCGGGATGCGCCTGGAATGTCTCCAGCAGCTTTTGGGTCACCAGGATATCGAGGTGACCCGCCGATACGCCCGGCTCACCGACACAACCCGTGAGCAAGAGTACTTCCGGGCCATGGCTGTGATCGAAAAAGGAGGGATCGATGGAGACTACTGAGTTGGTCCGGTACCGGAGAACCTTGAAGAGAAAAAACTACTCGGCCCATACGGTGAAGAGCTACGTAAACATCCTCGATCAATTCATAAGATGGCTTACAGTGCCTCTTCCCGAAGTGACCCGCAAGGAGATAGGAGCCTATGTCGATCATCTCCTCCGGAAGAGACGAACGCCCAAGACGATCACGTGCCACCTGCAGACGATACGTCTCTTCTTTGACTATCTCATCAATGAGGAGGGTAGATCGATGATCAATCCTGTGAGCCGGATCTCGCTGCGTCTGCCCAAACCTCTGCCCCGGCACCTGAAGGACGACCAGGTCCCGAGGCTTTTTGGTGTTATCACGGATCTGAGGGACAGGGCCATGTTCATGTTGATGCTCCGCTGCGGCCTTCGGGTCGAAGAGGTTGCTCACCTCTGCGTGGATGCGGTAGAGTATCGGAGGAGACAGATTTTTGTCTCCCATGGCAAAGGGGGTAAGGATAGGGTTGTCTATATGAGTGAAGATGCCCGCTCAGCTCTTTTGGCGTACCTTGCAAGACGATCATCGAAAGCGAAAGGATTATTCCTGGTGCAGAAGGGGCCGATGAGAGGCAACCCCATATCGGTTCGAGGGATTCAGAAGAGGATCGAATACTATGCGCGAAAAAGCAGATTGAACGTCTCGTGTCATCGGCTTCGCCACACCATGGCCACACAGCTTCTCAATGCCGATGCGGACCTTGCTACCATCCAGGATCTCTTGGGGCATGGCCAGATTACCACAACCCAGCGCTACTGCCGGGTAGCGAACCTCAAAGTCCAACGAGACTACTATGAGGCCATGGATGTGGTCTTGCAAAGGACGCAGGCACAAGAAGAGGATGACGACGAAGGGGAGAACATGGATTCCCCAGAATTATCTTGACAGGAAAGTATGAAAAATAGATAATGGGAAACAGTGCATAACTAACTAATATCACAAGAAAAAGCAGATTATGTTACGTATAGCACCTACAAGCCTTCAGAATCAATTTGTGCAAAGATTGACGATTACCATGAGAAGATGAGCATAACAAAGAGGACATCGGTCTCGGCTATTTCACGGAAATTTTATGTCGTCTATCAGATAAAAAAGAGATAGGATGATGCAAAATTTTATACATAATGTAGGAAAATAAAGGAATGGTGAAAGAGGGGAAAATGTCGCCTTCTATGTAAAATTCTTCATACTCTTCAGAACAAGTTTAGCTGCATTGATCCCAGAGATGATCACCATTGGTATACCTCCACCCGGGAAGGTCCAGTGGCCTGCCTGATAAAGATTGGCAATGGGTGTTTTCTGGCTACGAATCCTTGAGAGTTCTTTTGCCGATAGGTACCAACCCATGGTAGCGCCGTGCCTGTTTAATGTTGTTCTCTCGTATGTAAGAGGTGTTGAGGCATCCCGAACGATGATATGACTGGACAGGCCAGGGATCACCTTTTCCGTGACGCCAATGATTTTTTGGGCTATCTCTTCCTTTATCTCTGTATAATGGGGACTTGTGTTGCCCCCATCTGTAAAGAGTTCATAAGGGGCAAAGGCAGCGATAGCGACGGTATGCTTGCCTATTGGGGCAAGCTTCGGGTTCTTTATGCTATCCATACGGATCGCCATCTTCTCCTTTTCGATGTCAAATCCCTCTACGTCTTTTCCCTCCCATGGGTTTTTACTAATCCTGGGGTAATAGTGTACGAGAGCTCCATCAAAGCCCATCTGTGCCAGATCGAGATCTACACCTAAATAGAGGGTGAAGATCGGTGCTGAGCTCTCTTTTTTTTGGAGCTTCCTTACGAATCGATCAGGTAATAGATGATTACCTATTAGATGTTGAAATGTTGAGTGACAATCCCCATTGGAGATGACATATCTGGATTGGATCTCCTCTCCTCCCTCAATCTGAACCGCCCGGGCCTTCCCTTCCTCAATCACGATCTTCTTTACAAGGGTATTAAAGGAGATCTCCCCACCGTAAGCCTTATAATATTTGAGAAAAAGCTGAGGCAAGGCCTCTACCTCTTTGTCTTTGATGTAATAAAAGTTCCCCTTTATGGCCCACATGATAGGACCTGCACAGGTAAAGATAGAGGAGCCCTTACGGGCACCAAAGGTGAGGAGGTATTTTAAGAGAGGGTCTTTGAAGAAAGAGTCCAGGACTTCTTGGCCCGTTTTGCCACGATACCGGAATAGTTGAGGTGTCTTGATCAATTTATATAATAGCTGAAACTTCTCTTTGAGGCTGATGAGGTCAAGAGATTTGATGGAAAGGCCCTCTATGTTCTTAACCAGCCTCTTCAATTCCCCTATGTATGCGTGGATAGACAGCCTCTCCTTGGGAAAGAGGTGGATTAAATCCCTTTCGAACCGATCAATATCAGTGGAGAGGGTGAGATGAAAATGGGGGGTAATTATTCGGCGCTGGGGGTCCTGCGGACAAAATTCGATCTCAGGAGGAAGGCCCAGGGTCTGGAAGGCCTCTTCCATCTGGCTATTGGGACCAAATTCATTGAGGTAATGGACAGCGGGTGCGAAGGTAAACCCATTTCGCCTGAAATTCACACAGTAGCCACCAGGTTTTGAGGATTGCTCACAGATCAGTACCCTGAGCCCCTCCTTAGCCAAAAGGGTACCACAGCTCAGTCCTCCCATCCCAGCCCCAATGACAATGACATCGTATCTCATACTTCTTCTTCAAAAACATTAAAAAAATTTAAATAGCATACAATATTGTATTATACCAGATTCAAGAGCAACAGTAGGAGCGAAGAGTGCAGGAAGAAATCAATGTAAATTCAGACCTTCTGAATCAAATCGTCGATATTTGCCGAGCGGAGCCCCTTTAAGAAGAGATGGAGAAGGTCCGCTGTCCTTTCCACATCAGACCATTTGATTAACTCCGCCGGCGAATGGCTGTATCGCCTGGGGATGTAAACCCCGCCACAGGGGATCCCCTTTCCTGAGGTATGGATGGTGGAGGCATCGGTCCATGTCCGGAAAATATCCTTCTGGTAAGGGATTTCATTCTTTACGGCTGTCGAAATGAGCCGCTGTCTGATCTTCTTCGAATAGATCGTTCCCTGTCCGAGGGCATTGACATCCATGGAGCGGATGACCGGTCCTTTTCCGCACTCATCCGTGGCCAGTTGAGGAGGGGTGATGGGATCAGCGGCAGGAACAGTATCGATCACGATCGCCATATCCGGCGCCAAGGTTTGGGCAACGACCTTGGCTCCCCTGGAACCCACCTCCTCTTGAACCGCAGCCACCAGGAATAGTTGATAATCGATTCTCTCCTTTTTCATTCTTTCTGCCAGATCGATGAGAATGGCACAGCCTGCCCGGTTGTCAATCGATTTGCTGATGATCGTTTCCTTCCCGATGGATTGAAAATGCGGATGGTAGACAATGGGGTCCCCGATCTCGATTCCCCAAGCCCTGACCTCCTCTGCACTCTCCGCCCCCACATCAATCCAGAGCTCTGAGACGGAAATCGGACGTTTCAGATCTTCGGCGGTCATCAGATGGCGGTTTTTTACTCCTACCACACCGGTATAAATCCCTTTCTCCGAGCAGATATCCACTTTGGTGCTGAGCAGGACCCTCTCGTCAAACATTCCGTTAAGGTCAAAGAAGATGTAGCCTCTTGGATCGATATACTTGACAAGCAGACACATCTCATCCGTGTGGACACAGACCATCACCGATCTTGTTCCTTTTCCGATCTTCCCGACCACATTTCCCATGGGATCGATGGATACATCGGGAAGATTCTTTTTCAGCTCAGCGGAAACAAACTCGATCACCTTCTCTTCAAATCCACTTCCGCCGGGAATTTCGACTAATTTCTGGAAGAGTTCAAGCATCATCTGGTTTTTCTGTTTCATCACTTATCCCTCACTTTATCCTGTTTTTAATGGATGGCACATATTTTCACCTATTTTCTGAGATAAATCCAGACGTTCAACCCGCCAAGGAGGAGGGTGACGATAAGGATGATCGTAGGGGAAATCTCTATATAAATAATCTTCTCCACATAGTAGATGATGAACGACCCGGTATAAGTGAGATCGGGGTTATGCTTACCTCTCAGCCAGAATTCGAGATGGGTAAGGGGACAGAACCAGCCAAAAATCTGTATGATAAGGGCAAAGGCGAGGCCGGAGAGATGGAAGATCTTTACAATCCTACTTTTCCTTCCCCATAGAGCGCCCAGAAAGAGGAAGACGATCCAGAGAAAATGGATGAAAACAAAAGCATCTGCAAGAAGTTTGTAAAGCATCCTTATTATTTCTGGCGGATCTCTAGCGGTGTTGAAGGTGAAGCTTTTTCCCGAGCCAACTGTAAAAGGACAACTGCCGCAATTACGCCTATTCCACCTAAAACCTGTAATGGGTAGAGCACTTCGCCTAATGCCATATAAGCGGTAACTCCTGCCACTACGGGTTCCCATGTCGAAGTGATGCTTGCACGGGTTGCCCGGATCCGTTCCATCCCCTTGAAGTAAAAGCCGAAAGGAATGAGGGTGGAGAAGATAGCGATATAGAGAAAAGCGATCCAGACCTTGAGGGGGTGGCCGTCATGGATGATTTTTGTCGGTGGGACAAGAATCATATAGAATATCGCACTCAATCCGAATCCATAAAGGATGAGCGTCCAAGGATCATACTTCTTCAATCCTCTTTCACCATAAAGGGCATAGAAAGTGAAGAAGAAGGAGGCAATCAGGCCGCTCATAATCCCGACCTTATTCAGACGGAGAAGATCGATTTGGTAGCCACCGACAACCAGATAACATCCTGCCACAGCTAAGAGCAAAGCGACAATCTTTCCCTTGGAAATAGGTTCCCTCTGAAAGAGGAAGGCATAAAGGGAGACCCAGACCGGCTGAAGATACTGGAGGAGGATGGCAGGCCCCACATGGATCTGGCTGATCGTATAATAATAAAAAAATTGCATTCCTGTTATTGCTACACATCCCAGTATGAAGAAGTAAGGCAAGTCTTTTAGGGAGATAACGATCCGCCTCCGGTCGTAGAAAAGAAGAACAATAAAGAGGATGAGCGTGGCAAGGGTGAGCCGGACAAGAATGAGTTCGGCCGGGGGAAGCCCGACGTTGAAGAGGGCTTTTGCAACAACGCTCGACACCCCCCAGAGTGTAGATCCGATCAGAATATAGAGATAGCCATGGATCTCATTTCTGGTCATTGAAACCCATCGTGGCATAAAACAGAGATGGAAATCAACCAGAAAATCTCCCACAAAAAGGCCAATAAGAGACTTTACAGTGAATTGTGTCCGAATGTCATATTTGTTAAGATGTATCAATTTAGCTTTTTGAAAAACTACAGCAAATAGGGCATTTAACGGGTTTGTCATTCCTGCGAAAGCAGGAATCCAGTTTTTGGGGGAAACTATCTGGATTCCCGCCGGGGCGGGAATGACAGACAAAGAACCTTTTCAAAAAGCTAAAATGTTATGTTAAAATAAATAAAGAAATGGAGAGTTGTTTATGAAGAGCGGAAGAATCTTTCTCGTCTTTTTGAACCTGTTGATCTTCTTAGTCTTTTCAGGGCTTTCAATGGCCGGAGAAGGAGAGAAGACGGACTTCAAGGCCCAGCAGGAAAAGTTGGCGCTGGAGTGGAGAAAGGAGAGGGATGAATTCTTTAAGAGTCACCAGCGCTCCCCTCTGACCCCCAAGGAGAAAAAAGTTTTTAAGGGTTTAAAATACTATGCATTCGACCCCACTTATGCCTTTTCCGGAGAGATTAAGCGGACTATCCTCCATATCAACAACCCGGATTATTATGCAACCTTCCTGACCAATAAGGGGACCAATAAACGTTATATCCGATATGGAAAATTTCATTTTCAATTAAACGGGAAGGAGTATGTGCTTGAAATTTACAAATCGATTTTGAGCGATATCCTCTTCATCCCTTTTAAGGACAGGACGAACGGAAAAGAGACTTATGAGGGAGGGAGGTATATCGATGCGGAGATTCTACCCGGATACAAGATGGTATTAGATTTTAACATGGCCTATCACCCTTCCTGTGCCTACAATGAAAAATTTATCTGCGTGCTTCCCCCGCGTGAGAACATGATGGAGGTTGAAATCCGGACTGGCGAAAAAAATTATAAGTAATTTTCCGTCAAGATTTAAGAAGCAATGTTTGCCAGCGGGAATACTTGTAAACCTTGTAATCGTTCTGCATGTTGTGTTCCATAATGGAAAAAATAAATGTATCTATTAGAATGAATAGGCTTTTTATTCAAGAAAAATGTTATCCGGGCTGGAGGTTTGAAAAGTAACAAGAAGGGACGCTGAAGCGACAAACTGTAACAGATCGATATCACCTTGTTTATTTTCAAACAAGGGAAGGAGGGATCCCGTTTGAAATCTCCATCCCAAATTATGTTTTTCGAAATTTTAATCTTTCAGTCGGCAAAAGGTCAGAATAACTCTGAGAGGAGAATCCCTCTATCTGAGGGATAGCTCGGATTCGTCCCATACCTTCAACCTACCCCTTAAAATGAGGTCTAATGTCTCATAGACCTTCATCCCGCCTGATTTGTTCCCGCAAAATTGGTTTATTTAAATCTCTTCCCACAATACAACATTTCAAACCCAAATCAATAAAAGGGGGGAAATATCGAGCGCCTACAAAGGAAAATATTAATCTCTTAGATATTTACAATAAAAAAAGTTGAAGGAGTGTATAAAATGCCAAACAAATCATTGCATACGGTTATTTTGAAGGGATAAAGGTAACTCCAGATTATTTTCTTCGAGGAGTGATTGATTCTTTAAAATGTCTGAAACAGGGCCGTCAGCCACAATGAGTCCGTTCTTTATGACAAGGCATCTCTCACAGACCTCTAAAATGAAATCGAGATCATGAGAAGCAATGATCTTGGTGTGCTTAAATTCCTTAAGAAGTCTTATCAGATCGCGCCTGGATTTTGGGTCGAGATTAGATGACGGTTCATCCATGGCCAGAATATCGGGTTCCATGGCCAATACGGTCGCAATTGAGACCGCCCTTTTCTGACCGGCGGAAAGATGATGGGGCGGTTTTGTTGCCAAATCAAGACATCCTATGGTCTGAAGTGCAGAGTTCACCCGATGGGTGACCGTTTCGGTACTCATCCCGAGGTTAAGGGGACCAAACGCAACATCGTCATGAACAGTAGGCATGAAGAGCTGATCATCCGGATTTTGAAAAACAACCCCAACCTTTTTACGTATCTCCTGTCGGGTTTTTTTGGTCAGTTCCAGGTCTCCGATGCTGATGAGACCTGACGAAGGAAGCATGTACCCGTTCATTTGCAGAAGAAGTGTCGATTTGCCTGCCCCATTGGCTCCGACGATGCCGACTGATTCCCCATGAGTAATCCTGAAAGAAACACCCTTGAGGGCCTCTGTCCCATCAGGGTATTGGAAGACAACGTCTTTGAAATTGATAATGTGATGGGTCATCTCTTAGGTCAGAACATCCTTCCCGCCTGCCTACCAATGAAGCTGACAAGGTCATATGCCCTAAAAAGGGTAAGAACCACCCCTGTTACAGATAGACACACGAAATCTGCCTTTCTAAGGCGATCTCTTTTAACATAATGAATAGTGCCACTGAATCCCCTTGAAAGCATGGCGTGATAGATTCTGTCCGCCCGTTCAATCGTTCTCATAAAGAGTGTTCCGATGAGGTTAATGAATACACCCATTCCTTTCCCTTTCTTTCCGAAGTACCTTAAATCCCTTGCCCTGACCATCCTCAAGGTTTCTTCGATGAGGACAAAGAGATAACGATAAAGGAAGAGAAGTTGGGAGATAAAGATCTCAGGAATCCTTAGTTTCTGTAGGGCATGGCAAATCTCCGGGAAAGGGGTCGTCGAGATCAGAAGCAACGCAGAGCACATTGTCAGAAAAAACTTCAGGAGTATAGAAAAGAACGAAACCCATCCCCCGGAAACAGGAATGCCAAAAAGATAGACCCTAATATGGTTATCAAACAATGGATTAAAGATGCCGATGAAGACTGCAAAGATCGAGACAACCAGTACCTTCTTGAGGATGAACCAGACAGGGATATCTCCGAGAGAGAAAATCACAACGGGGAAAAGAAAAAAAGGGATCAGCCCGGCGATCTCATACTTCGGGAAGGAAACAACCGTGATGATCAATGCAAAGGTGGCGATCACTTTGGTTCGTGGGTCAAGACGGTGAATCACCGTGTCCTTGTAGGAGAGGGTATCGAGAAACCCCAGATTGAAGTATTCCTTGTCAAAGTCCATATTCGTCCCCACCGTTCAAGGTAATATAATCCATTTTGCCTCTTCCCTCTCCTTTCGGCAAGCTTTTTGGCTAATGCCTCCTCACGTGGGCCCGATCTTTTATTCAGTAATGGTCACACACCAGGTTATGCTATACCATGTATGGTCTCGACGAAGACGAGCTCTGCCCACTGAGACACTATGCATCAGCGGATAAATGCTCCTCCGGTTAAGGCCCTAAACCCAACAAACGAAGAGAAAATCGGAAGAATCTCAAATCCGCCTTTTATGTTCTTTCTTCCTGATGGCTTTAATACCAAATCCGACCAGGAAAATGAAACCAACCATCATGATTGAACCAAGAATCCCAGAAACAGATGTTCCGGCTTCGACTCGAGGCCATGCATTCTCATCACCACCTGGGGTCTCTTGTTCTTTTGAGACCTCTTTCTTTTTAAATGTGTAGTCAGGAAGAAAAGCTGTTTTTTCCTGTACGGTTTTCAGTATAGCCACGATACCTGTCTCCTGCTCAGGCAGTTCGGGTTTCCCGTATACTCTTTCAATCGCCCATTCCAGGCCGTCAGGATTGGATGAAGCAAACCATGACACGATCCCGCCAGTGATGATCGCTATGACCAGCAAAACGAGAACGATCTTTTTCACTTTAATTTCCGGAGACAATGGCCTCGACTCTGCAATGCTTTCAAGGAGTTTTGGCCTTGCCGCTCTCACATAGTTGATGACTCCAGCGGTGATGAAGCCCTCCACAACCCCTATGGCGACATGGATGGGCTGCATCAGCAGGACGAATGTTGTAAACGGGAGTTCACTCCTACCGGAAAGAAGTGTTTCCAGTACTACCGAAAAGGCACCTAATTGAAGCCCCACGAATACGCTGATCAGAGAAGCTACCAGGATCCTTTTCGGAGTCATTCCTTTCTGCATGATGGGTTTATAAATCAGAGGATAGGCGATGAAACATGGATAGATGCCCAGATTCCATATATTGCATCCCAGGGCAAGGAGCCCCCCGTCAGCAAAGAAAAGAGCCTGTATCGTCAGGACCGATGCCAGGACGATAAAGGCAGCATAAGGACCGAGAATGATCGCAAGAATCATTCCTCCTCCCAGGTGTCCGCTTGATCCAGTCCCCGGTATCGTAAAGTTGACCATCTGAGCTGCAAAGATGAACGCCCCGGTAACACCCATCAGGGGTATCATCTTCTCATCCAGATTCTCTTTCATTTTTTTTGAACAGTAAGCGATCGTTGCTAATGTCCCTGCCCAGAATGTTGCACCTACTGCCGGCGAAAGCAAAGCATCTGACATGTGCATGGTCGTTCCTCCTTTGAATGGATATGTCATGCCTGTAAAAACTGTAAAGCCAGTTTCATACTTTGTGAGTCCTCAAAGATGAAGTCTCCCATTCACCCTTGCCTATCCTTTCTAAGAGAGAGGGGTTAGGAAAATACGATTCATCCTCCTCTGAAGAACAGGGCATCGTGATGTTGAAAGGTCAAGGTTTAAAGAAGAATGTTACCCCAGTTGTAAATCGAAAATCCGGAGCAGCTTTGTTCATCCCCATCTCCACTCCAGCATCCAAGACAAAGTTATCGCTTAACATATACTGGATTCCAACAAGGCCCGAGATGGGATCATCACGCTTGTTACCATTGAAGTTATTCAACCCCAAGACTTCTCCTACCAGAGCCAATTTGTCTGATAGGACAAACTGCCCCGCAATAGAATAGTTGAATTCATTATTCACCTGATGTTCTCCGATGAAGGTATATCCAAAATTCGCATAAAGCTGCCATCTCTTGCTGAGATTCCATTGGAAAATGTTGTTGATGTTAAAATCCACCTTTCCTGACCCTAGCCCCTTGGATTTACTTGCGGTAGGTATTATCAGTGTGCCAGAAACGGCAAAAGAGGGTATCCAATCCTTCTGGTCCAAAAAACGATATTTGACCTTAAGTGGTGTATCACTAAACCCATTCACCTTTTTCCCTTCAGCCGGATCGACGAACAAGTATGCACTCCCGACTCCCACATCCATTCTTTCGAACAGACCGTAAGTTAATGTCAAAGAAGGAGAGTATTCCTTGTCGTGATTATCTTGGCGAACAAAATCAAAACCTGTCTCTACCTGAAATTTTCCCTTCTCCACGGTGCCGGCATCGTCTGTTGTAAGGGGCCGAGCGGCAAAAGCAACCGTTGACAAAAGAAATGTGGAAAAAATGAGAACAATAAACATTAACCGTTTCGTGATAGAATTCATGATCAATTTCCTCCTCTCTAAAGAAATTACGAAATAGGCACAGACCTCAGATGAAATGGCAGATGTATTAACATTGATACTGTCACTCAAAAACCATCGAGGATATGTATGAGATTCCCACTTTCTTTTCGTTGATGTGGATAACTCTCTAAGAACAAAAAAGCCACGCAAGCCTTCCCCATTTCCGTGGGTATAAAGACCTTCGTGGCCTTTTTGATTAAAATGACTAAAGTTTTAAGTGCCTAAAGTGACTAAAGCTATTAAAGTTCTTCGAGAAGGATGCGGTGGTCGAGGAGATTCATCTCCTTGATTCGAGCTTTAATCCTTTTCTGTTCTCCAAAAATATTCTGAAGGTAGAGTTCCTCCTTTTCAGGGCGAAGAACGGAGATGTCCTCAAGGATCAGTTCTTCCCTGCCTTCTTTCAGCAGGTATGCATTAGCCTCACACATTGGTTCCTCCTATATAAAATAACGTGTCCGTGCCCGTGTCTCGTGTCCGCACGTCCTTTTTTCAGGCCTCAATAATTTCCTTTATCCGTCTGATCAATTGGTCAACCAGATGGGGAAGGGGTTCCTTGGGGGCTCCGATGATTTCCACTTCGGGTATCTTTAAGGGAAGAAGACATTTCGAAGCGGGAGACGATGCAATGGCCTCTGCCATTTTAGGGGTCAACTCCCCCATCATCGAATTGGCAAGGACGATGGCTGTTGTCCCCACGATCATATTCACTGTCTTGACTGTTTGAACGATGGCGTTTTCTCCGGAGGCTCCTTTATTCGCCCCCGCCTTTAACATCGCCCCCGTTGCCATGGCGTTTGTCCCTAAACCGATAAGATCCACTTCCTCTCCGAAGGTTTCCCGAAGGCGTTTGATCATCAAGCCTCCGATACCCCCTCCCTGTCCATCAATCACTGCAATCGATTTTTTCTTCTTTTCCATTCTCAACAAAATAAAAAAGCCACGAAGAGTTTCTCTCGCTCCTGCGAAAGTTTAGCCTTCGTGGCTATCTTCTTATATACGAAATGAAAAAATTTGTCAATAGCTAATTTAAATTGGCAATAATTTCGAATAATTAAATGGGGTCAGTTAAATGGGTGACCCCAGATCATTTGAAGTATTTGAGGATGCCGTTGAAGAGGTTTTTGGCGATTTTTTCCTGGAATCCACTTTGGTTGAGGAGGCGTTCATCCTCTTTGTTGGTGATGAAGGCCACTTCGACCAGAACCGAAGGAATATCCGGAGCCCTTAATACTATGAAATTGGCCTGCCGATAGAAGGGATATTTTAGCGGATGGATTTCTTTCATCTCATCAAGAGTCAATTCGGCGAATCGGAAGCTCTCCTTCATCGAATTGTTCTGCATGAGGTCGAGGAGAATCTGGTTTAAATTGGGGTCTTTGCTAAGGGAGGCAGGCCTCAGGAAAGCCCCTCCCAGGATGTTGGACATATTCTCCTTGTCGGCCAGGAGTTTGGCGGCTTGATCCGAAGCGCCGGAAAGGGAGAGGCAGTAGACAGAGGACCCCCTGGCCTGAGGGTTAAAACTTCCATCGGCGTGCAGACTGATGAAAAGGTCGGCGCCATATTCCCTCGCTATCCTCACCCTCTGCTCGAGGGGGATAAAATAATCCCCTTTCCGTGTCAGAAAAGCCTTCACCTCTTTCTGTTGATTGAGGAGATGAATCGCCTTTTCCCCCACCTTCAATACAATATCCTTCTCCAGTGTTTTGCGGGGCCCCACGGCTCCGGGGTCTTCTCCTCCATGACCAGGATCGATGACGACGATCTTTGTGCCTTTCGATCTGACCTCCTTCTGCTTCTGCCTTTCCTCCTGCTCCTTTTTTTCCTGTCCCACATCGATGAGATCGATGACGAGGCGATGGGTCTTGCCAAGATCGGGCTTCAGCGTGAAGATATTCGCCTGGAGAGGAGTCTTCTGATAGAGCACCAGCCTCGCCTTTCCTTTTCCAAGATCGGTCAGGCTGATTTTGAGAAGATATTTATCTTTAAGCTCCAGCTCTCTTTTTTTCGGCAGTGAGGTGATGCCGGTTAATTCAACTTGGCATTGCGGAGGGTTTTCCTGGGAGGAACTCTCATATTGGACAGATTCCGTAAGGTCCAGGACCACCCGGGTGTGATCAGGGGCAGACCAGAACCGGATATCGGTGATGGCCGCCCCGAAAACAGAAAGAGGAAGGTGAAAAATCAGGATGACAGAAATGAGAAAGGGTATGATTTTTAATGGGAAAAATCCCATTTCCCAGCCTATCCCTTTTAATACAACCTTATTCTTAACCAATCTTAAAGACCATGGCGGCTCCGGTATCCCCTGCCGCACACCCGGCCCACAGGCCATAGCCTCCACCCAGCAGGACGATCTCCTCGATCAATTCAGCGATGAGCCTTCCTGCAGTCGGTCCCTGTGGATGGCCATAGATCATAG
>Ga0214473_10001780_pt1 | contig 27611 bp, 30 predicted proteins | sample RVTome_7_FD_203509 | JGI IMG/M metagenome (GOLD analysis project Ga0214473, IMG submission 203509) | Soil microbial communities from uranium-contaminated site in the Upper Colorado River Basin, Wyoming, United States - RVT98D197 | ecosystem: Environmental > Terrestrial > Soil > Contaminated >...
GCGCCGTCACCAAAAAGGCCTCCAAACTCACCAGGCACTTTTCCAGGGACGAGTATGCGGCTGTGAACGTCAGCCGATACGACCAAAATGCATTCGGCACGGCCTGCCGCAAAAAGTGCATCGGCAAGAGCGAGACCGCTCAACAAGCCAACACACGCTCCCCCAACGTCGAGGATCTGGCAGGTGCCCGGCGCCAACAGGCTCGTGAATAGCGAAGCGGCGAACGATGGCACACCCAGAAACGTCTCGCTCGTTGCGATGATCCAATGCAGGCTTTGCGTGGAGACCCCGGCCATTCGCATTGCTTCACGAGCCGCGAAGTTCGCCAGCCAGACCTCGGTTTGATCCTGGGACGCCCGGCTGATGGTTTCGATCCCGGCCCGTTCCTTCAGCGTTCCCTTGGCCAGGCGGAATTCTTGTTCCACGGAGGCAATCGGAACGCTTCCCGACCCGAGGGCGACGGCCCAGCCAGTCAGCGCGGTTGTGCTCCTCCCCTGGAAAATCCTCGCTCCCGCATCTCCCAAGCTGCTTTCCGTGCGCTCAGATAGAGCTTTCTGAACGGTCTCGACCGCTGACCGGATGGTACTGACAGGCATATCACCAGATTGTGCAATCAGACCGGGGACTCTGGCTGTCCTCTCGATGGATGACCACACTTCGACGCCAGCCAGCGAATCCAAAAGACCGCTCTTAATCCAGTCTTCATCGTCGGGGGGAAGTCGTGTACCTGCCGGCAGGACAGACTGAAGGCAGGTCTCGACCAATTTTCGAATTCGCAGAAGTTCCTTATCAGACGATTCCATTGTGCTTGTCCATCTCTGTCGGCGACTCGGTGCTCGAGGTTACCTGAATTGCGCCAACCATGCGGTGTTGGGAAGCGGAAACAGGGAATCAAGCATTAGCCAGCAGCGGTTGCCCATGAACGGCCGAGTAAGCCCGATTCTGGCAAACCGAATCGGGCTGTAGGCAATTTTCTTCTTGGCAAAAGAATTGAGAAACTCTTCTAGCCGAGCGGGAATCTCGGGTTGCTCTCCGACCTTATCCTTCAGTGCGTCGGCGAACTCGCACCAGTCGCGATCAACGACAGGCAGATCCTGCAAAGTGTCACCGGATGTAAGGGCCAAGGCAACGCGAATCCTGCCTGCGTAGAAACTGAAGTGTATGGCATTGATTTCGCAGCCGCAGATGGATCGTTTCGCATTGCCGGGATTCGCATACATGCCGCTGTTGCTCGGATGCGGAGGGCAGCCAAATAGACCCGTGACCGATGTGGCGACTTCCGCTTGCTTCAAACATTCTACTAACTCCAATTCGGTCACAACACCCAGCTTGCGAGGATGCGCTGCGCGCTGGTCCTCGAAATGGGGCCCGGTCACGGGCATGGGATCGAAATCATAGGTGAGCTTATCCGCTCGCTCGAAGGGAAACTGTATCCAGGCGCCTCCGCCCCAAGGGACAGGCCGCACCGAGGAAAATCCGCTGGCAGCGCGCTCCAGACCGATTACACAAAAGCCCTGGCCCATACGAGTGATCTCGCTAATGAGCAGTTCTTTCACGGCGCAAGGCGCCTTTCTTTCTTACGTGTGGGCCGGGTGGGCTTTTCGATGACCAGGTGGCGTATAGTCAAGGCGTGTCCCTGAACGCGTAGGTGTTCCGCTAAGAGTTCGGCCACGAGCCTTCTATGGCATTTCTCCGGTCCTGATTCGGAGCAAAGCAGCGCCACCGTGCTGTCCAGTTCGAGGGGATCTAGGGCGCCGGGGATATCACGGTCGTGCATGAGTTGAAGGAAGGCAGTCTCGTACATCGCCCAATCCTTGCTTTGCCGATACGCCTTGCGAATCTCCGGGCTCGGGGCGAGCCGGGGTTCGTGGGCATACGCTATTCCCGCGATGCGTTGCAGGAAAAATGCGAGATCAGGGTATTTTGCGAATCCGGAGAGCTGCCCTCCGCGATTCTCGCGAATGTCTATTAGTTTCTTAACTCCTGCCTCTGTCAGCAGGCCGAAGAATTGTTCGGCCGTCTTGCCGGCAAAGCCGATGGTGCAGATGGTCGTGTCCATCCCGCTTACCAGCGTTCCATCTCAGCGGGATCGAGCCGGAAGGCGCATTGCTTGGCCTGGGCCAGATAGGCGGTTTCCAGCGCGGATTCTCTCTCCGACGAAAAAAGCGAACCGACCGCAGCCGCCCCGAGGTGCTGTTCCTGAAGCAAACGGTCCTCGGCCTCTCGCTGGGTCTCGATGACTCCGCCCTTGCGGATATGAAGCGGCTCCACGCCAAGTGCCACAAGTTCCGGACAGATCATCAGGAAACGGTGGCAATGCAGCGGGTCCTCTTCAGCACACATGAGGGCCAGATCACAGGCGGCCGACTCCTTCAGGACACGCTCGATGCCGGCTTGGAAGGCACGCGACTTTCTCCACTTGCCGTAGTCCACGATGCCGTCGCTTCCGTAGGCCTTCGGGTCTTCCGGGCGGCCTCCGAGCTCCTCTCCGAGGAACAGGTAGCGAAAGCCGGTCATGCGCAACGCTTCCTGTAATTCGATTTGGTCAAAATGAGGGAAACGCTGGCTCTGCGGCCTGCTTCTTACATCAACCAAGAGATCCACTTCCCACTGTTTCAGGGCAGACAAAAACGTAGAAATCTGTGCCGCGGAGTGTCCGATGGTGAACAGCTTGTGAGACATGGCTGTTTGGGCAGACTGGCTTCAGCGTCGCCAGCCATTTTGCACCAGTCGGCCTTGCGCATCAAGCAATGGCGTTTTCCGTCGCGGTTCACAGGTTTCGCACAAAGAGATTCACAGGGCGCAAAGTTTTGCACGGCGGGGACGGATTTCCACATTGACCCGCAGGATGCGCGCTCGCAGAATCGAGAACCGGCGAGTCGCCCAATTTTCTCGTCCAGTTTCAATTTAACCGCCGAAGATCATTGCAGGAGAGCTGCTTTTCGGCGAAGATAGCACGGGCGAATATATAGCGAAATAACATGGCACCGGAAATCATACTCGAGCGGCCCCTGCCGCAGAACCTGGACGCCGAGCGCAGTGTGCTGGGCGCCATTCTGCTCGACAACCATGCCCTCAACATGGCGGTCGAGAAGCTCAAGCCCGAAGATTTCTTCCTCGATCAGCACCGGCGAATCTTCAACCTGATGATCGAGCTGGGCGAGTCGCAGCAGGCCATTGACCTGGTGACGCTGTCGGACCTGCTGCACCGCAAGGGCGAGCTCGAATCAGCGGGCGGCAACGCCTACCTGGCGCAACTGGTGGACGGCGTGCCGCGCATCTCGCATCTCGAGCACTACGCGCGCATCGTCAAGGAGAAGTCGCTATTGCGCGGGCTGATCCACGCCACGCACGCCATCCAGCAGACGGCGCTCGAAGCGGAAGAGGATGCCGACACGGTCCTGGACCGCGCCGAGTCGGCGATCTTCCAGATTGCCGAAGATCGCGTGCGCCTGGGCCTGGTCTCCATGAAGGACGTGGTGCACGACAACATGGAGCGGCTCGAGCGCGTGATCACCGAAGGCCGGCGCATCACGGGCCTCGCCACCGGCTACGCGCAGCTCGACAACCTGACCTCGGGCCTGCAGCCCTCGGAGCTGATCATCCTGGCGGCGCGGCCTTCGGTGGGCAAGACGGCGCTGGCGCTGAACATTGCGGAGAACGCCGCAATACACCAGCACGCCTTGGTGGCCATCTTCAGCCTGGAAATGTCCAAGGAGTCGCTGCTGATGCGCCTCTTGGCGTCGCAGGCGCGCGTGGACGCGCACAAGTTCCGCACCGGGCATCTGTCCAAGGATGACTGGCGGCAGATGACGCATACGCTCGGCCAACTGGCGGAGACGCCACTGTGGATTGACGACTCGGGTTCGGCGACGGTGACGGAGATCGGCGCCAAGGCCCGGCGTCTGAAGCGTGACCGCGGCCTTTCGCTGGTGGTGGTGGACTATCTGCAACTGATTGCCGCGCGCGGGCGTTTTTCAAACCGCAATGAGGAAGTTTCCAGCATCACGCGCGGCCTGAAGGCCCTGGCCAAGGAACTCAAGGTTCCGGTGCTGGTGCTGAGCCAGCTCACCCGCGCGCCGGAACGCGAGACGCGCGTGCCGCACCTGGCCGACCTGCGCGAATCGGGCGCCATCGAGCAGGATGCCGACGTGGTGCTCTTCATCCACCGCCCCAATCTCTACAAGAAAAAGGGCGAAGTGACCGACGAAGAGCGCGCGCAGACCGATCTCATCATCGCCAAGCAGCGCAACGGCCCGGTGGACCGCGTGCCGTTCGTCTTCCTGGGCAAATTCACGCGGTTCGAGGAGGCCGCGACAGGAAGCTGGCTCCCCGACGAGGAATAGCCCACCGATCAGGCTGCGTTGTTTCGCCCATCATTGCCAGCGACCCTTCTTGGCAGAACTGGGTTAGTGACGAAAAGCCTCTTCGTGAATTGCAGAATGCGCGCCGTGAATTTCTCGTGAGCCTCGCCAGTGCGGCACGAGCAAGTACACGAAAAACATAATCACCAATACCAGGCCGAAGGTGCAAACGATGGTCGCGCCGGTAGGCAGATCGATCAGCACCGACAGGTACACGCCGAGCGCGGACACCAGCGTGCCCATCGTCCAGCCGATTGCCAGGCGCGGCCCGATGCGGTTGGCGAATAGCATGGCGCCCACCGACGGCGCGATGAGGTAACAGAAGACCAGCAGCACCCCGGCGATGTCCACAGAAGAGGTGACCACGATACCGAACGAGGCGTAGAAAAAGAAATCCCACAGGCGAACCGAAGTCCCTTGGGCTTCCGCCCCCCGGGGATTCATCGAGATGAGCAGAAACTTCTTGCGGAAGATGTAGTGGAATACCCCGATCGCAGCGTAGAGCAAACCTGTCTGTCCCACCTCCGGCCAAGACACCGCCAGAATGTTCCCGACCAGCATGTTCTTGAGGTGTTCGGTTTCGCCGACAGCTTTGCTCATGGCCAGGATGGCGCCGGCAGAGGCCACGGCGTAAGCGATGCCGATGAAGGCCTCCTGCGGGATATGGCCATGACGCGTGCGCGCCAGCGCAAAGATGGCTGCGCCCAGGAAGGTGAAGCCCAGGCTGATCCAGTATGAGCCTCCGCCATGGGGGTCCATCCCCGCCAGGATGGCGATGGTTGCGCCGAGCGCGGCGATCTGGGCCAGTGCCAAATCCACGAAAATGACTCCGCGTTCGACGACGTGCACGCCCAAATAGGCGTGGATGCCGGTCAGAATCAGACTGGCCGCGAAAGGCGCCAGCAAAAACGGCAGAATTTCCATTCCTCCTCCTGGAAGCCTCTACTGTGTCGCCTGGAACGCCTTGACCAGTAATGCCAAATCGTAATTGAAGAGCGTGAAGTAGTCCGTGATTTCCTTTTCGCCCCCTACGGACGGGGGCAGCACGACGACTTGCGCTCCCGTCTCCCGCGCGATGCTGTTAGGCGTTTTCAAGTCGAAATAGGGTTCCACCAGGATGATTTTCACGTTGTCGCGCTTCATCATGTTGATGATCTCGATGGTGTGGCTTGGCGAGGGCGGGATGCCCGGGCGCGGCTCGATTAGGCCGGCCGAAACCAATCCGAAATGATTCAGAAAATTCGGCCAGGAGCGATGGTAGGTGACCACCTTGCGACCGCGATACGGCTGCATCATCGCGTTCCAGTTCCGTTCCTCCTGGGTGAGTTTGTCGTTAAAGGCCTGCAAACGCTGCTGGAAGTACGCGGCGTCCGCGGGTCGCATTGCGGAGAGCTTTTGCGCGATGCCTTGCGCCACGCGCCGGCCGTTCCCGGAGTCCAACCAATAGTGCGGATTGCCGAACGGATGAACGTCGCCCATGGCGCGCGTGATTACTCCCGTGGGTACTTCCAGTATTTCGGCAAACTGCGAAGCGTCCAAGAAGCCCCCGGCCCCGGCTTGAATCCGCGGGTTGCCGGACTGTGTGATGAGCGGCGGCAACCAGCCGATCTCCAGTTGCAGCCCGACGACGATCACCAAGTCGGCTCGGCGGAGCATGAGCAGAAAGCTGGGCTTAGCCTCGACGAAGTGTGGGTCCTGATAGCCGCGGGCAATCGCATTTATTTCCACGCGGTCTCCGCCCACCGCCTGCGCGAGCGAGGCCAAGTCGGTCGTGGTGGTAACGATTTTCAACTTGGACTGGGCCTGGAGGGAGGGGGCGCTGAATGAGCAAGTCAGCGCCAGGACCAGAATCGCGACTACGAAATGGCGTTTCTCAATTGTTCGCATGAGATGGCTCCTAAAAGGGATGGGCGCCATGTGCGCCAAGCGTGAACAAAAACTGAACGAGCAACTCGTTTGCGGTTTGCCCTTCCGCGTATCTTGTGCGGCGCAACTGGCCGCGAATCTGGTTGAATTCGCTCGGCCAGTAGGTCAACACGAAGGAACCGCCGCTATCGTGCTGCGCCGCATTTCGCGCGCGCTCGGTCCAGTCGTACCGGCCGCCGGTGAACCAACGTCGGGAGAGTTGATACTCTAGAGAACCATAGAAACCAAAGGCGCGCTGTGTCGCCAGTGCGTCTTCACGGCGGCTCCACATCACTTCCGTCCGTGCGGCAAATGAATGGTAGATGGCTCGGCGCACAGGCTTCCAGCGCAGGGTGGCATCCAATCCGTAAAGTTGTGTAGTGAAGTTGCTTCCGGTGTCATTGTGCCCGCGGGCGTAAGAGAACCCTAATTCTAAGTTTGTGTTCTCGGTGAAATCGCCGTAGCCCTTGAGATGAGCTATAGCGCTGATATCGCTCCGTCGGCTGGCTTGAAACAGGCTGCCGGAGTCGCCTCGGTACATTTCACCGGTGGCCTCCAGGAATATCCCCTTCGGAGCGGGAAGAATCCGGCTGACGGAGACTCCCGCATCCTTGATCCCGATGTCGGCTTCTTCCAGCGATCCTCCCAATAGGTTGAAGGTGACCAGAGGTCTGTCCACCCAGGGAAGGGTGTGATTGTGGAAGGCGTTTACTCGGCCAAAGGCCGCCCTCATCTTGCCCCCCCGCAATCGGAAGCCACCCGGTAAGGCAGGGAAAGTGACGTAGCCTTCTTCGACCTCTACTCCCTGCTCGCCGAACGCAAGAAAGAAATCAGCGCGGGCATAAGGGTCCACAATGGCTTGCAGGGAGACCTCGCTTTCTTGCAAAGAGAGCGAGGGCACCGGATTGATTTGGTTTCGCCCCATTCCAGCCATGAAGTTTCCAATAATGCCCATGTCGGGATTGAAGACCTTCGCCATTGCCGATGCGCCGCCATAGTTGGGCAGTTGGGCGGCCCCAACCTGAGTTTCACCTTGGCCTGGCACTGGCGCTTGAGGGGATGCTGTGGCGACTTCTCCGGGCGCCGGAATGACGGCAGAGGCTAAGACCAATCGCGGCTCGCCCGCCTGCCCGGTGCCCATCGGCGCCCGAGCCGCTCTCAAGTCCTCCTTGAGCAGCCCAATCTCTTCCTCCAGGTTCCGCAGCCGTTCTTCCAGCGACTTCAGACGCTGTTCTTGTGTATCGGGGACGGCCTGCGGTTGGGCGCTCTGGAACCCTGACAAGGCGGCGTCTGACGATTCGCCGGCCGTACGTGGCATCCCGCCGGATGCTGATTGCGCGAAGGCTGCGTCGGCGATTCCGCTGAACAAGACACCGAAAAAAACCAATGAAACGAATAGCCGTCTACCGCGTAATCGAACCTGCAAGAATGACATGGGGCCTCCTCAACGTCGCTGCGCGATGCGGCCCCGCATTGGGGGCGGCACTTGCGGTTGGGCCTTTGCCGGATGACGACGGGCACCCGTGCCGGGCCCGGAAATTCTGGGCCGGCACGCGAGGAGCAGTTAAGCCGGAGGGGCTCGCGGAGGAGAATTAAGCGTGTCAGGCGTCGCGTGGTTCAGCCGCAGTTCGGCCGGGACCGCCCAGGGGACCGCGCAAGGCGCGGCCGGTGTTCCGGCCTGCATGCTGCTCAGGGCCGGTAGATGCGCGGCGTAGCAGATCGAGCAGGAAGACGTGCCGGGCGAGTCGTGATGCCAGAGCGTGACGCCGGTGGCCACGAACAACAACGCTGCGACCGCGGCCGTGAGCACGATCAGCCTTGGCCAGCTTGTTGAGTTCCTGCGCATGCTGGAGAAGCCTTGTGACATGAACCCTGAGCTTAACACGATGGGTGTTGATGCCGGGAGCACTTTTGGAGTTGCACCTGGTGGCTGCGGCGGCTGCCGCCATCGAAGACACACTCGGAGATGGCAAATCCATCCCCACGCGCAATGTTAACTAAACCGCGCGGCCCGCTGTGACCAGCCTTTTGCGGGTCAGTGCTTTTTAGATTACTCTCGATGGTTGCAGACAATGCCACGCGGAATCCAATTTGAAGGCCGGCCGGTATGGGCCGAGGTGCGGCTGGGCGCGCTGGTCCACAATCTGCGCTCGATTCAGCGTCACCTCGCGTCGCGGGCCAAGACTGCCGGTTCCCGCCCGGCGCGGCCGAAAATCCTGGCGGTGGTGAAAGCCAATGCCTACGGCCACGGCGCTGTTCCGGTGGCGCGCGCGCTGGCCCGGGCCGGCGCCGACTGGTTTGGCGTCACCTGCTCGGCCGAAGGGATCGAGTTGCGCGAGGGTGGCATACGGAAGCCGATCCTGCTGCTCACCGGCTTCTGGGAGGGCGAAGAAAAGCGCCTGCTGAAACATCGCTTGACGCCTACCGTCACCCGCTGCGAGCAACTGTGGCTGCTGGAGCGCGCGGCGGCCCGCGCGCGGCGCGGACCACTGTCGTTCCATCTGAAAATAGACAGCGGCATGAACCGGCTGGGCATCTCGCCCTCCGACGTGGCCTGCTTCGCAAAGACGCTCACCGGCTGTCCCCACCTGCGCCTGGAGGGCATCTTCACGCACCTGGCGTCGTCCGAGGAGTTTGCCCCTGACAAGCAGGATAAGACGGAGCAGCAGCGGAGGGTCTTCGAGGAGACGGTGGAACGGCTGCGCGAGTTGAAGATTCACGCCCCGCTGATTCACCTGGCCAACAGCGCGGCCGTGGTGTCCCGCCCGGAAACCTGGGCGGACATGGTGCGGCCCGGCCTGATCCTCTACGGCTACCACCAATCGTACCAACCGCCGGAACGCAACGCGGACGCGGCGGCTCTCGTACCGCTGCGCCCCGCTCTGTCCCTGCGCGCCCGGATCATCTCGCTGCGGGACATTCCCGCCGGTCAGGGAGTCGGGTACAACAGCCGCTGGACGGCGTCGCGGCCGTCCCGCGTGGCGGTGATCGCTGCAGGCTACGCCGATGGCTTGCCGCGCGGCCTGACCAACCGCGGCCGCGTGATCGTGCGCGGGCAGTTCGCCCCTCTGGTGGGCACCGTCTCGATGGATTTGGCCGCAGCCGACGTCACCGATGTCCACGACGTGCGGCTGGGCGATGTGGCCACCATCTACGGCAGCGATGGCGGCGCTTCGCAACAAGTCTCCGACGTGGCGCGACTGCTGGGCACGGTGACATCGGATTTGTGCTGCGCGTTGGGCCCGCGCGTCCCGCGATTTTACCTGCCATGAATTCGCTTGTGGTTCGGCGACAATATCCGGGCGGCCCGGATATTGGAAGCGCACCCGGCCATATGAGCCCGCGCCTTGACCCTCGTGTTAAAATAATGAAGGGAGGGAACTGGCAAGGGCTGTCGAGCGCGGTTCCCCCGATTGTTCCGGGTTCTCATTTTCATACGCTCTTAATTCTCCGGAACATCATTCGTCCGATTCATGGTGATGTATCCATCATAATGGCGGAGTTTCATATATGGGACGCACTCATACCCGTTCGGGACAGGGTACAGGCTCTCCAAGTATTGATCCAGATTACCTGAGCGGACAGCAGCCACTGCGCTTCGGGAGCCGGTGGGACCGCTTCCTGGTTCGGCTGGTTTTTGCCGCGGCCTGCACCATTGCTGGCTATCATTTCCGTCCGTTCGGACTGGCGGCGTGGAGCGCCGCAGCGCTGGGGCTGCTGTTTGCGCTCGCGGTTTTCGTGTTCGAGATGCGCCTGCAGCGGGTGAGCTTGCGGCGCCTGATTGGCGCGGCCGTGGGCTCGATTCTGGGCATCCTGGGCGCGCACCTGATGGGCCTGGTGTTGGCGCGGACCTCGATTCCGGAGGGTTCGCGTTCGTTTCTGGACGTCGCGCTGCTGCTGGTGATGACCTACATCGGGCTGGTGCTGGGGACCAGCAAGGGCGACATGCTGAATCTGCAGGCGCTGGGCGGGCTCTTTGGGAGTGAACGGGGCAGCCGGCGCCAGCCGAAGATTCTGGACACCAGCGTAATCATTGACGGGCGCGTTGCCGATATTTGCGAGGCCTATTTCCTGGAGGGCGCGCTGCTGGTGCCGCAGTTTGTATTGCGCGAGCTGCAACTGGTGGCCGATTCGGCGGACAGTCTCAAGCGCCAGCGCGGCCGGCGGGGCCTGGAAGTCCTGCAACGCATCCAGCAGATGCCGCACATCGAAGTGGAGATCGCCGACGACGATTTTCCGCAAATCGCCGAAGTGGACATGAAGCTGATCGAGCTGGCCAAGCGTTACGATGCCAAGATCGTCACCAACGACTACAACCTGAACAAAGTGGCCACCCTGCAAGGCCTGGATGTGCTCAACGTGAATCAATTGGCGAATGCCTTGAAACCGGTGGTCCTGCCGGGCGAAGCCATGCGCGTCTTCATCCTGCGCGAGGGCAAGGAGCACAATCAGGGCGTGGCCTACCTGGATGACGGCACTATGGTGGTGGTGGATGGCGGCCGAAGGATGATCAATAAGACCGTGGATATCACGGTGACTTCTGTTCATCAGACCACCGCGGGCAAGATGATTTTCGGTCGTTTCGATGATCGCTCCGAATCGCTGCGCCAGGCGCCGGCTCCCGCTCCCGCCACCGAGCCGCAGTCTCGTCCGGCCGGCGAAGCTACACCGGGCGAGCGCCTGCCGCGGTCGGCAGTGCCAGAGCCCAACCAGTCCTGAGTCTTACCCGGAGACTTGTTCGCTCGCGGCTGGTTTGATAGTAAACTCACACCCGCCTTTTGCGCGGACCGGCACCTGTGCCGCGCGGAAATAGGTCGCGAGAAAACATCATGCCTGGCACCATCGCCATCCTACCCGCCGCCGGATTCGGCACGCGTATGGGCGGAGAATCGCCCAAGCAGTTTCGCCTGCTGGACGGCGTGCCTTTGCTGCTTTTCACGTTGCGGCGCCTGGCCGCCTGTCCCGCCATCACCGAATTTCTGATCGCCACGCGCGGCGACGAAATCGAGCCGCTGGGCGCGCGCCTGGCCGGTGAACATCTCGGCCGTCCGCTGCGCGTGGTGAGCGGCGGCGACACCCGGCAGGAGTCCGTGGGCAACGCGCTGGCCCAAGCGCCGCAGGACGCCGAGCTGATTCTGGTGCATGACGCGGTGCGCCCTTTAGTGACGCGGGAACAGGTCGAGCGCGTTATCGCCGAGGCGCGCACGCGCCACGCCGCCATCCTGGGCATTCCCGCCATGGACACGGTGAAGGAAGTGAAGCGCGCCAGCCTGCCGGGCGACGTGGCGCTGGTTACCGCCACCATTCCGCGCGAGCGGGTGGTGCTGGCGCAGACGCCGCAAGTCTTCGACGCCGCATTGCTGCGCGAAGCCTTCGCGCGTGCCGCGGCCGATGGCTTCACGGCCTCGGATGAAGCCGGCCTCGTCGAGCGCCTGGGTCACGACGTGTTCGTCGTGCTGGGCTCGGAACGCAATCTGAAAATCACCCGGCCGGGCGACCTGGAACTGGCGGAGTTCTATCTCCGCCAGGAACGCGCCGCGGCGGCGGGGGCGCGGTGAGCCGGGCCGGCATCGGTTACGATCTGCATCGCTTGATCGCCGGCCGCAAGCTGGTGTTGGGCGGGATCGAGGTGCCTTTCGACCGCGGTCCTGCGGGCCATTCCGACGGCGACGCCCTGGCCCACGCCATTTGCGATGCGTTGCTGGGCGCCGCCGCTTTGGGCGATATCGGCACGCATTTTCCCGACAGCGATCCGCAGTGGAAGGATGCGCACAGTCTCCAATTCCTCGAACGTGTGCGAACGCTTCTCTCCGAGCGCGGCCTGCGCATCGCCCACATTGACGCCATCGTCATCGCCGAGCGGCCCAAGCTCGGCCCGCATTTCCCGGCCATGCGCGCGGCGCTGGCCGGGGCCTTGGGCATCGAGCCGCAGCGCATCAACCTCAAGGCCAAGACCAACGAAGGCGTGGATGCCGTGGGCCGTGGCGAAGCCATCGCCGCGCAAGCCATCGCCACGCTCGACGATTAGCGCCGCGCCCATCCAGCCATGGACAAACTGACCGGACCCCATGCCGTGCGGGAAGCGCTGGCCGCCGGCCGGCCGTTGCAGACCGTGCTGGTCGCGCGCGGGCGCCACGGCGGACGCCTCGAGGAAATTGTCCGCCTCGCCAAGCGCAATGGCGTCCCGGTGCGTTTCGAGGACCGCGTCCGTCTCGACCAGGTCGCCGGAACACGCGAGCATCAGGGCGTAGTGGCGATGGTGGCCTCGCGCGCGACCGTATCACTCGAAGACCTGCTGGCCCGCCAGACTGCTGGCGGGCTGCCCCGTCCGAGCCCGCAGGGCGTGCCCGGACTGCCCGGCCTGTTGGTCCTGCTGGACGGCGTCGAAGACCCGCAAAATCTCGGCGCCATCATCCGCACTGCACTGGCGGCCGGTGCCGCCGGCGTCATCATCCCGGAACGGCGCGCCGCCGGTCTGGGCGATGCGGCTGCGCGCGCTTCGGCGGGCGCCGTGGCGCATCTTCCCGTGGCTCGCGTGACCAACCTGCCACGGGCCATGGAAACGCTCAAGGCCGCGGGCTACTGGCTGGTGGGGCTCGACGAGCGCGCCGAGCGGCGCTACACGGACGTGAACCTGACCGGCTCGGTGGCGCTGGTGCTGGGTGGAGAAGGGAAGGGCCTGCACCAACTGGTGCGCGAGCGCTGCGATTTCCTGGTTTCGATTCCCAGCCGCGGCCCCGTTCCGTCGCTGAACGTCTCGGTCGCGGCGGGGATCGCCTTATTTGAAATGCTGCGTCAGCGCAACGCGAAGACTTGACCATGGTCGTTGACTATGGTTAAAATGGCTCAGATCAAGGAGCGAGGCTCAGCATGGAAGAAATGGCCATCTCCAAGTTCAAAGCAACCTGCCTGGCGGTCATGGAACGTGTGCGCCGGACGCGAAAACCCGTCCGCGTGACTCGTTTTGGCAAGCCGGTAGCGGAAATCGTGCCGCCTTCACCGCCGGTTCCGCGAGGCGACTGGTTCGGTTCCATGGCGCACACCCTCGTGTTTATGGGCGACATCGTGTCCCCCGCCAGTGATGAATCGGATTGGGAAGTCCTCCGCTAGTGAAGCTGCTTCTCGATACCCACATCTGGATTTGGATGCTGTCGGACACCGCCAGGCTCGCGCCGAAGGTCGTCAAGGCCCTTCAGGACCAATCCAATGAACTCTGGCTCTCGCCCATCAGTATCTGGGAACTTTTCATGCTGGTCGAGAAGCGGCGGCTGGGACTGAATATGGAAACGGACGAATGGATTGCCCAGGCTGCAAGAACCGCGCCCACCAAGGAAGCTCCCCTCACCGCCGAGGTCGTCCTGGCCACTAGACAGCTTCGCCTGCCACATCGCGATCCCGCGGACATGTTTCTTGTGGCCACGGCCAAGGTCTTCGATCTTACTCTGGTAACTTCCGACGCCCACCTCCTGTCCACCAAGGGCATCTCGATCCTTTGGACCTGACGCAACTCTTGTCCTGTTACCTGTCGTACTGGATCAGTGAAATGACGTCGAGGCCGGGCAGCTTGGCGCGGCCGTTCAGAAACGTCAGCTCGACGGCGAACGAGGCGCCGGCCACTTCGCCGCCCAATTGGCGCACTAATTGGACGGTGGCGGCGGCCGTGCCGCCGGTGGCCAGCAGGTCGTCGCTGATGAGCACACGCTGGCCGGGGCGGATGGCGTCCTGGTGAATCTCCAGCGTGTCGGTGCCGTATTCGAGCTGATAGGTGACGCTGGCGGTCTTGGCGGGAAGCTTTTTCGGCTTGCGCACCGGCACAAAGCCCGCGCCCAGGCGGTAGGCCAGCGCCGGCGCGAAGATGAACCCGCGCGCTTCGATGCCCACGACGACGTCCACCGCGCGATCGGCGAAGTGTTCGCACAGGCGGTCCACCAGCGCGTGGAAGCCGCGTTGATCCTTGAGCAGCGTGGTCAGGTCGTAAAACAGGACGCCGGGTTTCGGATAATCGGGCACTTCTCGAATCAGTTTTTTCAGTTCGTCCATGTGTTTGGCCTCAGCCGGTGCGCTCACGTCCTGGTCTCCTTTGTTGTGGGTCGGTTCTCGCCCTCGGTCAATCCTGGTCAATCGAGAAATGCGACGCGAATCGCGGCAGCAGTTCGGCCTTTACTTCACCGACCTCTTCCACGGAGGCGTGCCGCGGGCCGCGCCGCAACTCCGCGAGCAGGGCCCGAAGCTGCGCTTCCGTGCCGATGGCGTACACCTCGACGCGGCCGTCGCGCAGATTCCGCACGTAGCCGGTGACGCGCTGTTCTTCGGCCACGCGACAGGCGAAAAAGCGATACCCGACGCCCTGCACCCGGCCGGAAACATAGAATCGCCTGGCCTGCTTCTGCTCGGTCACGCTGATGAACAATCGCGGCTCTCCCGCCGCAGGGGTGCGATTCTATCAAAGGTCGGCACACACCGGCGGCCAAAGGCATGAAATGCGCATGGCGCGGCAAATCCCGCCAGGGTCAGGTAGAATGGACAATTGGATGACGGCGTGCCGCAGCCGATGCTCTTCACAGCCAGCCCGCCAAGACTGAGGGCGGGCGGGTTGCGGCCGCATCCAAGATTCGGTGAGCGGTACTCGATGAGCGCGCTTCGCACAAATCTCTATCTCATGTTGGCGGCGGCAGCGATCGTCCTGGCCGGCTGCAGCGTGATTCCGCTGGCGGCTCAGGCGCCCACCGGGCCCATCACGCTTCCCACGCCGCCCGACGTAGTACGCCTCCCTAGCCGGCCGGCGCCGGAAAAGCCGTCCATGGCGCCCGAAGAGATTATCCGGCGGTTCTCGCAGCAGGAGGATGTGGTTTCCCTGGCATTTGGAGAGTTCACCTACCGCAAGACGATTCGCCTCGAGGAGTTCGGCGATGACGGCAGGCCGTCGGGCCGGGCGGAAGTGATCACGCAGATGACCGTGGAAGCAGACGGCTCGCGCCGCCCCAGGGCCGTGGGTCGGCAGGAATCCACGCTGCGCTTGGTGGGACTTGAGCCGGACGTGCTCGAGGTGCTGGGGCACATGCCGGTGTTTCCCTTCGCTACTTCCCAATTGCCCAAGTATGACATCGCCTATCAGACTGCGGAGCCGGTGGATGATCTGATGACCTACGTCTTCAAGGTGACGCCTCGGCAGCTCAGTCGCCAGACAGCTTACTTTTCCGGAGTGATCTGGGTGGATGACCGGGACTTCGCCATTGTGAAGACCTACGGAAAATGGGTCACGGAAACCGGCGAAGTGACGCTGCCGGAACTGCCGTTCACTTTTTATGAGACCTACCGCCAGTACGTCGCCAACAAGTACTGGATGCCGGCCTATACCCGATCGGACGGCTTTCTCGGAAGTGGCGATGCCCGCGTGCCCGTTCGCTTGACGATGCGCTGGGAAAGCTACAGGCCCCTCGCGGCGGGGAACGCTCCGGCCGCGCCCGCGCCGCCTGATCCTGTTTCCAGCACTCCCCTACGCTGGCTCCTCAGCCGAACCGCTAGCTCCGCGAAAGCAATCCAGGCAGAGCGGCAATTCTGGCGATCAGCGCGTCCGGACGCGCTCCGCGAAGTCGTGCCGGAACCGGCGAATGTCCGATGACGCCGACCACGGCGACTCCGGCGCGCCGGGCCATGACCACGTCTTCCGGCGCGTCGCCCACGTAGATGCACGCGGCCGGCTGGCAGCCGATTCGGCGCAAGGCCAAGCGAAGCGGCGCGGGATGCGGCTTGCGCCGGTGCGCTTCGTCTCCGAAGACGCGCGCGGCGAATAAAGAGCTCAGCGCAAAAGTGCGAAGCTGGGCGCGCACGCGCCAGGCGCTGCCGCTGGTAACCAGTCCCAGGCGGTAGCGGCGCGCCAGCCGCTCGAGCACGCTGCGCGCTCCGGGCTGCAGCGCGGGGCGCTCGCTGCGATAGAAACGCCGCCACAAGTGATCGGCCTCGGCCCAGCGTTCCCGGGGCAGCGCGGCGGCGCGATAGACGCAGTGCCAGTCCGGTGAATAGTGCTGCTCGAGCTCGGCCAGACTCCAGGGGATACCCAGCGCGGCGAACATGGCCAAGTAGGCGCGGGCGTCCGCCTGGTAGGAATCGAGCAGCGTGCCGTCCCAATCGAACAGCACGGCGCGGAGCGGAACGCGATTCAACATGCTGCGGTCATGTTAGCAGACCGCGGCGGCAGATCGCGCCGCGCGGAGCAGCAGGTGCGATGCGCCGGAGCCCAGCCGCACTAGGCGGCGGGAAAGGGTTCGTCGCGGATGAAAGTGATGTCGTCGAAGGCCGCCGCCAGGCCGTGCCAGCCGGGCGTGGCTGCTTCTTCTACGCGGACGACGCAGGCCTGCGTGCACATGCGCACCGTGCCGCGCCCGGAGGTTTTGTCCACCAGGACCACTTCCATCTCGATGGGTGTGCCGGGCTCAATCCGGCGGGGGCAAAGGAAAAAAATTCCGCTGGAGCTGATGTCTTGGGTTCGCAGAGTGGCCAAGCCCGCTGCGGGCCGGCCGGCGACGGTTCGCACGCTCAGCGGCAGCGTCAGATTGGCGCGCACGTAGGCCCGGCGCTCGCGGGCGCGTCCCACGGTGTGCGTCGGAACGCGCGCGATACCGCGGGGCCGCCGGAGAGCCGCCGTACCGGTGGCGCTGGCTACGCTCGCTGCCGGTCCAGAAGCAGCACGCGAGGCCGATTCGGTCCGCTGCGATTCTCGGACTTCTGATGGCGATGACGCTGACATTTCGCTGTGCTGATCGTTGTCCTGAATGAGGCGCATCTTTTCCCCCTGAATCCTACATGTTCCGGGCGGCTGAGGCGAACAATATGAGGGGCGGAACCGGGAGCGTCAATCAGCGCAAGTCAGCGCCGTTGCGAATCGGTCACCATGGGTCCGGACCGCCTACGCCCGCCATTCAGATTGGCGGACTACGGCGGGCAGGCCCGGCACGGTGGCCGGTCGCTGACCCGGCTGCGAGTTTGAAACGAAAAATCGGATAGCTTCGGGCCGCGCTTGCGAGTTATCGTCTGTTTGAAGAAAAACTGTTCGGAGAAAGATCGAGGCTCCGCCGATGGCCAACTCCAGATCGAACTTGCGTCGCCTCTGGCGCGCCGTGACGTCGCGAGACTCACGGCTGGACGGCGCGTTTGTGTACGCCGTGCGCTCCACCGGTGTTTACTGCCGCCCTTCTTGTCCTGCGCGGCGGCCGGGACGCAGCCAAGTCGTGTTTTTCCCGGCGGCGCAGGAAGCCCAGCGCCAGGGTTTTCGTCCCTGCCGGCGATGCTGGCCGCAAGAGGCCGCGCGCGCCGCGGAATCCGCTGTGGTTGGCCGCGTCTGCCGGGCCCTTGAGGAAAAGATTGAGCAAGATGGTGAGAAACATGAACTGAGCCAGCCGATCGCGAAACTCGCTGCCGACGCCGGAATCTCTTCCGGCCGCCTGCGGCAAGCCTTTCGGCGGCTGATGGGCATCACGCCGCGCGGTTACGCGGACCAGCTCCGCCTGCGCCGCCTCAAACATCGCTTGCGAAAGGAGAAAGACGTGACCACAGCCATGTACCAAGCCGGCTACGGCTCTTCCAGCCGCCTGTACGAACGCTCCAATCATCAGCTCGGCATGACGCCCGCCACCTACGGCCACGGCGGACGCGGGATGGAGATCCGCTACACGGTCGCACCCAGCCCGATCGGGCGCATCCTGGTGGCCGGGACCACGCGTGGCGTCTCTGCGGTCTATGTGGGCCGCAGCGACGATCAGTTGGCAGCCACCCTCCGTCGGGAATACCCGGAGGCCCAGATCAGCCGCAACCCCGCGCGCGTATCGAGCTGGGTCCGCCAAATCGTGCGCCACCTGGCGGGGCGGCAGCCCCAACTCGAGTTGCCGCTGGATATTCAAGGGACCGCCTTTCAGCGCCGCGTGTGGGAAGCCCTGCGGCGAATTCCGTATGGGGAGACCCGCTCCTACACCGATGTGGCCCGCCAATTGGGCCAGCCACAGGCGAGGCGCGCTGTCGCGCGGGCCTGCGCCACCAATCCCGTTTCGCTGGTGATTCCGTGTCATCGCGTCATCCGTGGCGACGGAGGACTCGGCGGGTATGGCGGCGGGATCGCGCGCAAGCGCGCACTGCTCGATGGCGAGAAGCGCGCATCCGGGAAGCTGTAGCCCGCCCCGACCCGGTCGGGGCGGAGATTTTCTCTGAGGTTCTCAGCCCTGGGGCTTGACCCGCGTCACTCCGCTCGGCCAATTCGGCCGGAAGCGGGAATCAGCGATGGGGACGTTACGGACCACGTTGGTGTAGCGAATAATGAAGTAATCGCCCGAGCCGGTCTCATAAAACTTCTGCTGCGCCGGAATCCAGGTGGCTTCATCCAGCCACAGATCAATCCGCGAAATTTCCTTGCTCACCTCGTCGTCCTTCGGTATGAGCTGTAGCCGCACCACCTTCTGGCTGCCGAGCGTCTCCTCCGCCTCGACGGTGATCAGGTAACTGTTTCTCAGGCTGTTCGCGGAAGTGCCGAAGCCGAGCAGGATAAACTGGTCCAGCAGCGCGCGGTGCCGGCCGAGATCGTACTCCTCGACGCGGCGAATCTTGGGGTTGTAGAGGTACAGGCGGTCGCCCGTGCGAAGAATGGTGCGCGGGTCCGGCGTGGTCAGGTCAATGCGCATCTTGGCGTCGCGACGCACGCGTATCTGGCCGGACTCGGTCGAGTGGTCGTCCACCACCACCGTGACTTTGGTCCGCTCGACGTCGGCGGTGAGGCTCTGAAACTCCCGGGCGCCGCGGTCAATCTGCTTCAAGATATCGGCCAGCGTCCAGGCGCCCTGCGCGGCACGAACGGCAAACGGAAATCCTAGCGCCGCTACGGCCGCCAGCATCGCCACCCGCCATCGAAAATTGCAGGTTCCCCGCAATGACCCTCGCACGCCGCATCCACGCGGCCCGCGCATCCTACCACATACATAAGATGCCCCGAAGCGGAATGAAGTTTCGCTGTGCTTAAGGCTTGATGCAGACGTCGTAGTAGGCGATGGCGCCGTCGCGCCCCCGGACCGCCGCGATGCGCACGATCTCGAAGCCGCTGCTGTTGCGAAGATGCTTCGCACTCTTGCGCACCGCTTCGTACAATTGGCTTCTGAGCTGAGCCTCCGCGCTGCCGTCACTCAGGGAAACCAGCCGCGCGTCCACGCGGTAAATCTCGCCGCCGTCGGCCGGATCCGTGCCCCGCAGCTCGACCATCGCGGGCGCGGGTGCCGTCGCCGCCGGCGGATCGAGCGGCGGCCGGTCGTTGAACCACGAGCGCGGCGACAGCAGCACGAAGACCACGATCAGCGCCACGGCCACATCGTAGGGCCAGGTGCCGCGTTCAAACGACCAGAACACGATGCGGACCAGCCCTTGCCACAGGGTGCGCATGGCGTCAATCGGCCGGCACGCCGTCCACAATCACTCCGTCGCGCATGTGGACAACGCGCTGGCAATACGCCGCGGCTTCCGGATTGTGCGTGATCATCACGATGGTCTGCCCCAGCTCCTTGTTCAACCGACCCAGCATGCTCAGCACGGCTTCCGAATTCTTGGTATCCAGATTGCCCGTCGGCTCGTCCGCCAGCACAATCTTCGGCTCGTTGATGATGGCCCGCGCGATGGCCACGCGCTGCTGTTCGCCGCCGGACATCTCGGCGGGGCGGTGATGCAGCCGTTGTGTGAGACCCAGCATCTCCGTCACTCTCTCGAACCGGTGAGGATCGAAACCGTTGCCGTGAATGTGCTGCGCTATGGCGATATTGCCAAAAGCGTCCAGCGTCGGCAAGAGGTTGAATCGCTGAAACACGAAGCCGACCTTGTGCCGCCGCAAGCGCGTCCGTTCCGCGTCGCTCATGGCCGCCAGGTCGTTGCCGTCCACCAGCACGCGCCCTCGCGTGGCTCGCGCCAGGCCCCCAATCACGTACAGCAGCGTGGACTTGCCGCAGCCGGAAGGGCCCATGACCGCCACGAAGGCTCCCGGAAGCACCTCAAAATTGACGCCGCAAAGCGCCGACACCTCTACCTTGCCGGAACGATAAGTCTTCCAGAGGTCCTCGGTCTTGAGTATCGGCTCCACAGTCTGTAACCCGGCAGAAAATCGCCTACGGAAGGCCGGAGTATTCTAGCCGCAGTTGTGACGCCCGCCTAGTCCGGAATTTGTTCGATGGGGCGGCGGTCGGATGAAACGGGGAGACCCACTCAATCGTAAGCCAGAGCCTCGATCACGTCCCTGCGGTTGGCCAGCCACGCGGGATAGCTTGCGCCGAGCAGGCCGCCGCCAAGCGCGATCAGGGCGGCGCGGACGATCCATCCCGGCGTGATCAGGATGGAAAGCGTGGGCAGCGCAGAAAGGAAGACCGCACGGGTAAGATAGCTGGCGCCGATGCCCATGAGGATTCCTCCTGCGCAGATCAAGGCCGTCTCACTGAGTAGGGCGCGCGTAATGTAGGCCTGCGAGGCGCCGATGGATTTCAGCACGCCAATGTCGCGGGTGCGCTCGATCACCGTGCTGTAGGTCGAGAGGAAAATCACCAGGAATCCGATGGCCACGGCCAGGGCGATCATGCTGGTCACAAACGCATCCAGGCCGGGGATGGTGGTCGAGGTCATCAGCGAAAGAAAATCCTTGAGCGGCCGGATCTCGTACCGCGGCAGGATGCCGCGAATCTCTTCCATGACCGCGGCGGTGTGGTCGGACCGCGTGCACTTGAGAAAAAAGAGAGAAGCCTTGTCGCGCGCGCCGGAAAGCTCCTGCAGGGTGGCCAGAGGCACGAAGATGCGCGAGCCTTTGCCATGTTCCACGATTCCGGTGACGCGAAAATCGTGGTCCAGCAGGCGATAGGTGTCGCCGGGCTTCAGGCCTTTCGAGCGCGCCGCCCAGTCGTCCACCAGCATGTCGTTGGGGCCGCTCATGTCCTGGCCGGCCAGGAATACGAAGCCGTTGGAGACGGCGCGAAAGCTCTCGGGCTCGATCCCGTACACCATCTCCACCCCGTTGGCGTTGAACTGAAGCAATATCGGCGCCACGGCCTCAACGTATCGGAGCTGCTGCAGGCGATTCCCAATGAGAATCGGCATGGGCGCGCCACTGAAGGCCAGCAACACCGAAGCCGACGGCGGCTGCACCATGATGTCGGCGCCCACGCCTTCGATCCGCTTGGCCGTCTCCTGCATCATCCCGCTGGTGAGTCCCACGATGATAATGACTAGTGTGACCTCCACGGCCACCGCCAGCACGCTCACCACGGTGCGCAATGGCCGATGCACCAGGTTGCGCAGCACCATCTGACCGATCATGGCTGCGCCTCCGACGTCGGCTCTCCGAGTTGCACCAGCTCGGTCCCGGGCGGCTGCGCCAGTGAGAAGCGGTCCTCGGGAATTTCACCGTTCAAGGTCAGCCGGGTGACGGAAACAGTTAATTCGTAGTCCTGCTGCGGCCGGCGGATGCGAATCCGCCGCGGGAAAAGTGGACCCGCGGCATCGGTCGAAGCCGCCGCGGAATTTGCGCCGGCTCCCGCGGCCGGTTGCCAGTCGGAATAGGTGATGTCGGAATCCAGGCGCCCGCCGGGGCCGTAGATCTGCATGCGCGAAACGCGCAGGTCGGCGCGTTCAAACCAGATCTTGCGCGTGATCTCGAGAGCGGCACCCGATTGGCGCAACAGCGTCAGCACATAGTAACGCTCCGGCGAATCCTCGGCCTCCTCGAAAAGCACCAGCGCGCTGGGCGGAAACTCGGGCCAGAACAGCGCGTCCAGGACGTGCTGCGGCCGCAAATTTTCAATCGGCTTGCTCGCGGGCCTTTCGAGATCGGTGGGGCCGACCAGAAACTTGTTCTTGGACGGGATGAAAATGCGGAACACCTGCCCGTCGCTGGTCATATCGAAAATGTTCTTGGCCAGCACGGGCGCCTGGCCGATGATGCGAATTTTCCCGGGTTGCGCCGCCAGGATAAATCCGCCGACGTCGTGGTACTCCTCGATCAGGCCGCTGTAGGCTGAGCCCGCCACCGGACTCATCTCCACGGCGGCGTTAACGCTCTGCACGGCGCGCGCCTGTTCATCGTACGCGGCGATGAGCTGCTCCGGTGCGGCCTGCTGCGCCGGGCGAATCTGCGCGGGAGGCACCGCGCGCCTCTGGCTGACCGCGCATCCCGCCAGCAATGCGCACGCCACCAGCGCGCGCAGCCCTATTCGCAGCGGGCGAATGGGCAGTGGCCCGCAGCGCGGCAGCCTAACTTGCTGGAAATTGTTCAGGGCGTTCCTCATTCGTCCCGCGGGAAATTCAAAGTTAGCAGCCTGCCTGTAGGGTGTCAACGCGCCGCCGCTCAAGATACCTGAGCGCGTTTTTCAGGAGTTGGCCTTCAGCCTGGCGTCAATGCTCCAGGGGCCCGGCCCGGCTGCCGAAAGGTAGAGCCACAAGAAGCAGAAGAAGACGGCAGGCGCGCCTCCATTGAGGACCGGCCAGAATCCTTGACCCGCATGTCCCATGAAATAGGCCGCCGCCATTTGGCCCGACAGCACGAATGCCACCGGGCGCGTAAACAGTCCTATCAGCAGCAGCGCGCCCCCTACCAACTCCAAGGCCCCTGCAACGCCGGGAAGTGATGCCAGCGATGCCGTGCCGCCGTCCGGCATCACCGCTGCGGGGAAGGCCAGGAGCTTGGTCGTGCCGTATTGCACGAAAAGGAACGCAGCGATGATGCGCAGAATACTGAGGAAGTAAGGAGCCCAGGCGTTCCAGCGCGCTGTCAGACTGGTATGGCTCATGGCGCAGTCAGGATATCACTCGAGCGCCTGACTTGCTGGCGGAGACCCCCATTCACTCCTGCCACCAGTTCAGGAGCGCGTTCGCCCAGCCTGGCGAATCAAGCGGCGGTAATCGGGAGAGGCGATCTCCACAATGCGGCACATCTCGTACAGCCGTGACAGAACCCGTTGCCCGAGCCGCTCCATGAGCGTCTCCTCGTGCGCCGGGGCCACCGCCTGTCCGGAAGGCATGCGCAGGGACACCGGCGGCGCCTCCGCCGTATCGAGATAGTTGGTGGTGAGCAGCGTCACGCGCTTTTCGTTGTAGCGCTTGTTCAGGATGTGGCCGATGGTCTCCAGGGCCCAGGGAGACGGTTTGCTCGCGCCCAAATCATCAATCAGCAGGATTTCTGCTTCCAGCACCGGCTCCAGCACGGACATCTCGCTCACCGGATGATTAGGGTCATAGCTGGCCTGCAACTCCTTGAGCAGTTCCCGGTAATCATAGAAGCGCGCCCCGTGGCCCCGCTGCATCAATTGCTTCAAAGCTGCCACGGCCAGGTGCGTCTTCCCCACGCCGCACGGTCCCATCAGCAGCAGGCCGGTCTCGCTGCCGGCCGGATAGTTGCGCGCAAAGGCCTCCACCACCAGCCGCGCTTTTGCTAGGCGGCGGTGCCAGGCCGGGGCATCGGCGTCGTCGACATAAGGGTCCGTGTCGAAGTTTTCGAAATCGCAGTGCTCGTAGCGGCGCGGGATGCGCGCGCGAGCCAGCGCCTGCGTGCTGCGGTTGCCGCCGGTGCAGTCGCAGGGCACGGCCCAGGTCAGCTTGGGCGAGGCCACGGAGGCGCCCGGCCTGGCATTCTTGCGTTCGACGACGCGCTCGGCCGGCTCGTTCGCCTCCACGCGCTCGACCAGCCGCCAGCCGGTGCCGCTGCAAATCGGGCAATCAGACTGCGCCATGCTTGAAAGCATAGGCGCGCCACGCCGTCGCGCGCAAGCGGCGCCTGCGCCTGGGCCGGTGGAAATTTGAGTGAATGTGAAAATCACGGCGGGCCGAAGGTCGGTCGCGGCCGGCTACTTCGGGACGCGGGCGGACCTGGACACGGGAATTCGCATCAGGGCGCTGCGCGAGGGTTTCTGCTGCATCTGGCCCCAATCGCGCGAGAGCTGTTGCTGCACAAATTGCGTGAACGCTTCCATCTGCCGCTGCATCTCGGCCATTTTCTCGCGCATATTGAGGATGATCTCGATGCCCGCGAGGTTGACGCCCATCTCCCGCGTCAGCGTCAGGATCACCTCCAGCCGTTGCAGGTCGGCTTCGGTGTAGAGCCGCGTATTGCCCTCTGAGCGAGAGGGCTTGAGCAGGCCGGCGCGCTCGTATAGCCGCAGCGTCTGAGGATGCACCTTGTGCAGCTCGGCGACGGCGCTGATCATGTATCCGGCCCGGCTTTTTTTCTTCTTGGTGCTGGCTGTGGTCATGGGCTTTCCTCTGTTCAGCACCGCGCGTCAGCCGCCGGCCCGCGCAAATAGATCGCGGCGCGGGTCTTCCGGTTCCAGCTTTTGCAGCTCACGCAGCAAATTGCGCACGCGCTCATCTACCGGCTTGGGCACCACCACCTGCAATTCCACGTAGAGGTCGCCGCGTGCACCCTGGCCGCGTGCCGAGGGTACGCCCTTTTCGCGCAGGCGCAGTTTCTGCCCGCTGCTGGTGCCGGGAGGGACGCGCAACTGCGCGCGGCCGTCGAGCGTGGGCACCTCGATCTTGGCCCCCAAGGCCGCCTCCGTGACGGTGATGGGCACCACGGTGTAGAGATCGTCGCCGCGGCGCTCGAAATACGGGTGCGGCTCCACCTGGGTGATGATGTAAAGATCGCCCGGCGGCGCCCCGTGCGTTCCGGCATTGCCGCGGCCCGGGACCCGCACGCGCGAGCCGGTTTGCATGCCCGCAGGAATGCGCACGTCAATCGTTTCGGCGCGCCGCACGCGCCCTTCGCCGCCGCACACGCGGCAGGGCACGCCCACCCGGCCCGCGCCGCCGCAACGCGTGCAGGCGACGTTGAAACGCATCTTCCCGCTGGTCTGCGTCAATTGGCCCGTGCCTCCGCAGGCCGTGCAGACTTGCGGAGGGCCGGCGGTGCCCGCCCCGCCGCAGGTTGAGCAATTTTCCAGGTGCGTGATGGTCAGCTTTTTCACCGCACCGCGAACCGCTTCCCAGAAACCGATGGTGATCTGGTACTCCAGGTCCGCGCCGGGCTCCTGTGCCGGGGCCCTCGCGCCGCCTCCGCGAAAAAATTGGCCGAACAGGTCGCGGAAGCTGGTGCCCCCAGTCCCGCCGAAGTCGAATCCGCCGAAATCGAACTGCACGCCGCCTTCTTCGGGTGGCGCCGCTCCCCGGCGGTCCGCGTCGAATCCAAACTGGTCGTACGCCTGGCGCTTCTTGGAATCGGAAAGGACGTCGTAGGCTTCCTGAATTTGCTTGAATTTTTCTTCCGCGGACTTGTCACCGGGATTGAGGTCGGGATGGTACTTGCGCGCCAGGCGGCGGTAGGCTTGGCGGATGTCCTTCTGGCCGGCCTTGCGCGGGACTCCCAGAAGCTCGTAGTAGTCCTGCTTGGTGGTCGTTGGCATCGGTGGCTCTCCGCGCCACGGTAGTGATCGCGATTGAGGCCGCCTGTCTGCGGCGCAGGCTGCGTTTCGCCTAGAGCTTTTCCCAGCGGTGGTTCAGGTCAGCCAGCTCGGCCTGTTCGCGCTGCAACTCCTCGCGCCGCCGGCGCCGCTCCTCTTCCAGCCGCCCGCCCATGGCCGCCTCTTTCTGATTGGCGCGGGCGATCCAGCGGTCAATCCAGCCCGTCTTTTCCTCCACCTGCGCGGCCTCGCTGCGGAAGCGAAGCAGGTGTGCGCTCATGTCCACCGTGCGCGGAGGAAACTCCGGCGGCGGCGATTGCTGCGCGTCGTAGAACAGCCGCTTCCAATCCGCCGAGGGCACCTCCGAAAGCGCCACCTGCACCAGATAGTAGTTCTCGCGCAGCTTCTGCACCGCTTGCGGAGGCCCCGCCCGCTTGATTCCCTCGCTCATATCCCCTCGGCCCGCTCCAGACAGGCTGCACGGGGGGCTGGATGTGCCGCCGACGTTTTCAGTTGGGCCTCTTTGATTCGTCCACGTCCACGTACTCGGCGTCAATCACCTCGCCCTCGCCCGGCTTCTTGCCGCCCGGCTGGCCTTCGCTTCCCGGGCCCGGCCCTCCGCTGGCGGGGCCGCCGGGGCCGCCAGCCGCAGTCGTCTTGTAGAGCACTTCGGCTACTTTGTGCGAAACCTTTTCCAGTTCCTGTGCCGCCGATTGCATGGCCTCCAGGCCGCCTCCGGCGAGCGCGCTCTTGGCCTTCTCGATGGCTTCCTCGACGGCCTTGACGTCGGCCTCGGGAATTTTTTCGCGGTTCTCGCGAATGAGTTTCTCCATCTGGTAGACGCGCGAGTCCAGCCCGTTTCGCGCCTCCACTTCGGCCACCTTCTTGCGGTCTTCTTCCGCGTGCGTTTCCGCCTCGGCGCGCATTTTTTCCGCCTCGTCCTTGCTCAGGCCGGTCGAAGCAGTAATGGTGATCTTCTGCTCCTTGTTGGTGGCCATGTCCTTGGCCGAAACATTGAGGATGCCGTTGGCGTCAATGTCGAACGTCACTTCGATCTGCGGCATGCCGCGCGGCGCCGGGGGAATGCCCATCAAGTGGAATTTCCCAAGCGTGCGGTTATCGGGCGCCATCTTGCGTTCGCCCTGGAGCACATGAATCTCCACCGACGGCTGATTGTCCGATGCCGTGGAAAAAGTCTCCGACTTGCGCGTGGGAATGGTCGTGTTGCGCTGGATGAGCGGAGTCATTACGCCTCCCAGCGTCTCCACGCCCAGCGACAGCGGCGTTACGTCCAGCAGCAGTATGTCTTTCACTTCGCCGCCCAGCACTCCGCCTTGAATCGCCGCGCCCACCGCCACTACTTCATCGGGATTTACGCCTTTGTGCGGCTCCTTCCCGAAGAGCTCCTTCACCAGCGCCTGGATTCGCGGCATGCGCGTCTGCCCGCCGACCAGGACCACCTCGTTAATCTTCTTGGCGTCCACGCCGGCATCCGCCATGCATTGCCGGCAGGGACCTACCGAGCGTTGAATGATGTCTTCGACCATGGCCTCCAGACGGCCCCGCGTCAGTTTCTTGACCAGGTGCTTGGGCCCGGTCGCGTCTGCTGTTACGAACGGCAGGTTGATTTCGGTCTCCATCGTCGTGGAAAGCTCGATCTTGGCGCGCTCGGCGGCATCGCGCAGGCGCTGCAGCGCCATCTCGTTACCCTTGCCGCGCAGGTCCAGGCTTTCGTCCTTTTTGAATTCCTCGATCAGCCAGTCCACGATCTTCTGGTCAATGTTGTCGCCGCCCAAGTGCGTGTCGCCGTTGGTGGCCTTTACCTCGATCACACCCTCGCCTACTTCCAGGATCGAGATGTCGAACGTTCCGCCGCCGAAGTCATACACGGCAATCGTTTCGTCCTTCTTCTTGTCCAGCCCGTAAGCCAGCGCCGCCGCCGTCG
>Ga0214473_10001781_pt1 | contig 27607 bp, 24 predicted proteins | sample RVTome_7_FD_203509 | JGI IMG/M metagenome (GOLD analysis project Ga0214473, IMG submission 203509) | Soil microbial communities from uranium-contaminated site in the Upper Colorado River Basin, Wyoming, United States - RVT98D197 | ecosystem: Environmental > Terrestrial > Soil > Contaminated >...
CCAACTCGCGGACCAACTCCGGCACCACGTCGTCGCGGCAGCGGGGGCGATCGGCCCTGCCGTTCGCGAGCCATCTCGTCCTGCGAAACCGGGTGTGGACGTTCTGGCGGGCCCCCCCTCCCGAGTTTCGCGACCGGCTCGGACGGTGCGAGGTCCCTCGGTACTTCGGACCTCTAGGTGGCCGAGCGACTGGCGCGGAGGCTCGACGCTCAGTTCGATAGGGTCATTGCCGTGGCGCGGCGCGACGCTGAGATCGGCGTCTCGGCCGTGATCGCCTCGCTCGAGGCCAGCGGTACCGAGGCCCTCGTGGATCTCGTGCTGGTTCGGATGCTCGACTTCACGGGTATCGGGCGAGGCGCCGCTCACGTGCTCCCCTGGCAGCGCGGCGCGAATGCTGGCAACCTGCCCGCTCCGCGACGCTCGCCGAGCGTCGATCGAGCGGCCGGCAATCCGCCGCATGGAGGAGAGGCTGTGCCGAGGCCGCTTGCGAGGGTGATTTGCATCTCGACCCTGTGGATGGGCGGCCTGCTCGCTCCAGCGTCGGCGCAGCAAGCGCTCGATCGCAGCACGCTTCCGATCCGGGAGCCCGACTATCCGCACAGTACCGTGATCGACGTCCGCAAGGCCACGCCTCCGCCGCGCTTCGAGGTGAAGGCGCCCGCGGGCGCGCCGAACGTGTTGATCATCCTGATCGACGACATGGGCTTCGGCATGTCCGGCGCCTTCGGCGGGCCGATCCAGATGCCGACCGTGGAGCGCCTGGCCGACGCGGGACTGCGATACAACCAGTTCCACACGACGTCGCTCTGCTCACCCACCCGCACGGCGCTGCTCAGCGGCCGCAATCACCACATGAACGACATGGGCTCGATCACCGAGACCGCCACCGCCTTCCCCGGCTACACGGGTCAGCGGCCGAACAACGTGGCGCCGCTCGCCGAGATGTTGAGGCTGAACGGCTACAGCACCGCATTCTTCGGCAAGAACCACGAGACCGCGGCCTGGGAGGTGAGCCCCTCCGGTCCGACCGACCGTTGGCCGACGCGTTCGGGCTTCGACAAGTTCTACGGCTTCATCGGCGGCGAGACCAATCAATGGGCGCCGCTGCTCTACGACGGTCTCACCCAGATCGAGACGCCGACCGACCCGAACTACCACTTCATGACGGACATGACGGACCACGCGATCGAGTGGATGCGCTTCGAGAAGGCGCTCACCCCCGACAAGCCCTTCTTCATCTACTTCGCGCCGGGCGCGACGCACGCGCCGCACCACGTTCCGAAGGATTGGATCGCGAAGTACAAGGGCAGGTTCGACCAAGGCTGGGACAAGCTGCGCGAGGAGACGCTCGCGCGCCAGATTGCGCTCGGGGTCGTGCCCAAGGGGACGAAGCTCGCGCCGAAGCCGGAAGCCATCAAGGCTTGGAACACCCTCTCCGCGGACGAGAAGCGGCTCTTCGCGCGCCAGATGGAGGTCTATGCGGCCTTCGGCGAGTACGCCGATACCGAGGTGGGGCGCCTGGTCGACGCGATTCAGGAGATGGGACAGCTCGACGACACGCTGGTCTTCTACATCGTCGGCGACAACGGTACGAGCGCCGAGGGTGGCATGAACGGGCTGTACAACGAATCAACCTATTTCAACGGCGTACAGGAGACGGTCGCGGATCAGCTCCCGTACATCGACGAATGGGGCGGACCCAGAACCTATCCACACATGGCGGCCGGCTGGGCCATCGCCGGCGATACACCCTTCACCTGGGCGAAGCAGGTGGCCTCGAACTTCGGCGGCACGCGTAACGGGCTCGTGGTCCACTGGCCGAAGCACATCAAGGCGAAGGGCGAGGTGCGCTCGCAGTTCCACCACGTCATCGACGTCGCTCCGACGGTGCTGGACGCCGCCGGCCTGCCCGAGCCGAAGAGCGTCAACGGCACGCCCCAGGCGCCGATCGAGGGCGTGAGCATGGCCTACTCGTTCGACGACGCCAGAGCGCAGGACCGGCGCAAGACGCAGTACTTCGAGATGATCGGCAATCGCGCGATCTACTCCGACGGCTGGTTCGCCGCCACGATCCACAAGGCCCCGTGGGAGCCGAAGCCCCGCGCAGCGCTCGCGGACGACAGATGGGAGCTCTACGACACCCGCTCGGACTTCAGCCTCAGCAACGACCTGGCTGCGAAGAACCCCGGGAAGCTCGAGGAGCTCCAAGCCCTCTTCATCGAGGAGGCCATCAAGTATCGGGTGCTGCCGATCGACGACCGCAGCATCGAGCGCCTCAACCCCAAGCTCGCGGGTCGGCCCGATCTGATGGGAGACCGCACTTCACTCACGGTCTATGCTGGCATGACGGGCATGTCGGAGAATGCGTTCATCAACATCAAGAACCGCTCGCACACCATCACCGCAGAAGTGGAGATTCCGAAGGGCGGCGCGAACGGTGTGATCCTTGCCCAGGGAGGCCGCTTCGGCGGCTGGAGCCTCTACCTGCAGGACGGCAAGCCCGCTTACGCCTACAACTACCTGGGCCTGCGGCGCGATTCGGTGGCAGCGCAAGGCGTCGTTCCCGCCGGCCACGCCACCCTCCGCTTCGAGTTCGCGTACGACGGCGGAGGCCTGGGCAAGGGCGGCGTCGGGAAGCTGTTCGTCAACGACAAGCAGGTTGGCGAGGGGCGCATCGAGAGTACTCAGCCAATGGTGTTTTCCCTGGACGATCCCGCCGACGTGGGCGTCGATGACGGCACGCCCGTGGTCGAGAGCATCGGCTACGGCCCGCAATCTCGATTCACCGGCAAGATCGACACGGTCACGCTGCAGTTGAAGTAGAGCGGTCATCGCCTGGCCGCGTGAGCGCTGCAGCAGGATCGCGCCGAGCGGGCTCGAAGCGAGACTCCTCGTTGGCCTCCGGCTCCCAGGGCTCTCCTCGCAGGATTGAGTAGAGGCGCTGGATCGTGGAGATCACGACCTTGCTGGAGGCGTTGATCGTGTCCGAGGTGAGCCGCTGCACGTTGTACAGCTCGGTGAACTTCCGGTTGTCGTCCGGGGTGCGGTAGCCCTGGAACTCCTTCTCGGCCTGCTCGTCCAGGTTGGTGCGGTCCACGAGGAGGAGCACCCGGCGCGCGCGCGGAAATCCTGCGCGGCGTGGGCCGCATCGGGTATGCTGCGCACCACGCCCGCAGGAGAACTCCAGATGAAGCTCTACAACCTCGCCCTCTCGCCCTTCGCCGCGCGCTGCCGGATCCAGATCTACGCGAAGAAGCTCCCGATCGAGCTGGCCGATCCGCCGGGAGGCCTCGGCAGCGACGGCTACCGCAAGGTGAACCCGACGGGGAAGGTCCCGGCGCTCCAGCTCGACGACGGCTCGATCCTGCCCGAGTCGGCGGTGATCGGAGAGTACCTGGAGGACCGCTTCCCGGAGACGGCGCTGCGCCCGGCCGATCCCGCCGCCCGCGCGCGGATGCGCCTCCTCGTGCACTTCTCCGACATCTACGTCGTGCCCCCGCTCGTCGCGCTCTTCAAGCAGGTGAATCCGGCGGAGCGGGATGCGAAGGTCGTGGCGGCGCGTCTCGAGGAGCTTCGCCCGTGCAACGACCAGCTCGCGGGCTTCTTCGGCCCCGGCCCCTACGCGGTGGGTGCTGACCTGACCCTTGCCGACTGCGCGCTCTTCCCGCTCTTCTTCTTCGCGACGCGCCTGCTCCCGATGCTCGGCGACAAGGACCCGACGGCCGAGCGCGCACCCCTGTCGCGCTGGTGGCAGGCGGTGCGCAAGAACGACGTGATCCTGCGCGTCGACGGTGAGCTCGCGAAGGCGCTCGCGGCCTCGATGGGCGGCGGGCGCTAGCGGAGCGCTAGCGAAGCGCGCAGCGAGCCGCAGGCGAGCGAAGCCCGGAGCCCGAGCGCGAGCGAGGAGCGAGCGCGAGGCCCGGGTAAGGCCGCGAAGCGCGCAGCTCACGCGCTCTCGTCGATCCCGTACTTCTGCATGCGGTAGCGGAGCGTCCCTCGCGCCATGTGCAGCTGCTGCGCCGCGCGGTTCACGTTGCCGCGCGTCGCCCGGAGCGCTTCCAGGATCAGGCGGCGCTCCTCCGCCTCGCGCGCCGAGACGATCTCGCGCAAGGTGCGCGGGGCCGTCCCCGCTTCGTCTCCGCTGGAGTCTCGCGGCCGTGCTTCGCTCGCGAGCCCCGGCTCGAGGACGCCGTCGAGGTCCGTGGCCGTGAGCAGGCGGCTGCGCGCCCGCACCAGCACACGCTCGAGCGCGTTCATCAGCTCGCGGACGTTTCCCGGCCAGTCGTGCAGCCGCAGCCGCGCGTGGAAGCCCTCGGTTGCGAGCGGCCGCGGGAGACCCTGCCGGTGCGCGATCTGCTCGAGCCCGGTCGCGACGAGCGCCGGGAGATCCTCGAGACGCTCCCGGAGCGGCGGGACCACGAGGTGGAACACCGCGAGCCGGTAGTACAGATCCGCGCGGAACGAGCCCTCCCGCACGGCGCGGCGTACGTCGCGGCTCGTCGCGGCGATCACCCGCGCGCGCATCGCGAGCGTCTCCGCTCCGCCGAGCCGCTCGTAGCGCCGGTCGTCGAGCACGCGGAGCAGCTTCGACTGGAGCCGCGGAGCGAGGTCCCCGATCTCGTCGAGGAAGATCGTCCCGTCGCCCGCGATCTCGAAGCGTCCCGCGTGGCGGCCGTCCGCGCTCGTGAAGGCGCCGCGCTCGTGTCCGAAGAGCTCGCTCTCGATGATCGTCGGCGAGAGCGCCGCGCAGTCCACGTGCACGAAGGGCCGCTGCCCGCGCTCCGAGAGGCGATGCAGCGCCCGCGCGGCGAGGCCCTTGCCCGTTCCGGTCTCGCCGGTGAGGAGCACGGTCGCATCCGTGGCCGCCACCGCCTCGAGCTGCTCGCGCAGGTCCGCGATCGCCCGGCTCGTCCCCGCGAGACCCGCCCGCAGCGCCGTCCGCACCGTCTCGCTCCGGTCCTCCACGGCACACCTCCTATCCGCGGGCAGCGCACCCGCAGACGCCAGTCTCGACGCTGCCGGGCAGCGCGGGCAACGTTCGACTGCGGTCGCGCCGGCATCCGAGCGTCCGGGAGCGTCCGGTCGCGCGGCGTCCTTCCACCGGCGCCGGGTGGCGCTGGCCCGCCCGACCGGGCTGGCGCACGCTTGCGGCATGGCGGAGCACGGCAATCTCGGCGGCCGGATCGGGCTCGCGCTCGGGAGCGGCGCCGCGCGCGGCTGGGCGCACGTCGGGGTGATCCGGGGGCTCCTCGCGGCGGGGATCGTCCCCGAGGTCGTCGTCGGCTCGTCGAGCGGCGCGCTCGTCGGCGCCATGTACGCGGCGGGCCGGCTCGACGTCTTCGAGGCGTGGGGGCGCGCGCTCGACTGGCGGCAGGTCTTCGGCTACTTCGACCTCACCTTCCGCGGCGGCGTCATCAAGGCGAGGCGCCTCCTCGACGAGCTCGCGGCGAATCTCCCGGTCCAGGACGTCGAGGCGCTGCCGCGCCCCTTCGCGTGCGTGGCGACGGATCTCGCCTCGGGCCGCGAGGTCTGGCTGCGGCGCGGACCGCTCCTCGACGCGATTCGCGCCTCGTTCGCCGTCCCCGGTCTCATCGCGCCCGTCCGGATCGAAGGGCGCTGGCTCATCGACGGTGGGGTCGCGAACCCGGTCCCGGTGTCGCTGTGCCGCGCGATGGGAGCCGACACGGTGATCGCCGTCGATCTCAACACGACGCTGCTCGGCCGGCGCCTGCGCGGCACCCCGAGCGCCGCGCCGGAAGCAGCGGAGGCGGAGGCAGAGCGCGACGCCGATGCGAGCGAGGAGACCCCGTCCTCCGAGGAGCCGGTCGCGACCGGTACGCTGCGCACGGCGCTCGACGCGCTGGTGGCGGATCTCCGCCGCCGCGTCAACCCGAGCGCGCCGGCCGACCGCGAAGCGAAGCCCTCCATCTACGAGGTCCTCGCCCAGAGCCTCAACATCATGCAGGTCCGCATCACGCGCAGCCGCATGGCCGGCGACCCGCCCGAGCTCCTCGTGACCCCCCGCCTCGCCGACTTCGGCCTGCTCGACTTCGACCGCGCCCGGGAGGCCATCGCCGAAGGCGAGCGCGCGGTCGCGCGGGCCCTCGACAGCGGGGGCTGACCGCAGCCCTCCCAGGAGACCCGATGCCCTGTAAGGTCTGCCCGCTGGATCGAAGACACCCGCAGCCATCGGAGCGAGCGCCATGCGTGCAGCTGGAAGCAGCTCGACCAGTAACCGAGCGCTCTCCCGGGACGAGGCCCGGCGCGTCTACGATCGGATCGGCGCCTGGCAGGATTCCCAGGCCTTCTACGAGGATCGCGCGACCGGCCTGCTGCTGCGCCACGGCAATTTTGCCTCGGCCGCCCGCGTGTTCGAGTTCGGATGCGGCACCGGGCGCTTTGCGGCGAGGCTCTTCTCCGAGCGGCTCGGCCCCGAAGCGAGCTACCGGGGCGTGGACCTCTCCCCGACCATGGTCGGGCTCGCGCGCCGGCGGCTCGCCCCCTGGGCCGTGCGCGCGGACGTGCGCCTCACGGACGGCTCGCCCCCCGATGACGAGCCCGCGGCGTCCTGCGACCGCTTCGTCTCGAACTTCGTGCTCGACCTCCTCTCCGAGGCGGACGTCGCGGCTGTGCTCCGCGCGGCCCACCGGATGCTCGAGCCCGGCGGGCTCTTGTGTCTCGCGGGCCTCTCGACCGGGAGCGGCCCGCTCTCGCGGCTCGTCGCCCGCGCGTGGAGCGGACTGCACGCGCTTCGCCCCGCGCTGGTCGGGGGCTGCCGGCCGCTCGAGCTGCTCGCCTGGGTGGGCGCGCCCGACTGGGAGCTGCTGCGCCACGAGCGGCTGGCGCCGTTCGGGGTGCCCTCCGAGGTGGTCGTGGCGCGTCGTCGGGCCTGAGCGCCCTCGTGGACCCGCGGCAGGAGTTCCTGCGCGACCGGCTGCACCCGCCGAGCCGGGTGCTCTACGGCGCGACCTCGTCGAGGAAGCGTTGGATGCGCTCGAGGTAGGCCCGTCCGCCGACCAGGATGGTGTCGTTGTGGCCCGCGCCGCGGAGGGTCTCGAAGGCCTTCGGCTCCGGCGCGGCGTCGAAGAGGCGCCGGCCGAGGGCGACCGGGACGATGTCGTCGCGGTCGCCGTGGAAGAAGAGCAGGGGGGAGCGCAGGCGCCCGATCTTGCGCATCGAATCGAAGCGGCCGCGGGTGAAGGCGCGCGCGAGCGGCCCGAAGGCGTTCGCCGCGGCGTCGGCGAGGGAGCTCCAGGTGCTCTCGAGGACGACTCCGGCGAGGCTCCGGTCCTGCGCGAGGTCCACGGCGACGGCGCCGCCGAGCGAGCTCCCGAAGAGCACGACGCGCCGTTCCGGCAGCCCGCGTCGTTCGACGAGGTGCCGCAGCCCCGCTCGCGCGTCGGCGTACACACCCGCCTCGTCCGGTCGGCCCTCGCTCCGCCCGTAGCCGCGGTAGTCGAGGAGCAGGACGTGGGCGCCGAGGCCCGCGAGGAGCGCGCCGATCGGGAGTCGATGCGAGGCGTTCCCGGCGTTGCCGTGCAGGTACAGGATCGCGCGCGTCGCACCCGGCGCCGACACGGTGAAGGCGTGGATGCGCACGCGGTCCTCGGTGGTGAGGAAGACCTCCTCGGCGGCGATGCCGAGGCGCTCGGGTGTGACGTCGACGCCCGGCGTCGGGAGGAAGAGCATTCGGTCGACGATCCAGCCTCGCATCCCGACCCCCGCGGCGAGGAGCAGCCCGGCGGCCAGGATCGCGGCGATCGGCTTCACGTGGGTGCTCACCTCGCTCCCGCACCGTCCCCCCGCACGTGCCCTTCGTCGCGAAAGCCGCCGCGCCCGCGACGACCCGGGCGATCGGCCCGGCGGTGGCGACCGCCTTCCGATCCTACCATCGAGCCGAGCGTCCGCCGGCGCGACCGGGGCGCTCCGCGCCGGCCGCCCTTCGCAGCGGTCCGCGTGTAACGAACGCGGGGGGAGTCGCGTCCTCCGGGTGGGTGCGATGCAGGACGATCCGGTCCGAAGCGATCTGGGGGCGAGTGCGGCCGACGGGGCCGAGGGGCTCTTCCGCGCCCAGTCCCGAGGTCTGTGGGGCCTCGCGTACCGCCTCACCGGGAGCGCCGAGGACGCGGACGACGTCGTCCAGGAGTCGTTCGCGCGCCTGCTCGCGAGCCCGCCGACGCGCGGCCAGCCGCTGCGACCCTGGCTCGTCCGGGTCGCCACGAACCTCTGCATCGACGCGCTGCGCCGGCGGCGCCGGCGCGCGTACACCGGAGCGTGGCTTCCGGCTCCGGCGAAGGAGCCGGAGGGCGGGTGGGACGAGTGCCTGGCGAGCCCGGCGCCCGATCCCGAGGCGCGCTACGGGCTCCTCGAGAGCGCGAGCTACGCCTTCCTCGTTGCGCTGGAGGAGCTCGGCCCGCGCCAGCGCGCCGTGCTGCTCCTACGGGACGTCCTCGGCTACTCGGCCGCCGAGGCAGCCAGTGCGCTCGGGACGAGCGAGGGCAACGTGCGCGTCGTCCACCTGCGGGCAAGGCGGGCGATGGAGCGATACGACGGCGCGCGCCGCCCCCGGACGCCCGAGCTCGCCGCGCGCCACCGCGCCGCGCTCGAGCGCTTCCTCGGCGCAATGCTCGCGCAGGACGCGCGCGGCGTCGAGGCGATCCTCAGGGAGGACGTCGAGACCTCGACGGACGGAGGCGGAGCGTACACGGCTCTTCACACCACGCTCCGCGGTCGCGATCGGGTGGCGAGATTCTTCCTCCGCGCGGCCCTCCAACGCCGGGAGGCGGACCCGAAGGCCGAGATCCGCCTCGCGAACGGCCTGCCCGTGCTGTTGATCTCCCTCGGGCGTCCGGTCCGGCGGCAGGCGCCGTGCACGCTGATCCGCTGCGACCTCGACGACGCGGGGAGGATCCGCGGGATCCACGCGATCCTCGCGCCGCGCAAGCTCGCGGCGGTGCGCTTCCGCTAGCGGGCGGCGCGCACCCGTAACGGATCGCCGGCCCGGAACGTCCTCCCTCCGAACCCTCGAAGCAGTGGAGAGCCATGAACCTCCTGCTCGCCTGCACGCTCGCCGCGATCGCGCTCGTCGAGCGCAGCCCCCGGCTGCGCTTCGAAGCCTCCCCGCTGCTGCGCCGCGGCTCCGGCACCGACCTCTTCTATCTCGCGACGGGCGCGGTGGCGCTCGGCCTCGCGATGCGCAACGCGGTCGCCGGGCTGGCCGAGACCAGCGCAGTCCTGGGGTCGGCGCTGGGCGCGCTCCCCGTTCCGCTCGCGATCGGGCTCGCGGTCGTGCTCTACGACCTCGGGGCCTACGCCGCCCATCTGCTGCTGCACCGGATCGACGCGCTCTGGCGGCTCCACGAGGTCCACCACTCGAGCCCGACGCTCGACTGGCTCGCGACCTTCCGCGCGCACGCGGGCGAGCACGCGCTGCGCCACTTGCTGTCGCCGATCCTGCTGCTGCTGGTCGGATTCCCGGTCTCGAGCGTGGCGGTCGCGACCGCGATCCACACCGCGTGGGCCGCGCTCGTGCACGCGAACCTGCGGGTCGGGCTGCGCTTCCTCGAGCCGCTGCTCGTGACCCCGCGGCTCCACCGGCTGCATCACGTTCCCGGAACGAGCGGCCAGAACCTCGGGACGCTCCTCTCGCTCTGGGACCGGCTGCGCGGAACCTTCGTCACCGATCCGGACGCTCCGCTCGCGCCGCTCGGCGTTCCCGGGCGCGAAGCGGACTATCCGCAGACCTGGCTCGCGCAGCTCGTCGAGCCGTTCCGTCGCGCTCGCGCCTACGCGAGCCGCAGGTGGAAGGATTTCGGGCGCGTGAGCGCCTCGAAGCCGACGCGCGAGAGCGTGCAGCCGCGGCCGGAGTCCTTGACGCCGGTCCAGGCGAGCGCGGGGTCGAGAAAGTCGCAGCGGTTCATGAACCAGGTGCCGGTCTCGACGCGGTCTCCGATCGCGAGGGCCGCGCCCTCGTCGCGCGTCCAGACGCTCGCGGTGAGGCCGTAGGCGCTGTCGTTCATCAGCGCCACGGCCTCGTCGTCGCCGCGCACACGCTGGATGCCGACGACCGGCCCGAAGCTCTCCTCGGTCATGACGCGCATGCCGTGGTCGACGTCGACGAGCACCTGGGGCGCCAGGTAGGGGGTCCCGGGCGCGTCGGCGGGAAAGGCGCGCGGATCGACGAGCGCCATGGCACCCCGGGCCAGCGCCTCGGCCGTCTGCTCGCGCACGAGCGCGGCGGCCTCGGCGCGCACCACGGGGCCGAGGTCGACCTCCGGGTCGGTCGGGTTCCCGAGCCGGTAGCGCTCGACCTGGCCGGCGTAGGACTCGACGAAGGCGTCGTGGACGTCCGCGTGCACGTAGATGCGCTCGATCCCGCAGCAGGACTGGCCCGCGTTGTAGAAGGCTCCGTCCACGAGGTTCGCGACCGCGTGCTCGAGGTCGGCGTCGGGGCGGACGTAGGCGGGGTCCTTCCCGCCGAGCTCGAGGCCCACGCCGATGAAGCGCTCGGACGCGGCGCGCTGCACGGCGCGACCGACGCCGACGGAGCCCGTGAAGGCGACGAAGTCGACGCCGGGGCTTCCCACGAGGCGCAGGGTGTCCGCGTGGCTGGCGTGGAGCGCCTGGAGCAGGCCCGGGTCGAGCCCGGCGGAAAGCCCCGCCTCGGCCATGCGCTCCGAGCAGAGCGGCGTCTGCGCGGAGTGGCGCACGATCACCGCGTTTCCCGCGAGGAGCGCCGGCACGACCGAGTTCACGGCCGTGAGGTACGGGTAGTTCCAGGGCGCGATGCTGAGGACGACGCCGAGGGGCTCCCGGCGGATGAAGCGGTGGAAGCCAGGCTTCGGCCCGCAGTCGATGCGGGCGAGCGCCTCCTCGGCGATCCCGATCATGTGGCGCGCGCGCTCCTCGAAGCCGCGCACCTCGTTCGGGCTGTGGCGGGCCGGGCGGCCCATCTGCCAGGTGATCTCGCTCGCGATCTCGGCGCCCCGCGCGACGAAGGCGTCGACGAGGCGCGAGCAGGCGGCTGCGCGCTCGCGCGCCGGAAGCGTCCGCCAGCGCGTGTGCGCGTGGCGCGCGCGATCGAGGCTGGCGGCGATCTCGCTCTCGCTCGCGAGCGGCCGCTCGACGTAGACCCGCCCGTCGACGGGCGAGACGCAGCGCAGGGTCGCTCGCGAGCTCCCGGGAGCCATGCTCGTTCCTCCTCCGCCGCGCGTCCGGCGGCATCATTCGTCGGCGGTGATCGCCACCACGGGCCGGCCGGCCGCGTCGACCCAGCCGCGGACCATGCCGGCCGTGTTGAAGCGCGCCGCCGCGTTTCCCTCGCGGTCGAGCGCGATGCAGCCCCCCTTGCTGCCGAGCTCGGCCACGCGCGCGAGCGCGGCGTCGCAGGCCGCGGAGAGCGGCATCGCGCGATGGCGGACGAGGGCATCGATCTCGTGCGCGAGCGCGCAGCGGATGAAGGCCTCGCCGTGCCCGGTTCCCGAGACGGCGCAGGTGGCGTCGTCGGCCCAGGTGCCGGCGCCGAAGACGGCCGAGTCGCCGACGCGCCCGCGGAGCTGCCCGGCCATGCCGCCTGTCGAGGTGGCGGCGGCGAGGTGGCCGTCTTTGTCGCGGGCCACCGCTCCCACGGTCCCGGCCGCATCGCCCGAGCCCGGCTCGCGCAGCCGCGCGAGCTCCCGCCGGCGGGCCTCGGTGACGAGGCTCGCGGGGTCGACGGACCGCGCGCCGTGCGCCACGGCGAAGCGCTCGGCCGCCTCGCCGACGAGGAGAACGTGCGGCGTGCGCTCCATCACGAGGCGCGCCGCAGCGACGGGATTCGCGAGGCGCGAGACGCAGGCCACCGCCCCGGTGGCGCGGCCGCGCCCGTCCGCGATCGTCGCATCCATCTCGACGTGGCCGTCGATCGTGAGCGCCGAGCCGCGCCCGGCGTTGAAGAGCGGGTCGTCCTCGAGCGCCACCACCGCCTGCTCCACTGCGTCGAGCGCACTGGCGCCGGCTTCGAGCGCGGCCCGGCCGGCCTCGAGACGCGCGACGATCGCCCGGCGGATGGCGGCTTCCTCGTCGGGGGCCAGGCGCAGTCGGCGCAGCGGGCCGGCCCCGCCGTGCACGGCGAAAGCGATGCGGCTCAAGCGCGCTCCCCGGGCTCGGCGAGCTCGACCACGAGCGTGAGCCCCTGCACCTCGAGGACGCGCACGGCGCCGCCCTTCTCGACCGCTCCGCCGCGCACTCGAGCGCGCCAGAGCTCGTGGCCCACGCGCACGTAGCCCTCCGGGTCGAGCCGGTCGCGAGCCGTGGCGAGAGCGCCCACCAGCGCGTCGGCGCCGCCCCCGCTGCGCGGCTCGTAGGCCTTGCGCACGAAGGGGTAGAGCGCGAGGTCCTTCAGCACCCAGATCGCCAGGAAGGCCGCGGCGAGGCGCGGCGAGAGCTCCCACCAGTGCACCAGCAGCACGAGGAGCCCGGTCACGGCGAGAGCGCCCGGGAGCTGGAAGAGCCAGTAGCGCAGCAACGTCGTGCTTCCGTTTCGCGGAGTGGATCTCACGACGATGGGCGGCTCACGAAGAGGGTCCCGTCCTTCATCGGGACGCCGAGGTGGTTGTAGCCACGGAACCGGATCTGGGCCAAGACTCCCCCGGGCGGATCGGGCGGCCCGTCCGGGCCCGACTCCGGGCGCTGGCGGACGCCGCCCCGCCCCACCATTATGACTCCCATGACGATCCGCGCTCTCCTCCTCGCCTCCACCCTGTTCGCTTCCACCCTGCTCGCCGCCGCAGCCGGGCGGGCCGAGGACCTGATCCTCGCCACGACGACGAGCGTGCGCGACTCGGGCCTCCTCGACGTGCTCCTGCCGCGCTTCGAGGCGCAGTCCGGGGTGAAGGTGAAGGCCCTGGCGGTCGGCTCCGGCGCGGCGCTGCGCATGGGCGCCGATGGCAACGCCGATGTCCTCGTGACCCACGCGCCCGAGGGAGAGGAGGAGCTGCTGCGGGCGGGCAAGGTCGGTTCCCGCGAGCCCTTTATGGAGAACTATTTCGTGCTGGCCGGACCGCCCGAGGATCCGGCGGGCGCGAGCAAGGCGGCGACGGCGGCCCAGGCGATGCGTCGGATCGCCGAGGCGCCCGCCCCGTATGCGAGCCGCAGCGACGACTCCGGGACGCACCAGCGCGAGCAGGCGCTGCTGCGCGAGGCGGGGCTCGACCCGGCCGGCAGCTGGCCGGGCTTCGTGCGCACGGGATCCGGCATGGGCCAGACGCTCCTCGTGGCGGGCGAGAAGCGGGCGTACGTGCTCTCCGACGTCGCGACCTTCCTCGCCTTCCGGGAGCGCACCGGCCTCGTCTCGCTCTCGCAGCGCGAGCCCTCGCTTCGCAACGTCTACTCCGTCCTCGTGGTGAAGCCAACCGGGCGCGCGCTCGCCGACTTCCTGCTCGCCGAGTCGACGCAGCGCGAGATCGCGGAGTTCGGGCGCGAGCGCTATGGCGCTCCTCTCTTCACCCCGCTGCGCCTTCCCGCGGAGACGAAGTCCCCGTGACCGAGCTTCGCGCCGGCGAGGTGGTCGAGATCACGCTGCGCACGCTCGCCGTCTGCGGCACGGCGCTCGCCGTGGCACTCGGCGCCGGGCTCCCGCTCGGGATCGCGCTCGGCCGCCGGCGCTTCCCGGGCCGCGGGCTCTTCGTCTCCGTCGTGAACTCGGGCATGGGGGCGCCACCGGTCGTCGTGGGGCTCGTCGTCTCGATGCTCCTCTTCCGCAGCGGGCCGCTCGGCTTCCTCGGGCTCCTGTACACGCCCGAGGCGATGATCGTGGCGCAGGTGCTGATCGCGCTCCCGCTCGTCGTCGGCATCACGCTCGCCGCCGTCGGCGCCCTCGACGAGAACTGGGAGCTCGAGGTCCGCACCCTCGGCATCCCGCCGCTGCGCCGCCTGTGGCTGCTCCTGCGCGAGATCCGGCTCGGGCTCCTCGCCGCGGTGATCGCGGCGCTGGGCTCGATCCTCTCCGAGGTCGGAGCCGTGCAGGCCGTCGGCGGAAACCTCGACGGCGAGACGCGGGTGCTCACGACCTCGATCCTGATGTACACGCAGATGGGTCGCTTCGAGATGGCGCTCGCGCTCGGGGTCGTGCTCGTGGGGCTCACGCTCGTGCTCGCCGGCGCGCTCACGGTGGTGCAGCAGGGGGGGCGTCGGTGAGCCTCGAACGCGCGGCGCTCGCGGTGCGCGATCTGCGCGTCCGCCGCAGCTCGAAGAGCGGCTCCTTCGAGCTGCGCGTCGAAGCGCTCGATCTCCTCGCGGGCGGCGTCCTCGCCGTGCTCGGGCCGAATGGCGCCGGCAAGAGCACGCTCTTGCGCAGCCTCGCGGGGCTCGAGCCGGTGCTCGAGGGGCGCATCGAGCGGCGCGTGACCGGGCCCGTCGCGATGGTCTTCCAGCGCCCGGTCGCCTTCTCGGGGAGCGTCCTGCACAACCTGCGCGTCGCGCTCTCGGGCCAGCGCCTCCCGCGCGCGGAGGCCCGCGTGCGCGTCGACGAAGTGCTCGACCACTTCGGGATCGCGGCGCTCGCCTCGCGCCGGGCGGCGACGCTCTCGGGCGGGGAGCTGCGGCGGCTGGCCCTCGCGCGCGCCTTCGCGCTGCGCCCCGCCGTGCTCCTCCTCGACGAGCCCTTCGACGACCTCGACGCCGCGGGGCAGGAGGCGCTCTCGCTCGACCTGCGCCGCGCGATCGCGGGAACCGAGGTGGCGGTCGCCGTGGTGACGCACGACCTGCGGCGGGCGCTGCTCCTTGCCGACCGCATCGCGGTTCTGCTCGGGGGGCGCGTCGCGCAGCTCGGTGAGCGCGAGGAGGTGCTCGCCCGGCCCACGAGCCCCGCCGTGGCGCGGCTCGTCGGAATGGCGAACCTGATCCCCGGGACCTTGCGTTCCGGCGAGGGCGATCTCGCGAGCGTGTTCGTGGACGAGCAGCACACGGTCCCGGTGGAGACCGCGCGCGACGGCCCGTGTGCAGCGCTCGCGCCGGGAGCGCCGGTCTGGGCGGGCATCCGCCCCGAGCGGCTCAAGCTCGACGTGGGACGCGGCGAGGGCCTTCCGATCGGGAAGGGCGTCGTGCGCACGCTGATCTCGGACGGCGTAGCCGCCACCGTGGGTGTGGCCTGGGCGGGTCTCGAGCTGCGCACGCACCTGCTCGCCGGGCGCGGGCTCGCGCGTACCGTTCGACCCGGTGACTCGGTCACGCTCTCGGTGCGGCCCGAAGACGTCCACCTCCTGCCCCGCGGATAGCGCTTGCGCCGCTCCCGCCTGCACCTCGCGCTGCTCGTGCTCGCCGGCCTCGCCGCCTGCGGCCCGGGCGGCAGCGCGCGGTCTCCGAACATCGTCCTCGTGATCGGCGACGACCACGGCTATCCGGACTCGGGCTTCATGGGCTCGCTCGTCGTCCGGACGCCGAACCTCGACCGGCTCGCGGAGGAGGGGACCGTCTTCCGCAACGGCTACTCCACCGCGAGCATCTGCCGTCCCATGCTGCGCTCGCTCCTGACCGGGCTCCACCCGCTGCAGTGGAACGCGCGTGTCGACCGGCTCGAGCGAGAGGGAGTCCAGCGTTCGCCCGCGGAGAGGATCCTCGACTTCATCACCCTCCCGAGACTCCTCGCCGGGCGCGGCTACGCGAGCTTCCAGGGTGGGAAGTTCTGGGAGGGGACCTACGCATTGGCCGGCTTCGACGAGGGCATGCAGCTCCACGGCGACGGCGTGAACGACAGCGGGGATGGAACGCCCCTCGGGCGCGAGACGCTCGAGCCGGTGCTGCGCTTCCTCGACGCACACGCGGGGCGGCCCTTCTTCCTGTGGTTCGCGCCGGCGCTGCCCCACATCCCGCACGACGCGCCCGAGGAGTACCGACGGCCGTATCTCGAGCGCGGGCTCGCGCTCTCCGCCGTCGCCTACTACGCGAACGTGACGCGCCTCGACGCGGTGGTGGGCGCGCTGCGGGCCGAGCTCGAGGAACGGAAGCTCCTCGACGACACGCTGCTGGTGTACCTCTCCGACAACGGCTGGGACCAGCTCCCGGATGTCGAGCGCATCGATCTGCTCTTCGACGGGCCGCGCGGCAAGGGCACGCTCTACGACCTGGGCTTCCGCACCCCGATCGTGCTGCGCTGGCCCGGCTTCGTACCGGCCGGCGTGGTGCGCGACGAGCTCGTCTCGGCCGTCGATCTCTTCCCGACCTTCCTCGACTACGCGGGGATCCCGGTCCCGCCGAACAGCCCCGGCCACAGCCTGCGCCCGATCCTCGAGGGAGAGGGCCGCTGGCCTCGCGAAGCCGTGGTCGAGGCGATGACCGGCGTCCGCGGCGGCGTCGGGCCGTACGAGCCGCGCCCCGAGCGCGGCTGGTTCGTGCGGCGCGATCGCTGGCACTACCTCTGGTACGAGCACGCCGGCGAGGAGCTCTACGACGTGGTCGCCGACCCTCGCGAGCAGCGCGACCTCTCGCGAGAGAAGAAGGCCCTCGCCGCCCGCTTCCGGCACGAGATCCAGCTCTGGCGCCGGAACGCGACGGCGCCCTTCGCGAGTGGCGGGGCGGAGCGCGGCGGCCGATAGTCGGTGCGAGGAGCTCGGCACCGCTCGCGAGCAGCTCGAACGCTTCGTCACGACCCATCGGGATCTCGTGTCGCTCTTCCGACAGAACCGGGACGTGCGCTCGCTGCACTCCGCCCGGCGCCGCCCTGCACTGCGCAATGCTCCACGCGCGGTGGACTGCCGGGAGCACCCCCAGAAGAGCTCCCAGCGCGGCACGCGTCTTGCTATGGGGACGCAGATGGAGATCATCTCGCTCGCGCTCGCAGCCGCTTTCTTCGCGCTCTCGTGGGCCTTGATCGCGCTCTGCGAACGCCTGCTGGGGTGAAACGGGGATGAGCTCGTGACTCCGATGTATCTCGTGGCCGGCGGCCTCGCGTTTGCGCTGCTTGTCTACCTCGTGGTGGCGCTGCTCGCGCCGGAGAAGCTCGGATGACGGCCCAAGGCCTGTTCCAGCTCGTGCTCTACGTGGTCGTGCTGCTCGCTCTCGCGTGGCCGCTCGGCGCCTACATCGCGCGCGTCTTCGACGGGCCCGCGACTCCGCTCGACCGCCTGCTCGGCCCGCTCGAGCGCGGCATCTACCGGGTCTGCGGCGTCCGACCCGAAGAGCAGATGGGGTGGAAGCGCTATGCGCTCGCGATGCTCGCGTTTCAGCTCTTCGGCCTCCTCGCGGTCTACGCGCTCCAGCGCCTCCAGGGCTGGCTGCCGCTCAACCCGCAGGGCTTCGCCGAGGTCGATCCCGACTCGGCCTTCAACACCGCAGCGAGCTTCGCCACCAACACGAACTGGCAGGGCTACGTCGGCGAGGCCACGATGAGCTACGCGACCCAGATGTTGGGCCTCGCGGTGCAGAACTTCGTGTCGGCCGCGAGCGGCATCGCCGTGCTGATCGCGCTGATCCGGGGGCTTCGCGGCCGTGCCGTCGAGGCGGTCGGCAACTTCTGGGTGGACCTGGTGCGGAGCACGCTCCACGTGCTGCTGCCCCTCTCCTTCGTGCTCGCCCTGCTCCTGGTCTCGCAGGGCGTCGTGCAGAACTTCTCGGCCTACCAGACCGTTCCGCTCCTCGATCCGACGACCGGGGCCGATGGGGCGGCCGTCACCGAGCAGGTGCTCCCGATGGGGCCGGCCGCCTCGCAGGTCGCGATCAAGCAGCTCGGCACCAACGGCGGCGGCTTCTTCAACGCGAACTCAGCGCATCCCTTCGAGAACCCGACGCCGCTCTCGAACTTTCTGGAGGTGCTGGCGATCCTCCAGATCGCCGCGGCGCTCTGCGTCAGCTTCGGTCGCATGGTCGGAGACCGCCGCCAGGGGGTCGCGCTGCTCGCGGCCATGACCGCCGTCTTCGTCGCCCTCCTGCTGCCCTGCTTCGCCGCGGAGCAGGTCGCGAACCCGCGCCTCGCCGCGCTCGGCATCGACCAGGCGGCGAGCCCCCTCCAGGCGGGCGGAAACATGGAGGGCAAGGAGGTCCGCTTCGGGATCGCCAACTCCGCGCTCTGGGCGACCGCGACCACCGCCGCGTCGAACGGCTCGGTCAACTCCATGCACGACTCCTACATGCCGCTCGGCGGCCTCGTGCCGCTCTTCATGATGCAGCTCGGCGAGGTGATCTACGGCGGGGTGGGCTCGGGCCTCTACGGCATGCTGGCCTTCGTGCTGATCGCGGTCTTCGTGGCGGGCCTGATGGTAGGTCGCACGCCCGAGTACCTCGGCAAGAAGGTCGAGGCCTTCGAGATGAAGATGGCCTCGCTCGCGATCCTGATCCCGCCCGCGCTCGCGCTCCTCTTCACGGCGGTCGCCGCGACGACCGACGCGGGCGTCGCGAGCCGACTGAACGGCGGGGCGCACGGCTTCTCGGAGATCCTCTACGCCTACTCGTCGATGGCGAACAACAACGGCAGCGCCTTCGCGGGCCTCAGCGCCGATGTTCCTTTCTACAACCTGACGGGCGGAATCGCGATGCTCGTGGCGCGCTACTGGCTCGCGGTCCCGATCCTCGCCATCGCCGGGTCGTTCGCGCGCAAGAAGGTCGCGCCGGCGGGCCCCGGTACGCTCCCCACGCACACGCCGCTCTTCGTCGCGTGGCTCGTCGGCGTGGTGCTGCTGGTGGGCGTGCTCGCCTTCGTCCCGGTGCTCGCGCTCGGCCCGGTCGTCGAGCACCTGATCCTCTTCGGCTAGGAGACACACCGGATGGCCCGCGCCATGGCCCGACCGCTCTTCGACCCGCCGCTGGTGCAGCGGGCGCTCCTCGACGCGCTCCTCAAGCTCGATCCGCGCCGCCAGGTGCGCAACCCGGTGATGTTCGTGGTGTTGGTCGGGAGCGTCCTCACGACCGCGCTCTTCTTCCAGGCTCTGTCCGGTCGCGGCGAGGCTCCACCGGCCTTCATCGGCTGGGTCTCGGTGTGGCTCTGGTTCACCGTGCTCTTCGCGAACTTCGCCGAGGCGCTGGCCGAGGGCCGCGGCAAGGCACAGGCCGACGCGCTGCGCCGCGCGCGGCGCGAGATCGAGGCGCACCTGCTCGACCCGGTGCTCGACGCGGAGCACTTCGACCCCGCCACTGCGCGCACCCGGCCCGCCGCGAGCTCGGACCTGCGCAAGGGCCACCTCGTGCTGATCCGCGCGGGCGAGTTCATCCCGGGCGACGGCGAGATTCAGCTCGGCGTGGCCTCCGTCGACGAGAGCGCGATCACGGGTGAGAGCGCGCCCGTGATCCGCGAGGCGGGAGGCGACCGCAACGCCGTCACCGGCGGGACGCGCGTGCTCTCCGACTGGCTCGTCGTCCGCATCACCGCCGAGCCGGGAGAAACCTTCCTCGACCGCATGATCGGGCTCGTCGAGGGTGCCAAGCGCCAGAAGACCCCGAACGAGATCGCCCTCGACATCCTGCTCGCGGCCATGACGATCATCTTCCTGCTGGCGACGGCGACGCTGCTCCCGTTCTCCATCTACGGCGTGAACGAGGCGGGGAGCGGCGCTCCCGTCACGGTGACGGCGCTCGTGGCGCTCCTCGTCTGCCTGATCCCGACCACGATCGGCGGGCTCCTTTCCGCGATCGGAATCGCCGGGATGGACCGCATGATCCAGGCGAACGTGATCGCCACGTCCGGTCGCGCCGTCGAGGCGGCGGGCGACGTGGACGTCCTGCTCCTCGACAAGACCGGGACGATCACGCTCGGCAACCGTCAGGCCACCGAGTTCCTGCCGGCGCGGGATACGACCCCCAAGGAGCTCGCCGACGCGGCACAGCTCGCCTCGCTGGCCGACGAGACGCCGGAAGGCCGCAGCATCGTGGTGCTCGCGAAGAAGCGCTACGGCCTGCGCGAGCGCGACGTCCATGCGCTCGGCGCGCGCTTCGTGCCCTTCAGCGCGCAGACGCGCATGAGCGGGGTGGACCTCGACGGACGCATGCTGCGCAAGGGGGCGATGGACGCCGTCGAGCGCTTCGTGCGCGAGCGGGGTGGCGCGCTCCCGGGGGAGGTGCGTGCCGAGGCTGACGGCGTGGCACGCCGCGGCGCGACGCCGCTCGTCGTGGCCGAAGGCTCGCGCGTGCTCGGGGTGATCCAGCTCTCCGACGTGGTGAAGACCCGGATCCGCGACCGCTTCGCCGAGCTGCGGCGCATGGGGATCCGCACGGTCATGATCACCGGAGACAATCCGCTCACGGCGGCGGCGATCGCGGCGGAGGCCGGCGTCGACGACTTCCTGGCCGAGGCCACGCCGGAGGCCAAGCTCGCGCTGATCCGCGAGCAGCAGAAGGGCGGGCGGCTCGTGGCGATGACCGGCGACGGGACGAACGACGCGCCGGCCCTCGCGCAGGCCGACGTGGCCGTGGCGATGAACACGGGGACCCAGGCGGCCAAGGAGGCCGGCAACATGGTGGACCTCGACTCGAACCCGACGAAGCTGATCGAGATCGTCGAGATCGGGAAGCAGCTGCTGATGACGCGGGGTGCGCTCACGACCTTCAGCATCGCGAACGACGTCGCCAAGTACTTCGCCATCGTGCCCGCGATCTTCGCGGCAACCTACCCGGCGCTCGCGGCGCTCAACGTGATGGGCCTCGCGACGCCGGAGAGCGCGATCCTCTCGGCGGTGATCTTCAACGCCCTGATCATCGTGGTACTGATCCCGCTCTCGCTGCGCGGGGTGCGCTACCGGCCCCTGCCCGCCTCGACGCTGCTGCGCCATCACATCCTCGTCTACGGCGTCGGGGGGATCGTCGCCCCCTTCGTCGGCATCAAGGCCATCGACCTGGCGCTCGCAGCGCTGGGTCTCGCCTGAGGAGACCACCATGCGGGAGCTCCGTACCGCCCTCCTCGTCCTGCTCGCGCTGACCGGGGTCACGGGCGTCGCCTATCCCCTCGCCGTGACGGGAGTCGCGCAGCTGCTCTTCCCCAGCCAGGCGAACGGGAGCCTCGTCTTGGAGGGCGAGCGCGCGCTCGGCTCGGCGCTCGTCGGCCAGCCCTTCGACGACCCGCGCTACTTCTGGAGCCGGCCTTCCGCGACCGCGAGCTTCCCCTACGACGCGAGCCTCTCGGGAGGCTCGAACCTCGGCCCCACGAACGATGCCCTGGGCGACGCCGTGCGCGCGCGCGTCGAGGCTCTGCGAGCGGCCGATCCGGGCAACGGCGCACCGGTCCCCGTGGATCTCGTCACGGCGAGCGGGAGCGGGCTCGACCCGCACCTGTCCCCCGCCGCCGCGCGCTTCCAGGTGGACCGTGTGGCGCGCGAGCGCGGCGTCGCGCGGGCGAAGGTCGAGGCGTTGATCGACGAGCACAGCGAGGGCCGATGGCTCGGCCTGCTCGGTGAACCGCGGGTGCAGGTCCTGGCGCTGAACCTCGCCCTGGACCGCGCGGCGCCGCGGTGAGAGACTGAGCGCATGAGCAACCGGGAAGGCGGGGAGCCGCGCCGGCCCTCGCCCGAGGCGCTGCTCGAGGCCGCGGCCCGCGAAGAGCGCAGCCGCTTCCGCCTCTTCGTCGGGGCTGCGCCCGGCGTGGGCAAGACCTACGCGATGCTCCAGGCGGCGCGCGAGCGCCTGAAGGAAGGCGTCGACGTCGTGGTCGGCGTGGTCGAGACGCATGGCCGTGCCGAGACGGAGGTCCTGGTGCAGGGCCTCGAGGTGATCCCGCGGTGCGTCGTGCCCCACCGGGGCCAGCGGCTCCAGGAGATGGATCTCGACGCGATCCTGGCGCGCCGGCCCGCGATCGCGCTCGTCGACGAGCTCGCGCACACGAACGCGCCGGGGAGCCGGCACCCGAAGCGCTACCTCGACGCCGAGGAGCTGCTCGACGCCGGCATCGAGGTCTGGTCCACCGTCAACATCCAGCACCTCGAGAGCCTGAACGACGTCGTCGCGCAGATCACGGGTGTGCGCGTGAGCGAGACGGTGCCCGACCGGATCCTCGACCGCGCCGACGAGGTGCGCCTGATCGACCTCTCTCCCGAGGAGCTGCTCGAGAGGCTGCGCGAGGGCAAGGTCTACGTGCCGGAGCAGGCCGAGCGCGCGCTCCAGCACTTCTTCCAGCCCGGCAAGCTCACGGCGCTCCGCGAGCTCGCGCTGCGCCAGACCGCCGAGCACGTCGACGAGCAGGTGCAGGCACACCTGCGCACGCAGCCGGCGGCGGACGTGTGGCCGGTGGCCGAGCGGATCCTGGTCGCCGTCGACGCGAGCCCACGCTCGGCCTCGCTCGTGCGGGCGGCGCGCCGCGCCTCGGAGCGACGCGGCGTCCCGTGGATCGCCGTCTTCGTCGAGCCTCCGCGCTTCCACGAGCGGCCGGAGGCCGAGCGGGAACCGGTCAACCGCGTGCTGCGCCTCGCCGAGCAGCTCGGCGGCGAGGCGGTGACGCTACCGGGTCCGCAGGTCGCGGATGTGCTCCTGCGCTACGCGCGCGAGCGCAATGTGAGCGAGATCGTGATCGGCAAGCCTCGCGCGGCCTGGCGCTGGCTGGGCCGCTCGCCGGCGAGCGAGCTGATCCGTCGCAGCGGTGCGATCGAGGTCCGCGTCGTGGAGGGGAGCGAGGAGGGGGGGGCGCCCGCGGTGCGCGTGGAGCGGGCGCCCGTCCGGCTCGCCGGTTACGCCCTCGCCGTCGCCTCGGTGGGGGTCGCGGCGGGGGTGGCAGCCGGTCTCCGGGCGCTCACGCCGCTCGAGGATCCCGGCATGGTCTTCCTGCTCGCGGTGCTCGCGACGGCGGTGGGAGCGGGTCTCTGGCCCTCGATCGCCGCCTCGCTGCTCGCGCTCCTTGTCTACGACTTCCTGTTCGTGGTGCCCTACTACACGTTCAGCGTGGCGCAGGCGGGCGACGTCCTCGCGCTCGTGGCCTTCCTGCTCGCAGCAGTGCTCACCAGCCATCTCACCGCACGGGCGCGCGACCAGGCCGATGCGGCGCGGCGGCGGGAGGCGCGCACGGCGGCGCTCTACGCCTTCGCGCGCGACATCGCGGGCGCGGCGACGATCGACGAGCTCCTCGTCGGGATCGTGGAGCACGTCGGCCAGGCCTTCCGCGCCCAGGTCGTGCTGCTGCTGCCCGAGGGCGAGAAGCTCCGGGTACGAGCGGCTCATCCCCTCTCCGCGCCCTTCGCGGCCGCCGAACAGGCCACCGCGCTCTGGGCCTTCGAGCACGGCGAGCACGCCGGACGCGGCACCGACGCACTTCCCGGGAGCGAATGGCTCCACGTCCCGCTCGCGACGGTGCGCGGGATCGTCGGCATCCTCGCCCTCCACGGCGAGCGGACGGACGCCTCGCTGGCGCTGGACCAGCGCCAGCTCCTCGAGGCCCTCGCCGGCCAGGCCGCGGTCGCGATCGAGCGCACGCGCATCGACGCCGTGCTGGCCGAGAAGGCCAAGACCGAAGCCGTGATCGAGAGTATCGACGACGGGCTCGTCGTGCTCGATCCGCACGGCGTCGTCGTCCACGTGAACGAGATCGCGTGCGCGATCCTCGACGTCGAGCGCGAGGCGGCCGTGGGCCGTCCCTTCGATCATCTCGGGACGTCGCATCCGCACTACCTGCGGCTGCGGGCGGCCGTGGCGGAGATCCTGGCGCACCCCGAGCGCGCCCCGGACGTGCTGGAGATCGCGATCTTCCTGCGCGGGCGCGATCATTTCTTCGTGCTGCGGCCTACGCCGCTGCATGCGGCCGACGGATCGCGCGCAGGACTGATCCTGGCGCTCCAGGACGTGACCTACCTGCGAGATCAGGAGGCCCGCCGCGAGCAGCTCATGGCGACGCTCTCCCACGAGCTGCGCACGCCGCTCACCTCCCTGCGCATGGCGACGGAGCTGCTGGCGGGGGTGCAGCCGCCCCTCGCCGGGGCGGCGCACGCGCTCGTCGAGGCGGCACGCGAGGACATCGGCCGCCTCGAGGACGTGGCGCAGCGCCTGCTCGAGCTCTCGCGCTCGCGCGCGATGAGCATCGCCCTCGAGCGCGGCGACGTTCCGGTCTCCGAGCTGGTGGAGCGGATGGCCCGCGTGTTCGCGCTCCAGGCGCGCGAGCACGGCATCGCGCTCGAGACGCCGCCGCCGCAGGCCGGGCTCAGCATCCCGGGCGACGCGACGAAGCTCACCTGGGCGCTCTCGAACCTGATCGCCAACGCGCTGCGCTACACGCCCCGGGGCGGCACGATCCGCGTCGATGCGGCGCAGTCCGGCGAGGCGGTTCGCATCTCCGTTTCCGACACGGGACCGGGCATCCCGCCCGAGCGCCGCGAGCGCATCTTCGAGCGTTACGTGCAGGGCGAGGATCCAGGCGCCGCCGGGCTCGGGCTCGCGATCGTGCGCGACATCGTCCAGGCGCACGGCGGGAGGATCTTCCTCGAGAGCGAGCTCGGTCGCGGCAGCCGCTTCGTGCTCGAGCTCCCGCGCGGATGAGCGGGCCGGCCGGATCGGGCCGCCGCCCCGGCTGCGGCTAGAGTCTGGCCGTGGCGAGCCTGCTCGTCGTCGATGACGACAAGAACATCCGAACCCACCTCGCGAGCTATCTGCGGACCCTCGGCCACTCGGTCGAGCTCGCGGCCGACGGCGCGGAGGCGTTGCGCATCGCCGAGTCCGCAGCGGTCGAGATCGTGCTCTCCGATCTGCGCATGGCGGGCATGGACGGGATGGCGCTGATGCGCGAGCTGCGCCGCCGGAGTCCCGAGGCGGTGGTGATCGTGATGACCGCCTACGCGACGGTCCCGGGAGCCGTGGAGGCGATGCGGGAAGGCGCCTTCCACTATCTCGTGAAGCCCTTCGCCCTCGAGGAGGTGCGCCTGCTCGTCGAGCGAGCCTGCGAGCTGCTCGCCCTGCGGCGCGACAATTCGGCGCTGCGAAGCGCCCTCGACGCGCCGGCGCTCCTCGACTCGCGCGATCCCGCGATGCGGCGGGCCATCGAGACCGCGCGCCAGGCCGCGGCTTCGGACGTCACGCTGCTCTTGCTCGGCGAGAGCGGCACGGGCAAGAACGTGCTCGCGCGTGCGATCCACGCCTGGAGCTCCCGTCGCGCGGGCCCTTTCGTCACGATTTCCTGCACCACGCTGGCCGAGCAGCTGCTCGAGAGCGAGCTCTTCGGGCACGTGAAGGGTGCGTTCACGGGCGCGTGGAGGGACAAGCCCGGGCGCCTCGAGGCCGCCGCCGGCGGGACGCTCTTCCTCGACGAGGTGGGCGAGCTCCCGCTGGAGCTCCAGGCGAAGCTCCTGCGCTTCCTCGAGGAGCGGAGCTACGAGCGCGTGGGCGACACGCGGACGCTGCGGGTCGACGCGCGCGTCGTCGCGGCGACCAACCGCGACATCGCGACCGAGGTGGCAGCGGGCCACTTCCGCTCGGATCTCTTCTATCGGCTGGCGGTGATCTCGGTGAGGCTCCCTCCGTTGCGCGAGCGGCGCGCGGATCTGCCCGCGCTCGTCGACCACCTGCTCGCCGCGCTCGCGGCGCGCCACCGCCGGCCGGTTCCGCTCGTCGATCCCACCGCTCGCGAGGCGCTCATGGGATACGCCTGGCCCGGCAACGTGCGAGAGCTCGCGAACGCGCTGGAACGCGCCCTGGTGCTGTCTCCCGTCGGCTCGATCACGGCCGAGAACCTCCCCGACGCGGTCCTGGCGCCGGCCGACGCCGAGGGTGAGCACGCCTCGCCGGCGGAGCTCTCGCTCGAGGAGGTCGAGCGCCGGCACGTTCGCAAGGTGCTCGCGAGCTCCACGACCCTGGAGGAAGCGGCGACGCGCCTCGGCATCGATCCGACGACCCTTTGGCGCAAGCGCAAGCGCTGGGGGCTCGATTGACCCCTCCTGAGGCCGCCCGGGCTACTCCCCGTCCGCCGTTCCCCAGCGCGACGCGGTGAGGCGCAGGCTCGGGATGTCCTTGCGCAGGTGCGACTCTTCGTAGATGCGCGTGTAGCCGGTGTGCCGGATCAGCCAGCGACCGCCCTGCTTCACGTACTCGTCGTCGTAGAAGGCGGCGCCGCGCAGCGACCATCCCGCGCTCTTCTCGATCACCGTGTCCTCGAGCGCCCAGGTGCCGCGGGCCGTGGTCTCGCTCGTGAGCTCGATCTCCGGATGGTGCACGTGGTGGGCGGAGTGGAAGGAGGGGGCGCTCATCCCCTTGCGCAGGAAGTCGAGGATCGCATCGCGGCCGGCGAAGGAGAACTTGCCGTCGCCGTAGGAGGAGGTGGCGTCCTCGGTGAAGGTCTCGGCGAGCTCGTCCCAGCGCTTCTGGTCGACGCAGCGGATGTACTTGTACTTGAGCTTTTTGATGGCCTCGATCTCGACGAGCTCCCGCAGGGGGTCCATGGTCGCCTCCAAGGTTCTGGAGCCGCAGTGTACACTGCGGGCGATGGCCCTCGCGATGCGGACGCTCTGCCTCGTGGCCGCGCTCGGGATCCTGCCGGCCGCGCCGGCCCGGGCCGAGCCCGAGCTCGTCGACCCCGAGGCCGGGCTGCTCGAGCTCGTGACACCGCCGGAGACGGCGGCGCGGCTCGATCGCGTCGACGGGCTCGCATTCGATCGCTTCGGGCACCTCTTCGCGGCGCTCGAGATCGCGGGAGCGGCCGGAGGCCTCGTCCTCGTCGACCCGGGCACGGGCGAGGTGACCCCCTTCGCCGGCGGGATCAGCCGCGCGGACCAGGTCGCCCTTCGCAGCGTACTCCTCCAGCCCGACCTCCCGGTGACGACGATCCTGGTGACGAGCGAGGTCGCGCCGGCCGCCACCTCGCAGCGCCTGTTCGCGGTCGGCCTCTCCTACGACGCCGACGGGCGTCCGCTCGCGCTGAGGCCGCCGATCGCCATCCGGACGCCGCTCGGAATCAACAACCCGGAAGGCCTCGTGGTGATCGAGAGCGACGGACGCTTCGGCTCCGCGGGAACGCTCTACGTCGCCGAGGACGTCGTCGGCGGCCGGATCCTCCGCCTGGATCCGGGCTCGCGCGCGATGAGCGTTCTCGCCAGCGGCCTCCGCCGCCCCGAAGGCCTCGCCTTCGGCGACTTCGGCGGCGCCGTCGCGCCCGCACTCTACGGCGCGGAGACGGCGCTGCACCGGGTGATTCGGATCGATGCGGACGGGAGCGTGTCCCCCGTCGGAGTGCCGACCGCGGTCGGCCTCACCTTTCCCGACAACGTGGAGTTCGGCCCCGACGGGATGCTCTACGTCACCGAGGACCGCCCCGCGCCGCAGAGCCGGATCCTGCGGGTCGCGGCCGACGGGGCGCACGAGGTCTTCGCCACCGGCTTCGGCCAGGCGGCCGGGCTCGCCTTCCACCCGGAGACGGACGACCTCTACGTCTCGGAGCAGGACTTCGACCGCATCTGGCGCGTGCGCTTCACGCGCGAGGTCGCGGTCGACGTGAGGCCCCGGAGCCCGCGCAACCGGGTCCGGCCGGGAAGCCACGGCGTGCTCCCGGTCGCGATCCTGGGCTCCGAGGAGCTCGACGCCGGCGAGATCGACGCGGCGAGCCTCCGGTTCGGGCCGGACGGCGCGCCGGCTGCGCGTGACCCTGGGCCGCTCGTGGATCTCGACGGCGACGGCTACGCGGACCTCGTGTTGCACTTCCGCGTGGATGCCTCCGGGATCGCGCCGGAAGACGCCGAGGCCTGCCTCG
>Ga0214473_10001782_pt1 | contig 27602 bp, 24 predicted proteins | sample RVTome_7_FD_203509 | JGI IMG/M metagenome (GOLD analysis project Ga0214473, IMG submission 203509) | Soil microbial communities from uranium-contaminated site in the Upper Colorado River Basin, Wyoming, United States - RVT98D197 | ecosystem: Environmental > Terrestrial > Soil > Contaminated >...
AAAAAGACTTTGAAAACTGAATACAATAATATTTTCGCCATCGGGGATATAGCTACAATCAAATTAGAAGGCAAATACAAGCCTGATAAGCCCTTAATGCTTCCTAAGGCTGGAGTTTTTGCTCATAAAGAAGCCCATGTGGTTGCTAAAAACATCGCCTCCGAAATAAAAGGCACTTTTGAACAAAAAGAATTTGATGGTAAAGGCAGTTGTTTTCTGGAGCTTGGCAACGGAGTCGCCGGCTTTGCCGCTGGCAGCTTCTTTGAACTACCCCATCCTAAGGTAAACATGAAGAAGCCCTCTCGTTTTTGGCTTTATCTCAAAATTCTTTTTGAAAAATATTGGCTCCGGCGCTGGTTTTAGCTTAAAATTAATCATTCAAGGAGTGAGTTCTAATGATTAAATATCTCAAAATATTAGCCATAGCCCTGCTTCTTATCATTGCCAATACTTCAGCAACCTTTGGCCTAAGTGCACCCGCCCAATTAAAAACCTTAAAGATTTCTGTTTGGCCAGAGTATGACAAGACCAACGAAGTCTTAATAATGTTTCGCGGCGAATTGCCCAGCGGTGTTCAACTGCCGGCAAAAGTTAAATTTCTCTATCCAAAAACAGCCAGATTATCGGCTACATCTTCTGTTAACGAAAATGATGAATTTCAATACACAAAAGAGTGGAATTCCAAAAAAGAGGCCGACAAGGGAGATTTTACAGAGCTAACATATAATGTATATTTCCGTACCTTTCAATTTGAAATTTATGATCAAGTTAACACTCAAAAAGATAAACGGCAGTATGGTTTTCCACTAAAAGCAGTTATGGATGTTAATAATCTCTCAGTTGAGCTGCAGCAGCCTTTAAGATCTAATAATTTTGAAGCTTCTCCGAAAAATACAAACACCAACACTGATGATAAAGGCTTCAAGTTTCAATTCTACGAATTAGGAAAAATTAAAGCCGGCGAGCAAAAAGACTTTACAGCAACATACACTAAATCTGATAACGAGCCTTCAACAAAAGATGGCGCACCACAACCTGTTGATGCTTCACAAAGCGCTGCTGTAAACACCGGAGCAGTGCTGATAACGGTAGGCGCTGCCTTTGCTATTTTTGTTCTTGGTGCAGTGGTTTTTACTCGAAAAAACAATAAAGTGAAGGTAAAACCCTCAAAGACTCACAGTAAAAACAGCAAAAATACTGGCTTTTGTTCTCAGTGTGGCAAGCCTCTACATAAAGACTCTGAATTCTGCCACTCCTGCGGCAAAAAATTAGCCTAAATATGAGGCAGAGAATAAATCTTCGGCTTTTAGAATTTTGAGAGTTTTCGAGATTTTGTCTCCGTCACCGTCATCCGGGCTCTGGCCGCTTAATACCTTGCTAGCCTTTTCGTACACCTCGAAAAGCTCTTTATCACCGGGATCGGTAATCGGCGTTGTAAGACCGGCTTCCACCAATAAGGCCAGGAAAGTGCCACCCATCCACGGCTTAACTTCCGGCGGACAACCGTTGTAAATATTGGAGAGGCCTACCGTTGATTTTGTCGGCGGGTCGGATAATTCCTTGAACATTCTGATGGACTCGACCGATTGCATAGCTTGCTCTTGCTGAACGGAAACCGGCAAAATAAGCGGATCGAGAAACATATCGGGCGCTTGGACACCAATCGCCTGGGCCGTGCTAATTAAATCAAAGGCGACCATGCAGCGCTCGTTGGCATCGCGGGGAATGCCGTCGTCAGTCATGCAAAGAGCGATTATTTTGGCATTATATTTAGCCGCCAGTTCAAACATCGGCTCTTTGCGGCCGGTTTGTCCGGAGGCCGAGTTGATAATGGCCTTGCCCTTGTGTACTTTAAGGCCGGCTTCCATCGCCGCTGCATTGGTGGTATCAAGACAAAGAGGGGAGTCAACTTCGTTTTGGATAGCCTCAACCAGCCAAGGCATAAGTTCGGGGCCATCCTTGGTGGCCGGTCCGATGCTGACATCGATATAATCGCAACCGTCTTGATGCTGTATTTTGGCAAGTTCCAAAATAGGAGCAATGTCACGCTCCTTCATCGCCTGGGCAACTTTTTTGTTCGTTACGGTAATACGTTCCGCTATGATTTCCAATTTTTCCTCCAGTATTAATTACTCTGCGTAGATAGCGTTGAACGGGCAACTGCCTAAGCAGATTTTACATTGAATACATTTTTCCTGGTCTATTTCATGAGGCGACTTGCGCTCACCTATAATAGCTTCTTGGGGACATTCTTTCTTGCAGATCTCGCAGCCCGGACAAGCTTCTTGGTTAATCTTAATAGTTATCAAGTCCCGGCAAACTCCGGCCGGGCATTTTTTATCATTAATATGAGCCAGGTATTCGTCCTCAAAATAGCGGATAGTCGTAATAACAGGGTTGGGAGCCGTTCCGCCCAAAGCGCAAAGAGAGGATTGGGTGATTTGAGCACCAATACTCTTTAACTCTTCAATATGCTCTTCCTTTCCGCGCCCCTCGGTAATGGCATTTAAAATCTCCAGCATTCTTTTAGTACCAAGCCGGCAAGGCGTGCATTTGCCGCACGACTCGTTTTGGGCAAAGTTTAAGAAGAACCTGGCCATATCAACCATGCAGGTAGATTCATCGGCTACTACCAAGCCGCCAGAGCCGACAATCGCCCCCGTCTTCTTTAGCGATTCATAATCTACGGGAGTATCAAGCAAGTCATAGGGTAAGCAACCGCCGGTCGGGCCGCCGAGTTGCACAGCCTTAAATTTCTTATCGTCCTTAATGCCGCCGGCAATATCAAAGATAAGCTCTTTGAGAGTTATGCCCATCGGCACTTCAACCAAGCCGCTCCTCTTAACCTTACCGGTAACGGCAAAAACTTTGGTACCGCCGCTTTTTTCGTGCCCCATCTGGGCGTATTTTTCCGGGCCGATTTCAATCACTCTGGGAACAGAGGCTAAGGTCTCAACATTATTAATATTGGTCGGCTTTGCCCATAAGCCGCTTACGGCCGGAAAAGGCGGCCGCATTCTGGGCATACCGCGCTTGCCTTCGATCGAAGCCATCAAAGCGGTTTCTTCGCCGCAAACAAATGCTCCGGCACCCTCCTTGATTTTTATGTGCAGTGAAAAGTTCGTTTCTAAAATATTCTCGCCAAGCAAGTTTCTTTCTTCGGCCTGTTTGATAGCGATTTTCAGACGTTTTATGGCCAGAGGATATTCCGCCCGGCAGTAAATATAGCCTTCGGAGGCGCCAATGGCATATGAGCCGATAAGCATGCCTTCGAGAACCGCATGGGGGTCGCCTTCCAAGACACTTCTGTCCATAAAAGCACCCGGATCGCCTTCGTCGGCGTTGCAGATAAAATATTTTTGGTCGGCTACCGAAGCAGCCGCAAAATTCCATTTCATGCCCGTTGGAAAACCGGCTCCGCCACGGCCGCGAAGGTTGGATTTAATCATCAAATCCCTAAGCTCCTCCGGCGTCATGGAAGTCAGCGCTTTCTTAGCCGATTCATAACCGCCGGCTGCCAAATAGTCCTCGACGCGCTCGGGATTTATCCGGCCACAATTTTTTAGGACCAGGCGCGTTTGGGCATCGATAAACTTTTGGTCTTCGGTTTTGGATTCGGTTGAAAAAACAAGATTTTTGTCAACTACCTGGCCGCTCTTAACATGGTCTTCGATGATTTGTTTGGCCACTTTTTTATTTACATCACCGTAAATGTAGCGCTTCGTGCCATCGGTAACTTCCACCATAGGCTCGCGGTAACACATGCCCATGCAGCTGGTAACATCCAGCTTGTAGCTATTATTGAGAGCTTTTAGCTCTTCATCTAATATATCGTGTACTTCTTTGGCCCCGGCAGCGATTCCGCAACTGCCATAACCGACGATAACTTTATGAGTCATTTGACTCCTCTTTCTTTATCTTCCTTATAATTTTTGTGGCCTTATCCGGCGTGCAACGGCCGTAGGTTTCCTCGCCAACCACCATTACCGGCGCCAAACTACAACAGCCCAAACAGGCCACCGTCTCTAGCGTAAAAAGTTTATCGGCGGTAGTTTCCTTATCTTTTACGCCAAGTTCGTGCTCGATAGCTTCACTAAGCTGATCCGCCCCGCTGACATGACAAGCCGTGCCGTGACAAACCCGGACAGTGTATTTTCCTCTTGGCTGCAACCGGAATTGGGCGTAAAAAGTAGCCACTCCAAACATCTGGGACATGGGTGTACCGGTCTTTTCCGATACTTGATTAAGGATGTCTTGCGGCAAGTAGCCGTATTCTTCCTGGATATTTTGCAGGATTGGGATAAGGCTCCCTTTTTTGCCTTCAAACTTATCGAGTATTTTTTGAGTTGGCTTAAAATCTAATACTTCAGTTGTCATTTGCGTAGTCTAACTATTTTAATCGAAAAAGTGGTTCTGAAACAATATGGAAACGTCTTTTGTCAAATTAAGGGCTTTCTTGGCATTCGCCGGACTTAGCGAGCCGGCGCCGCAGCTCGGTGCAATGAGACTTTGCTCTACTAATTTTTGTTTATCAATTCCAAATGCGACAAGTCGATCGATACTCACCTGTAGTCGGCCAAATAAAGAATTTGCGCTTTCAGCCTCGATATAAGAAGTATGCGGAGTAATGCCCCAGGCTAAAATACCGCCGCGCTGCAGGAAGGATTTAAGTTGCCCGGGATAAAGCGTCATGCTCTCAAAATAGTCATAAGCATCGAAATGAATGATATCAACACTCGTTTGCATAATAAGGCCCCAATCGGTACCGCCGCAAACATGGATGCCGCTTAAGCCTGAAACCGCGCTAAAACATTCATTAAGTTTTGCCAAGGCCTCTTTTTCATTCAAGGAAACGAAAGCCGAGCCGAAACTTACCAGATAAGGTTCGTCAAAAAAAATAGCCGTAAGCGCGCTGGGAGCCACTTTTTTAAAAACACTCTCCTGCCAAGCGGCTTTCATGCTAAGACCTTTCACGATGACGTCGGCAAATTGCTCATTATACAAAACAGGTTTGCCGTTTTCATCTTTTAGAGTCAGCCCAAACGTAATAGGACCTGTTACCTGGCCTTTTAAAACCGGTGGTTTTACCGGCATAGCCTGAACTTTTTTAATAAAGGAGTCAAGACCGGCCGCGTAGTCAGGCGTTATGGCAAAGTAATCCAGCTCTTTATCAAGGTATTTTTGATAGAACATTTCCAACCCCTCAATATCTGCAGTTTGGAAACTGATTTTTTCATCCGCTTCATCGACAACAGCGCCGGGCAATCCCTCGCTGTACTGAACGTACATATTCTCTTTAAAGCTAAGTTTGGGAAGCTGAGGCCAGGCCGGCATAGCTTGAAGGTTATCCAGCATCAAAGCGGCTGCTTCGTCGGGATTTGTTAAAGGAAGGGAGCCGATTACCGTAGCAATGCCCCGGGGCTTGAATGTGTTCACTCTTCTTCGGGTTCCCGGTTTTTGGCTCTTAGCGCCGTTACCACAAAAAGAGCGACAACTGTGGCAGTAATAAGAAGACCGCCAAAGATAAGTAGATAAGGGGGTCCGGCGCCTGGATTGGATTCGCGGTCACCCGGGAAAGTCTTAGCCGCTATTTCCTCGCCATTTGAAAAACCGTCACCATCAGAATCGATTTTTGCCAATTTTTCATTGTAGACCTTGCCGTTTGCAACCCAATCATCACCGAACAAGTTCAGCGGGCCCATTCCGCCCTGGTTATTATGGCAAGCGGCACAGCCTTCCAGGGGCTTAAGCTGGGGTTGATAAGAAGGTCTGGCCTGAACATTAAGTGGAAAAACAAGGTAAACTAGAAACAGTAACATTAAATAAACCGAACTTCTCTTCATTCACTAGTCCTTTCTTCTTCGGGGTCCTGTCGCCTCCGCGCCACCCCTCAACTTAATAAATTATCGGCAATTTCTTTAACTTTAGCAACAAATTCTTTGTCCGTATCGTATGGTGAGCGGCCCTCTAGATCAGAGGCTTGAACTTTGGCACTTTCCGGAAGAGTGCCAAGTAACTTAATGCCGCTCAGCTGCTTTATTAAACTCTCAACCTCTAGTTCAGGTTTAGCCTTGTTTATAACTACGTAGATATTTCTAACTCCTATATCGGAGGCCAGCTTTCTTATAGTCCGAGCGGTTTGAATGCTGCGCAGTCCAGGCTCAACAACAATAATAAAAGCATCGACCGAGTCGGCTGTTGCCCTTCCCAAGTGCTCGATTCCGGCTTCCATATCCATAATTACGACCTCGTCACGGGCAATTACCAAGTGTTTTACAAGCTGCCTGATTAAAGCACTTTCCGGGCAAATGCAACCGGCCCCACCGGTCTCAACCGCTCCCATAACCAGCAATTTTATCGAATCTTTTACGAGCGCATATTTTTCGGGAATATCGTCGACCTTAGGGTTTAAGGTAAAAAAGCTTCCGGAAGAGCCGGGCTCGGCGCCCGTTCTTTCCTTTATTAAATCCTTTAATTCGGAGATGGGTTTTATCTTGGCAACTTCTTCAGGAGAGAAGCCGATGGCCGATGCCAGATTGGCATCAGGGTCGGCGTCAACTGCTAAGACTTTTTTTCCTTCATCGGCATAAAGACGGGCTAAAACACCGGCCAATGTCGTTTTTCCGACACCGCCCTTACCGGTAATGGCAATTTTCATAAATAAAAGATAACAGATGCACCCGCTAGTGCCTAGTTTTATTTAAGCTTTTTTTACTTGCTTCTGAAGCTTAGCCACTTGTTTCTTTGATGATCTTAATTGCTTATTTAAACTATTTATTTTCTTTCTTATCGCTTTCTTTTGCTTAGCAGAAGCTTTCTTTAACTTTTTCTTATAATTTTTTAGTTTCTTATTAAGGCCTGCAATTTTTTTATTCAGGTTCTTGATTTGCTTATTAAGGGTATTTGTTGAGGTCTGGCTTCCGACAACAAGGTTTGTTTGATTTTGAGTAGGAAGCGTTATTATTTTTGCCCCGCCGGTTGTCTTAGGCGGCGGCGGAGTGTAAGTAAAAACTCTTTCATCGGGAGTTTGGTCTTCATTACCGGCAGCATCTTTAGCTCTTACTTCAAAAGTATGATTACCTGGCGCTAATTTGCTAAAGAAAGCCGTGCCAGAATTTGAATAAGGCATCCAATCGCCTCCATCGAATTTGTAGGAAAAAGTTAAACCGGCGGAGCCGGCATCGGTTCCTGAGTAATTAAAAAATGTCAGGCTGGTATTAATGGTTCCATTCGGTCCCCAAATGATATTAGTTTCGGGCGCAATGCTGTCATACTTGAAAACAAAGTTGGTGCTTATTGCGCTTTGATTAGGTGTATCGGCAGCATTGTCATAAGCGTAAACTCTAAAGTAATTCACTCCCTGAGAGGCAGTAAGGGGGCCAATTTCATTACTAGAGCTATTAGTATCCGGCACACCTAAGTAAGCCGGCCCCCAATAATACTTAAAGCCGGCGACTCCTGAATGGTCATCATCAGCATCAATTGAAAAAGTGGGATTGCCGTTGGTATTTTGCCAGCGGTCGCTTAAAATAAGCCCGTTAGCCTGCACTCCGTCAATCCGGGGATCCACCGTATCTATTTTTATCTGCCTGAAACTAACAGGTAAATTGAAATCAGCGGCATTACCGGCAGCATCCAGCGGCTTTACACTAAAATACCAAGTGCCACTTGCGCGAGAACCTAAATACAACGCTTGTCCCCAGTTATAGCCAGCAGTTGTGTCGGAACTGTTATCCGGAACGAGCTGATTTAAGCTTAAATCATAAGAAAGCCCGCCCGGCCCGGAACCATTCTGGCCATTCTGGCCGTTAGGGTCGGTAGCCTCAACGGAGATTATAGGACTGGGGTTATTGTACCAAGCGTCTTGGTTTGCGTGCGTACTGGAACCTATTGAGAGAAGCTCCGGGGGTGTGATGTCGATGCCGAAATGAAAGTTTGTGGAGCCGTCAAATGAAACCGGGTCACTGATTTCAACTGAAGAAAAAGGATAAACTGTTTTCTTTTCAACCCGGCCCTCCCACTGATACCGGCCCTCACCAAGAAATGACAGAGGAATTGTCCTTGATGCAAGATCCGAAAAGGCTAAAGCGGGTAAACCTTCAAAGGAGTATGTTGGGCCGCCTGTGTCCCTTTTTAGATAAAACCATCCATACGTATAATATAATGGATAAGCATCTGAGCCGGGAGCTTTATTCATCCAAAAGCGAACATCCCAGCCATTGTCGTTTATCCATTGTTCGTTAATCCAATCTCCTGACGACATCTCGACCGAAGAGCTTTGTTTGTATTGCTTTAGATTGCTGGGTCCGGCTACAGCAAAAGCAGCTGTTGTAAAAGATAAACAGAGAATTTGAGTAAGAATTACCAAGGCTTTAAATCTTTTCAATAAAATCCTCCATATCTTGAAAGACGGGATAATTCTGGCTGTGAATGCTTCGAAGAAGATAGCTGCATACTCTGGCGTTCTAATAATATTATCGCTTGGTGATATGACTGTCAACACTATGAGTAGCTTTGGCAGTGCCTTGAGAAGTGATAATCAGTAAACAATAACTTTGGTTTTCTTGATGATGGTAACTTTCTTAATGTTTATCTTAACGAGGGCGGAATTGGCGGCTTGATAATCGGTATCACCCATAAAATGAGCCCGGTAGTAAGTTTTTCGGTTTTGCTTAAATTTTATTTGAAAGTCGCCATGACTGTCGGTTACCGCTTTCCCCACTGTTTTGCGAACCCATTTCTTGACGACTACCGTTTTGCCTTTTACTTTTTTCTTGCTTTCCTTAAGCGCTCTGGATTTGATAATAACCGGCTTGTAAGCAATAACCTGATCGTTTGTATCAGTTAAGACTCCTTTTAAGACAGCTGCTTGACCGGCTTTAACGGCTTTTTGGGGCGAGAGTAAGGAGAGTTTGGTTTTAGTGAGAGTAGCCGCTTCGGCGTGAGCTACCAAAGCTACCAGAAGACCGGCTATAAGAACGATGACTAGCGAGATGCCCACTAGTTCCAAAGACCAGTAGTCTTTTTCGTGCATTCTAATCACCTGCTTATTTGCCTATAGTATTATTATACCACGTAGAGTGGACATTGTCGAGCTTATAACCAGCGATAGAATAGGGATTTGGCTATATAGTTTGGAGGTTTGCCTGAGGTTTAACTCCCCAGTGAATGCAGGCAATTCCGCCACAAAGCCGCATGAAGTTGCAATTAATAAAACCGGCTTCTTCCATTAATTCTTTAAAGCGGTTTTCGGTGTAGAAAACCTTGATAGAATCATGCAAATAATCATAACTACCTATTTTATCAAGAGTAAAAAGCAAGCCTATTTTCGGCATTAACCTGCACAAATACCCGTTATACAAATACCGCCTGATACGATTGGGAGGAGCATAAAATTCCAGGCAAGCCATACGGGCACCCGGCTTTAAAACCCGGTACCATTCAGCTAAAGCATTGGGAACCCGTAAATGTCTGGCAGCGGTGCCGATTGTCAGAAAATCGAAAGAATTATCTTCGAACGGAATTTGCTCGGCGTCGCCATGGATGTTCTCGATGATACTATGAAGATTGAATTTGATGGCCTTGTAACGGCCGATTTCCTGCATGTCTTTGTTAAAATCAAGCGCGTAAACTTTTCCGCTGGGACCTACTTTTTTGGCCAGATGAAGAGCGATATCGTTCGTACCGGCGCAAACGTCTATGCCAAGCTGGCCTTCTTTGGGTTCAACGATTTCGGCGGTGAGACGCTTCCAGGAATAATGTTTGCGGAAACTCATCAAGGTGTTAGCCAAATCATACCTCCGGGCTATTGAGGTAAACATAGCCTGAATTCTATCCGGAGTTTCCGGCCTCTTAACTTGGCTTAAATCGTTTACAATAACGTAACGCTTTAATGCTTGTTTTTGTTCCATCATATAGATATGCGGTTTTGGTTCAAATCTAAACCAGTAACCGTTTTGTCAAAAACATTCAACTTTTCTATTTTAGCATATTTTTGCAGAGCCTAAAAGCCACCGTAAACTATCAATAAAGCCGAGGGGTGGCGCCGGAAGGAGGGCTCCCGCGCCGCGCGCACCGTTCCAATAGTCGGGTGTACGGGCGGGAAACCTGCAGGCGACAGGACCCCGAGGCTTTACATTATTATCGAATAGCGGCAGAAAGATCTTTTTTCAGGTTCTCGAGGATTGAATTGTGGATTTTTTGCACTTCAGCAAGTTCCAATGTGCGTTCCATGGACTGGTAGGTTAAGGAGTAAGCCATACTTTTCTTGCCCTCTTCGATCCCCTTACCCTCATAAATATCAAAAAGTTTTATATCAGCCAACAAATCGTGCCCCATCTCATTTATTGAGCGGATAACCTCGGCGTGCTTAATGCTTTTTTCAACAAGCAAAGCAACATCCAAAGTTATGGCTGGGTAATCGGAAATTCCTTTGAAAGAAGGTCGCCTCTCGCTATTCTCCAAAATAAGAGCCAAATTTAACTCTGCATAAACGGTTTCTTTTAGATTATGCTCACTGGTAAAATTGGGGTGAATCTGGGCTAAGTTACCCAGCTCTTCCTCACCCAGTATTAATTTAAAACTTCTCTGTGGATAAAAAAGCTCGTGCTCGAAGGGCTCCAAATCCAGGCTCGTAGAAATACAGAGTTTTTTCAAAATTGCCTCGATGATGCCCTTAGCGTTAAAGAAATCAGCCGCCGAGCTTAAAATAAAACCAAGATGGTTTTCTTCCACGGGTAAGCCTTCCGGGGTTGCCTTAAATACCTTGCCGATTTCAAATAGCCTGACAATTTCCTGCTGCCGGGCAGCATTGAAAATAAGCGATTGAAGCAAGCCCGGCAATAAGGAAGTTCTAAGAACCGAATGGTCAGCCGATAGGGGATTTTTTACGGCCACCGCGTCTTGCTGGTCTTTAGGCATTTTCTTTAGCCAGGAAGGATTGGTGAAAGAGTATGTTAAGGCTTCCTGGAGGCCATATCCGGAAAGAAGATTGCGCACATCTCTGGCCAAAATATCGGCGTTTGTTGGCGCACCTACCTGGCCGGCCGTTTTCGGCAAACAGGCTTCAATATTGTTCAGTCCATGCAAGCGGGCGATTTCTTCTATTAAATCGACTTCGCGTTCCAAATCCGGCCTGAAAGTCGGCACACCTAGTTGAAGCTTTTCTTTTTCACCGGCCACTTCCAATTCCAAAGAGCGCAAAATATTAGTCATATTTTTTGCATCTATGTTTGTGCCTAAAACCTGATTAACTCTGGCCGGCCTGAGCGTTATTTTTTTCAATTTAAAAGGTTTGGGATAAATATCCACGCTGCCGGACACAATTTGGCCGCCGGCCACCTCGGCCATAAGCTGAGTCGCCCGGTCAGCCGCAAAAGAAGTTAAATTGGGGTCAATTCCCCTCTCGAAACGAATGGAACTTTCCGAAATCAAGCCTAATTCGCGGGAAGTTTTGCCGATACTTTGCGGATTGAAATAAGCCGCTTCCAGCAATACTGTTTTTGTTTGTTCGCTGACTTCCGTATCGGCACCGCCCATCACACCGGCTAAAGCAACAGCTTTCTTTGCGTCGGCTATCACCAGATTTTCTTCCTTTAAAGGCCGTTCGACATCGTCAAGAGTTGTAATTTTCTCCCCCGTTTTAGCCTTCCTCACAATTATTTGGCCCGCTTCCAAGAGCTCGTAATCAAAAGCATGTAGAGGCTGGCCCGTCTCAAATAGGACATAATTTGTAATATCGACAAGGTTATTAATGGGCCTGGCTCCGGCCGCTAAAAGCCGTTTTTTCATCCAATCCGGGGACTCGGCAACGCTTACATCGTTGATTATTTTAGCGATGTAACGCGGGCAAAGATCTTCGTCTTCGATAGTTACTTTTACCAAATCGGAGACTTTTTCGCTGGTTTCCTTCAAATTAACCGGCGCTACATTGTAATTCCTTTGCAAAACGGCGCCGATTTCGCGGGCCATTCCGATCATGGACATGCAGTCCGGCCGGTTGGGCGTAATCTCGAGCTCCAAAACCGTATCCTTGAGCCCGAGAGCAATATCCAGACGCTCACCGGCCTGAAGATTTTCATCGAGAATCATGATACCGGCCGACTGGTCCGCCAGACCGAGTTCGGCTTCGCTGGCCAGCATGCCACTTGACTCCTCACCGCGAATAGCCGCTTTCTTTATTTTAAGGCCACTAGGTAAAACGGCGCCCGGCAAAGCAAGAGCCACCTTATCGCCTTCTTTCATATTCTTGGCACCACAAACTATTTGGACGGTTTCCACGCCGGTATACACGTCGCATAAAACCAAGCGGTCAGCGTTCGGGTGTGGCTGAATTTTCTTGATAAGAGCAACTATAACCTTGTCGAGGCCTGCCCCTTCTTCGAGTACGTTTTCAACCGCCGTGCCGCTAAGATCAAGCTTGTCGGCCAGTTCTTCAGCTGTTAAATCCGAAGTATCTATATAATCCTGCAACCAGTTAAGCGATAATCTCATTAGAATTGCTCCAGAAAACGTACGTCATTATCGAAAAGCCGCCTGATATCGTCCAAGCCGTGCCTAAGGACGGCGATTCTCTCAACACCCACACCGAAGGCAAACCCGGTGAATTTCTCGCTATCAATGCCTACACCCTCCAAAACGTTAGGATCGACCATCCCACAACCCAAAATTTCCAGCCAGCCGTTACCGCCGCAAAGCCGGCAACCGGCCCCATTACACAAAGCGCAGCTTACATCCACTTCAGCACTAGGCTCGGTATAGGGAAAAAAGTGAGGCCGAAGGCGGATAGCCCTATCAGCTCCAAATAGCTTCTTTACCAGCACTTCCAATGTGCCCTTTAAATGGGAAAAATTTATGCCCTCGGCTACCGCCAAGCCTTCTATCTGGTGAAACATCGGCGAGTGGGAAGGGTCGGCAATATCGCGGCGGAAAACCTTACCGGGGGCAATAATATAAAGGGGCGGTTTTTTCGTCTCCATCACCCTCACCTGAATAGGGGAGGTATGAGTTCTTAATAATACTGCCTGGTCAACGCCCTTCATGTCTTCCAAATAAAGCGTATCCTGTAAAGACCTTGCCGGGTGGCCCGGCGGCATATTTAAAGCGGTAAAATTGTAATAATCGATTTCGACTTCCGGCCCCTCGGCTACTTGATAGCCAAGTCCGGTCAGAATTTGAACAACTTCCTCGGTAATTTGACTTATCAAGTGCTTGCTTCCCTGCGGCGGCAGCTTGCCCGGCAGAGTGTAGTCGAAAGTGCTTTCCTTAAGAGCCGCTTCCAGCTTTTTGCTTGATAAGTTGCTGGTTGTTTGCTTTATTTGCTCCTCAAGCTGATTACGGATTTTGTTAGCTTTCTGCCCCACAACCGGTTTTTCACTTGGCGGTAAGTCTTTGACTTGCTTTAAAACAGCAGTGATTATCCCTTTGCGGCCCAGATACTGAATACGAACAGCCTCAACCTGCTCCTCGTCAGAAGCCTTTTTTAATGCCTCAATTGCCTCATCGAAGTTTTTATCAAGCTGTTCAACTAAGCTCATATCACTCAATCTCCCAGAGCCTTGAATAAAGCCCGGGCTTTATTCAGGCATTCCTTATACTCTTGCTCGGAATCCGAGTCATAGACTATGCCGGCTCCGGCCTGAATATAGGCAATGCCGTCTTTAACGATAACCGTCCTGATGGCTATGGCCGAGTCCAAATTGCCGCTGTAGCTGAAATAGCCGACCGCCCCGGCGTAAGGCCCTCTTAAGGTCGGTTCAAGTTCATCTATTATCTGCATCGCCCTTATCTTGGGAGCGCCGCTAACGGTTCCGGCCGGAAAAGTCGCCTTTAATACATCGAAGGCGTCTTTGCCCTTAGCTAATGAGCCGGTCACACTGCTGACCATGTGCATAACATGAGAGTATTTCTCGACCTTCATAAACTCATCAACCATAACACTGCCTGTTTCACAAACCCGGCCCAGGTCATTGCGGCCGAGGTCAAGCAACATCAAGTGCTCGGCCTTTTCCTTCTCGCTATTTTTCATCTCTTCCTCAAAGGCAAAATCCTCCGCTTCATCGTTGCCGCGCCGCCTGGTTCCGGCAATCGGCCTGGTGGTTACAACATCGTCTTGAACCTTAACCAAGGCTTCTGGCGAGCAACCGATTAGCTTAAAATCCTTCAAAGTCACGTAATACATGTATGGTGAGGGATTGAGAGTGCGAAGCAAACGGTAGACGTCGAAAGGCTCCCTGTTCTTCAGCGGCAGGCTGAACCTTTGCGAGAGAACCACCTGGATAATATCGCCGGCCACGATATAATCTTTGGCCTTTTCGACCGCCTTAATGAAGTCCTCCTTGCCAATATTGCTATCAATATCGGCCGGTTCAGTTGCAGGCTCAGTTAAAGCCCTGGCCGGCTGCAATTTGTTAAGCTTCGCAATGAGGCTCTCTATTTTCCGCGTGGCTTTTTCATAAACCTCGCCCTCCGGCCCGTCAATCTTGGCATTAACGACAACTTTTATTTTGTGTTTCAAGTGGTCGAAAATGAGAATTGTATCGGTCAGCATGAAAACGGCATCAGGATAAACCACATCTTCCTTAGCATTTTTGGGGATTTCTTCGATGTAGCGGACGGCATCATAGGAGAGATAGCCAACGGCTCCGCCCTGAAAAGGCGGTAGCTCAGGCAAAACGGCCGGCTTAAGGGCTCCGAGATATCTTTTCAATACTTCAAGCGGATCGCCTTTTTCGGTTTTAATTTGACCGTTTTCGACTACCTTAGCCTCACCATTCTTACAAGTAATTACCAGATAAGGGTCTTGGCCCAATAAGGAGTAGCGAGCCCAGCGCTCGGCACCTTCGACGCTCTCAAGTAAAAAAGAGTAGTCGCTTTCGCCCAGCTTCATGTGAGCGCTGACCGGCGTGTCGATATCAGCGACAATTTCCGCGTATACCGGCACTAAATTATGCTCTTTTGCTAAATTTTCAAATTCTTGCTTCGACGGATAAAACATAGCCCTATTATAGCGAAAGTATTGCTTTATTTTCTTCTTCTTTTTAGTTCGGCTTCGACTTCTTTGAAGTCGACTTCTTTGTAGGCCAGTAAAACAAGAAGGTGGTAAATCAAATCGGCCGCTTCCCAAATTATTTCTTTTCTGTCTTTTTCAAAAGCCGCTTCAAGTACTTCAGTGGTTTCCTCGCTTATTTTTGCAGCGATTTTACCCAAACCTTCTTCGAAAAGCTGGGTAGTGTAGGAGCCCTCGGGCATTTCATCCCGCCGCTCAGCTATTATTTTATTCAACTGAGTGAGGATGGACCCCTCAACAGCCGATTTTACTTCTTCGATTTCGTCAGGGTTTTTAATGCCTTCTTCAAGCTGGCGGTGAAAGCAGGTTTTATCGCCGGTATGGCAAGCAGGGCCAGCCGGTTCCACCTGAATAAGCAGTGTGTCGTTGTCACAATCGTAATTTATTTTTTTAACCGTTTGAGTGTTGCCGGAGGTCTCGCCCTTCATCCACAGTTTTTGGCGGCTGCGGCTAAAAAACCAGGTATTACCGGTTTCAAGAGTCTTTTGCAAAGACTCCGTGTTCATGTAAGCCATCATCAGGACATCTTTCGTATCGATGTCCTGGACAACGGCGGGAATTAATCCTTGTTCATCAAACTTCAAATTTTCTAATTTCATAGCCTCACAGCAATCCCTTCCTTATTAAGATAATCTTTTACTTGTTTTATTGAAAGCTCTCCGAAGTGGAAAAGAGAAGCCGCTAAAACCGCATCGGCATCAGCTTGTTCGATGACTTCGCTGAAGTGATTTAGCTCGCCGGCGCCGCCCGAGGCAATTACCGGAATGTTAACAGCATCAGTAATCGCTTTTGTTAAGTTGATTTCATAGCCGTCCTTGGTGCCGTCCCTGTCCATACTGGTAAGCAAAATCTCCCCGGCTCCAAGCCCTTCAACTTTTTTGGCCCATTCGATAGCATCCAAGCCGGTTGGTATACGCCCGCCGTTGATGTAGACTTCGTATGATTTAGTGCCTGGTGCCTCGTGACTTGTGACTAGTTTGGCATCAATAGCGACAACGATGCATTGGCTCCCGAATTTCTTGGCTGCCTCACTTATCAACTGGGGGTTATTAACTGCCGCTGAATTTATTGCCACTTTATCACAACCGGTTGCCAGCATTTCTCTAATATCCTCAACGCTGCGCAAGCCTCCACCAACCGTATAGGGAATAAATACCTGCTCGGCTACTTTGGCGGCCACTTCCTGCATAATATTGCGCTCTTCATGAGAGGCGGTAATATCCAGGAAAATGAGCTCATCGGCCCCTTCGGCATCGTAAAGCTTAGCAAGTTCAACCGGGTCTCCGGCATCGCGTAGATTCACGAAACTTACTCCTTTGACAACCCTGCCACCATCAACATCCAGGCAGGGAATAATTCTTTTAGCCAGCACCGGCTACCTCCAAAGCTTCATTAAGAGTAAAACGCTTTTCGTAAAGAGCAACGCCCACGATAACCCCGGCTACTCCAATTTCTGCGAGCTTCTTAATATCTTCCAAACTTCTTACTCCGCCTGAGGCTATAATATTAAGATTCGGAGTTCGTGAGCCTATAGGGGTTTGATTAGCCAAACTCTTCATAAGCTTAATGTTGGGACCAACTTCCATGCCATCTCGGCCGACATCAGTTACAATAATGTTTTTGATTTCTAAGTCAGTTACTTGGCCAAAGAGCTCTTGATAAACTTTACTAGCTTTTTCCTGCCAGCCTTCGATTGCCACATAACCATCTCTTAAATCCATACCGGCGACAATGCGCTCGGGACCAAATTTTTCGCAAGCCATCTTGGCCAGGTCAGGATCTTTTACTAGGGCCGTGCCCATAACCGCCCTTTTAATGCCTAAGCTAAAAGCAAGTTCTAAGGCTTCAAGGCTCCTTAAGCCGCCGCCTAATTGAACGTCAATTCCAAGAGCCGCGATTTTTCTTATTATCTCTGTGTTAACCGGGCGCCCTTCTTTGGCGCCGTCTAAATCAACGACATGCAGAACTTCCGTACCTTGTTCAATCCAATTTTTAGCGGCCTCCACCGGATCGTTAAAATATACTTTAACCTGGCTAAAATCGCCTTTTTTGAGCCTTACAGCCCGGCCGTCTTTTATGTCAACCGCCGGATAAATTATCATTGATAACCTCTCGCGAATTTATCTAATAAATCCAATCCTGCCTTCGAGCTTTTCTCCGGGTGAAACTGAACCGCCAGCACGTTGTCTTTGGCAATGGCCGAGCAATAATCGCCTCCGTAGTTCGTTTGTGCCCAGACAACCGAAGCATCCTGCGGCTGGCAATAATAAGAGTGGACAAAATAATAATAGCCGTCCTTTGCGTCAATAGCGGTTTTATCGTTAAAACTAACCATATTCCAGCCGATTTGCGGCACCTTGACGTTACCGCCGAAACGGACGACTTCGCCTTTGATTATCCCCAAACCTTTATACTCGCCCATTTCCGTGCTTTTTTCGAATAAAATCTGCATACCGAGGCAAATGCCGAGGTAGGGGCGGCCGCTCTCAATCCAGCCAAGAACAAGCAAGTCGAGCCCGCCCTTCTTCAAATAGCTCATGCAATCGCCGAAGGCCCCTACGCCAGGCAGCACTAACTTATCGCATTTGTCTATTTCTTCGGGATCGGAAGTAACTATGACTTGGTGGCCCAGGAACTCAAAGGCTTTGGCGACGCTTCTTAAATTGCCGGTACCGTAATCTATTATTGCTATCATCAGAAATTTCCTCGGGGTCCTGTCGCTGCGCGCCACCCCTCGGCTGCACTAGAGAACTCCTTTCGTGGAAGGGATGCCTTGTTTGTTACGCGTAACGGCCTGTCCTAGTACTAGACCAAGAGCTTTGAAGACCGCTTCAATTATATGATGGGTGTTGCGGCCGGCCAGTAAGCGCAGGTGCAGCGTAATGCCGGCTTTCGAAACAAAAGCCTGTAAAAAATCCGCCACTAAATCAACATTGAAACCTTTTATTTCTTCACGCGGCAAGTCTACATCGTAGTCCAGAAAAGGACGCCCGCTTATATCAACTGCCGCCATCACCAAAGCTTCATCCATGGGTAAGCTGGCAGAGGCATATCTTTGAATATTTTCTTTTTCACCTAAGGCCTCGCTAAAAGCATCGCCTAATACAAGACCGGTGTCTTCAACCGTGTGGTGCAGATCGACTTCAAGGTCGCCGCTGGCTTTAAGCTCCAAATTAAAAGAAGCTTGCTTAACCAGCAATTGGAGCATGTGATCAAGAAAAGGAATGCCGCTCGCTACATCAGCCAATCCTTGGCCGTCAAAACTCAAGGTCAGAGCAATTTCCGTTTCTTTGGTTTTCCTGGTTTTACTGCTTGTTCTAGCCATTTGTAACCGTCCTTAAAATTTCGTTTACATCCGCCGCTATAATGTCGGCTTCTTTAAACCTTTCACCTGAGTCCGTAATAATAGCGCTTAAAAAGCGTTTGCCGTTCCCGAGCCCGTTAAAGTTAGCTACCATCTGGTAATCATCCCAAACGTCACCTATATAAAGCCCCAATTTTGTCTTCATTTTATCACTAATATAGGCCAGCGCCTCCGGGTCGGGCTTGCGCTTAAACCGGCCGTCATCGCAAACAACAAGCTCCTCCGGCACATCTAAACTGACAAAATCGATGGCCGCTTCAGCTTCCTCAAACGCCCGGCCGGTGATAACAGCCGCCGGTTTACTTATCAAGTCAGGGTCGAGCAAAGCCACTTCCCGGTTAATAGTTCCTTTACTTCTAAAATAAACGGGCTCAAAGCCGTAAAATTTCCGGCAATACTTGCCGCCGGCATACATTTCCTGGAAAATCTGCCTGACCAAACCTTTGTTCCAAAGGCCCAAAACCGCCTTTTTCTCGTCATCATCCAGCAAATCCAGTACCGCTTTTTCAAAATTTCCAACACCGGCCACTACAAATCCGTCAAGAAAAGGCTCCTGGTACCTGATGACAGCCAATTCCTTACTATCCAGCCTAACAGCCTTGGCCAGGTAAAAAAGAGCCAGCGACTCGGTCAATTCCCAGTCGTTATTGAAACCGCCCGCATCCTTGAATAAAGTGATTTCTTCCTGTTTTACCAGTTCTTCATCGCCGCTATATTTAAGAATTTCTTGAAAATAAAACTGAAGGGTAGCAGCAATCGTTTTTCTAAAGGAAGCGTTGACATCGATAAGAACCCCATCTATATCAAAAACGATAGCCTCTACATCTTTTAATATAGCTTTAACCTCCGGTTTTACGTTCATTTTTTTCTTCTCACTTCCACCGAATAGGCGTGAGCTTCCAGTCCTTCGGCCTTGGCCATAGTTTCAACTGTGGGGGCCAGCTCTTCAAGACCTTTTTCATCAATTTCCAAATAACTGGACTTTTTCAGGAAATCATCCACCGAAAGAGCCGATGAAAAGGCGGCGTTACCCATCGTCGGCAAAGTATGATTCGGTCCGGCCGCATAGTCGCCCAAGGCAACTGCACTGTTTTTGCCAATAAAAATAGCGCCGGCCGTTGTTATCTTCGGCAATAGGGCTTTTGGCCGCTTAGTGTAGATAAGCAGGTGTTCAGCCCCAATCGTATTAATAATATCGGCTGATAGGAGCACGCTGTTCACATTTAATATTAGGCCGCAATCAGCCAAGCTTCTTCTGGCATTATCTTTTGATATACGTTTAAGCTGCAAATCCAGTTCAGCCTCAACTTCATCAACCAACTTTTTAGAGTCGGTTAAAAGGATGGCCATGGAGTCGCGCCCGTGTTCGGCTTGGGCAAGCATGTCGGCCGCTACGATTTTCGCTTCCGCCGCTTCATCGGCCACGATTAAAACTTCACTAGGGCCGGCTAACATATCGATTCCAACTAAGCCGGTTACCTCTTTCTTAGCCAAAGTTACATAAATATTGCCGGGTCCGGTTATCTTATCCACTTTGGGAACGGTTTCAGTTCCGTAAGCCATGGCGGCCACGGCTTGGGCTCCGCCAACTTTGTATATCTTTGTAATACCAAGGATGCTGGCAGCCGCCAATACGGCACTGCTCACCTTGCCGTCCTCACCGGCCGGCGTACAGACGAAAATATCTTTCACTCCGGCCAGCTGCGCCGGTATAGCATTCATTAGCAAAGTTGAGGGATAACTTGCTCCGCCGCCGGGGACATAGATGCCAACACGTTCCAAAGGCCTGACAATCAGACCGGCAGTTATACCTTTTTCCTTTAAGTACCAGCTTTTGCTCAGTTGGTTGCTGTGATAATTTCTGATTCTTTTAGCAGCCACTTTAAGGCTTCGCAGTAAAGCGATATCGATTTTGCCGATTGAATTTTTAATTGTCCGCGGCTCCACCGCTAAAGTAGAGGCCGTAAATTCCTGCTCTTCGACCTCTTTCAATACGGCCAGAAGAGCTTTGTCTCCTCCTTCGGCAATCCGCTTTAAAATCGAGCGCACGGTTTTCAGCTTGGCCTCATCGTCCAAAATAGAGCGGTTAAGCAGAGAAAGAAGCTCATCTTTTTTAAATTGTTTAGTGATATTAACTTGGCGAATCATTTCAGCTTTTTAATGAATTCTTGGATTTCTTCGTATTTCAACCTGGCGCTTACCGTATTGGCAATCAGCCGGGCGCTGCATTCGGCAATCTCATCAACCACCCGCAGGCCGTTCTCGACCAAAGTTTTGCCGGTCGTCGTAAGGTCGACTATCATGTCAGCCAAACCGGTTATCGGCGCCAGCTCAACCGAACCCCGCAAAGTAATAAGCTCAGCCTGCAAGCCCTTTTTGTTCAAATAATCACCGGCTATCTGCGGATATTTGGTGGCTACCCTCATCTGGCCGACTTGCTGATACTTCTTCTCGGTTTTCTTCAAAGAAGAGGCTTTCTCCGCCAAAATGAAACGGCACCCGCCTATCTTCAGATCAAGCATTTCAAATACATCGGTCCCGTTCTCCATCAAAGCGTCTTTACCGGCAAAGCCCAAATCAACGACGCCGCTCTCCACATAAGTAGGCACATCAGCCGGCCTAGCCAGGATATAGGTGATATCATCGGCGGAGTTGATAAGCAAACGCCGGCCGGGATTCTCCAAATCATAGGTGTCAAAACCACTATTTTTTAATATTTCTATTGAGCTTGGATACAGAACACCTTTCGATAAAGCCACTCTGAGCTTTGGTTTTGTCTTAGCGACCGCTTTTTTTTCTCTTACCGTAGCCAGGTGCAACCTTTCCAAACTGAAAGCAAAACCGGCGGCCGGACGGCTAAGTCCGAAAGCCGAAAGTAAATTGTCATAACGGCCGCCGCTGGCCACGCTGGCTCCAAAATTCTCGACATAAGCCTCGAATACCAAGCCCGTGTAGTAATCGAAATCGGGAAAAAGACTGAAGTCAAAGGTTATATATTTATCGTAACCTTGTTTGTTGAGCGTCTTCGCCACTTCTTTTAAGCTTGCTAGCGCCGATGTTGCCTCTTTGTTCGGAGATAATTTTGCCGCTGCGGACAATGCCTGCCAGCCTCTTAGCATTATTGTTTCCTTAAGATTTTTTGCCGCTTTTGATTTGGACGAGGACAATATTTCCTCTACGGCTACCAGGTTCTTTTGCGAAAGATAGGTTTTTAGATCAGCGGCCTCCGGTAAACTATCAAGAAAAGCCTTAAGAAAAGCAACGCTGCTCAAACCGATCTTGAAATTGGTTAAGCCTAAACCCTTCAAAGCGTCGATGAGTAGCATAATTATTTCGGCATCGCTAGCTTTCTGATTGCCGCCGATGAGCTCGATACCCGACTGCCAAAACTCCCGCGGCTGGCCCTGCAGCGGTTTTTGCTGCCTGAAAACGTTGGCCTGGTAAAAAAGGCGAAGAGGAATTTTTTCGGCGCTTAATTTCTTTTGCGAAACGAGCCTGGCAATAGAAGTTGTCATATCCGGACGCAAAGCGAGCATATCGCCCCGGTCGTCCAGGAATTTGAACATCTCTTTTTTAATTCGCTCGCCAGCCTGAAGAGAGAGAACGTCTAGGTACTCAAAAGCCGGAGTAAAAACTTCCTCATATCCATAGCTTTCATAAACCTTGGCCAGACGCTTTTTTATAGCCTTAAGCTCTTTGGCCTCAACCGGCAGAATATCTTTAACACCGGAGGGTAATATTGGATTAACATTCATAATAACTCCCATTTAAACATATATCGGCAACTTTATTAAAAACTTTAGCGCTTTAACGTATTAAAGTCAAGCTATCACCTTCATCTTGAAGTAGAGGAGCATATTTGCCGGAGATTGTTTTGAGACGGCTAAGTATTCTTTGGCCCTCAGAGCCGGCGGCGATTGAAGGCTGGCCGCTATCGTTAATTAACACCGGCCAAATCCTGGCCCGGCTGAACTCCCCTTTATAATTCATATCGATTTGAGGAAGTATGCTCTCGCCGGTCCGGGGCTTGTAATGATCAAAAAGAAAGTTACCGAGACTGTAGAAAATCAGCCGTTTTTTATAAACGGCAATTCCCTGCGTAACATGCGGATGAGTGCCTAAAACCAAATCGGCTCCGGCATCTATTGCGGCTACGGCTAATTCTTTTTGCCGGCCCGTCGGATAATCCTTATATTCGACTCCCCAATGAAAGGTGACAATGACCAGGTGCACTTCCTTGCTTAAAGCTTTTATCAATAAGGAGACCGTTTTTTTATCCCTGGCCGGCGCTATTCCCGGCGCAGTCTTGGAGGGAAAGGAATTGAAGGGAATGACGTCGGAAAACGATAAGAAGCCGACAAGTAAATCGCCGACCTTAAGAATAGCCGGCTCGAATGCTTCCTGTTTACTAGCCCCGGCTCCGGCATAGCCTATCTTTTCTTTATCTAATAGTTCTGTTGTCTGCTGCAGGGAGCCTAAACCGTAATCCAAAGCATGGTTATTGGCCAAAGAAACAACATCGATACCGCCTTGCTTTAAAGCTTTAGCGCCTAGAAGAGTACCTTGAAAGACAACGTCTTTTTCAGGCGTTGCTTTACCGGTTGAAGAGAGCGGCGACTCCAGATTGGCAACCGTTAAATCGGTAGCCTTGAAATAAGAAGCCACTTGAGCAAAAGGCCAGCTCTCTTTGTTGGCAATCGTAGCCGCTTTGACCCGGCGGTCGAACATAACGTCTCCGGCCGCGGTAATGCTAATCGTTTTCTTTCTTGGTGTTTTTACAGCCGCTTTTTGGAGCACGACAACCTTGCTTATACGGCTGTCGAGAAGCCCTTTCGAGTTGGCCCGTATATACCAGCCTGCAGCCAGCACAATCACTAATACTGCAACTTGGTAAACACGGCGTTGATAATCCGCTCTAGATTTTTTCACCTCTAAAGCTCCAAACGGTCGTAAAAATAATTGCTATCACCAGGGCCAGATAAGCCAAAATGCTTGCCAAGTACATAGGCCCCAGCCTAAACCAATCGGCAGCCGCTCTTTGTGACGCTTGCAGTGCCGTTGAAAAAACAGAGCTTCCCGCCTGGTAAAAGTAAGGCAGAATGTAGTAAAAAATAGCGCTGATATCAAGCACGATTAAGCCTCCAATAAAAACAGTCAAAGCTAAACGTCCGTCCTTGAAAGGTACAAGCTCTCTCAACCCTAAAAACAAAAGCAACCCGAATATGCCAATGAACGAAAAAAGATAACGTCCTTGCGTGCCTTGCAATAACCCGCTGATTTTCAACTCTTTATAAGCATAAAAAGTGATGGTAAGCGTTAAGAGCAGCGACGCAATTCCCAATAAGCCCAGGATTTTTAATTTCAGAAAATCCTTCTTCCGGAAAAGATAAAATAAATACTTGCCCAGGCCAACCAAGGCCAGCAAGCAAACCATAAACAAAATTAGGTTGAAGCTCTTGAAAAAAGTTGGTTTTTGCCAGCCGAAATTTGACCAAAAAGATATGAAAAAAGTGCGAAAGGCCTCGAGCAAAAATTTTACCGACGACCAATTCTTGTTGATTCCTTGAACGGAAAACCGGAAAGACGGCTGCAAGGTTCCATAGAGACTGATATTTCTGAAGTAATAAGCGCCGGCCAAAACAAGCGGTGGTAAAAAAACGAACGCCGGTTTTTTATAGTCCAATGTAAGCTCTTTCCTAAACAACCAAAATGCCATAACTAATACTGGGAGAGCCAGAAAAAAGAAGAATTTGGTTAAAAGTCCCAGGCCAACAACCACGCCGGTAGCCAGAGCCCGCTTTTCAGTGAAACCCTTCTTGATACTCTTTACCAGCAAATATATAAAGGCGGCAAACAAGAGATTTATCAGCGAGTCGTTACTGATTATGGTCGTTACGTGAGTAGACATAGGGTTTAAGGCTACAAAAGCGGCCGCGCCAACAGCCGGCAATTTATTTTTCTCGTAAAGCAAATTCACCGTAAGGTAAGTTAAGATAACTACTCCTAGGCCGAATAAAGCCGAAAACATTCTCAAGATCCAAATAGAAGTCAGCAAAGAACTCTTTTGCAGCAGTGACAAAATCAAAGCCGAGATAAAATAATACAGCGGCGGGTGCTGGACGATTTGGTTTTGCCTCTCTTGAATCGGCTCTGCATTCTGTTTAGAAGTTCCAATCTCTTTTGTGTTAAGGGTTTTCTTTTCTGCATAAGGATTTCTGCCGTTTGCGTATTCATCGAAGTAAAAACTTATCAAAGAAAGCCTTGTCTTTTTACTTAAGCCGGTCTTCCCCAAAACCGGCAGTTTCTTATTAAGCTGCAAATAGCGGGCGTAGTCGTAATGCAGAGGCTCATCGGGGCCTTGCCAGGGAGGGATGAAAGACGCGTAAATAAAAGAGCGGACTAGAAAGAGAGCTACTAATAGATAGATAAAGCTTCGGGGTCCTGCCACCTGCAGGTTTCCCGCCCGTACTCGGCTTGATTGGTAGCCTGCGCGCGGCTCGGGAGCCCTCCTTCCGGCGTCACCCCTCCGCTTCAATGACGTGCTCCGAGACCGATGAATCCAATAACAGTTAAGAGTGAGAGGCTGCTGATTATGAGGCCGTATTTGAAGGAGTCAGGTTGATAGATAAACTCGAGCCGGTGCTTTCCTTTGTTAACAGCGACAGCTCTAAATGAAACGTTGGCCTCGTAAAGCGACACTTTTTTACCGTCGACATAAGCATTCCAGCCGGGATAATTATTATCCGACATCACAACCAAGCTCCTATCCCTTAATGTCACCGATATCCTTACCTCATTAGGCTCATAATTTGTAATGCGAACACTGGATTTACCGGAATATGTCTTCGCGCGGCCGCTGTATACTGGTTTCTTATTTAAAACCACCTGTTTCTTAAAGTCGAATTGAGGACTGGAAATATAGGTAAGAGCTTGCTTGGTATTAGCAACAACCTCTTTTTGAACGGCATAAGCCCGCGGGAGAACGTTCTTGTTGCGATAGACCCTCAAACCTTTATACCGGTAAACGGGTGTAAGTTTATCCCTCTTGCCAAGGTTATCGCTGATTACATATTTCACATTCAGGAAATCGAGCAAGGGCAAATCCACCTTGTCAGGCATAATAAAATTAGGGTAACCCTTCCGGCTGGCCAGTACATCGGAAACCTGGTGAAAACGGTTAACTATCAGAGCATCGCGCCCTCTTAAATCGTAAATATCGTAAGGCATCAAAGTGTTGGGCAGCATCGAAGTGTAGCCGGGAGATAGAACCCTAAAAAGCCGGGTATCTTTCTTAATAAAATCGGTGACCGGGTTACGGGTGAAAAGATACTTCGGCTCGATATAGCTGTTCAACTTAAAACCGAAAAGAAACAAATCGGCTACCAGCAAACCGATTAATATCCACTTGAGAGCCTGCTTTCCCGGTTTAAAATAAACGCCGAATAAGGCCAGGAAAGGCAGGAAGGCAAAAAGGAAATAATTTTTATACATGTCCCAAATAACCGGATTAACCTTGTAAAAAACCAGGGCAAAAGCAGCGATGAAGAAAACTCCCAGAACCAGAAAACGCCACTTGCGTTTGTTCTCGGCAAAAAAAGCCTCGAAACCAAAGGCACCCAAAACTGCTAAAGCAAAGGTCAGAATAAATGTATAGCGCTGCATGGGCTGCATGGAAATCGCCGGAAGCCACCTGAAAATAAAACGGGGCCATACTCCGTAAGTAATCATCAGCGAAAAACCGCCGAGAGCCAGGGCTGGCCACATACGCTTGGTCTTTTTAACAAAAGTAAGAGCCCAAAAACTGAAAAAAAGCGGCAGCAAACCGACGTAGGCGCTGGCTTCGTTGAAATTAAGCGGCCCGATATAGATTCCGTCTTTCAAGTGACCGTAAAAGCGGGGGGAGAAGAAAAAGACCAAACTGCGCAGGCTCGAAGGAGCATTCCAGTAATCGGTGGCACTTCTACCCAAAAACTGGAAGCTGTTTTTCATAAGCTCGACACCCGGTAAAATGAGCAATGAGGCGACGCCCATGCCAAGGCCCGCACCTATCAAAACAAAAGCCGCTTTTTTGGGCAACTCTTCGCGCTCGGAAAATAACCTGAAAATGCTGTAAATAAAAACAATATAGAAAGACTGGACCAAAGTACCCGGATGACCGGCCAGAATGGCGGCGGCTACGCTTAAGGAAACAAAGCCAGAATTTCTTAAATTCGTTTTTTCAAGCAGGTTTTCGACACAAAATAAGATCAAGGGGAGCCAAATCGCCACCCGGGTTTGCGGCCAGTTCAGCCAAACTACAAAAAAAGCGCTGAAAGCATAGGCTATCGCGCCGAAAGCGGCCGCCTCGCGGCTTAACTTCAATTTGCGCAGGAAAAGAAAAGTGAAGCTGAGACTTAAGAAAAGCTTCAAGAAAATATTGATATTAAGAGCCAGCGGCGTTTTTAAAAAATAAAAAACGAAGTTTTCAACGGCCAGAGCGCCGGATTGCCAATTGGCGAGGTATGGCGTGCCGGCCATAACAAGCGGATTCCATAAGGGGAAAAACCCGTGGCTAAAAGCCTCTCCCAGGAAAGTATACCAGGGATAAAAAGCGGTAACGGCGTCCCCCAGCAGCGGATTGTTCGGCGGCAAAACTTCTTTGAGCACCTTTGAGCCGCTCAACGACCAAGGCAGCCACTGGTAAAGCAAATCCGCCGGCACAAACACTTTTCCTAAAAAGATGGGATACAAAAAGAAAGCCACTAAGCCAAAGAAGAAAACAAAAAACCACAGTGATTTATTGCGTTTCAATTACACTCTCGCTTTTACAAACCGGATGCTTCTTTTTACGGCCTCTTTGAGCCCATAGTCATGGAAAGCTTGCTTGAATTTACGCAGGTAATTGCTGTTATCGGTAGGAGCAAGGCGCGCCTCGCCCTCACTAAACAAGCCGTTCAGACCCCCCACATTATCAGCGGCTTTGTAGGGAGCCCGGCAGAAATCAACCAAAGGAGCAGCCGCCCGCTCCCAGGTAAAATCTTCTTTAATTCGGTCGATATTATCCTTACATTGCTGATAAAATTCTTTGTCGCTGGCGAGCTTTTTTATGGCCTCGGCGAGCCCTGCTTCATCCTTTTCATCAACAGTTAGGCCCAGTTTTTCCTTCTCAATCAAATCGCTTATGGAATCGCC
>Ga0214473_10001783_pt1 | contig 27589 bp, 27 predicted proteins | sample RVTome_7_FD_203509 | JGI IMG/M metagenome (GOLD analysis project Ga0214473, IMG submission 203509) | Soil microbial communities from uranium-contaminated site in the Upper Colorado River Basin, Wyoming, United States - RVT98D197 | ecosystem: Environmental > Terrestrial > Soil > Contaminated >...
AGCGGGGGTGTTGGAGGGGGAATTTCCCCCTCGCAATTAGTTACATGTTTCCCCACAATTTACTAACAAAATACCTTTATCCAATTTTAATTCTATATAATCCTATATGTTTGGGTAAATTTTTAATATTCTATATATTTATCATATTCTATAAAGTTAGGCTTTAGTCCGCTTGGGGACCAAATATAAAAAAAATGTATAGTTTCCCTACAATATTTAAAAATATATTAATTTACGTATTTTCGCACAAGATACTAAATTTGGAAATAGGAAGTTAAAATATATTCTTAATCATCTTTGAATCAATTCTTGATTTAAGCGATTAGTAAGCAGAGTGCAATTAGTTACATGTTTCCCCACAATTTACTAACAAAATACCTTTATCTAATTTTAATTCTATATAATCCTATATGTTTGGGTAAATTTGTAATATTCTGTATATTTATCATATTCAATAAGGTTAGGCTTTAGTACGCTTGGGGGGACCAAATATTAAAAAAGATGTATAGTTTCCCTACAATATTTTAAAATATATTAATTTACGTATCTTTGCACAAGATACTAAATTTGGAAATAGGAAGTTAAAATATATTCTTAATCATCTTTGAATCAATTCTTGATTTAAGCGATTAGTAAGCGGGGGTGTTGGAGGGGGAATTTCCCCCTCGCAATTAGTTACATGTTTCCCCACAATTTACTAACAAAATACCTTTATCCAATTTTAATTCTATATAATCCTATATGTTTGGGTAAATTTTTAATTCTATATATTTATCATATTCTATAAAGTTAGGCTTTAGTCCGCTTGGGGGGACCAAATATTAAAAAAGATGTATAGTTTCCCTACAATATTTAAAAATATATTAATTTACGTATCTTTGCGCAAGATACTAAATTTGGAAATAGGAAGTTAAAATATATTCTTAATCATCTTTGAATCAATTCTTGATTTAAGCGATTAGTAAGCGGGGGTGTTGGAGGGGGAATTTCCCCCTCGCAATTAGTTATATGTTTCCCCACAATTTACTAACAAAATACCTTTATCCAATCTTAATTCTATATAATCCTATATGTTTGGTGTAAATTTTTAATATTCTATATATTTATCATATTCTATAAGGTTAGGCTTTAGTATGTTTGGGGACCAATATAAAAAAAGCCCATTTGGTGTTTTTGAACTTGATTGCAAGATAAATTATCAAAAAAAATTGAACTTTATTTTTTATAATATTTAAACAATTAAAGCAAGATATCAAATAGATGCAAACAAAAGAAAATATTAAATTTGCTATTATAGGTGATAATAAATCAGGATTGTATGTGCAATTTACAAACAATGATGCTATGGATCCAACTAAGTTTTGTCCCGGCCAGTTTCGTCCATCGGAAATCCAAACATGGTACTATCCATCGAGTTCAAGTCCAAAAGAAAAGACCTATTGCCAGTTCTGTGTGGAACGAGGTTGTGTTGATAAGGTTAATTTAACCAGTTTCGAAAGTAATACTTGTAATTGTGATTGTCCTCAGCTGAACAGTCACAAGGATCACCTATGGGAAGTTATCCCTTATACATGCCAACTCTGTCGTATTAAAGGAATCGATGCTAATCATAAGGAAGAACGATCATGTCAAGTCTGTCATCGAACTATTCCTTGGGGAACACAATGTTGTGAATATTGTTCCTCAGGACAAGCCTTATGTTTGATCTGTGGGGAAGCCGTTAAACGTACTGATTCCTTCGAAGATTATCCTAGTTTGAAACTTATTTGTCGACTCGGACCAACTCATGTTCAAACAAAAGATAAAATGACCAATTATTTTTTCAAACAAAGCGATGGTCAGTATCGGATCATTTATTCAGAACCATCTGAATTATTTGAGAATAATTCCATTGAAAAAGAATCTGATAAAGTCCGCGCATTATCCTTCGCTCCGCCCAATGATTAAAACCAATTTTGCTTATAATTAAATTTTTAGTTTAGATGATCTGATAATACATTTATATTTTCGATTCTATGTTCTGTTTCTATAATTTCTTTGATATTGGATGTACTTATAATCAAATTATTTTTTCCAACGCGTTTCATAAGTGTACTAAGTAGTTCTCCATTACATACATGTTGTTGTGTTTTCTTAAACCGCATATATTCTATATCAAAATTGAATTCATATGTATTTATAGTGGACACATTCGATAATAATATATTTGTTTTGATTAGCTGCATTACCATTTGCTGTTCATTGGACATATTTGGCATAACTATATTTAGCGATTGTATATCAGTTTTTATTGGATTATGATGTTCTAATTTTTCTATTATAGCTATCATAAGTTTTTCACGAGTTTTATATAATTTCCCTTGAAAAATCCAATAATGATTTTTCACTTTCTTTGTAGAATATGCTGATTTTGCTTTACGGCGTTCACTTAAAGATGGTTTTTTCTTACCATATGAGGGTCCATTATATGATTTATACGAATCCTGTGGTCCACATGCAATTAGTTGAAAGAAACCACCAGTTATCATTAGAACTTAAAATATTATAATAAATGATATAATAAATAATAATAATTTCATTTTTTTCTTAATAACAAATCATTATATACTAAAAAGTATATGTTAAAAAAATTGAATTAATATATTTATAAATACATTTAAATCTATTTAATCCAAATATTTTATAGATGGAATTTATTTGTCATAATTGTAATGAAGAATCATTAATTATACATAAATATAAAAATTGCAAGGATTATAACCTTGATTATGATTCAAATGATGATTCTTCGGATGAATCATTTGAATGTATGATTACTCATGATGATGATGAATCATATGGAATTTGTAAAAAATGCAAAATATTATATTGCATTTGTCCTTATTGTGATATATTATGTAAATATATTGGGAATGTTGGAAAAACTAGTGGAGGCCAGTGGTATCGACCTACAAATAAGGATAATATTCCCAAAGATATAGAAAAATATTGTAAATTATTACCAAATAGTATGTATTTTTTTAAATGGATCCCGCGAAAAGATATGGATGATGAATATATTAAATTTTTAGAAACATATCAGGATGATTTATGGTATTATGCTGAAGATAAAAACTTATATTATACAGATTTCTTTTATTGTAATAATAAAATATTGGGTTCAGCTGATAAATGGAAAGATAATGAAATATATCAATCCCATTTTTATATTAGGAATAATTACAAAAACTTACTTGGACCAGGTGATATATGGGAATGTGAAAAATGTAAAAAGCGCATAGTATCTGAAGGAGGCGATTAAGTATATAATTTATATTTTTATTTGTTTGTTAAATGTGGTAACATCTGTAATATGATACTTTTTCACCAAATATAGTGTTTGATATGAACCAAATATAATATATATATATATAATTAATTTCCATTAATTTCAATATTTTTTTCAATAAGTTTCATGTTTTTTTCAATAAGCTTCATATTTTGATAAATAAGTTCTCTATTGTTTTGAATGTTTTTAATTATTAATTCATTATTTAATGGAATCATTGATTTTTTTTTAATATTTATTTTTTGTTTATTTATTGGTAAAATCATTTCATCAGAATCATTTGGTTTTGTAATCGTTTTAATATTAATATATTGATCATTATCTGATGTAATATTTTTAATAGATTTTGATTTTAATTTTTTTTCTGCACCATTAATTATAATGTTATTGGTATAATCATTTATATTATGTATTGATAATAAATGTTTAAATATATTAATTTTTATATTAAATGATTTATTACATAGTTTACAAATCCAGCTTAATTTCATTTTATTAGTACAATCTTATATATTTTATATATTATCAATCTTTAGCTAATTATAATTTTAATAATAGCTTAGTATAATTAATATTAATTTATCAATTTATAACGATTATAATTGTTCATTAAGTTTTATATTTTGTTCAATAAGCTTCATATTTTGTTCAATAAGTTTCATATTTTGTTCAATAAGTGTTCTATTATCAGTTTGACTATTATCAGTTTGAGTGTTTTTAATTATTTGATTATTATTTATTTTCTTTTTTATATTTATATTTTGTTTATTATTTGATGAAATTATTGTAGTATTAGATAAATTTGATGGTAATTTAGTAGAATTGATAAAATTATTTTTATCTTTAATTATCATGTTATCTTCAAAATTGTTAATAATTTTATGTACAGATGATAAATGTCTAATCATATTATGTTTTCTATCAGATGGTGTATCACACATATTACAAATCCAAATTAATTTTGTTCTACCTGTTTCCGGCATTATATAACTTATAAGTAAATATATTATAATATATTTATAAATATTCAAATTTTTAGTAAAGGATATATTATTATTTTTATTTGTTTGTTAAATGTGGTAACATCTGTAATATGATACTATTATGACATGTATCATTTTTAGCTAAATATTTTTTAAATGCATCAATTAACAGAGTTCTAGCATTAGGAACATTATCTTGTATATATTCTATAATGGTTGACATACCATTTGAGAAAATTAAATCTAATAATTTTTCATTTAGTAAATCATTACATAATCCTAATATTTTATATAAATCTTCTTCTGTGAAAAATAAATCTCCACAATCTTTATATATTTTTGCAATTCTTAGAAGTATATCATCCGCATTATTTTCAATAAAATTTGGGAACATTTTAATAAATTTTTCTATATTTACAGTAATATTATTATAGAATTTTTCATTTCCAAGATCAACATAATGCTTTACCAATTTATGCATACAATTATTCAACAAATATTCTTGTATTTTTGGAAATTTATATTTTAAACAAATTCTTATGATAGATATGTAATCATATCTATACTTCTTATTATTTAGCATATTTATCTTATAACCAAACTTTTCCATATATATATCCATATGATTTTCACTAATATTATCAAATTGATCAATATTTCGCCATTCACACTCATTATATCCATATTTTACTAGAATAATCATAACATTAGAATCTGTAATTTTATAAAATGTATAATTATATTTATTGATGAAATTTTGTTGAAAATCATCTTCTCCATAAACTTCAATCCATCTCAATATAAAATTTTCATTTAAACAAATCTCATGACCATTTTGATCTAATATAGCACCACGTTTTTTATATAATATATATTCAAATAAAGTTATTCTAAAAATATTTTTAAATTTAAATGAAGTTTCTAAATAATCTTTGAAATATTTTGATACTTCTCGTATACGTAATAATTGACTAAATGGCAAATAATTTATTACTTGATATAGTATTTCCATATAGTAATTTTATTTATTATTTATTTAAATACAAAATATTCACAATATTAATCATTTTTTTCAAATTTATATATAATTTATATATAATTTATTAAAAATCTAAAAATTTGATGATATGATATGAAATATATTTTAATCAAATATTAATCTTGAAGTTTTTATGAAATGAGCACTACAATAGTTACAAATGGTATCCCAGCACCTCGTATGGAAGATTTAATGGCATCTATGATTTCTAATAATTATATGTATGGCAATAATATTATGAATGTAAAACAATTAATCTTAAATTTCATTAAGGATATAGCATTCAGCAGAGCAAAAGATAGTCTAAGTGGTATTAATCTAAGATGGCTTATTATATTATCTTTTATCATGTTAGGTTTAATAGAATTTAAGGATTCTATTAAATCAACAATTGCTTCTAAATCTAAGGAACTATTTGATTATCTAATGCTTGTTAATTATACTGGTATAATAAAATCATTCCTGGCCAAAATATATAATTTAAAACATTATTGGTATCTTTTAATGATTAAAAAAAATAATGTGATACCAGATAATTCACAAAATCAAACAGATCAGATATATAATTATATCTACGAATGGAAAATTACAGAACAATTTCTGTATTCATTATATTATTTTATTATGGATAAAAAGCATAATTATATAACAAAATTTACAAATATTGAAACAAAATCCTTGCAAGAAACGAATATCCTATTAAATTTTGATGATATATGTATAAAATATAATAATTATATAATTTCTATAAAAACGCCATTAACATATGAAATTAATCTTATAAAAAATATTCCTACATCTGCTGTGGCAACTGATAAAAAAACATATCTTGATTTGTTTGCAGCTAATGATATAATATATTTTGTTGAAAAAATTTATAAATATTTATTTGATATTTATGCACCAAACTTAACTACAATTCAAATGATTGAAAAACTTTCCACAGAAACATTATCTGCATCATATCCTCAACCTGTATCTACACCATATATTTCACCATTCAATGTTAAAGAATTTATTGATTTAGATATATTGTGTATGGATGTTTTAAATAGTTATCCTTATCTTGATCGTAATACTACATGGTTATTTATGTATATATTTGATATGCTTATGTTTCAAGTATATGGTAAAACAAGTATAATATTTGCATCTGGTAATTGTAATCAGAATTATTTTAATCCTATTAATAAATCTACAAAATCAACAATAAATTGGAATACATACAAATATTTTCGATATAATAAAAAATCTGGTAGTATTACTGAGTATGCTAATACTATTCGCCATAAATATAATATGTCTTTTCGTAATGTAGAATGTTTTGAATTTATAAATGATAAATATATTGTTACATTAAGTACAAAGAATGATGATGAAAATCAAATAAATAAATCCATAAAAAATAATAATATTAAAATTTCAATTTCTTCACAAAATGAAATCGATACAAATGAACAAATTATTATTATTAGTAATTTAATTAAAACAATCAATAATTATGATAAAGCAGATACCAGCAAAATAAAAACATTTGATTTGGGCATGCAACGATCTATAGAATATATTAAGAAAACAAACCCAGAATACATTGAATGGCAAGCCAAAAAAAACAGAATTGAATCATTAAATAAACCTACATTAACACAACCATTAACTAATAATAACCCATCCAATGATAATAAAGAAATATCTGAAAGTAAACTGGATCCTCCCCAAACTAATAAACATTCATTAAAATTAATGAATACTTTAATGTTTTCAATGCCACCTGAAACTATCGATGCTCAAGAAGAAAAATGTACTATTTATTGCAATCAAATTAATGAAGATTATACACGTACACTTGATACCCTTTATTTACAAAAAGAATCTGAAATGAGACTTCTTCGCATTCTTGAAAACTTTCGTGATAACAAAGAACGAATGATTAGTCTTGGAATAAAACATAAATTAAATATTTTATTGCATGGATTACCAGGAACTGGTAAAACAAGCACAATTCATGCTGTTGCTAGCTATCTTAAACGAGATATTTATTATCTTAATCTTAATGAAATTAAAACAAATCAAGAATTAAAAAATATTTTTGATCATCTTAGTAAAACTGTTGTTAATGGTGGTATTATTGTTATAGAAGATATTGATGCAATGACACCTGTTGTGCTGGATCGTACCAAATTTAGTATTGAAGAACGTGGAAAAAACACTGAATTAACCTTAGAATTTTTCTTAAATATTTTGCAAGGTACACTAACTAAAAACGATTCTATATTTATAGTTACAACAAACTATATAGAAAAATTGGATAAAGCATTCACTAGAAGTGGGCGATTTGATTGTTTAATTGAATTAAAACTAGCAAACCATTATCAGATCAGTAAAATTTATAAAAAAATATTAGATAGAGATATTCCAATAGAATTATTAAATAAGATTGAAGAATATAAATATTCACCTGCCGATTTTATTCATAATTTTATGGAATATATTATAGTAAACGATACTCCCGATGAAAATATTTTAGAAAAATATTTAACAACTATTTAAATAAGAATCTTATCGCTATCCAATGATTCTATATAACTAATAATATATTCAGTTATTAGATTTACAATATCTGATGTTGATTTTGAATAAAATCTCCATGACCTATAAAAAGGCCATCGAAATATCCAAACCCCATTACCATAATATATAAGACTACATTCTCCATATAAGATTGAAAAATTTCCTGGCGAAATTTCTTCACATGTTATACCTCTTTTCGTTAATTTATTACATAATTGAGCAGCAGCTGATTTATTTTCAGACATCCTAAAACTATAATTATATCTTATAATTTATATCTATAACATATAATTTATTTTATTATAATTTAATATCAGATCTATTTTTTATATTATATGATGATTATGTATCCACAAAAACATCATTTATTTGATCACTTACTGTCATCATTTCATAATTTAATCCATCTATTTCTTTCATTGATAATATGATAGAAACAGAATCAGTTGGTTTAATATGTATTTTATGAAAAACCTGTTGTTGAAGGGATCCTGATAACTGTGGATTATATGATGGCATTAATGGTATCTGTTCTGGCTTTAAGATAAACCAATCTCTATCATAAATATTTGGTTTAATGTTGGATGCTTGTTTCCTTAACTGATCACATAGGTTCCCTATTGTTAATTCTTGATCTAATCTAACATATATATAAGCTAATGGTAAATTAGTCCTTAAATCCGAAAAACGTATAGTTGTTAGTGGGCTTCGTTCACCAAATGAAAAATGTTGTAATATTTCATTATTATATTGTAGCATAGCAGAGCACATATATTGCTCTTTTTTCCAATTAGGTAATTCTAGAAATGATTTTAATAACCTATGTTCAGCATTTGATAACTCTATAGTTAATTGTGGAGAATTATTATTCATTGTAATTGCAGGATAATCGTTTGGATTATTATCTATAGTTGGTACAGTAGTATCAGTTAATTTTTCATATAACCATGAGCCTCCTGTTATGGCCCCAGTAACAGTAGTTTTAACTAAATAGTATGATAAGTTAAGCGCATCATTAAGGATTAATGTCATTATAATTTTTAAATTATACTATATAATAATTCATTAATTTATTTTCATAAATTATAAATATAAATATAAATATAATAAAAATTCATCAAATTTTATTATAGAAAATATGGAATAATTATTAAGATTATTTCTGTAAAATATATTGTATATTAATATAGTATTATGTATCATCGTGATCGATTAAATGGGTGGCAAAAACATATCCAAAATGTTTCTAAACAATTAGGTGGATCTGATAAAAAAAATTTATTTAAAATTGCTAGTGCTACATGGCAATCTGGCTCGGGAAAACACTATAAGCTTAAATTAACACCCAAACAACATCAACAAATTGCTTTTACTAGTGATTATGATGCTATTGAAGCATATGATAATCTAATGCGCCAATCTAATCAACAAAACACTTATCCTAATGTTTCTCCTTCTAATATTTCAGAACCTTCTCTAAATGATCTGATTCAAAGAGGATGGATTCAAACTGCAGGGGGATGTGGATGTAAAAATTACCAACGCGGTGGAGGTTGCGGTTATAAACACCAACAAGGTGGTGATTGTGGATGTAATTGGAGACAACGAGGAAGTGGATTGAATATTAAGTTACTATTAACTCCTAAACAACAAGAACAAATTGCATTAGCTGCTACTAGTGATGAAGATTATGATGCAGTTGAATTATATGATGCTTTAGTTCGTAAGGCAAAACAAAATCATACTTTCCCATTAGTTACTATAACTCCAAAAGAACATACCAAAATTGATTTAGTTATTAATAAAGGATGGGCTCAGCATGGTGGAGGATGTGGCGAAGAATTATGTTCACCATAATTGAAAACTGATCATTATTTTATTATATAATTATTCAACTCTTTAAGGATTTAATGAGTTAAATAAATATAATCAATTTATTCAGAAATATATATATAATATTTAAAAAATTTGATTTATTTTATTTTTTTAAATTTATACCCAATAACAATGAATCATATTATCGAAAATATTATTAAATATGCAAATACATCCGTTTATGTTGTTTTTATAAAAGAACCTTATAAAAACCATGAAGAAATAGGGGAATTTTTTAGCACAAAAGAACTAGCCGAAAATTATGTAAATGAGCTTAAAATATCATATTTATTTTCAAACATTTCATTATATATACATGAATATAAGTGCACTAACAAAATACTTCCTGGATATACTGATTATATTGGGACACATAAGCAATTTTATCAAAATCTAATAGATAAATATCATCTGAAATTTGCACAACATAATCATAATTATGAACATAAACTGATATCACAATTAAATGATGATACAACTGATCACATTTTAGAAGATTATTTAATTGCTGAACGCTCAGTTAAACCAGGATTTAGAAACCCATTAGGAGGTTATAGATTTAATATAGTTGAAAAACATATAAATTATTCTTAAACTAAAAAAATAAAATAAAATATAAAAAATAAAATATAAAATAAAATAAAATAAAATAAAATAAAATAAAATAAAATATAAAAAATAAAATATAAAATATAAAAAAATAAAATATAAAAAATAAAATATAAAAAATAAAATATAAAAAAATAAAATATAAAAAATAAAATATAAAAAATAAAATATAAAAAATAAAATATAAAAAATAAAATATAAAAAATAAAATATAAAAAATAAAAATATAAAATAATAAAAAATAAAAAATATATTATATTTATTTCATTAGGGAGTTATGCAGTAAAATTCTTAAGCAATTATTATTAATATGCAATTGATAAAATATAACCCCCATGACCAGTAGGTCGAGCTCCAAATTTTGGCTTTGTCACAAAGCCAATTTTCCCTTTGTGACAAAGCCAATTATAAATTTTAAAAATATATTTTTTAAATCAAAAAATAAAAAATAAAAAATAATAAAAAATAATAATTTTCATCATATAATTATCATTATTGATTAATTATAATCTAAATGAATTATATTTTTATGATTTCACATATATAATTTATTATTAATGATGTATTGTTTAATAGATGAATCTAGTAAATTATTTGTAATTTTATCTGAATTAGTATATATATTTTTTCGAATAAAAGTAGAACTAATTAGTTCTTCTTCATGATCATAATCAACAATAATCATATGTTGAATTTCTTTTGGAATTTTTAGGGGTAAATCATCTGCTCTTGGATAGACAACAAACTTGCATTTGTGCTTTAGAATAAGATTATATTTTGAATTATGTGTTCTTTCAATAGTATCTCTTATGGAGTCAGAACCTGTAATCTGGTATAATATTTTAAGACCATATAATTTTTCAATAAAATTAATAATATTTATACGACCAAATTTATCAGTATTTGCCTTAGCTGGATTAATTACATACATTGTTTTAGTTTTTAATTCTTTTTGAACTGGATTTGCTAAATTAATTATATTATTTAAACCTATTTTGGTAGCAATCATTTGAACTCTATGATTTATATCCGTATATACCTTACATTTAAGGGAATTTGGTATATTTGGTACCCAGAACAGATAATCTAGATTTTGATGTAATAAAGTTTGTTGAGCTAATTTATAATGATTTTCATGAACTGGATCAAATGATCCGAAATAAATGCCTGCTATAGGTTTTTGTTTACTATGTTGATTATTTTTAATATGATTAATAACCTCATATAAATCAGTTAATGCATTAATAAATTTATTTTTATGGGTTTTATGATAATCAACCTGAATTATTTCTAATTCAGTTTCATATCGACAATTATATATACTATGACCATTATCATAGTATTCTGTTTCTATTACATATGTTATATCAATTGATAAACCATAATATATTGAAGTTTGATCATGTGAAGTATATGATGTTCTAAATTTATTTCTTTCTAATCCGATTTTATTTGCTTTAATTTTATTCCCATCTGGTTTTTGATATTTACAATTCGTTATTATATCATTCCATAATTTCTTATAATCAAAATTTGTTACAATATATTCATCAGATGATTTTATTCTTATTCCATGATTCATTAATTCCAGCTTTTTAGACTTATTTGTTTTTTTTTCTTCAACATAACTTTCAATAATTTCTTTAGTTTTTGGATGATAAATTTCTATATATCTTAAATTTTTTTCATCTGGTTTTAGATTATTCATGGCAGTAATTATATATACACGCGAATGTATTTGTTTAATTTTATTGATATTAGGATCATTGTTAAGAAAATTATGTAAATTCATTGTATCAATTCTAGATAATCCCGGAATAAACCAATCTTTATCATTATAAAACCCAAATGATGCTTCTATTTCATTAGAAGATATATCATTTTTATTATGATCTATATTTAAAAAACTTTGTATATTGTTATATTCATCTGAATCAAATACAGATTTGGATGTGATCATGGATATTTATGATTATAAATCTATTTATTTATAGATTTATAACCAAAATATTTATAATATATTTGGAAAAATTTAAAAATTATTCAATTTTCCTTATAATTTAATTTATTTTTTATAATTTAATTAAATTATTATATTCTTAATTAAATTGTTATATTTTTAATTAAATTTTATTTTAATTAAATTTATTTTAATTAATTGTTATATTTTTTAATAAATTTAGTAATTTCATCTTCAGTATAATATTTTTTCATAAAATCTATTTCTTTTATCAGATTAATTTCTTCATCACTATATTTATAATTTTTCTTAAATAATGTATATAAATCATATATATTTTTTTGATTAGTTAAATTTTCAGATTTTAATTTAATTTCTTGTGTAAATAAAGTATTCAGAATATTTTCCCAATCATCAATATCTTCAAATCTTAATATGATTACAGTAATATTATCAGTTTTATACAAATCATATTTTTTATTGGTATCAAAAGGATCTGAAAAAATATTAATACCTAATTGTTCATTAAAATAAGTATACCAGTTTTTATATCTTATTTTTAATAATTTTTCAATATTAACTTCCCTAAAAAAATTTATCATATCATTTACTTCTCTTTTTTCTGTATATAAAATCACGCCTTCTCGTATATGCTTACCATCTTTTGGTATAATATAATCCGCACGTATTGGTTTATAATTTATACATTCAAATAAAGCAGAAATATTTCTATCAAAAAGATTTCTTACCACATTAATAATTAATGTATTTCCTTTTAACATATTTTTATTAAAATAATGAGTATGTCGTGTCTCTTTATATTTTGAAAAAGTAGCCCATAATGTAGAACTACCTACTTTACCAAATTGGTAAATGATAATTTTATCAAAATTATTTATATCCATTTTATACATGTACAATTGAATATATATATATATAAATAATTTTTTATTTATATATTATTTTACGAATTATAAATTACCATAATAATCCAACAATATGAAATAATATTAGTGTTATTCAATTAATTATATTATTTTCTTTAATCCATAAATATAATGATTTTTATTTTAATTTATAATAAATGGTATTTACATTTAATATTTAAGTATTCCATATTTATAAGGTGAAACCAACCTGGCTAGCACCAATACCGAAACCAGCACCATGACGGGCGGCTTGACTAACACGAGGTGCAAATAGATCAAGTAGGGCAAAAATAGCAGCAGCAGTTAGACCTATAATAGCAACTTCGCTAATAGCCATCTTTTTCTTAGGAATAACATAGGCTGCAACAGCAACAGCAAAACCTTCAACTAAATATTTAATAACACGTCGAAGAATATCTTGTAAATCCATACCTTGTTCGATAATAGGTTGTGGAGCAGCATTAAGTTCTCCTTGAGTCATACCGGTAAAAACGTCCATTTTAACTTTCTATATATTCAATCAAGATAAAAATTCAAAGTTCAAATAATTATATTATATATCTAAAAATTAGATTTTCTTAATTATAACATTCTAAATTTTATTATTTTACTATAGAATAATTTAATAAAACTATGGTAATCTCATATAAGAATTCATCCTTATATTGTTTGTGTTTTATAGATATATGTGAATTTATAATTATAATTTATAATTATGAATACAGTCTAGATGTGACATAGTAATTAAACAATACACCTCTTAAAATCATATCTGATATATCTGATGGAATAACAAATGCCATGGTAATCGATATTATAAGTGGGAAAAATTCTTTCATATTCTTTGTTGGTATAGTAAGCATCATTATTGTTAATAAACCAATTACTGTTAAAAGAGATAAATGTTTATTCATTGCTAATTTAAAAATAATTACAAATCATATTGATTCAATTTTTTATATATGAATTATTATAGAAACCTATTTAATAATATTATAAAAACAAAGTGCCTTGCCCTCGATAACTAATAATATATATATTAAATAGATCTAAACTACATCCAAATTTATTTTTTATTATTTAATTTTTTATAATTTATAGTTTAAAACTAGTTAAAATTAATGTTCCAAGATCAGGATGTTCAGTTAGTAAATCACTTAGTGTTTCATATCCCATACTATTAGCAATATATTCCTGATATTCTTGATTTAAATCATGGATAGTTAATTCAAATCCTTCTTCATCTCCACCACCTTCCATTTCATCTTCTTCCGCATCTTCTTGTAATTGAGCCATATTTTCTTCTTGTAAATTATTTAATTTATTTTCCTGTTCAGTTAAATCTTTTTCAAGAGCATCTAGTTGGAGAGTCTGAGTATGTGTTTTTAATACTCCAATCATATCCTTAATAAGCTGAATTAATGCATCAGTGGTCACAGACATTTGTTTATTTTTGAATATATATTATGATAAAAATATATTATTCTATAATTTTTTACGTATTCAATTTTTTTTTATTTATATAAATTTATATTAATTAATATAAATTAATATTTAATTATTAATTAATATCTATTTATTACAATTAATATCTAAAATGATTTTATTTCTTTATAACCTGAATATGATCTGCAGGATACCCTTTCTTTACAAGCTTATTCACAATTTCATTGGGGTTTGTATTAATATTATATAGAGGTAAAATGACTTCTTCTAAATTACTAATCGGAGCATAGGTAGTATGTGCATAAATCATACTGTCCAAGATTTGATCAGTCGGATTATTGAAAACTCCACCACCAATCATAGTTAATACTAATTTCTTTGTTCCTCTCATAATTGCTGCTAAATAAGTACCACTATAAGCTGCATGTAATAAAACATTTGCCGCATTTAGTTGATTTATATTACGACATCCTTTAGATAATGCTATAGTTGATGTAAATACTTGGTCTATTATAGGTGAATTATCTGGATAAAATATACATCTTCCAAATTCACTTCGATCATAATTAGCTGTCATATCAGTTTGCAACCCAATCTGTATCTTATTTATTTCCAAATCTTTACCAATTCCTACTAATTTACCATTCACGACATGTGCATCCGTATATTTTAACAATTGTATTGGATATTTATGATGATAAGTTAATCTAACAATTGCACCAGCTCCCGCCCCAGCAGATGCAGAAGGTCCTTGAGTAGAATCTTCCATCAAATTTGTTAAGTAATATCCACTAAAAAGATTTGTTTGAGGTGAAGCATTTTCATGGCAATTAAAATTAGATGCTACTTGAAACATTACTGGTTTATCTGATTTTATAATTCGCTGTAATGATGATGTATCATAATACATATCCCCATGATTTCCTGGATCTCTAACATAAATAGTAAACATAGGGATTGATTTATTTGCATTATTATTTATATTTATATTTGAAGCAGTAATTGTATTTTTAAGTTCGGAAAGTGTATATAGATTAAATTCGCCTCCTTTTATTTTCTTATATTTTTCATTCAATATAATTTTTTCATCATTCTTAATCTTAGATAGGAGCTCTTTCTCATTATATCCTAATAATTCAATGAGCCATTCATCAGGAGTTATTTCCATTATAATAGAAATTCTATACTATATTTTTTAATGTTATTTATATATTAATGAATTTTAAATCTTATAGTCATTTTTTCAAAAAAAATTGATTAAATATAATTAATTTATTATTTTATAATAAATTAATTAAAAAAATACAAATGGGCCTAGATTGTTATATCATTGATATAACAGGTAATAGAACATTTGGTGGTGGTAGAATTGGATCATATACAGGAGTGCATGTTTTACGAAAAATTCTTATTAATGCATGTGTTAGATATTGTTATGATAAAATTAAAAAAACATATGAAGAATTATTAAATATTTATATTGAAAATAATTTAATCAAAAAAGCCTTACCAACTCATATTATTAGCACTATAATTAATTATCGAATGAATGATATAATAGAAAATAGATACATATTTAATCAATTTGATATGGAAAATATACATAAACTTATAAAATTACTAGAAGAATCTGATACCGAATATGATGATTATTATGAAATTATGAATAATAATGAATTATACGTTGATGCATATAATGATTTAAGATCATGGTTAATTTCACCTGATATTAAAGAAACAAATGCTGCAACTAATAATCAGTTTGGTTTGAACGCCGTTATTGATCTTTCACAAAAATTATCATTAACAGTACCCATTACTGATGAAACAATTAATTATGATAATGTAGAGCAAAGTAATCTGGATATACTTAATTGCATAGGTATAAGCGGTATTTATAAATTTGTTAACCATTCTGATTCCGATGGATCATTTAGTTTTGGTGATTGTTGTGATATTGTATCTATGATTGATAAGGTAATCATTTATGAATTAGATGATGAAAAAATAGAATGGCTTAATGATGTTAAATCATATTATCAAGAAGCGGTTGATGCAAGAGGAATTCTAAAATATTGCTAAATTGAGATTTATGTTTATTATTTTTATTGCCATGTCATCCAGTTCCATATTACATCCATCATTGATGTATTACTATCTGATGCAGAAACAACTGCGGTTGGTGGTTTAGTTTTACTATAATAATATAATTTAGGATTTTCATTTTCTCTTTTTTTAGTATTATCAATAACTATCCACTGATAATCTAGTTCATTCCAAACTTGATCAATTATTTCATTATATTTTTCCCATGTTAAATTATTATTATCAGTACCTTCGATATATTCATATATTCTTTTGCGATCAAATGAGCTACCACAACGAATGAATATATATTGCAAATTTTTTCTATATGCTGTTGGTAAATCAATCAAACTTTGCATCCCAATTAATATATTTTTCTTATAATTACGACCATTAAACATTAATTTTTGGAAATTTTTCCATGAATTTGTTCCGATAATAACATCATCTAATACAATTGTATTAATATCAGTTGATTTCAATACATCACCTATATTTTTTTCAATATTATAATCAGTATCGTATAAACCATTCGCCCGATAAACATCTTCATAATGCATAACATTAGATAATAATGTTTCTATCATCTGAGTCTTACCACAATGACGTTGTCCAACAATCGCAATAGATGATGATTCATTAATATTTTTTAAATCAAAGTAAGGTAATTGATTTATTTGTTTTATTAAATCCATTTACTTATTTCTATAATAATTTTATTTTTTGTATATATTTATGATACATATAAGTTTCATAATTTTAACTAATTTCTATATGTTTTCTAATATGAGCATGAATATTCCTTAATTTATATATTTTTCTAATTCGGAAAGAATATTATTAATAGGTACCCGAACTTGTTCCGAAGTATCCCTAAATCGAATGGTAACCATATTATCGATAATAGAATCATGATCTACGGTTAAGCAGAATGGTATTCCTAATTCAGAACATCTTAAATATCTTTTACCTATATTTTGTTTTGCCATATAAACAGCACTATATGATCTCTTAACTGTTTTATATAATTCTTGGGAAATTTTAGTAATTTCTGGTTTATTACTGACTAGTGGCAAAACAGCAACTTGAGTAATAGCTAATTTAACAGGTAATTGTAAATTTGTTTTACCTTCTGATTTATCTAATTTGGTATATAATGTATCGATTACTGCATAAAATAACCGATCAGTGCCAATTGCGATTTCAATTACATGTGGTCGATCCTTCTTAAATTCTAAATGACGCAAATCATATACACCCCTATCATGCATTCCCGCAATTTCAGTCCAACCTAATTCTTCTAATCTAATTTCGATATCCCATGCATCTAAGGCATAAAATGCTTTCTCATTATTACTATGACGGCGTAATCGTATTTTATCATTAGGGATACCTAACTGCAGGAAGAATTTATAAGTCAAATAAATAAGTTGGCCATAATATGAGCCTTTAATACCTAAATCCCAATAATTTATACTATCAATTTCATTTGTTTCACTATTAAGAACATTAACAACTAATTTTAATTCATCTGAAATATTTTGAATATTAAATTCATCTGATACATTGGTATTTTTTAATGATTCAGGTAAAAATACTTGAAATTCCGCTTGAGTAAACTCTCTACCTCTAATAATATAATTTTTGGGAGAGATTTCATTACGAAAACTCTTGCCAATTTGAAAGATTTTCATAGGATACTGTCCTTTAAAATAATTTTTAATATCCAGGAAGTTATTAAACGTTGAAGTTGCGGTCTCAGGGCGCAGAGAAGAAGGTTGATCACCTGATTTAGTGATCATCATTAGATTTCTATATTGTATATCTAATTGGTTTGTTTCAGAATTCCATGAAGGTATCTTATATTTTGGTTGATTATGTGATAATTTGAACTTATTTATTTCTTCAAAATAATCTTTTATCTGTTGATGAGTTAAATTTTCATAAATAAGCTCAGGATAAAATTTAGCTAATTCTTTATCTAGGCGTAGACATCTATTTTCCATATCATATATGATAGGATCTTGGAATTTGCCCCAATGTCCAGACTGTTCCCATACGCTTTGATGATTAATTAAGGGCGTGTCAATCTGCTCATATTGAAGCTCGCCATAATAATTTCTTAATTCATTTTCAATATTTCTTTTAAGTTTTAGTCCACGTGGACCATATGTATAATGGCCAGCCATACCACTTTCCCAGACAAATCCATGCTCTTTTAAATAATTAAACATAATATATTATATGATTATTAATTATCTATTTTAATCTAAAATATATAATAATATAAATAATTCAATTTTTGTAATGAATTATTTGTTTATATTTATTATTTATTATGATAAAACATAAAATATGAATAATGTGTAAAAAAAATGATTTAATTATATCTTTATAGAAATATAAATATAAAGAAATATATTAAATAATAATTTATTGGATATAATTTATTAATTATATAACTGGATAATGAAACGTAATAATGTTGTTAAAACAGATTTAAGTAAATGGTGTGATAATTTGGAAAAATTATTCAAAAATTTGGAAACAGCATTCCCAAGAGATAATGATTTACCTTATTACAAAGATAAGATTATGTTAGCCCGTAAGGTTAATCCTCGAATGATGGTGGAACAATTTATGAATATTGCAAAATATTTTGCTGATGAAATTATGATGAAGGATACTATTTTTTTTCATATAATTGATGAAATTACAAATAAAGATATGGATTTTTTTAATAGCTTAGATCCAAATAAGCCTGAAAATGTTAAATATTTAGAAATTAAAGAATTATTACAAGGAAAAGATGGTGCACTGAGTACTAAATATGTACAATTATTAAGTAAAATTAGAACATTATGGGAAGGCATGTCAGAAGTATCGAAAGATACTATCTGGAAATATTTACAAATTTTTATTACCTTAGGAACTATTATTACTAAGGATCATGTGACAGTAAATATAATTAATAAATATAGGGATTTGCCCCTGCAAATACAAACATAAAATATTATCATTAATCAAAAAAATTGATAAATTAATAAACATAAAAATTATGTTTATAATATATACAAATGGAAGTAAATGGAGTAAATGAAGTAAATGAATTCAAATTACATGATTTAAATGAATATGAAAAAGAGTTTATTCAGATTTATGGTATGGAATATTTCATAGAATTAGCTGAATTTATTAAAGAACATGATATATATGAATATTATAATAAAGCCCGAAATAATCCTATGGATTTATTGCATTTTGGATTTCATTATGGAATAATATCTATTGTAGCTTTTTGTTATTGTCAATTGAAATTATCATTAGAAATACATGAAGTTGTTAATGGATATTTTAAATCAGTTAATTCAACAACTCCTGAATTCATTGAAATTGGTGAAGGAAATAGGGAAATATCATGTATTTCTGTGCCAATCATTTATAGCCCAGGTTCAAAAGATGGTATTGTTTTTGCAACTATTGATAAATTTACTACAATGAGGCAAAAATGTATGAATTATTTATTGAAAATGATCAGATTTAGTAAAGTAGATCTGAAAAAAGATAAAAAGAAATATAAATATATTTATACTATTGTAGATAAATACGTTCAAGACTATCAGTTATTATATGCATGTTAACTCATGAAATGGATATGTTAGGTTTTTATAAATTATTTTATATAAATATAAAATTTATATAAAATATTTTATAATATTTAGATATATGTATGAATCAAAATCTATTAATTTTACCTAAACATGTAATTGAATCAGTTATACAGAACTTAGATCCTATAAGTTTTTTACGATTTTCTATAATAAACAAGCATTTTTTCTCATTATGTACAAATATGCATTATATATGTTATAATAATATTTGTATATTACTTGGAAATACAAGTGAATGGGATAAAAATAATAATAAATGGGATACTTTAGCTGCTATCGCAAATGGAGACCAAATTGCACAATTTATATATGATGCTTTGCCCAAAATTAATTCCACTATTATAGAAAACCCATGTTATTGTTGGGGGTATTCTAGAAATGAACCTTGTTATGTAACTTATTATTTAGAAGAATTATGTACTAAAACCAAACTATGGTTTATTGAATGGTTATATGTAAATAAAAATTATCAATGGGTTAATGAAAATATCTCATTTGATGTTGAATTATTTTATGCATATGAAGAAAACCAATCATCTGATTTGTATCTCTGTATTGAATATGGCATAAATCATGCTAGTTTTCCTATTACTTCTATGATCTTATATGAATTATTATCTAATATGATTTTAATCCAACCTAATAAGCAAATTAGAATTACTATTCACCAATGCCTAAAAATGATTCCTGACTGGAATAAGTATTGGATTCAATCTATTATACCAAGATTATCATTTATAACTCAAAAATTAATTCAAAGTTCACTAATATTATCAACTAAGTATTAATTTTATTAGTTCTTTTATTTTTTTATTTTTTTATTTTTGTTTTTTTGATCCAAAAAATATATTTTTAAAATTTATAATTGGCTTTGTCACAAAGGGAAAATCGGCTTTGTCACAAAGCCAATTTTTCTAGCTCGACCTACTAGTCATGGGGGGTATATTTTATTAATTGCATATAAATAATAGTTGCTTAAGATTTTTACTACATAATCCAGAATGAACTAAATGTAGTTTTGTTTTATTTTTTTTATTTTTATTTTTTATTTTTTATTTTTTTATTTTTTTAATTTTTTATTTTTATTTTTTATTTTTTATTTTTTTATTTTTTTAATTTTTTATTTTTTATTTTTTATTTTTTATTTTTTATTTTATATTTATTATATTTTATTAATTAATATATTTTAGATTCTCAGTATATGGTTGCGCACTGCTTACTATTGCTTAAATCATTATTGTATACCAAAAATAATTAATATTAATTATTTTATTAAAAAGTTAATTAATAATAACATCTTATTTTATATCTTAGTCTCTGCGCGCGCAGAGACTAAGATATAAAATAAGAAATAAATATACATGTATATGCTAATATTAAGTTATCCTATTTATTTGCATGGTGAATGATTATATATTTATGTTTGTAGTAAGCAGGGCGCAACACCTAAATATAACTATAGTTGTTTTTATTATTTATTGGTAGTAATATTGATTAAATATTATACCATATATAGTGTTAATGCCATTAATAAACATACACAATTAACTAAATTATGGTAAATGAATGGCATATTGATAACTTCTCTAATAATTGTGCGTAGATAATAGTAATTATTTACATTATAATAGCCACTGATATGTACAGCTTGATTATTATTATTACTCAATACCAACCAATTTGCATTAGTTTCAAGTAATTCGTTATAATATTCTTGAGATGAATATGGTAAATATGATAGGATTACTGGTTGATTATTGATATTATCATAATTCTTATAATGCATAACCATTAAAGTAACATTAAAATTATAATCATTATATAGATTTGGTATATATGTTTCATAATAAATAGAATCAATGAATACACTTATATTACGTCTAGTAATGAAATCATCTTCCCAAATATATGATCCTAAGAGATAAGATTCATTTGAATAAGGTTGAATAGTAATATCAAATTTAGCTTTATATGTTTCTGTTGGAACAAGTTCTGTCAGGTTATAATATTGAATCAATTGATAACCATATAATTTATCAAGATAATTATAAACATTTGCAGATAATATGAGTGCTGCTCCCGCAAATAAAATGGTTTTAAATAATTTCATCATCAGTTATAGTATTGTTAATATATAATTAAATAAAATAAATAACAGATATAATATCAATTTTTTTGATATTATATGTATTATTACCAAAATAAATATATATTTATATTTAATTATTTAATTATTTAATTATTTAATTATTTAATTATTTAATTATTTAATTATATTTCCAAAGTTAATTTATATTTTTTAATTTTATATATTTTTAAATTTTGAAATTTATATTGGGGATTTTTTCTTCAATAAGGGTATCTTTTTTTTAGGTATTTGTTGGTGTAATGGTTTAGAAATTAGTCTATTCAACTCAATTGGGTAATTAATCTCTGGCATAGGAATACCATATAGATGTTGTAGTAATGGATCTAATTGTGCAAAACGTTGTTTTACATAATTAATATCTTCAATTTTAGTAATAGTTGCTGTTACTAAATCTTTTTCTTTTTGAGGTTGTATTCGCGAATGTTTATATTGTGTTTTCCCTTTATGCATCTTATTTAGAACAATATTCTTGTGTGGTCCATTTATATACCGACTGGTTATAAATCCCTCTTCAGCCATAATTGCTAATTGCATTTGTTCATTTTCGGTTAACTTAGTTGGTATATGTGTACCAACAACTAATCTAATTGTTAATTGATTGGTGAATTGATTATGTGCATTAATGGGATCAGGTTGATATAATCCTTCTGGATTTGGATTAAGTGTTGAAGTATATTCTGCATGAATAATACCTGATTTCCAAAAACTTAGTGATAGCGGTGGAGCAGCTACCATAAAAGGCCGAATTATTTCTGCAACATCATGATTAATGGTTTTAAAACCATCATCTGTATATAATCCTTTATTTGCTTGTAGAGCAATTAGTAGATCTTTTACTTCTTGATCTATTGTTCCGGGAGCATAGAAAAGTTTTGTTTTATGTTCATCAACTGTTAAAATAACCTGATATCTCTCTGTTTCTGCGTTATAAGAATCCAAATGCGGTACAGTGAAGGGATTAGCTTTTGATTTTGGATTGCTTGATACTTTTGCACTATCCTGACTAATCATGACATGTTTATAATGTGTCAGTGCTAATATTGTTGCAAGTGTCTGCTGATTGCGTAATAATGTTTCTATATTAACTTTTCTATAAACAGGATTATGATCAATATATACAGGAAAACTGCCTATTTTTACAGTTGGTGTTAGATTCTTTGCTAATGGTTGTTTATATAAATAAGCAAATCCTTTATTACCTAGAACTCCTGCTTTTGATATAACAGGAATTTGTTCAACTCGATTAACTTCCAGATCATGCATATCTTTTCCGAACATGGTATTATAAGATTCAACCAGATTTTCCTTAATAATATCTACTTCAGCTGGGGGAATAGCATCAGTGATAAATAGGACACCATATTTATCTAATATTGATTTAGCTTCATCTATCTTTTCAGGTGAATCTAAACTAGCTAAACTTATTGATAAATAATGGTTTTTGGCAATTCTATCATTATTAATAACAGTTAATCTATCTTTTAGATCTTGTAATAATTTTGATCGATTATTATTATTCATTTGCAATTATAGATTAATTGTTAGTAAATATAATCATTTTTTTTGATTAAAAAGATTTTGACTTTATTTATCTTTGTTGTAAAATATATCATAAATTGTCATTTATTTCGGATTTAGTTTATTTTAGGTAAAATAATTATTAATATGAAATTTTGATTTGTAAAAAAAAAATAATAATAAAATAATACAATTATATAAATATAAATGGTATTGGAAACATATTATCAAAAAAATGTAATGGAAGTTGGTGTTGATGAAGTAGGTAGAGGTTGTATGTTTGGACCAGTCTATGCTGCTGCAGTCTATTGGGATCCTGAAATAACATCTTCATTGATTAGAGATTCCAAGAAATTATCGAAGCGCAAGAGAGAAATAGCGTCAGATTTTATTAAAGAAAATTGCATTGCATATGGAATAGCTGAATGTTCAAATGTGGTTGTAGATAAAATCAATATTTTAAATGCATCAATTAAGGCAATGCATAAGGCAATTAGTGCAACAAATATAGATCCAGAGCATATAGTAGTAGATGGTAATAAATTTAAGTTTTATATGAATAAGGATGGTGATCCTGTATCACATACATGCGTGATAAAAGGTGATGACAAGTATTATTCCATTGCTGCGGCATCCATTCTGGCCAAGATTTCCAGAGATACGTTTATTAAAAAATTATGTGATGATGATCCATTATTGGAAAAATATGGATTACGTGATAATGTCGGCTACGGTAGTCAATTACATATGGATGCTATTAAACAATATGGTATTACTCCATATCATAGACGTACTTTTGGAATTTGTAAAGATTATTAATACTATATTAATAGCATTTATTTATAGTAATAAATATAAATACCTTCTTATTCACTAATTCTTAAAGATAACTATCTAAAAATTTGATAAAATTTTTTAACTATATCAATTTTATATTAATTAATAAAGAAATACTAGAATGTCTCATTCACCGCGCCGATGGAAGATTATAACTCTTAGTGAAAATACTAAATATCATGGTCTCACTGGATTGATATGTATTAGGAGAACACGGCATTTGAAACAATTTCCATTAGATTGTACATATTGGTTTAATAATGATTTAAGATGTTGGTATATTCAGGCACCAGATGAAAAACTGGCTAATATTTGCTACAATCTTTTTCTTCAACGGGAAAAAGAATGCATTGATTATATTAAAAACGATTATATTAAAAATGCTAAGCATCACAATATGGATATTACATATTCTAAATCAAACCATCAAATGACAGTTACGCTAAATAAATCAAATATCAGTTCGATTAATCCAACTACTAATAATGATGTATTAGAATCGAAAGATCCAATGCAAATAGATAAAATGCAAATAGATAAAATTCAAATAGATAAAATTCAAATAGATAAAAATATACCTCATTTAGAAAATAATAATCTTACATACAACAAATATTCACTAAAGTCTAGAATTCGTAAAGAAAATATAATGAAATGTATTGGAAAATACATTACTCCTCTAATTACTCATTTACAAAATACCCAGCATGGTACTCTCACAATTGATGATGAATCTCACAATTATCTATTTATAGTTGAAAAACATATGCAAAATGGTATTATTCAATATATTATGACAGTTGAAAGCCTATATTTCGCTGCTGAATTTTTAAATAATTTCATGGAACTTATAAAAAATATTAAAATCAATACTGGTCAATCGATGAAAACATATACTTATACATCTAGTTTAAATAATCATATCTTATTACCTGGAAAAATTTCAACAAGAATGGATAACCTTAATTATAATATGATACATCTCAGACTTGGATATATATCATATAATAATAATACATATACATTTGCTACTTATCCAGATCTAAATGCATATATTCATCAATATATCAAAAATATGGAATTAGAATACTCATATAAACAATCATTAAATTTTAGTTATAGTGTTACATCACAATATTCATTTCAATATAAAACTACCAATGATGATATCCAACAAAGAATGGAAAGATTATCTAGTATTTTAAATGAACCACCATCCGAAAAACATTCGGATGATGAAGCCGGAAAATTACTACCAATATTTGATATTAAGCATATGATAAAAACTAATAATCCAGTGCCATCATATCCTCCACCTAATTTTGGTACTGATAATAGTTCGAAGCGATTAGATAGTGATAACTCTGCCAAAAATACTGCAAAGAGACAAAAAATAGGAATAGATCATAATGCTGATTTTATCCCCTTAGAACTATAAATCAATATATAATATTAATTAATAAAAATGGCTAAATGATTATAAAAAAGTTTACTGTATTTTCTAAAATTATTTTGCATCTCTAGTGCAAAAGCTTCATCGTGACCAGTATGTTTATTATGAGCTAATTCATGACAAATATCACCAAATATTGATATACAACTTTGTTCTATATTACTGATATTGCGATGTGCTATATTAATCCAAATAATTCCTGATTTATTTAAACCATTACAATCTGCATTTGGTGAATAAAACATTCTATAAGTAATTGCGATATCTTCTTTATCTAAATCTAATATCCATTTAAGAATGTTTGTAACGATTGTTTGTGCAGTTAATAGTTCATTTATATTTATTTTTTCGGTTTTTTCGGTATATACTGGTATATAAAATTGTGGACTATTTAATCTAAATAAATCTGGAATATTACATATTTTATCAGGTTTATGACAAGAAAATCCGCCAGCAGAATGACCACAAATTTTATCTTGTAAATCAGTTGGAGAAGATAAATTTTTTACTTTATTAGAATCATATTCAGTGTCAGTATAATTATTATCATATTTATAGAGTTCCAAATTTTTGTAATGATTTATATCATAATAAATATTTTTATCAATATCATTTATCATTATGAAAAATAATATATCAGTAATTGCGTTATCATATCGTATGCAATATTTTAATTCAAATGCTAATCTAGAAAATTGCGATGTTATTTTATTATTGCCTAAACATGCTACATTAACATATAGTGTTTTATCTTTTTCAATATAGATTGGTTTTTTTAGTTTAGTGTTTATATAAATAATTTTATAATCATAACAATTACATAATTTCATTAAATAATTCATATGGTTTTGTAGTTTTGGTATATTTATTTTTTCTGAATTCATATAAATATCTAAAATAAGTGAATGAATTGATCTGAATCCAATACGAGTATGATTATATATACTGGATTCATCATATGAAATAATACTTGATTGTGAATAATTCACCTTAATTGGTATTTTATCTAAATACTTAATTAATTCTGCATCAGTATCATTCGCCATTGGATATGCATTTTCCCCATAAAATTTAATAAAATATTCATAAAATAATTTTTTTGCATCTAAAAATCCATAAAATATATCTATGCAATT
>Ga0214473_10001784_pt1 | contig 27588 bp, 27 predicted proteins | sample RVTome_7_FD_203509 | JGI IMG/M metagenome (GOLD analysis project Ga0214473, IMG submission 203509) | Soil microbial communities from uranium-contaminated site in the Upper Colorado River Basin, Wyoming, United States - RVT98D197 | ecosystem: Environmental > Terrestrial > Soil > Contaminated >...
TTCCATGGCCGACTACCGGCGGCTGCTGGAAAAGACTTACCTGGACGCGCGGCGCCACGAATCTCATCTCCTTGCCAAAGCCGTTAACGCCAACCTGTTTCAATCGTTGAAAACCGTCAATCCGGAATTGGAGAACCGCGGCGTGAAAATGGCGCCCTTTGTGGTTCTCCTCGGTACCCAGATGCCGGCAATACTGGTCGAGGTTTCCGCGCTGTCGAACGAAGAGGAGGTCAATCTGTTGACAAACGGGGACTATCGCGGAAAGATCGCGCTGGCGTTATATAACGGCATTCATGCCTATGCAAAGAGTCTCAACGGCGCCGCCAGAAAAGGCAGTTGACGGATGGAAGAATCAAACGAAACTCTCTCGGTGGGAATAGACCTCGGAACGTCGAGAAGCTCCATTTCCGCTTCCAATGGCGAACGCCATGTCATCGACAGTTACGTCGGCTGGCCGGTGGATTTAGTCGCCCGCAAGCTGGTGAAGAAATCGGTGTTGGTGGGTCGAGATGCGTTGGACAATCGTTCGATGCTCGAACTGCGCCGCCCGTTGGAACGAGGCGTAATCAAGGAAGGTTCGGAAAAAGACGAAGAGGCGGTGCAGGAACTATTGCGCCATCTGATTTCGCTCATCGGTATAAGACAAAAAAGTAAGAATCGCCCCAAGGTGCGAGCCGTCGTCGGCGTGCCGGCCGAGGCCTTTCGCGTCAGCAAGCAACGGCTGCGCCGCGCCATGGACGGCATCGCGGACAGCGTGATGCTGGTATCCGAGCCGTTTGCAGTGGCCTATGGATTGGAGGCCTTGCTCCACACCTTGATTATCGACATCGGCGCCGGCACCGCGGATTTTTGTGTCATGCAAGGACGCTACCCGACGGAACAGGACCAGCGGACACTCCCCAATGCCGGCGATTCCATTGACGAACAGCTTGCCAAACTCATTCGCGAGCATCACCCCGACGCGCAGCTTTCGATTCACATGATCCGCGAATGGAAGGAGAAATGGAGCTTCGTCGGGGAACCTAAAGCCCAGGTATTGGTTACTGTGCCCGCCAAGGGCAAGGCGGCCGAATTGGATATTACTAACGAGATGCGCACCGCCTGCGAGAGCATCCTCCCGCCGATCTGCGAGACCATGATTGATCTCCTGACTCGGGTTGAACCGGAATATCAGGAAAAAGTACGTAACAACGTTATCGTATCGGGCGGCAGCTCGCTCGTCGCCGGCTTGCCGGACGCTCTGGAGAAGGCGTTGTCGGAATTGGGCGGCGGTCACGTGACTGTCGTCAAGGACCCGATTTTTGCCGGGTCGGACGGCGGCCTGGCGATCGCACGCGACGCCACCAGCTCGGACTGGGAAAAACTTTCGCTTTAAATATATTTTTTAAGCGTGTCGCTTCGGCTTTAGTGTCAGTGCGGACCTTCTAGACTGCATGCTCGTGCCTCATCGAAACAGAGAAGAAACGTGACTATGGAAAACGTCTTGATCGGGGTGGCCGTCTTTTGCGCGGGCATATTGGTCGGCGCTGTCCTTTCCTCGATCTCGTCCAGGCGACTTGATCCCGGGAAACACCGCACGGAACTGACCAACGCCCGGGAGCGAATCCTGGCCGGACTAAAGCAAAATCACGAAAAGGAAATCATGCGGGAGATTTTCCGCGCCACCGATGCGCTCAACGGCGAGCTCGATCACTCGCTGCGCTTGATGACGAAATCGATGGAAAAACTTTTGGTCGAAGTGAGGGAAGAGCGGCTGGAACCGGACTACGACAAGGACGCCCGGGGCAAACGGCCCCTGCGCCCATCGACGAGCTCGGCATAGACAAATAAACAATGACGTTCTCGTTTTGACCCCCGGCGCTCGGACAAAATCGGCGCTCAGGGACTTTCTCTGCCTTTCAAATATGCCGCGCCAGCCGAATTTTTTCTCGAGAGCTGTCGCGACAAACGATACGCCATATTCGTATTCGGGGTGGTGCCTAGATCGATATCTAAACAATCTTTCGATCGATCGCGCTGACGCATAATCCGATGACTCACACTTACCTGCGGCTCGTCGGTTTAGTCCGACCTCGTTCTGTCTAAGTTCCGACTTCTCGGTTGTCAACCTTGAACAATCACCGCGGAACCTTGAACGGTTTGCTGCTTCTGACCCGTTATTGTCATAGAACTTGATTGCTCGTATCAGACAACCGCGTTAGCCGGGCTTGGATGCTGCGGGGAACAGGCCGTGCTTGGTGAGGAATTCGATCATGAAGCGATCGAATAGCCAGGGCTGCTCCATCTGACAGGCGTGGCCGGCTCCGGGCAAAACCTTCAACTCGCAATTGGGTATGCGCGCCTTGAGTGCGAAGGCGCGCTCATGGCTGCCGTCCTCGCTCCCGGTCAGAATAATCGTCGGGCAGGCGATGCGCTCGTGATGGCCTTCCGGATAGGGCTGCGCGAGAGCCTTGAACTGATGGATGATCGTCTGCACGTCGGCTAACTGATTGCGTTCGGTGAAAAGATTGGCGAAGAAATGCGCCAGGGGCGTCGCGCGAAACGCGGGGCTCAGATCCTCGAAGGTGTACCTCCAGCGATAGTCGACGCCGTTGGCCGTGTAGTTATCGATGCGCCTCTGGGTAAATTCCTTGGTCGGGTTGTAACCGGTGCCCGACAGCACGAGTGCCGCCGTCGTCTCGGGGCGTTGGTGATACATGTAGGGAGCGATCGACGATCCGACCGAGCAGCCGACCAGGATCGCGCTCTCGCCGGGCGCTGCGTCGTCGATCGCTTCCCAACAGGCTTCGGCCATGTCGGTCATCGTCAACCCTGCGTCGGCCTTGGGCGAGCGGCCGTATCCCGGGATGTCGATGGCGATGCAGCGGTACCAAGTCGACAAGTGCGCCATCTGAAAAATCCAGCACGACTGGTCCATCGGGTTGGGATGGAAAAAGGCGATCACCGGCCCCGTGCGTCCCATCCGTTCATAGTAAAGCGGTCCGTGAATGTGTTGCGCCATAATTGACTCCTTTGAATTGCCAGTTTAAGAAGATTTATCGCGCCAAGATGCTAAGCTCGCAAAGGGAGCCCCCTTGTCATTTCGACCGACGGGAGAAATCTATCTTAATTCCCCCGGATTCGCTCGGGATGACGGGCCTCGGCTCGTCACCTTGGCGCCTTTGCGTCTTTGCGCGAGTCAGTGCGTTTGCGATTCTCTTGCCCGAAATTCCGCCAAAAATTTCTGAAATGTTCGGCTAAACCTTAAAAGGGTTTTCGCTTCCTGGCCCTTTCGTCAACCCCGTCTGCGCGCCCAGCAAATTGTTCCAATCGTTCAAAACGTTCAAGCAGTTCAAGTCGTTGAAGAACGGGCTCTCGCGCGCGCAAATATTCTTCGTTTCTTATGGCCTCGTTTAAGAGAAGACAAGAGGGGCAGGCAAAAATTATCGCTATTTTGTAGGTCTCCACATGACCAAGAAAGCCGCGTTTGATGTTTTTGCCGCGTGAATTGGCTTGACGGCCGGCTCTGTCTTTGTGATATAGAGGGCGGGGTTGTTCCATGCGACGGCGCTGGATTATTTCGCTTCTCATTTTAACCGCGCTCCCTCAGCAACTCCGGCCCGCGCCGGCGTCGGCGCAGGAGCTTCGGCGCGTGCGCGTCGCCGTGACTTCGCCGGGCATGACGAACATCAGTCTCTACATCGCCGATCGGCGCGGCTTTTTCAAAGAACAGCAGATCTTCAATGAGACGATCGTCATGCGCTCGGCCGCGCGGCAGATTCAAGCGTTGGTCGCCGGCTCGATCGATTTCAGCGCCCAGGCGCCCGATCCGCTGATTCGCGCCGTCGAGCGGGGCGCGGATCTTACCATGCTTTCGGGCTTGGCCAACTCAGCAGCGTACGATCTGGTATCGGATAAAAAGTTTTCTTCGATCGAAGCGCTGCGCGGCACGACGCTGGGAGTTTCCGGGATCAACTCGTCGAGCACGCTCCTGCTCCAGAAGATGCTGGCCGCGCACGGTCTGAACTACCCGCGCGATTACACGCTCGTGGAAGTCGGCGGCACGAGCGACCGTTTGCTCGCCATCAAGACCGGCGCTATTGCCGCGGGCGTGCTGAATCCGCCGATCAGCTATGTCGCGGTGGAGCAGGGTTTTAAGCTCCTCGGCGAGCTGAAAAACTATATTCCGGCGGTGCAGTTCACCGCGCTCTCGGCGCGGCGCGCGTGGGCCTATCAAAACTCGAAACTCACGGAGGATTATTTGATTGCGCTGCTGCGCGCAAACCGATATCTCTACGAGAGCCGCGCGGGAACGGTGGCGATCATCCGGGATGTTTTCAAAGTCCAGGCCGATTATGCGGAACGAGTTTACGATTACTGGGTGCGCGAGAAAGTCATTCCCACCGACGGCGCGATGACGGTTCCGGGAACGGAAGTGGTGCTCGACATTCTCGAAGCATTGGGCGACTTCAAAGGCAAGACGAGGCCCAAGGCGGAAAAGTATATCGACGTCGAGTTGCTCGCTCGCGCTCGCCGGCGGCAGTAGGAGAAACTATGAAACGGGAAGTGGCGGCGGAGATCGTCGATTCGCTTAAAGAGGCCGGCGTCGATTTCGTCGCGTCGCTGACGGAAGCGAATCTCCACGACTTGGTCGTGGCGCTGGGAGAAGATCCGGCGATTCATCACGTGCCGGTAACCCGCGAGGAAGAGGGCATCGGCATTTGCGCGGGCGCGTATCTGGGCGGGAAAAAGCCGGCGATGGTGATGATGAACGCCGGTTTCCTGTTGTCCGCGAATGCTTTGGCGACCGTCTGCATCCATCCAGGCATACCGGTTTTGCTGTTGATCGGCCACAGCGGCGGGGTCGGCGAGGAAAACGCCGGGCATGCCACCGTCGGCGCTCTCACCGAGCCGGTGCTGCAAGCGATGCACATCGTCTACGAGAAGGTCGGCCGCTTCGAGGATATTCGACCGACCATTCGCGACAGCCAGATGCTCGCCCGCTCCTCGCGCCGGCCCACGGCCATGGTGCTGAACAAACAAGCCCTGAGGTAGTTCGGTGAAACGATACGATTGTCTGAAAGCGATCGCGCCGCACTTCGGTGAGGAACTGGTGGTGACGAACATCGGCGCCGTGCGCCACGAGTGGCAAGCGCTGAGGCCGCATCCGGCTAATTACCATTTGCAAAACCTCGGGCTCACCTCTTCCATGGCGCTCGGTTTGGCCTTGGCGCTGCCGCACAGAAAGGTCGTGGCCTTCGACGGCGACGGCTCATTGCTGTTAAATCTCGGCAGCCTGGCAACCATCGCGAACCAACACCCGAGAAACTTTATCCATATCGTCTTCGACAACGAATGCTACGAGTCCTCGCGCGGCGCGCCGACGGCGACGGCCGGGCAGGCCGACCTGGCCGCCATCGCACGCGGCGCCGGTTTTGCCAACGTCATGACCGTAAAGACGCTGGCCGAATTCGAAGAGGAGTTCTTGCGCGCTTTGAAGAGCAACGATCTTTATTTCATCCTGGCGAAGGTCGAGGCGGGAGCGGGCGATGTGCCGGCGGCTGCTTTAGACTCGCAGGAGAACAAATACCTGTTCGTGCGCTACATCGAGAAAAGCGAAAACCTGAAAATCCTGACTGCGACTCTTTCCCGCGCCAGCGAGCCGCGCGCGAAGTGAGAAAGAGACAGGCAGAACAATCTCGACAATCACATTCAAATCCGGTGTTTCGACAACCTGCTGACCGTCCTGAGCCTGCCGAAGGACAGCGTCCTACTCTTTCATGCGGCCTGTGGTGAGCCTTCGGCAGAAGCTCGGCCCGGGGCATAGCCGATGCACGACCGTAACGTACCATCGGCGCTGGAAGGCTTAACGGCCGATTCCCATTCGAGCACGCCGAGCCAGGAAGCTACGCTTGGACCGAGAATCACGATCATAGCAATCAACGAGAGAAGCCCCTTCTGACTTCATCGGTTCCCAACAATAATGGCGTAAACCTTTTTCATTTCGCCGCGGGGAAAATCCTTCGAGAGTGCGCACATCCCTGCGGCCTGGTCAGCATGGATCGAAACGCCGAGCTTGTCATACGCCTCCACGACCCGCTCCTTGAATTCAAATTCATGCATGACGTGGTGGATGCATTTTTCGATGTGCGGCCGGAAGCCTTCAATGTCCCGCGGTTCGTAGTCCTCGGCCAGCAAGGGCACGAGGAGTACGAGCCACATATCTAGAAATGCGCCCCACTGGCTGTTTCGCAGAGTCGGAACCAAACGCAGCTTGTAGGTCTGATGCCGTCGGCCCTCAACGTCCTGATAATGATACGCGAACACGTTAGTGCCATCCAACTTTTCGTACAGATGAATTCTTTTAACCGGTGGAAAATGAAACGACCCGTCTTTGCCAAACGGGTAATGCAACTTCGGCGTCGCGAGAATGAGTTGCGGTACTTCCGCCTCACCCACGTGAGTGATCACCAACGCCCCATAGCGGTGATCCGGCTTTTGGCAGAGGAAACCACGCGGTCGTAAGTTGTTATTAAATGTATCTTCGACATAGAAGGGCTGGAGCCACTTGGCATCGAGACCGATCACCTGCGTGGCGACGGAAAGAGCTTGTGTATCAATGTCGGCGTTCATCGTTCATCAGTCGTTGGTTACGCGCGCATCCAGCTCAATCACCCTCGCCGGCTAATCTACCTGTCTCTGTTTTCTCACCGCGTCAAGAACGCGGGCCGCGTGAATTCTTCATCCGGCCATTAGACGTGAGAGGGCGGCCGTGATCGTCTGAGCGATCCGCTCACTGGTCAGCGACGAGGGCAACGGAATACGGAGAGATGCCTTGTCGCCTGCGGAGTCTTTCGTGATGAGCGGTGAAATGGCCGCTTCGATATTTCGCGCGAGCCGTCCGAGCTCAGAGCCATGAGAGCGGGCGTGGTCACTCGGCTCTTGCTCCTCCGCGCTGACATGAGAACGCTTCTCTCCGGATTCCCCGCCGTTGCCGCCGAGAGATAGGGTTTCGAGAAACTTTAAGCCCGCTTCCAGTAATATTCCCAGCGCGCGACCGGCACCATCGGTCCTCTCGGGTTCCGACTCCGCCGATGGCTCTCTTCGATCAAGCTCTCCGGGTTTGCCGTCCGTCTTTTGAATCCCGGGCTCAGTCGTCGGCGCCGCGGCTTCCGGGACAATCTCCTTCAAGGTTTCCATCATGCTTCTTCGGCCCAGCTTCTCGAAGCTAACCTCGGAGCTCGTCCCGTCAAAGAGACCTTGGAACAGGGCCTTCTTAAGCCGGATCGTTTCCCAGACGCGCTCCTCGATGCTGTTTTCCGTCAACAAGTGAACAGCGAGCACGGGCCGCAACTGTCCCATGCGGTGAACCCGAGCGATGCGCTGTTCAAGGCGAGCGGGATTCCAGGGCGGCTCAATGTTGATAACAGCGGAAGCAGCCTGAAGATTGATACCCACGCCCCCGGCGTCGGTGGAAAGGAATACTTTCATGTCATCGTGGTCACGAAATTTGGCGATCAGGTCGCCGCGTCGCCGCGTCGGGATGGAACCGTGGAGCGAGACGTAGCCGATCTTCATCTTAGCGAGCAGCTCGCCGACCAGGAGATTCATTTTTTCCCATTCGCTGAAGATTACAACTTTGCGCTCTTCTTCGATGACAATCTCGCGGAGGATTTCCGTAAGCTCCTCCATTTTGGGCGAGACCTTGGTTTCCTTGTCAAAGAGAAAGGTCGAGTCACAGATCATGCGCATGTTTTGGATAGCACAGAGCATGCGCTGCTGATCCAGAGGCGACAGCCACCCCTGGCGCTCCAATTTGCGCATGAGTGCGGCGACCACCATCTGCTGATCGCCGTAATAGGAGGCCTGTTCCGGAGTCATGGGAACGCGAAAGATCTTATCGGTGCGCGGCGGAAGATCTTTAAGCACCTGGTCACGGCGGCGGCGAAGCAGAATAGGCGCAAGCTTCTCGCGCACTTGATCCAAATTGCGGTAGCCGATCAGTTTTCCCTGTTCATTAATTTTTCGATGCTCGCTCAAAAAACGGAATGCCGGCCCGAGCCGCCTCCCGTCCACGAACTGAACCACGGAATAAAGCTCTTCCAACTTGTTTTCTAAAGGCGTCCCGGTGAGGACCAGGGCGAAGCGGCTACGCAACAATTTGATCGTGCGCGCGGTGGCGGTTTCCCAGTTACGAATTCGCTGCGCCTCGTCCAAAATGATCAGATCAGGCAACACCGCCGCCACGTTTTCGAGGTCCCGGCGCACCAGCTCATAGTTCACGATCTTAAAGAAGGCCGGTGAGTTGTAGAGCGAGCGGCGCCGCTCAGGCGAACCGTCGATCACCACGGCACTCCGGTCACTGAAGCGCTTGATTTCGGTCAGCCACTGGTGCTTTACCGAAGCCGGACAGATAACCAGCGCGCGGCTGATTCCCCGGCGGCGCGCCAGCAACTCGGCAGCGCCGATCGCCTGGATGGTTTTCCCCAGCCCCATGTCATCGGCGATAATCGTCCTGCCCCGACAGGCAGCAAAAAGAACGCCGCGCATTTGAAACGGATATAAAGGAACTTTGAGGAGATGATTCAGCGGCAGCTTGCCCTGCTCCAGCAACCTGATCTGGCGGGCTTCGAAGGCTAATCCTTCATTCGCCGCAACCTCGCGATCGACCCATTCAAGCGAGTCGCCGTAGATCACAACCTTTTCATCGAGGCCGCGGAAACGGCCCAGGGCCTGAGCAAAACGATTCATCTCATCTGACTTGAGAAAACCCTCGGTGTCGAAGAACTCTTCTCTCAACGCGAGCAATTCAGCCGAAACTTTAGCTGGAGAAACGATGCGAACCTTTGGCGGGTCCCGGTAGTCAAGGTAGATCGTTGTGTGCTGGCGTTGGTAACGTACTCGATCGAGTTTGCGCCCGAAGCGTGAGCGGGCGTGCAACAAGACCGCTTCGATATGTTTGCAGGTGCCCAGCGTGTTGACCGCGTAGTCGGGGCAGGCGCAGTAGTTGTCAAAGAGCCCCACGCCGCGCAGCGCGACGCGGTACAAGCGCTTGCTCGCGGGAGAAAAGACCTGATAGTCCCCGAACAGAGCTCGACCCTGCGCCTCGATCTTAAAAGTTTCCTTGCGCGCTCGTAGCTGGCGCTCTGCGATCTGTTCTTCAATGAGCATGGTATTTTACGCTCCCGTTCACGAAAAATATTAACGTCGCCTAAACCTACTCATTTTTGGCGCGGTGGACAAGACAAAGGGCTGCGTGTCAGGGGCGATATTCGCCCTCGCAGGGCAGAGTTCGCAGAGAGTTCTTTCTACTCCCGATCCACCGCGCCTCGGCAAGGTGTGGTTGCGAGTGCTGACCTTTTGCCAGACTCAACCTTTGCTGCCGCGAAAAAGCTTGAGCGGCAACAATAACAAAGCGCCGACGAGGGTCAGGCCGGCCGCCACCGAAAACGACGAGTGGATGCCGTAGATGCCGATGAGCCAGCCAGCCACCATGGGCGTCGGCGAGGTGGTGATTTGCATCAGCAAAGAAGAAAGTCCGTAGGTCGTCGCCTGAAGCTCGGACCCCGCCACATCCATCGTGGCGGCAACGGTAATGTTGAGCAGCGTGTAAAAAAACAGGCCGATGGCGCCCACGACCAGGCCCAGCGGAATACCGGGAGCGGCAACCGCTAACAGAGCGAAGAGCAGGCCGAGGGTGACAAACGATGGGAACAGCACGGCCTTTCGGCCGAAGCGATCGGACAGATGACCCATGATCGGCTGTGAAATAGTGCCCATCGCATGGAGCAGCGCGATATAGACTCCGAGGACGAAGGGAGAGTAGCCCAAATGCTCCTGGAGGTAGATGGGTAAGAAGGTAATGACGATAACCCGGCCCATCTGCATGAAGCTCGTCGCCAGCGTTATTCCAAGAAAGGTCGAGTTCTTCGCCAGCGCAATCACGCCGCGCAGGTGCGCCGAAAGCGCCACCGGCGATTCCTCTTGGCCGAACTGGCGCGCCAAACCACGCCAGACCAAAAGCGCGATAACCAAGGCAGGAAATATCTGCACCCCCAAGAGGGAAGTCCACGAAATACTCACCAGCGCGAATCCGGCAATCAGCGGAGTCACGGTATCGCTGACCGTCGCTCCCATACCATGAACCGACAAGGCGGTGGCGCGGCGTTCGGGAAAACTGTTCGACAGCGACGCCGCGGCGGCGGGATGCCACAGCGACGTGCCCAAGCCGATCAGGCCGGAGGCGAACAGCAGCAGAGTAAAAACCGGCATGAGCCCCATCAAGGAGTAGCCGATCCCCATCGCAAGAAGCGCCGAGGCCAAAAGCAGCGCGCGCCGGCGCGCCAGCGAGTCGGCCAGGATGCCGCAAGGCAGATCCATCGCGCCATTGATCAGTTGGCGCGCCGAGCTTAACGCACCAACCTGCACATCGTTCAGCCCCAACTGCGCCTTGAGCGAGGGAAGGATGACGGGAAAGAGCTGCTGGAACCAGTGAATGCCGAAATGACCGCCGGTAACGACCGCCAGAAGTTTGAGCCGGCCCGCGCCGAGCGCTTGGAGCGACGCCAGCCAAGTATGTAGTTTGTGCATGGGATTACGGGACCGAAATCGCCGCTATGCGAACATTTTCGGCAACCGAGCCGTCACGCGGCCAGGATCGCGCCGATTTCCTTAAGCTGGTCCGCCGTGAGATTCCAGTCCGCCGCTTTTACATTGCTGGTCAACTGTTCGAGCTTCGTCGCCCCGGTGATCACCGAGCACACCTGTGGCTGCGCGAGCAGCCATGCTTGGGCCAGCTCGTTCAAGCCGCGGCCGTGATCCCTGACCCATGAGGACAATTTGGCGACCTTGTGATAGTTCGATTCGGTCATCAAATCTTGGACGTTTTTCACGGTCTCGCCGCGCGAGCCAGGCGGCGGCGGCTTTCCTTCCTCGTATTTACCGGTCAAAAAACCGCCGCCCAGCGGGTGGTACGGCACAAAGCCGACTCGGTGCGCCCGGCAGTACGGCAGCAGCTCGCGCTCGGCGTCGCGCTTGAGCATGTTGTATTCGGCTTGAATCACGACGAAAGCGCTCCAGCCTTTGAGCTCCGCGAGCAGGTTGGCGTGGGCGAGCTGCCACGAAGCATATTGCGACGCGCCGATGTAACGGACCTTGCCCGTGTGGATAAGATCATCAAAGGCCCGCAGAGTTTCCTCGATGGGCGTCGTGTCGTCCCAGCGGTGCGCGTAATAGAGATCGATGTGATCGCTTTGCAACCGGCGCAGACTTTGATCAACCGCCTGCATCATGTGATAGCGCGACGCGCCCCAGCTATTTGCGTCGGTTTTCTTCCGGCGGAAAGAAAATTTCGTCGCTAACACGATTTTGTCCATGCGGCCCTTGAGCGCGTGGCCAAGGGTTTCCTCGGAGCGACCGTCGTTGTAAACGTTGGCCGTGTCGATGAAATTCACGCCGCAGTCGATAGCCGCATCGATGATCCTATCGACTTCGGCCTGCGCTACTTCCTTCGAACCGAACCGATTGGCGCCCAAGCCCACCACCGAGACGCGGGCCCCCGCTTGCCCCAGTTGTCGATACAGCATGAAATACCCCTTAGGTTTCGGATGAAATTTACGATCGCCGGCCAGCGTTGAAGTTGGCCGAAAACGAAGTGCGGTCTGCGCAGGCCCTTTTCTTAAAAAGCCGGCGACCCTAACCCGGATGGTCCCAGCTAAAGTGACAACGCACTGTAGAGCGAGGGGTAAACCCTGGAGGGAGAAGGCACCCGAACCTGCAGTTGCTTTGACTTGTCTGGCGCTTGGTCACGCTGTTGCTCGTTTTCACTACTATTTGCTCCAGACAGGAGGTTCGCAATCTACTTCAAGGCACAAACCCATTGCCTTCTCCCGGAGGGGTATATCCCTCGGCCTCTGTCTAAAACAATGCGGCCCTAATAGGATGTCACGACGGTCGGCTGATATTCATCGGTCGCGCAGGGAATTCATCGCCCGCCCACCCACGACGCGCAACGCCATTCCCATATCCCGGCTTCGACCGCAGTTCCAACACTCGGAAAACTGCCCCTCAATATCCTCGCCGCAGCCTTCGCAGCGCCAGGGTTTCTTCACCGATGCCAAAGGCGCCAAGGTCTTCTTGAGAATCGACTTGGCCTTGGCGAGTTTGGCGTCATCGACGACCCAAAGCTCGGGCCAGCAATCGATGGGCGGAAGCTCGCCCGCCGCGCTCGACAGATCGAGGTTTCGGCTCACGCACTGAATACCGAAGGTAGAGAGCACATTCTTCAGATGGCCGACCATCAGAGGATCCTTGGCGCTGTAAACTTTCTTCATTGCCGCACCCGCCGCCGCTAGCTGCGGCGCAGGGCCCTTTCATTCAACTTCAATTTCTCGCCGAGCCAAAGCGCGTGTTCAAGATGATCGCCGTAGGCGTCCCCCGTAGACGGGTGCACAAGGACCGATAAGCCTTCGCGGTGGAGCATGAGCCAGGGCACAATCGTGCCGAAGTCTTCAGGCGCGAAGACCGCCTGGTACATCGCGTCGAGATGGGGACCGACCGGCTCATCATGCCAGCTGCCAAGCTGCACGTTGAACCCACCCGCGGCCAGGCCGGCGCGCACCCGCGCGGCGGCATCGCGCGTCGTTTTTGGATCGTAATAGATATGGGCGTGGTAACCTTTGATCACCCGCTCGCTCATGGCGCACCCATCCTCAATGGATTTTACTTGTCTTTTATCAAATCACCCGGGGGAAAGCCAAATCGAACGAGGCGAGGAATCTGAGCGGTGGGGATGCGGACTATCTACCTACGCAAGGGTGCAGCGGAAGACCGCGTGCAACGCAATAACGGGAAATTTGCTTCCAGGCTACGCCTTGTTCGGTTCCGGGAGGATTTCGTCGGGGAAAATGTATTCTTCCCCTGCCGCGCCAAAGTTCACCAGGATCAGCTGGCGGCCCATGTTTTCGATCGCCCGCACGAAAGTTCCTTCCCGCGGCAGAACAACTCCGGTCTTGTGCGACCGAATCGGCTTATTGGTTTTCAACGGTTCTCCAGGCTTCATAACACCTACCTCCCGTTGCGACCTTCTTAGTTGCCTCCGTCTGAATGCGTTATCGGCAGTTTCTCAATTTCCCTAAATACCCCTTCTTACTCCTTAGACGCATACCACCAAGAAATTATGCAAACCCAAGACCAGAGTCGATGAATTTCCTTGCTACCGGTTGAAGCCCTCTGCAAATTCTCTTACTGACCCCACGGGCAAAACAAAAATCTCGTGAAAAAACAGATATTTTCACCTTTGTGCAGCTTGACGCAGCGTTTTTTTCGCGACGCGGCCGGAAACCACCCAAGACACTTCTTTGATCGGCGCTGCTGAAAAAGCAGGCGCCAAATTCGTCGTTTATGGGCCACAGAGTTCAGAAACCGTCAATCTAGTCGTTAATATTATTTTCACCAAGAGAAACCTCGTCCTGGCAAAAAATCGGCACGCGCCCACAAAGACTTCGCACAAAGCCACCCAAGATTGGGACCCAATGAGTCGGAGAAAGGCAGGAGGGTCAAGAAACTGAGAGCCGGTAAAGAAAAAAAGCAATGCCGGAGAATTGTCTGTGAGCGGTGGAAACCGCCGCCCTTACAAAAACGCAAGTTTGTCGGTCGCTGGAACTTAGCCAATTCCATCCGTAGCGAGATAACGCCATTTGACCGCTCGCCTAAATTCACAGAACGAGCGGGCGTACAAGGCCGCATTCGGCCCGCACAAGTTAAAGCCCTCGGTCCTATAATGTTTGGAAAACCTGCGCGTTGGCGCAATCAACGTCGCGCTGAGAATCTGATTCGGTAGGAAGCTATATTCGTCCGCCATGGGTTCAGGTGGAGAAGATTCGAATCCAATCAGCAACTATAATATACCAAAAACGCGCCCTCAATGTCTAGTTTTTTTCCACTCAGTTTTTTTCCACTCAGCACAGCGATTCCGCATCCGCAGCAACAACAGAGAACTTTGCCGCCGCCGAATCAACCGTTGGCTCGACCCTTCGACTCGATCCCGGTTCTTGACCGGGAGCTCTTGCTCAGGATTCCGCCCGGCGGTTGTACTGGAAGGCCCCTCGGGGTTGCCCGTGGGGCTCCACCGGATTACGTTTTCCCTGGATAATTCGCCGGCGGCTCTTTGCCGGCAGCGACGGCGCACGCGGCCTTGGCCAGCGCCACCGGACTCGGGCGGTCGGCAGCACTAGCGCTGACATAAGCCCAGCGAATTTTTCCATCGCGGTCAACAACGTAGGTGATCGGGGCGGCGATGAGTCCAGCCCAATGGCCCTCGTTTTCCGCGCCGACGGCGCGGATCAGCTTGGCGTCGGGATCGGTGAGCAGACGGAGCGGGTAGGGATCGAGCTTGGTATGCGGGCGGTCTTCTTGGCAGTCGCGCGTCACGCGGTCGAGGAGCTTTTTTCCTTCTTCAGGAGGCTCGACACTGACGCCGAGAATTTGCACTTTTCCCTCGACGTATCTTTCGGATTCATAGACGAAGGCCGTCACCTGGGCCCGGCACCAGGGTCACCAGCGGCCGCGGTAGAAAAAAACTACCGTGGCCGGAGCCTGAGAGAGTACCGCGAAAAACTCCACGGTCGCGCCGTCGAGGTCTTGTAGCTTCGCAGTTGGAAAGTGGTCGCCGACTCTTAGCTTAGCCATGATTCTACTCTCCGTACTACTGTAGCTGGACGTTTCCCCGGCCTGCGCAATTTTTCCGGTAGCTATTCCATTGTAACGACCAAAAGAGAGAACTCACCGCAGAGGCGCAGAGAGCGCGGAGCAAAGCGCTTTTTGATTAAGAAGCACTCCGAACTCCGCGAACTCAGTGCCTCCGCGGTGAAATAATGCCTGCTGCTTTGGTTGCGGCTGGCCGCGCTGGGACCTTCGTCGTGAAATCTAAATTTTCTTACTTGCCCCCGTGCAGCGCCTCGTAAACTTTTTCCGCTGTGATCGGCAGGCTCTTGATTCTCACGCCGCAGGCGTCCTCCACCGCGTTGGCGATGGCCGCAGCGGTGGGAATGTTGGCGGTCTCGCCGATCGGCATACTGTTGTAAGGGCCGGCGCCCTCGGGTTGCTCGCTGACCGAACTCTTGAACGCCGGCACGTCTTTGATCGTGGGAATCTTGTACTCGCCGAAATTAGTCGTAGCGACCTTGCCGTCGGCGATGATGAGTTGCTCCATCAGTGCGTAGCCGATGCCGGTCATCGACCCGCCTTCGATCTGCCCCTGGTGCATCAGGGGATTAAGAACGGTGCCCGTATTGTGGGTGGAGGTGAATTTCTTTAGCTCGACTTGCCCGGTCTGAGGATCGACTTCGACTTCCGCGACCTGCACGCACATGGACGCTGCGTGGATCTTGGATGTGTTGTTAAATGTCCCCTCGGCTGTGATCGGCGAACCTTTGGCCTTGACGATCTCGCCGTAGGTGAGTCGCCGTTCCATGCGCGGATGCAACGCAGCCCCCTTGGCCAGGGTGATTTGATCCGGCGCGACTCCCATTTGTTCCCCCGCCGCCTGTTTGATCGCTTCGACAGCCTTGAGCGCCGCTTCGTAGCCTGCGTTGCCATACACCCGGGTCGCCCGACTGCCGCCGACGCCGGTGTCTTTCGTCCCTTGAGCGGTATCGAGCTGCCGGACCTTGACCTGGCTCAGAGGAATCTTGAGCTCTTCCGCGACGATTTCACTCAACACCGTATAAGTCCCGGCACCTTGATCGGCCATGGCGGAGGAAATCGTCGCAACGCCTTTTTCATCGAGTGTAATCGCGACGGTTCCTATGCCACCCGTCGCCGTCCACTGGACTACCCCTAGGCCGCGGCCGACGTTTTTCGGCTTCGGCCTGCGATAGCCGGAATCTTCCATCGCCCTTCTTAGCGTCTCGTCGGTCTTGATGTAGTGGATTTCCTCACCGGTGGGGTCGATGTCGCCGTCGTGCATGAAATTCCTTTGCCGGAACTTGATCGGATCCATCCCCAGCCTTTTCGCCACCAGGTCCATCTGGCTTTCGTTGGCGAAGAAGCCCTGGGGATCGCCCGGCGAGCGCATATGGCCGCAGGGAATCTTGTTGGTGTAGACCATATGCTCTTCGATGAAGGCGTGGGTAATGTTATAGGGCCCGGCCGAGAGATGCGGGCCGTTGAGAAACGCATTGGGCTTAAACGCCCCGTAGGCGCCGCTGTCGAAGATGAAGTTCATATGGTGCGCGACGATGGTGCCGTCCTTCTTGACGCCCGTTTTCACGTGGATGATCGAGGCATGCCGGGGATTGCCTGCGATAAACTCTTCGTCGTAATCCATTACCAGCTTGACCGGCCGGCGCGCCTTCTTGGACAATAGATAGACGACGGCGAGATCCATGAAATCACCCTTACCGCCGAAATCACCGCCGATGTACACCGGGTTGAAAACGAATTTCTCCTGGGGAATTTTCAGCGCGTTAGCCACCTGCTCGCGCACTCCGTAAGGGACTTTGCTACATGACCAGAACTCCGCCGAGTCGTCCGCAGCCGCCTTGACGACGCAGGAGTGAGGCTCGATATAGCTTTGATGCACCGAAGAGGTCGTAAAGGTGTTCTCGACGATGATATCCGCCTGGCGAAACCCAGTCTCGATGTCGCCCCTGCCCCAGGTCATATAGATGAAATCGTTGGTCGGCTCTTTGAGCGGCTTGGGAAGGCCCTTGTAATTCACCACGTCGGGATGAATGAGCCGCGCGCCCGGCTTCATCGTTTCCACCGGGTCGAGAATCGGCTCGGTCTCTTCGTATTCCACATCGATCAGACTCACCGCTTCCTCGGCGATCAGTTCGGTGTCCGCGGCCACCGCCGCGACTTTTTCACCGATGAACCTCACTTCGCCGTCGGCGAGGATCGGCATATCGCAAAGCCGGCGGCCGATCTTCAGGCCGGTGCAATCTTCGCCGGTAACCACCGCATGCACGCCGCGCAGGGCCAACGCCTTGCTCGCATCGATGCGCTTGATCTTTCCCGAAGCGATCGGGCTACGCACTAACTTTCCCCAAAGCATCCCTGGAAGCGTGACGTCAGCCGCATAAACGGCTTTGCCGCTCACCTTCAGCTCGCCTTCAATTCGGGGGGTTGGATTGCCTACGACCTGTTTCGCTGATGCCATCGCTCAACCTCCTAACGCATACGAAAAATTATTTGCTTGGATGGGCCGACTCCGCTTCGGCGGCTCAAGGAAATTGAACCACGCGAAGCGGAGTCTCGATCTGGCTCCCCTTCGTGAACGAATATCGAACTTTATGTACCATACCATCACCTGAGGTGAGAACCCAAATGACCACGACCTCCTTGAGCTTGCGATTCTCCGCCCCCTCCGCCTCCAAACGCCTCAAATTCACCGACTTTAACGGCCGCCCATTTCTAAGCGATGCCCTCACCCCTACCTCCAACTGCCGCCTCCAGCTGCGAAAAACCGAATACTGAAGCCCGTGCTTCGCTAATCCCTCCTTGACTGTCCCACATCGCTCAATGTCTTTTAGAATCTCAAACTTCTGCTCGGGAGTGAAAATCCGCCGCACCTTCTTCTCTTCCATGCCGTTCTCCTTCTCCTAAAAACGACTTACTTTCTTACGCCAATTCTGTCTCATTAGTGAAAAAATAGGTCAAAAGAAGACAAAATAGTGCACTTTTAAAGTTTAAACGAGTGCGTTTTAATTGTTCGGTGAAATTAGATGATTCATCGCTTGACTTTATAACGTCCTTTATTTATTACAGCTAACTACCAGTGATGGGTCGTCTGCATTTGACGATTCAAAAAAGTGAGAGACCTAGATGTTGCCAGATCAAAAAATCTTCCCACGCGGTTCAGATCAAGACAATCATTTTGATGATGTCCGAGTGTTTTTGGAAACACTTCCTTGCCCGATTATACTGTGGAGTCGCGACCGATCTTTTTGCCTACTAAACCAGTCTGCCAAGCGTCTGATCAATTTTTCAGAAGCAGATTTCTTGAAATGTCGCTCTCTATGGGTGGATCGAATTTATTCCGGCGACAAAAAAAGATATTTGGCGTTTCAGGAGGAACTTGTTAAAGGAAAGTCGCCCGTCACTTGTGATTATCGAATCCTTCCTAACGATACGAATCGACCCATATGGATTAGGGATGTGTCGGTTTCTACCAAGGATCAAGGAATAGTTCCTTGGAATATTTTAAGTGCGTATACGGAAATCTCCGACCTCAAAGCGGTCAAGTCAACGGAGAAGAGGACGGCCAACACCTCGGACGTCATCAAACTCTTATTTCACGACCTGCAGAACTGCTTTCAGCTGTTGACTTGGGAACTCGAACTAACAGGATCGGGCCTGAAGGAGCGGATCGAGCCGAGCAGACTTTCAAAAACCCTAGGTTCCATGAAGCGCTTGGTGCACGATTTGCAGGTTTGCTGCCTCGTTCCATTAGACGAGAACATTGCACCCCAAGATCCGGTGGCGATTCTAGAGCGGATCGCGCGCGACATGCGACCGGGACTAAACCGCCAGCGGGTGAACCTACGGTTAGTGCGTCGGGGACCACTGCCAATGGTCCGAGCAGACAGGGAACATCTCCGGAGCGCATTTCAGCGGGTATTCGAGTTCTGCGGCGGTCTTCTAGTACAGGGCGGAAACTTGGACGTCGAAGCCGCACCGAAGGAGGTCGGCGGACAGGTTTATGCGAAAGTTACGGTAACGAGTTTTTCTCCCGTATCCATTGAATTTAGCGAAAGGGAATCCCTTCAACCTTATCTCACCGTTGAAAATGAGCGGATTGGAATAGGCATGACCCTTGCCACCGAGATTTTCAAGCGTTATCAGGGACAAGTCTCCGTCCGAAAGGGAAGCAAAAACCGGGGTCAAGTAACCATCCTCATGAAAGCTTCGCCAAATTAAGGCTGAGAGGTTGTGAAAAAATTGAAAAAACGTCGGCTTCCGCAATTTTCGTCTCAACAAAATCAAATAGTTGCGGCTGCACGTTTTTGCAGAATCCGATTAATTCACAAACTCTGAGTATTTCGTTTGGCACGTTGGGGTTTGTAACTGAGGATCGTATGCATCAAAACACTAGCCAAAATAATTCGTTAGTCAAATCACGCACTTCAATCTCTGGAAAAAAGTCAGGAGTAACAAATGCGGTACCTGCTACCCCCATGGACCCGACACCTCATATTATGGTCGTGGACGACGACCCGATTATCGGCCATCAGCTAGAGCAATTATTTACACATAGAGGCTACAAAGTTACAGGCGCAACCTTTGCCGAGCAGGCCCTAGAAGCGCTCAAAGACGAAGATATCGATCTAGTAATTACTGATATCCGGCTCCCGGGACTCAGTGGTATAGAGCTCACGAAGCGAATAATGGAGCGGTGGAATGATGTTCCCGTTATCGTTATGACAGGATACGCGGAAATCGAGAATGCAGTGGAAGTCCTCAAAATCGGAGCCAGTGATTTTATCGTCAAACCAGTCAGCGTTGAGGCTATTCAAGAATCAACGCGGTTGGTGCTGGAAAAAAATAGTTTATTTACCCAAATTCGCCATTTGCGAAGGGATCATAAGGACGGTTACGAGTTTGGGGAGATTTTAAGTCGAACCCCCGAAATGCAACAGGTTTACGAGACCATCCGCATGGTGGCCCCTACGGATGGCACGGTGGTTATCGAAGGGGAAACGGGAACCGGTAAGGAGTTGGTTGCAAGGATGATCCACCATCGGAGTCCCCGCGGGGATGGTCCGTTTATCACCATCAACTGCGGCGGGTTTCCCGAAACGCTTCTTGAAAGTGAACTATTCGGCAATGAACGTGGCGCCTTCACTGGGGCAAACCAAGCAAAACCAGGAAAGATCGAGCTAGCACACGGAGGGACGCTCTTCTTGGACGAAGTCGAGAACATGCCCCTAACGATGCAAGCAAAGCTGTTGCTAGTTCTGAACGATCAAAAAGTTCAACGCCTCGGATCAAGCCGTTGGAACCGGGTTGATATGCGCGTGATAGCAGCGAGTAACGTTCCGCTGAAAGAGCTAGTAACTAAAGAAAAAATGCGAAGTGATTTCTATTACCGAATACATGTCCTCCTGATCAAGCTGCTTCCCCTGCGTCAGCGGCGGGATGACATTCCGATACTGATCCAAGATTTCTTGCGACATCATCCCGTTGCTGTAAGAAAAAAGATAACCAGAATATTGCCGAAGGCGGTGGACCACCTTATGCGGTACGGCTGGCCGGGAAACATTCGAGAGCTCCATAACGTACTCGAACAAGCAGTAATTCTAACCAAATCCCGAGTTCTAAATGTGGCAGATTTGAATGTCGATCTTGTAAACTTAACAACGGAGTCCGAAACCAGTAAGACCAACGTCTCAAAAGAGCTTTCTCTAATCCAATGGATTCGAGAACAGGAAAAAGAATATCTCATTGATAAGCTAAAAACATTCCGAGGCAGAATAGACCTGACCGCAAGGAGCTCTGGTGTGGACGTAAGAACGCTTCACCGAAAGATGCGGCTTTATGGTCTCGACAAGAAGGTTTTCAGCACAAAGGCGGTCCTCAAAAAGCTATAATCAAAAAGTGTGGAAATTAGGAATAGGTAGGCGTACCCTTTCGTAAAGTTGAAACGAAAGGCTACCTGGGCAAACAGGCCCTCTCTGCCAACCAATATGATGAGACGCTTACCCGCCAATAGTTTAGTGTAGAGGGCGAGTAAGGAGTCGGAGGTGGAAACGTGGACGTAACGAGGCGATATCTTCAAGGGAGGTGGAAGGGGTGGGACAGGCGGAGCGGTGGCGGTTAACGGCAGAATACAAACTGAAGGTTTTACTGGCGGCGGATAATTGCAATTCGATCGATGCTTACTCCTTTCCGCGGCAGAAATTCCGCAAGCCCTGCTTTAGGAGAATCGCTGTCACCGTAACAGAAATCGTCTCAAGTTCCCGCGGCAGTCTGAGCACAGCAGCTACAACCATCAAGATAATCTGTATATGCGAACGCGTTGTTTCGTCTGCCAGATGAAGGAGGTCTTCATTGTTTAGAGCTTCTCGAAGTTCTGCAGTCCTGTCTGACAAGAATTGCACGCCTTCCTCCTTCAACTCTTCACAGATCACTCCCAACCCGCTGCCCCAATCCTGGAGCGATAGAACTGGGGACAAAGCACTATGAAGTACCCTTGCCTCGGAAGCAGATCGTACGGCTTCCAGATAACTTATGATTCCAGCAACTTTGCTTGGCGGCGCAACCCCGAACAGCTGACCTCCCAACGTCGCATACAGGTCATCAAGGCTCATCCGTAATAACTTGCCTGCCTCCTCAGTTAACGCTTGGACGTTAACTTGACCCGCTTCCTGTTTGAACCCGCTTAATTTTGGCATTCTACATATCCAGCGTCACTGTTAGGCAACAACAGGAAATATTCTTACGCCGGTGGTGGGGTTTTCCTGCCGTAATCGCCCGGACCAAACTTAGACAGTCGCCGCCTGAACTAAAGTCAATATCCCACGCGTTATAGCAATAGGATATTCGGGCCCGAGAAGTTTCTTAGAGCATTTCGACAATCAAGAACCAGCGGACTATCAGTAGCGATCATAGAATAATCAAACACAGAATGGTCCGTTAGGATCACAACACAGTCCATGGACTGAAGTAGTCGACGTGTCAGCCTAACCGAAGCTAAAGCTTCTCCGCCAATTTCGATTCTCGGCACATAGGGGTCCGAATACGAAACATTTGCACCTTCTTCAATGAGTCCTCTCACAACCTCGATGGCCGCTGACTCTCGCGAATCACTTACATCACACTTGTAAGTAATACCTACGGCAAGTATTTTGGATCTGTTCAGACTCTTCTTGCATTTGTTAAGTCCTTCTGCGATTCGGCTCACAGTGAACTCCGGCATTTGGCTGTTTACCATGGCCGCCACCTCAATCAAGCGTGACTCAAGACCAGTCATTCTGGCCTTCCAAGTCAGATAGTCTGAGTCTGGATCAAGCGGAATACAATGCCCGCCAAGACCAGGTCCCGGATAAAAAGGCATGAAACCGAACGGTTTGGTCTTGGCCGCTTCAATAACTTCCCAGACATTGATCCCGAAATTCCGACACATTCGAGTCATTTCGTTGGCTAAAGCAATATTGACGCTCCGGAAAGTGTTTTCCAAAAGCTTAACCATTTCCGCCGACTCAGAAGAAGACACCGGTACAACGCTGTCAACAAACTGTTGGTAAAGAAGCGTGGCTATGGCTGTGCAATGAGCAGTCAGGCCGCCAATGATTTTCGGAATGTTTCGCGTTGTATAAGTTCTATTGCCAGGCTCGACTCTCTCGGGGGAGAATGCCAGGAAAAAGTCTTCACCGGCCTTGAGACCTGATTTTTCCAATATGGGTAACACGATCTCTCGGGTGGTTCCCGGATAAGTGGTGCTCTCGAGAACAATCAACTTGCCTGGTGTGAGGTGATTGTGAACCGCTTCCACAGCGGCAATGATGTAGGAGAGATCCGAATCTTTGGTTTTTCTCAGAGGCGTAGGAACACAAATGCTGATCGTATCGAGAGATTCCAAAGCGGCGAATGACTGCGTTGCCCGCAGAGTTCCGTTGGAAACGGCGGCACGGAGAACCTCATTCGGCACGTCCACGACGTATGAGGTGCCCGCTTTGATGGACTCAACCTTGCTGCCATCGATATCAATTCCCGTTACATGAAATCCCTTCTGAGCCATCTCCACGGCTAAAGGGAGCCCCGCGTACCCCAAGCCAATAACTCCAAGTTTGGCGGTGCGATCCTGTATCTTTGATTCCAAAGTCGCCGATGCAGGTCTTGGCTCTATTCCAGTCGTGTATTCGTGCACTAGTTGCATATATCCTATCCTCCATTTACAAAGCTTATAGTCTGAATTTTATCACAGCTTTGTCATCTAACTCCTCAGCTGCCGGAGCTGGCCTGACATTCTTTCTAGGCAGTAGCGATTGAACCTCTTGCGCAAGTAGATAAGGCAACAACGGTTGTAAGTTATCACCAACCCATCAGCGATTTGGCCGCCAGGAGAGATTCGCCAACATCCATCACCCTGAACTTTCGATATCCCACAGTATGCCGTTTCCGGCTCTAAGTTCGAAGGCGACATCGTTGATAAAGAGCTTGGGGCCGAATAAACCGATATCCAAGACCCCTGCACCCCTGGCCACCTCTTCATTATAGAGCTCACGGGCAACGCGGTTTACAAGTGAACTCAAAGAAGTCGTGCTTCCTTGCCTCAGCGCCGCCACGGCCAGACGCTCTATATCCGTGGCTGGCTGCCTGAGCGAAGGTTTGATGGGCCGGACGTTGGGATCGGGAGGATTTGTGTTGGTTGCATTCCCATTAGAGGTCTTTTTTTTGAGCATGATAGGAACTCCTATCGTTTGAAAACATAAAAGCCGGCATTGTTCTGCGGAGAGCGGAAGAGCCTCATGCGATCTGGGAGATGACCACTTTCATGTTAAGACTGATCAAAGCTAGCCCGACTCCGACCTGTAGGACCCTGGAAGGAAGCCGCCCGCACGCATAAGCCGCGAGTGGAGCCGTAAGGGCCCCGCCCAAATCCAAGGCAATGGCCAAATCCCAGGAGATAGTTTGCAGGCCTCGCGCGGAAAGAAAGCTGGAAATAACGGCTCCCGCGACAAAGATCTCCGCCATGTTGACTGTACCAACGGCCCGTGCGGCCCTTGCTTTGCCGATCAACATCACCCCCGAAGTCGCGAAGGGGCCATAGGCGCCGCTGATGGCATTGAGAACCCCGGCGGCGAAACCTACTATCGCTAGGTAGAAGCGGCGGGATAAGCGTCTGGGAGAGTCACCGGCTGAAGCGGTTCCGAAAGAAAAGATGGTGGGGAAAAGAGTCCGGCATAGAATGAGAATACCCATCCCCACCAGCACCACAGCCATCCAGAAACGAAATTTGTCCTGCGGCAACGAACCCAGCAGATGCGCACCTAACACCCCTCCGACGACTCCGGGTATAATAAGCGGCAGCAGCCAATCCGAACGGACGTTGCCGGCCCTCCAGTGGGCGATGCCTGAAAAGATGCCGGTTAATAGTTTTGCTGCGTTTACTGTGGCGACCACTGTAACCGGCGGGAACCCGGCCGCGAGCAACACAGAGGCGGAGAAAACTCCGAATCCCATTCCTAGCGTTCCGTCGATGAGTTGACCCCCTGCGCCGACTAGAAGAACAACAAAAAGAAGCCATGCTTCTTCCATTATACTTTCCCTTCTACGTGCTTTAATGAATCGTAATAGATTGAATCGCCGCCGTCGCCGACGAAAAAATGCTTAGCCAAACGATCGGCCGGTCGCTTATGCCCGCAAAACGGTAGGCGAGTCTAGCAGGTCGCTGAAAAAAGCTATTGCATGCTTCGACAGGCCCGTCCTGAGCGCTGTCGAAGGGCTCAGCATGAGCGGGATTTTCTTAGTCATTTCACACCACTCCCCGTTCGTTCCTTCGTCAAGCTCAGGACGGGATCTGTGCCCGTCGAAGAATGAACGGAGAGTTTTTCAGCAACCTGCGAGTCTATGCAGATGCGTGATTCCTTTCGTCGGTGTGATCTAACAGGCAGCCGCGTTCTATTAGCTGCTTTATGATTAGGCGGGAATTGTCCTCGGCAGAACACCCAGTCGTATTCAAGACGATCTCGGGATTGAGCGGCTCCTCGTAAGGATCGTCAATGCCGGTAAAGCCTTTGATCTCACCGCGGCGCGCCTTGGCATACATGCCTTTGATATCCCGCTGTTCGCAAACTTCCAGAGGAGTGTCGACGAAAATTTCAATAAAGCGATTTTCTCCCACCAAGCCGCGACATTCATTACGCGCCGCACGATAGGGGCTCACTGCCGCGCAGATGACCACTCCGTGATGACGAACAATCTCGGCGGCGACAAAACCAATGCGAAGGATGTTCGTGTCTCGGTCTTCCTTGCTGAAACCCAACCCCTTGGAAAGATGGGTACGAACGACGTCGCCATCGAGCAGGGTGACCTGCCGACCATACTCCATCAGTAGGATCGCAACGATTTCCGCTATGGTGGACTTTCCAGCGCCGCTTAGCCCTGTGAACCATAGGCAGAATCCTTGCTGATGCATCGGCAGAGAGATCGTTGATAGAATCGCCGCGGTTTCCGGGCGCGTGAACCACTCGGGCAAGCTCTTCCCCTTGCTCAGATAGTCATCCCGCACTTGCGTTCCAGAAAGGGTGGCAACTCGAGCACCGGTTCTGACTCGGTGTTGTTCCTCAAATCGATTTTCCTCAGGTAAATAAACGATCTCTTGAAAAGGCATCATTCTTACACCGATCTCCGACTCAAATTTCCGAAGTAGATTCTGAGCGTCATACGGTCCGTAGAATGGGCGACCTGAGGAATCTTTGCCGGGACCCGCATGGTCCCTGCCGACAATGAAATGGTTGGCCCCATAGTTACGGCGAATGATGGCGTGCCATAAAGCCTCCCGCGGACCAGCCATGCGCATGGCCAAGGGGAAGAGGCTTAGGACGGTCCTGCTTCTGTCGTAGTATCGTTCGACTAACGTTTTGTAAGCACGGACGCGCGTGTAATGATCCACGTCTCCCGGCTTGGTCATACCGACGACCGGATGGATTAACAGCGTACCCCCTATCTGTGCGGCAGCCCGCTTGGTAAGTTCCTCATGGGCACGATGAATAGGATTCCGTGTTTGAAATGCAACGACATTGCCACTTCCCAAAGTTTCCAGAGTCTCGCGAACCTGAATCGGGGTCTTACGAAGCTCGACGAAATCGTAATGCTTCGGCAGGCTAAGAACCTTTAGCGTACCTGAGACATAGACCCGTCCCCAAGAAGCCATCTCTGACACCAGAGGGTGCCGCACGTCTTTTGTTCCAAGCACGAGCTGAGCTTCCTCGCCGGCATCCCATTCGAATACTTCTTCGACTGTCATGGTAGCGAGGAGATCATTGTTAGGACTTCTCAGGGCGACCTCCTCCCCTAACCCCACGGTCTTGGGATCGACGACCGGAAGAGTAATGGGCATGGGAAACAGCGTGCCGTTCGCCAAGCGCATTTCTTGAAGAACCCTTGTGTAGTCGGCTTTTCCCATGAAACGATTCAGCGGCGAGAACCCTCCTATGGATAGGAGTTCGAGATCACACAACGAGCGGGGAGATAGCTGTAAGGATGGAAAATTATTCGCGCGTTCGACCAATTCTGCCCGCTCCTCACCTTCTACAAGTAGATTGACAAGCTCGCCGTGATACGGTCGGATGATCTCCTCAACATCTTCACGGCTCTTTACTGCGATAGACTTCATGATACTTACCTCCAGTGATTGATTGTTTTCGATGGCACAATGTTAAGCGACACACTTCGGACTCGGTTGTCTTTCTTCCATGAAATACCCAGCAGTTCTAGCGATCCCCTCCTTAAATGAGACCTCGGGACGATAACCGAGGCAACGCTCCGCGTTCGAAATATCTGCGAGAGTGTGGCGCACGTCTCCGGACCTGCCGGGAGTGTGGCGCACCCGCAACTCCATCTCGAGGCTGGTCTGGAGTAAAGCGATGAGATCAAGAAGGGTATGAGCGCTGCCTTGCCCCACATTGAATGCTTCTCCGATGCCCTCCCGACATTGGGCTGCCAGCAAGTTAGCGCTAACCACGTTATCTATGTAGGTAAAGTCCCGCGACTGAAGGCCGTCCCCATGAACCTCGAGAGGTTCACCCAGAAAGGCCCAGCGTATGAAACGGGGTATAACTGCCGCATACTGGGAGTTGGGGTCCTGTCTGGGTCCATAAACATTAAAATAGCGAAGACTTACCGTTTCGACCCCGTAAAGCTCAGTGAACACCCGGCAGTAGTATTCGCCCGTAAGCTTCGAGACGGCGTAGGGCGAGATTGGGCTCGGCAACTGCTGTTCGTTTTTTGGCAGCAACTGACTATTCCCATAAACGGACGAGGAGGAGGCATAAACAACGCGCTTCACGCCGGCGTCGCGGGCCGCGATCAGAACATTGACCGTCCCCTCGACGTTAACACGGTTCACCAGAGCGGGATTTTCCACCGAAAACGGTACGGACCGAAGAGCTGCCTGGTGCAAAACAACCTCCACCCCTCTCATGGCTTTCCCGAGCATTGTTGGGTCGAGAATGTCACCCCTAATCACTTCAACTTTGTCATCTAACCCCTGAAGGTTTGCCATATTGCCGGAAAATAAGTTATCCAACACACGCACTCGCTCGCCCATGGCCACGAGCTTGCGAACGATGTGGGAGCCTATAAATCCAGCACCACCTGTAACAAGATACATGTTCACACTCCTTTCGTATTTTCGTATTTGACTGTGGAACCCCACGGGCACGCCCGTGGGGCGAAATCCTGAGCAAGAGGCCCCCGGCCCCAAGGCCGGGGCTCGCGTCGAAGGGTCGGGATTTTTGATTTCCCTAAAATTAGGGTTAGCGCGTTTGAAGAGAGAAGACCGAAGCCCACACCGCCACCACGAACCAGCCGCCGTAGAAGCACGCTCGCGCCCGAGGCCAAGGCGAGTGGAAATCCTTCAGTGCATGGACGAACCCAACCAGA